>Ga0207757_100006_pt1 | contig 314826 bp, 324 predicted proteins | sample A23P3SouthBayCA_2_FD_187752 | JGI IMG/M metagenome (GOLD analysis project Ga0207757, IMG submission 187752) | Aerobic enrichment media microbial communities from Eden Landing Ponds, California, USA - A23 P3 (2) (SPAdes) | ecosystem: Environmental > Aquatic > Marine > Unclassified | place... | reverse complement strand
GGGAGTCGTGGTACCCCGCCTCTCGGAAGGGTTATCCCCCGCTCGGTGCTCCATCTGGATGTAATGGCAAACGGTAAGGTTGACTTCTTCAACGACACAGGCGGCTACGGTTTCATTTCGACAGACGACGGCGACCTCGACGACGACGAAGACGTGTTCTTCCACATGGAGGACGTCGGCGGCCCGGACCTCGAAGAGGGAACCGAGGTCGAGTTCGACATCGAGTCCTCGCCCAAGGGGCCTCGCGCGGCGAACGTCGTCCGACAGTAACACCGAGACACGGCCGTCACGCTGACGGTATCTACTCTCGACTTTTTCGAACAGCGATCCATCCGCACAGCACCGGTAGGTGTGGCTCGGGAGCGAGACGGCAGGTGTGGCTCGGGAGCGAGACGCTCAGAACCGCGACGTGTCTCGCACCGGTACTACGTTCAACTCCCGAACTGGCGGCGAGCAGGACCGCGTTAACTTCCCCGACACCGAACCACCCCACACTCGGCGACCGCCACCCGCCGTCCCCATCGCTCAGTTCTCCGGCGGCTCATCCGGCTCGGACTCGTGGATCCGAACCGTCGAAATCCGGGTCCCCGCAACGCCCGTCACCTCGACGACGTGCCCGGCGAGTTCGACGCGGTCGCCACGTTCCGGCACACGGTCGAGCGCCTCGAGCACCAGGCCACCGATCGTCTCGACCTCGTCGCTCGAGAACTCCGCCGCGAGCGTGTCGTTGAGCTTCGACAGCGGGACGCCGCCGTCGACGTCGTAGCCGTCGTCGGCACGCCGGCGGATCGCGGGCTCGGGTTCGACGGAGTCGAACTCGTCCTGGAGGTCGCCGACGAGCGCCTCGACGACGTCCTCGACCGTCGCGATCCCCTCGAAGGCACCCCACTCGTCGATCACGGCGGCCATCTGCAGGCGGTTCTCGCGGAACGCCCGGAGGAGATCGCGCAGCGCCATCGTCTCCGGGACGATGACGATCTCGCGGGCGATGTCGCCGACGACCGTGGCGCCCTCGTCGTCCACCTCGGCCCGGAGCACGTCCTTCACGTCGACGAAGCCGGTCACCTGGTCGCCGTCGTCGGCAGCAACCACCGGGTAGCGGGTGTGACCGGCCTCGAGGACCACCGAGTGGAGCTCCGACAGTGGGGCGTCCGCCGGAACGCTCACCACGTCCGGCCGTGGAACCATGACCTCCCGAACCACGGTGTCGTCGAGATCGAACACCCGCTCGATCATCGTCACCTCCGCGCTGTCGATGGTGCCTTCCTCGCCGGAGCGTGTCAGGACCCGAAGCAGCTCCCGCTCCCCAAGCGTCTCGTCCGATTCGGACGCCGGCGGGACGCCGATCGATCGCGTGAACGCGTTGGCGGCACCGTTGAAGACGACGATGCCGGGATAGAGGAGGTAGTAGAAGAACTTCATCGGCGGGGCGAGACTCAGCGAGATTCGCTCGGTCTTCGCGATCGCGAGCGTCTTCGGCGCGAGCTCACCGAAGACGACATGGAGAAACGTGATGAGCGTGAAGCCGATGCCGAAGGCGACCAGATGGAGGAGGGTTTCCGGGAGCACCGGTGCCAGCACGGGCTCGATGAGCGACGCCACGGCAGGCTCGCCAACCCACCCCAGGCCGAGCGAGGCGATGGTGATGCCGAGCTGCGTCGTCGCGAGGTAATCGTCGAGGTTCGCCATCACCTCCTGAAGCGTCCCCGCGCCCGGCCGCCCCTCCGCGGCGAGTTGTTCGACCGCTGTCCCCCGGACCCGGACGAAGGCGAACTCCGCGGCGACAAAAAACCCGTTGAGTGCCACGAGCGCCAACGCAACGACAATCTGCCCCAGCGAGAGTGCGACGTTTACCATCGGGGGAAAGAGAAGCGCCGGCCGGTCGATCGTCGTGTGTCCATGGTGTTGTCTCTCGTGCCATCTGTTAAAATAGTTAAACACGCGTGGAGGACGGGCACAGTGTTGTCCTGCTCGACACGGACCTGGTGTGTCCCGACAGAGGATCTCGCCGGCAGAAAAGAAAAGTAAATTCCATAACAACCCTTTTGCGCGATTCGACAGCAGTGGTGTACGAGCAACAGATGCAACAGCCCCGCAGCAGATACGGACGGTGGATTCCACCTCGAGACAGCCGGTGGGCGTCTGAAGAATGAGGCCGCGTATCGGTGTTGATGTCGGCGGAACGTTCACCGACGTGACGCTGATCACCGAGTCGGAGACGCTCGTCACGGCGAAGGTCCCGTCGACGGCCGACCAAAGCGAGGGAGTCATCAGGGGAATCGAGAAAGCCTGTGGGAAAGCCGACATCGAACCAGCCGAACTCCAGGAGTTCTCCCACGCGATGACCGTCTCGACGAACGCGCTCCTGGAGCGCGGCGGCGCGAAAACCGCGTTAGTGACGACGGAGGGGTTCCGCGACGTGCTCGAAATCGGCCGGCAAAGCCGTCCAGAGCTGTACGACTTACACGGCGAGAAACCGACGCCGCTGGTCCCCCGGGCTCGTCGCTACGAGCTTGCGGAGCGGGCGACGCCGTCCGGCATCCAGGAGCCAGTCGACGACGACGCGGTGTTCGACCTCGCGGCGACGCTTCGTGCGGAAGACGTCGAGAGCGTGGCCGTCGCATTACTGCACTCCTACGCGACTCCGGCGAACGAACGACGGGTCGCGGAGATACTTCGAGGGGTGCTCGCTGTTCCGGTTTCTACCTCCAACGAAGTGCTTTCGGAGTTCCGCGAGTTCGAACGGACCTCGACCACCGTCGTTGATGCGTACGTCACGCCGGTAATCGACGCGTACATCGGCCAGCTAACGGAGCGGGCAGCAGCCGACGAGATTCCCGAACCGCGAATCATGCAGTCGAACGGTGGCATCGCGAGTGCCGAGACCGTTCGCTCGCATGCAGTTGCGACCACGTTGTCCGGGCCCGCAGCCGGCGTCATCGGCGCCGATAGGGCGGCACGAAACGTCCAAGCCACCCTCGACCTGCCCGGGCTCGTCACGTTCGATATGGGTGGAACGTCGAGCGACGTTAGCCTCGTTCGTGACGGCGAGGCGGAGCGCACGACTGAGACGAGTATCGACGGGATTCCGATCCGAACGCCGATGGTCGACGTCAACACGATCGGCTCCGGCGGCGGATCAATTGCGTGGGTCGACAGCGGGGGAGCGCTACGCGTCGGTCCACGCTCAGCTGGTGCCGACCCGGGGCCGGCCTGTTACGGGCAGGGCGGTGAGGAGCCGACGGTCACAGACGCGAACGTGCTCCTCGGCTACGTCGGCGAGAGCACCGCACTCGGCGGAGAGCTCTCCTTGGACATCTCCGCAGCGGAATCGGCGCTTGCGACGCTCGCTGCCGAGGCCGGGGTAGAGACGCCGCGGGACGCGGCGAGAGGAGTCTACCGGGTCGCAAACGCGAAGATGACCCAAGCGATCCGGGAAATCACCGTCGAGCGAGGGTTCGATCCCCGTTCCTTCGGGCTGGTCGCGTTCGGTGGCGCCGGGCCGATACATGCGGTACACGTTGCGTCGGAACTCGGCGTGGAGACCGTCATCGTGCCGGTTGCCTGCGGCGTCCTGTCTGCCTACGGTTTGCTCGCAGCCGACGAGCGGTACGACCGGGTGCGGACGCACTTGGTTGAGGTCAGCGCGGCCGATCCTGACAGGATCGAAACGATTCTCGAAACCCTGACCGAAGACGCACTCGCCGATTCGAGCGAGCCCGAACCGACCGTGGAACACGAAGCCGATCTGCGCTACGCCGGACAGAGCTTCGAGTTGACCGTGCCGTTGGACGTTCCGTTCGATCGAGACACGGTAACCGAGCGGTTCCACGCCGCCCACGAACGGACCTACGGGTATCGGATGGAGGCGGCCGTCGAGCTCGTGAACCTCCGCACCACAATCCGCGCGGAGCGATCGATCGCGGAGACGCGCTACGATGCGAGCGGCGAGAGTTATCGTGACACGCGACCGGTCGATTTCGGCGGCGACAGCTACGAGACGGAGGTCCACGACCGTCTCGCCCTGTCGGCTGGCTCGACGATCAGCGGGCCGGTAGTACTCGAACAGGCGGAAAGTACGACCGTCGTCCCGCCCGAATGGACCGCGTCGGTCAGCGACGACGGAACGCTGTTCGTCCAGCGCGGAACCGAGAGGAACTCACACACATGACGCAGTCACCAACCGAGGAAATCGACCCGGTCACGCTCGAAATCCTGCGCAATCAGCTCGAAGGAGTCGCCGAAGAGATGGGGAAAGTGCTCATTCGTGGGGCCTACTCGCCGAACATCAAGGAGCGACAGGACTGTTCGACCGCGCTGTTCGACGCGGAGGGGCGAATGATCGCACAAGCAGAGCACATCCCCGTCCATCTCGGGGCGATGCCGGAGGCCGTCGCAGCCGTTCGCGAACAGGACCCCGCGCCGGGCGACGCGTTCATGCTGAACGACCCCTTCGCCGGCGGAACCCATCTCCCCGACGTAACGGTGGTGTCGACGATCGCTCCCGAAGACGAGATCATCGGCTACGCCGTGACGCGGGCCCACCACGCAGACATCGGCGGGAGTACCCCCGGCAGTATGCCGGCCGGCGCCACCGAGGTGTATCAAGAGGGGATTCGGATTCCCAGCGTACGACTCGTTGAGGCAGGGGAGCTCAACGAACAACTCCTGGAGTTCGTTTTGGCAAACGTGCGGAACCCGGACGAGCGGCGGGCGGATCTGCGGGCACAACTCGCGGCGAACGATCGGGGCGAAACGCGGCTCGGTGAACTCCTCGAAGAACATGGAAAAAAACGGCTCAGAGCGGCATTTAGCGCCATTCTGGCGTACTCTCGCGAGCGGATGCAAACGGAGCTCGCCGACGTCCCATCGGGCACCTATCGAGCACGAGATCTGCTCGAGGGCGATGGCACGACCGAGGATGATATTCCCATCGTCGCGACGCTGACGGTCGACGAACGGACGGTCACCGTCGATTTCGACGGAACCGCCGCGCAAGTAGCCGGAAACATGAACGCGCCGCTGGCGGTCGCGACGAGTGCAGTGTATTTCGTCGTTCGCTCGGTTACCGATCCAGAGATACCCCCGAATCAGGGCTGTTACGACCCGGTGACGGTCGCTGCCCCCGTCGGGAGCCTTCTGAATCCCACTCCGCCCGCGGCCGTCGTTGGCGGAAACGTGGAGACGAGCCAGCGGGTAACCGACGTCGTGTTAGAAGCCTTCGCCCAGGCTCTCCCCGAGGCGGTTCCTGCCCAGGGGCAAGGCACGATGAACAACACCATCATCGGGAGTCGAACCGACGACGGGTTCACGTACTACGAAACCATCGGCGGCGGAGCCGGGGCGGGACCCGAAACCGACGGGATGGACGGCGTCCAAGTCGGCATGACGAACACGCTGAACACACCGATCGAGGCGCTCGAGGCCGAGTATCCGTTGGTCGTCGAGCGATACGCGTTGCGACCGGGCAGCGGTGGCGACGGGAAACACCGTGGCGGCCTCGGGCTCGAACGAGCAGTCACCGTCGAAACCGACGCCGTCGTGTCGTTACTGACGGAGCGGCGGCGTCATGCGCCGAGCGGCCGTGCCGGTGGCGGCGCCGGAGCCACCGGGGAGAACCGCATCGACGGCGAGCCGGTCCCGGCGAAGACGACCGTCGACGTACCAGCAGGGACGACCGTCACCGTCCGAACTCCGGGGGGTGGTGGATACGGGGAGCCAGACGAACGGGCGGCGACGGCTCGAGAGCGAGATCGTCGAGACGGAAAGCAATCGTGAGGAGTGCCCTCGTTCCAGCTCGAGCTGAGTTGGCCGGAGGTCGAAGCGTGCAGCACGACGTACGACCGGTGCACGACGGGAACGACGGGAGCGACCTGTGAATGACGAGGCGTTCGAGTCGCTGCCCGAGCACGACAGCCGGATCGGCGGATATGCCCTCACAGCGCAGAAGCCCGCCGACCGCGACGCTCGACGCCGTTGTACGCTCAACAGAGACGCCCGAACGATCCAGCAAAGACATCCGAACGGTCCAGCAAAGACGCCCGAGCAGGAGTCCGGCGTCAAGCGCTGTCAGTCAGTATCGGAGATCGAATCCGTATCAGTGCGCTCCTCCTGCAGGTTGAGCCCGGCGACGAGTCGGGCCGTGATGACCTGTTCGACGATCGCGACCAGTTGGGTATCGTCGGTCGTGTAGTCGGCAAAGATGCCAAGCGGGATTTCCCCGCCGGCCATCTCCCGGTGGCCCCCAGCGCTCCCGACGTCCCGAAACGCCGCGTTGAGAACTTCCCCGATGTGAACCCGTGTGTCCGTCGAGCGAGCGCTCAACTGGATGCTCTCGTCGACAATGCCGAAAACGATGGCCGTCTCGACGCCCTCCAGCGTGGCCAGGTAATCCGCCGCCTGCGGCAGGGCGTCCCGCTCGCTCGTGCGCCCGACGTGCGTGATGAGTACGGATCCGCGAACCGTCCGGTGGTCGATGGCCCGGGCGATGGCATCGACGGTCGCACCGGTCACCGACGGCGTCGACAGCTGCCGCAGCAGCGACGGGTCAGCGGCATCGTGGAGCTCGCCCGCAGCGGCGTATTCCGCGGTGGTCGCGCCACGGAGAAAGCCGAGCGTCTCCCGCCTGATCGCGAAGAGGAGCGCCGTCGCCAGCGTGGTGTCGAGTTCGACGTCGAGTGCGTGTACGTACTCCGTGAGGATCGTCGCCGTGGCCCCGATCGTCTCCCGGTGGTCGACGAACCGAGCCTCGATGTTCTCGGCGGGATGGTGGTCGATGACGATATCGAGTGGGGTCCCCTCCGGAACGCGATTGTTCGCCCCGGGGATCGAATGGTCGACGAACGCGAGCAACGAGTCCGTCGGCCGGTCCACGATCGCCTCGGCGTCGAACTCGGTGAGCTCGATGTCGATGAGATTGATAAACGCACGGTTCTGTTGGTGGGAGATGTCACCGCTGTACAGCACCCGCCGCTCGTCGATTCCACTTGCCGCAGCAATCCGGCCGAGCGCTAACGCACTCGCGAGACAGTCCGGATCGGGGTTGTTGTGACAAACGATCGTGAGTTCCTCCCCGTCGGCGAGAAGCCCCTCGAGTTCCTGATCCGGTTGCATGCGTTCGCTTGGAGTCACCGGTACAAGCGTTTGGGGGCGGAGAGCTTGCTACCTCGCTGTGCAGACACGATTCGAGCACGCCTCTCCGAGGCCGACGACCAGCCCCGCTTGTCGGGGCATGAATCGGGAGCGAGCGTTCGCCGTTCGAACGATGATTTTCCGTGCGAACTGACGTTTTCCGGCCGTCAGAATACGCGAGGACGGCGATTCGCTCTCCGGCGCGCGAAGCTATAAGAACGCTCCACCCCTACGTGGAGGTGAGCGAATGGTCGACGAGTCCCAGCTCGCGGAGAGTAAGTCCATCCACAAGGCGACCGGAAAGACGTTCTACTATGCGACGCGACTGCTTCCGACCCGGGTCCGCGAGGCGACGTACGTCCTGTACGCGTTTTTCCGCGTCGCCGACGAGGTCGTCGACGATGCGGGCGACGCGACGGCGGGAGAACAGCGGCGGCGATTGACGGAGATCCGCGAGGCCGCGCTCGGCCGAGCGGAGACGGACGGTCCGGTGTTGCGCGCCTTCTCGGAGCTTCGCGAACGCCACGCCATCCCCGACGCGGAGGTCGAGACGTTCGTCGACGCGATGGTGACGGACATCGAGAAACACCGCTATCGGACGTACGAGGAGGTCCGCGAGTACATGCGCGGGTCGGCCTCGGCCGTCGGCGTGATGATGACGTACGTGATGGACCCCGACGAGCGAGACGTGGCGCTTCCGCACGCCCGCACGCTCGGCGAGGCGTTCCAGATGACGAACTTCCTGCGGGACGTCGGCGAGGACATCGAGGAGCGCGACCGGATCTACCTGCCGCTGGAGACGCTGGAGGAGTTCGGCGCGAGCGTGAGAGACATCGAGCGGCGCGAGCCGACCGACGGGTTCCGCCGAGCCGTCCAGGCGGAGCTTCACCGCACCGAGGAGCTGTACCGCGAGGGCGTGGCGGGCATCAAGTATCTCCCGAAGGACTGTCAGTTCGCCGTCCTGCTCGCGGCCGTGCTGTACGCCGACCACCATCGACTCATCCGCGACCGCGGGTTCGACACACTGACCGCGACGCCGTCGCTGTCGACGACACGGAAGCTCTCGCTCGTCGTCCGGACGCGGTGGCACTGGCTGTGGAACAAAGACCCCGAGGCGGTGTTCGCGAAGGTGTCCGCGGTGCCAAGCGGCGACGCGCCGACCCACGCCGACCGCGGCAGGCCGACGCCGGCCCGCTAATCTTCACGACGCGCTGCCAGCCACGGCGGCGGCGGCACGTCGAACCGGTCCGTCCGCCACAGACCGAGGCCCAGAAGCACCGCCAGCGCGACCGGAATCCACTGCCCGAAGTAGGCGTTGATGCCACCCCACAGGATGACGAACGAGACGAGGTCGTCCAGCATGAACCGGCATGCGTCGAGCCGCCGCTTCATCGCGTCCCACGCGAACGTCCGGTCCAGCGTGGCGACCGCGACCGTCGCCGAGAGCACCCAGCCCGCGAAGTTCGAGAGCGGGACGCCGTAGAAGTCGCCGGACGCGTCGTACGGCCACGCGGCGAGCGGGACGGCTCCGAGGTCGTACGTCCAGAAGCCCAGGGCGACGGCGCCGGGATCGAGCACGAGGTCCATCAAGAGCACCGTCGCGACGACGACGGGAACCCGGACGAGCGCCGATCGCGCCCGCGGGCCGAGCAGGAGCAGACACAACAGGTAGGCGTTCACCACGAGCGGGAGAAAGAAGACGGGGAGCCCCAGCGGCACCTTCCCGAACAGCATCGGCCCGAGGTCGACGCCGTAGCTGAACGCTCCGTAGGGGAGTCCGGTCGTCGTCCCGACGTACTCGATTGCGTACGCGTACAGCGTCAGCAGGCCGACGCCGACCGCGGCCCGGCGGTCGACGACCGGCGTCACGCCAGCGAGCAGCGGGAGCCGCATCACGAGCGTTCCGAACAGGACGAGCAGCGGGTTGAAGTTCAGCGGCGGCGGCAACAGCGTCTCTGCGCTCGCGACGAGCAGCGTCGCGCCGACGACGGGGAAGACGACCGCGATGGTGAACCGGTTCTCGGCGACGAGGCGGTCAAATCGCGCCTCCACGTCGGCACGCGATGGAGCGACCTGCGGCCCGGGGTCGGTCGGTTCCGCGTCCGCCTCGGCTCCGGACTCACCCATACAGCATCACCCACAGCGCCGCGAGCGTCAGGACCATGCCTGCGAGCGTGTTGACGACAGGGAACCACCAGTAGGCGCGGTCGACCGACACGCCCGACGCGACGATGGCCGCGACGAACAGCGGGTAGAAGCCGAATACGGCACCGAGAAACGGGTGGAGGGCGGCAAAGATGACGGCGGCGAGCAGCCACAGCGCCGCACAGTAGCCGTACGTCCGTCGCTCGCCGAGCCGCGTCGCCGTCGTCTCGATGCCGGCCGCGCGGTCCGGCTCGATGTCCGGAATCGCGGAGAACGTGTGCATCGCCATCGCCCACAGCCAGCCGCCGGCGAGCGCGAGCAGCGGGGGTTCGGTTCCCGCGAGCGCGGCGTACGCGACGACGCCGGGAAGCACGTACAGTCCGTTCGACAGCGAGTCAAGGCCGGGCGTCGTCTTGAACCGGAGCGGCGGCGCCGAGTAGCCAGCCCCGAGCGCGAGGAAGCCGACCATCGCGACGGCGCCCGCGGGCGGGAGCAGCGGGAGGAAGGCGAGGCCGGCGAGCGCCGACACCGCGACCGCGACGGGGACGGTCCGGTCGCCGCGATAGCGCACCTCTCGCTCCTCCTTCTTCGGGTTCTCGGCGTCGACGTCGCGGTCGAACACGTCGTTGACGCCGTAGAGGAACACGTTCGCGGGAAACAGGAAGTAGGCGAACAGCGCGACGGCGACCGGAGCGAACAGCTCGGCAGAGCTCTCGGTCGCGTACGCGACCCCGACGACGACCGGGCCCGCGAGGTAGAGCCAGAAGCGGGGCCGCGACAGTCGGAGGAGGTAGCCGGTCCGCGTGCCGCGAGGGGGCAACAGCCGGTCGAGGAGCGGGGCGTCGCTCATCCCGGTCAGGCGTGGTCGGACAGCAGCGCGTCGGCCGTGTGCTCCCCGGAGATGAGACACATCGGGACGCCGATTCCGGGGGTCGTGTACGACCCCGTGAAGTAGAGCCCGTCGAGCGCTTTCGAGCGGTGGGGCGGGCGCAACAGCGCCGTCTGTCGGAGCGTGTGTGCCATCCCCAGCGCCGTCCCGTACATGGAGTTGTACCGCTCCGTGAACTCGGAGACGCTGAACTGCTCCTCGACGACGATGCGGTCGCGGAGCGCGACGCCGGTGTTCGCGGCGAGGTCGTCGAGCACCTCCTCGCGGTACTGTTCGCGAACCGCGGGGCCGTCGTCGAGCCCCGGCGCGATGGGCACCAGCACGAACAGGTTCGAGTGGCCGTCGGGGGCCACCGACTCGTCCGTCTCCGAGGGGGCACAGACGTAGTAGGCGGGGTCGTCGGGCCACGCCGGCTCGTCGAAGATCTGTTCGAAGTGGGGGTCCCAGTCGTCCGGGAGGACGAGCGTGTGGTGTGCCAGCGGGCCGATGTCGCCTTCGACCCCGAGATACATGAGAAACGCCGACGGCGCGTAGGTGCGGTCTTCCCAGTAGTCGGCGTCGTAGCCGCGGGCGTGCTCCGGAAGGAGCTCCTGTTCGGTGTGGGCGTAGTCGGCGTCGGAGACGACGAGGTCGAACCGGCGGCGGTCGCCGTCGGCCGATTCGAGCTCGAACCCCTCCAGTCGGTTGATGATCTCCGTGACTGCGACGTCCACCTCGTAGTCGACGCCGAGATCGGCACCCAGCTCGACGAGCGCGGCGACGACGGCCGACAGGCCGCTCACCTCCCCGTCGGGGTCGGCGAGTAGCGGGCGGACCGCGGGGTCGGGGTCGGCACCCTCCGGGTAGAACACGCCCATGTTGAAATCGACGTGACTCATCATGTTGTACAGCGCTGGCGTGTTCCCCGGCGAGCCGCCGAGGAAGACGAGCGTGTACTGCATGATCTGCTGGAGCTTCGGGTTCTCGAAGTAGTCGGCGACGTAGTCGTCCATCGTCCCGAGCAGCTGGAGGCCGATGGGCGCCGCGCGCATCACGTCGAGGTCGATCCAATCCCTGAGCCGTGGCCGGTCCTCGTAGACGAAGTTGTCCATCGCCGTCTCGTAGTGGGTCGCGGAGGTGTCGAGATACTCCCGGAGCCGGTCGCCGGCGCCGGGTTCGATGGCCTCGAACGTCTCGACGTTCGCGTCGAGCTCGGGGAGCATGTCGACGTAGCGTGCGCCGTCGGTCGCACCGAAACCGGGCGCGTCGGCGCCCCGCGCCGGCGTGTCCGCGAGCGTCGCACCGTCCGCGGCCGCCGCGCCGCCGTCCGTCGCGGCGCCCCCGTCAGTCGGCTGGTCCCCCTTGAAGAAGATGCGGTAGTGCGGGTCGAGCCGACGGAGGTCGTAGTAGTCGGCCGGCTCCCGGTCGAAGGCCCCGAAGAACCGCTCGAACACGTCCGGCATCAGATACCACGACGGCCCCATGTCGAACCGGAAGCCGTCCCGCTCCAGCGTCGACGCGCGGCCGCCGAGCTGTTCGTTCTTCTCGAGAACCGTAACGTCGGCGCCGGCGTCGGCGAGATAACAGGCCGTCGAGAGCCCCCCGAAGCCGCCGCCGATGACAGCGACCGAGGTTCCGGTGAGAGACATGGTCGACGTTGGGGCCGCGGCGTCGAAAAGCCACCGGTGGCGGTCGTCGAAGCGTCCGGACACAGGCCGTCGAAGCTCCCGTCGCGTGCCGACTTGGAAACGGCCTTCCGCGTCCCGCCCTAAGGAGGAGTATGGAGACGGTAGTCATCACCGGCGCGAGTCGGGGGATCGGCGCGGCGCTCGCTCGCGAGTACGGCGCGGCCGGCGCCCGTGTCGTCGCGTGTGCCCGGTCGACAGACGCGCTCGACGCGGTCGCAGAGGACGTCCGCGCGGCCGGCGGCGAGGCGGTCGTCCAGCGCGCCGACGTGCGCGACGAGTACGACGTGGAGCGGCTGATGGAGACGGCCGCCCGCGAGGGCGGCACCATCGACGCCGCCTTCGCGAACGCGGGCGTCTACCACGGGACGCCGGGCGACACCGACCTGGTCGAGGAGTCGTACGCCGCCTTCGACGAACACGTCCGGACGAACGGGCGCGGCGTGTTCACCACGGTGACCGAGGCCGTTCCGCATCTCGCCGACGACGCACGGGTCGTCGTCTCGTCCGGCGCTGTCGCCCGCGAGGCGACCGCCGGCTTCGGCTCCTACGCCGCCTCGAAGGCGCTCGCAGAGGCGCTCGCCAGACAGTTCGCCGCAGAGCTCGACGCGCCGGTCGGCGTCGTCGACCCCGGACAGGTGACGACGGAGCTGACCGACGAGATGCCGGGTCGTGACCCGGCCGACGTGGCGCCGATGTTCCGGTGGGCTGCCACCGAGGCCGACCCCGCCGACCTCGACGGGAACGTTCTCACCTTGCGCGACTGGAAGCGAGCGACGCGGTAGCCGCCCGGCGCCGACGCGACCGGCCTCAGCGAACCGGAGACCTTATTAATAATCTCGATAGACGATTTAGTAATGTCTACTCGAACCGTCTCGCTGCCGCGGCTGGGGGCGCTCTCGCTCGCCGGCGTCGCCGGCACGCTGCTGCTCCTCGCGCTCACGGTCGTCGGCGCCCGTGCCGGGACGGGGAAGGTGCTCGTCGTCTCGTGGGCCGCGTTCCTGGCGATGGCCGGCTTCGCCGCCTTCGGCGCCCGGGGCGCCGAGACGCGGGACGCCCACCGGCTCGTGTGGGGGTACGGGCTCGCCTCCGGAGCGATGATCACCTCCGCGGCCGTGTTTCTGCTCCCGCAGGCGTTCGGCCTCGGCGGCCAGATCGGCGGCTTCGGCGTCGCGGCTGGCATCCTCGCGGGCTACGGCGCTCACACCGTGGGCCACCGACTCACCCACCTCGACACCGCGTTCGACGACACCTCGCTACAGATCTCCGCCCACGCGCTCGCCGCGGGGCTCATCATCGGCGTCATCTACGCCGCGCTGCCGACGGTCGGCCTGCTGCTCGGGCTCGCAATCGTCTCGCACAAGGGCCCCGCCGGCTACGCCGCCGCCCGACGGCTCCACAAGGAGGGGAAGCCCGTTTCCGTGTTGCTGTTCCCGGCTGCGGGCGTCGGGCTGACGGCCATTCCGGTCGCGGTGCTCGACCCGACCTTCTCCCAGCCGATGCAGGCGGCCGTCTTCGGCTTCGGTGCCGGCGTCTTTCTCCACGTCGCGATGGACTTTCTCCCCGAGTGCGAGACGGGCACCGAGGTCGGTGAGGTCGCGCAGCTCTCGGAGAACGCCCACGCGCTGCTCGACCGGCTCCGCGTCCACGCCGTCGTCTCGACGGCGCTCGGCGCCGTCGCCGTCTTCCTCGCGTGGCTCGTCGTCGCATAGAGCCGCGTCTCGTAGACGAGTTCCGTCGGGAGACAAGCCTTTCGTCGACCGGTCAAACCGGCGTTTGAGCGTTCGGCCGGATTAAATCGTCCGGCGACCTTCCGGCACACATGGAACGACGACGCACGGAGACGCGGCGAGATCTCCTCCGGACGGCCGGCCTCGTCGGCGTCGCCGGGCTCGCGGGCTGTGCGGCGTTCGGTGACGGTCCGGCCGGGGGCTCCACTGATGGGCCGGCGGACTCGCCGACCGAGACCCCTGTGGAGACGTTTACCGGCGAGAGCCCAAGCGACGCGACCCACCGGGTCGCCGTGACGGGGGTCGACGACGCCCCCGACCTCCCGGTAGAGCCGTCGGTGTCTGTCGTCGACGCGTACGCGACCGGCGAGTCACCGCCCGTGCTCCGGGTCGACGTGACGAATCCGACCGACGATCCAGTCTCAGTCGGCGAGTACCGTGACGTCGTGTTCCAGTACGTTCACGGCGACGACGAGACCCTCGTCCTACTGCCCCATTCCGAGCGGTCGACGTCGGGGGCGCCGTCTCGCACACGGCCCGACTACGCGGTCGTCGGTGACGGCTGCTGGCGGCTCACGGACGGCGTCGCGATCACCATGGAGTACGGCGTCGTCGAGATACCCGCCCGCTGGACGCTGTCGGCGTTCGTGGGCCTCTACGGCGATTCCGAAGCCGACGCCTGTCTCGTTGCCGGGACCCACCGCTTCGAGGCGACGTACACGGTGTCGCCGCTCTCGATGGGAAAAGCGACGCCGACCGGAACGGCGACGGACGCGAAGCCGGCGACGGCAACTGACGACCGACTACAGGCGACGTGGGGGTTCTCGCTGGGCGTCGAGGCGGTGTAGTTCCGCGTTCGCGGCGTCAGATATGCGGGCGGGGACCTCCGCGGCTCCGAGCGGAATTGAGGCCACCGACGGCGACGAATTTCCACGAAATCTGTCGGGCCTGCACGACGAACCGAACACGTTCGGCGGGAGCGATAGCGCCGTGGCGTCCCTAGCCCCGACATGGACATCCCGTCGCCGTTCTCCGGCAGCGCGGACGAGCAGACGTTCGACCCCGAAGATGAGTTCGTGCCTGCGCATCTCCCGGAGCCGGGGCCGTTCCTCGCCGACCACGACGTGTTGACCGGCGACGAGCACGTCGCGTTCCACGCGACGACCCGCGAGCTGTTCAAGCGGCGTGGCGTCTACGACATCACGTTCGGCTACAACCTCGCGCGGCTGAACCGCGACGCGCGCCACCCGGACGCGGGCTACCGCTACGCCGAGGACGCGGCGGAGCCGGGCGTGCTCCGGGCGGCCTTCACCCCGACGACGGAGTTCTGTCCGCAGACGGAGACGCTCGCGACGGGGTCGTTCCGGGCGTGGAATGGGCTCTCCGAGACCCACGACTACGAATTGGTCCGCGTCCGCGTCGACCCGATGCACAACAAAGCGGAGGCGGTGAACGTCGCCCTCGCGGAGCTCGAACGCGAGTACCGCGAGACGGGGTCGCTCCCTGATTCGGACACGCCGACTGGGCAGACGTACGGAGAGGACGTGCCGAGCTCGCCGTTTTGAGCTGCCGGTAGGGTGGTCACGTGTCGCGCTTGAGCCGCCGGCAGGGTGTCACGTGTCGCCCAGCGCTTCGAGGTAATCGAACTGCGCCGACAGCTCTTTTTTCCGCTGGCGCTCGATGACCGTCGTGTCGAGGAAGTCGCCGACGACGGCGACGTCGAGCGCGAAGGTGGTCTCCGCGACGACCTCGCTGCCGCCGTCGTCGGGGGCCACGTGGTACGTCGTCCGCATCGACTCGAAGACGCCGTCGCGCTGCTCGTAGGCGAGCGTCGCGTCCTCGTCGTCGACGAGTTCGAGCGTCAGCTCGATGCCGAGGATGCCGACGCGGTTCTCGATGCGGAGCTCGTCGCCCTCCAACTCGACGGTGTCGAAGCCGGCCGCCTCCATGAACGGGACGACGTCGCGGACGTGCTCGCGGACGCGCTCGGGGGACGCGTCGACGCGCCGGCGCACGCTGACGGTGTTCATACGACGCCCTCGATTCGCTCGCTCGCCCGTTCGTCTCCGGCGATGAACTCCTTGATGACGCGCTCTTCGGCGCGGTGGAGCGTCTCGCTCACGGTCGATTTCGCCATCCCGAGCGCATCGGCCAGCTCCGTCAGCGAGCAGTCCCGCGGCGTGTCGTAGTAGCCGCGCTCGACGGCGGCGGTCAACAGCTGCTGTTGGCGCTCGGTCAACAACCGGTCGAACTCGAGGCGCTGTCTGATGGATTCGACGGTGAACTGGATACCGAACGCCTCGAGCTGGTCGCCGAGCGCCGCGAAGCGGTCGTTGGGTGCGGTCAGCTCCCACGCCGCCTCGCCGTCCGTGATGGCGAACGGGAACGACAGCGGGACGCCTGATTTTCGAAGGGGGAACAGCAGCAGCGGCTCGGCCGTCTCGATGCGGGCGAGCAGCTCCTCGTCGTCGCGGTGGAGCACGTCCACGTCCGTCACCGCATCACGGCCGACGAGGTCGGCGACCACCTCCGTCTGCTCCTCGGTCGTCACTTCCACGAGCGCGACGCCGGACTCCTCGTCCGCGAAGGCGGTGAGCACCCTGAACGTCGCCGACGGGTACGACCGCGACACGGCGCCGATCCAGACGTCGTCCGGGATCGTTATCGTGAGCTCTGCGCGGGGCATACAGTGGATTCGGCCCGCCCTCGGTAATCAGTCTTTGCGAACATGTTCGGGCTGGGGGTTCGATATCGCCGGGCTACGCGCGTCGTCCGAACATCATCGGGAGAATATCGAACCCGTCCGGTCCGGTAGCACCGACCGGTGACACGGATGGATCACGACGTGGCCAGCACGCTCGACGTTCGCGAGATCGACGGGGAGCCGTTCGGCGACATCATGGCGGCACTCGACGCTCTCGACGACGGCGAGACGCTGCGGCTGGTGAGTAGCTTCGAACCGAAACCGCTGTACGAGGTGGTGACTGACCGAGGGTTCGACTACGAGACGGAGCAGGTCGCCCCCGACGAGTGGCACGTCGCCATCGAGCACGCCTGAGCCGAGCTGTCGGGCGCACGGCGCCGCTCCTCGGTGAACGCGCCGCGACGAGTTACTCCGTCTTCGGGAGCGTCGCGACGAACTCGTTTTCGCCGCGCCGTTCGACGCTGTACCCGTCGGCATCGAACGCCTCCACCTCCGCCTGGAACTCGTAGAACAGCGGCTTCGGTTCGTGGTCGTTGACGATGGTCAACGCCTCGCCGCTATCGAGGGCCGCGAACGCGTCGTGGATCTTCGGGTGGCGTTGCGGCGGCGGAACGTCGCGCAGGTCGAGCGTCTTTTCCGTCATCGTCGGAACGACGGCGCCCGCCGGGCAGTAACTTGTCCCGAACATATACGGGATAAGCTACACCGGCGTCGGGACCGAACGGTCGGCAATGGGAACGAGTGACCACGACCACGGCGCGGAGCCGGTGACCGACCACGTCCACGACAACTCCTGGTCGGTGAACCTCGAGCTGCCGCGCCACGAGTCGGACCGCGAGCGCGTCGTCGCCGAGGCCGTGGAGGCCATCGACCACACGGCGCCCGGCAACCACGTCAACCTCGTCACGCACGGGGCACACGGCCACCCGGAGACGTACCTGTTCGACGCGCTCGACGAGCACGCGCCGGAGTCGACGTGGGAGTACGTCGAACAGTGCGGCTGCGGCGGGCACGTCACCCGCGTCCACGTCGAGTGATGCGCCCGGACGCCGTCGACACGGACGAGCGCCCGTTCGTCCTCGTCTGGGAGCTGACGCAGGCGTGTGAACTTGCGTGTGACCACTGCCGCGCGGAGGCGAAGCCGGGGCGTCACCCGGACGAGCTGACGACCACCGAAGGAAAGCGGCTGCTCGACGAGGCGGCCGCGTTCGGCGACGGCCAGCTGGTCGTCCTCTCGGGCGGCGACCCGCTGGCCCGCGACGACCTCGTCGAGCTGGTCGCGCACGGCACCGAGCAGGGGCTCCGGATGACGCTCACGCCGAGCGGGACGAGCTCGCTCACCCCCGACCGCATCGAGGCGCTGGCCGACGCCGGCCTCCGTCGACTCGCCGTGAGCATCGACGGTGGCGACGCCGCGGCCCACGACGGCTTCCGCGGCGAGTCGGGGAGCTTCGAGGCCACCGTCGCGGCCGTCCGCGCGGCCCGCGAGGCGGGGCTGCCGGTCCAGCTCAACACGACCGTCTGTGCGAGCACCGTCGACGAGCTCTCGGCGATTCGCGAGCTCGCGGCCGACCTCGGCGTCGTCCTCTGGTCGGTGTTCTTCCTCGTCCCCGTCGGCCGGGGCGCGATGCTCGATCCGGTCTCGCCCGAGCGCGGCGAGGCCGTGATGGAGTGGCTCGCGACCGTGAGCGACGAGGCGCCGTTCGGGGTGAAGACGACCGAAGCGCCCCACTACCGCCGCGTCGCACTCCAGCGCGAGGGGGTCGACCCGACGAACGGCTCCGGCGACATCGGCCGCCGGCTCGGCATCCGTGCCGGCGACGGCTTCGCGTTCGTCAGCCACGTCGGCGAGGTGTACCCCTCTGGCTTCCTCCCCGCCTCGGCCGGCAACGTCCGCGAGTCGTCGCTCACCTCACTGTATCGCGACTCGGAACTGTTCGAACGGCTCCGCGACCCCGACGGCTTCGCGGGGAAGTGCGGCGCCTGCCCGTTCCGGCAGGTCTGCGGCGGCAGCCGGTCGCGGGCGTACGCCCACACGGGCGACCCGCTCGCGAGCGACCCGCTGTGTCCGTACGTTCCCGAGGAGTACGACGGACCCGTTCCGGGGCCGTCGTACGGCTGATTTCGCGATTATCTCTCGCCCCGCGGCGCCAACACGACGACCGCGACGCTGTCCTCGCGAGCCGTCGGGGAGACGGGCTTGCGGCCGTCGAACCGCAGCAGTTCGCCGGCGTCGAGCGCGTAGGTCTCTCCGTCGACGGTCACGTCGAGCTCTCCTTCGACGACGTGAATCAGGGGGGTCGCCTCCGGATGCCGGTGTTCGGGCACCGACTCGCCTGCGTCTAGCGTCAATTTGATCGTCCGAGGCGCCTCGGCGAACGCCGTCGCGTGCGGGCTCCCGGTCAGTTCGTCTAACCGCGTGGTTTCGACCATGTCCGGCGGTTCGCTTCCCGGACGCCTCCGCGTGGTCCCGAACGTGTTCGCCCCGTGTGTCGCTCGTCGCCGTCAATCGGCCGCCCGTTCGAGCGCGGCCAACTCGCCTCGCGTGTTCACGTTCGTGACCGACCGCGCGAGCGGAACGCCCGCGAGCGCCTCCGCCGGCGTCACCGTCCGGACACGGAGCGAACCGAGCAGCGCCGTCAGCCGGTCGGCGGCCGGTCGGCGCCGACAGTACGCCCGCAACGCCGCGCGGTCGTAGACGGCGTGGAGCGGCTGTTCGGTCCCGTCGACGCTCGGGACGACAGCGTCCGCATCTCCGTCGAGCAGGCGAGCGAGCCAGCGCACCGTGGTCGGGTCGACGAGCGGCATGTCACAGCCACAGAGCACGACCGCGTCCGTGTCGACGGCCGGCAGCGCGCCGGCGATGCCCGCGAGCGGGCCGTCGGCCCAGGACACGTCGTAGCGGTAGCGGACCGACTCGGGGACGGAAGGTTGGACGGTCGCTTGCTTCGCGCGGTCGCCGACGGCGACGACCGGCTTAGCGTCGGTCGCGTGGTCGAGCGTCGCGGCGACGCGGCCGAGCAGCGGCCGGCCGTCGAACGTCGCCGTCGCCTTCGGCCGGTCCCCGAACCGCTCGCTCCCGCCGCCGGCGAGGACGACGGCCGTGGTGCTGGGGGCGACCTCTGCCGTTGCCTCGTCCCCCCGCGCCCGAGTCGCCTCGCTCATCCGAACTCCGGCGCGTCGACCGTGACGTTCTCCAGCCGGTCCGGGTCCTCGTCGGGAGCGAGCGCGAGCGCTTCCAGCCGGCGGAGCCCCTTCACCAACCGCTCGCCGTCGACGCCGGGGGCGACGAACCGCGTCCCGTAGTCGGCCCGCTCGGCCAGCGGCGCCCCTTCCTTCGTGTCCGCGACGATGCCGTCGAGCGCGTCGCGGATCGGCACGCAGACCCGGTAGCCGTCGCGGCTCTCCAGCCGGACGTGGGTCGTTCCGGGGGGCGCGCCGACCTCTGTCAGCAGCTCGGTGACGGGAACGCCGGCCCACCGGGCGGTGTGACGCTCGCCGGTGGCACAGACGACCGTACAGCGGCGTTCGACGCGCGGGAGGTCACGCAGCGCCGCGCGGTCGTAGCGCCGGCGCTCGTCGGCGCGCACGGTGAGCAGAGCGGTTCCGTCGTCGGCATCCGTCCGGGTGTCGGTATCGGGTCGGGCGTGCGTGTCGGCTCGGCTCATGGTGGATTCGTGGTGAGTAGCCAGTCCTCGGGCGTTCGTCGCTCGACGCTCGTCTCGAACGCCGCCGCCGGTTCCCCGACGAGGTCCGCGAGGAACTCGACGACGGGCGAAGGGTCGCGGTCGCTGAGCAGCCGGAACGGCTCGTCGGGGGCGCGAGCCCGGAACGCCTCCCTGACGCGTTCGCGCCGCTCCGCGGCCGGGGCATCACGGATGTCGACAGTTCCCTCGGGAGCGTCGACCGCCCACGGGGCTTCGGCGGCGTCTCGCACCGACTCGGCGAGCGGTGCGACGGGGTCGGGCGCCGTGCCGGGGGTCGGCCGCTGCTGTAGTTCGGGTGTGAACGGCACCTCCGCGAGCACCGGCGCGGCGAGGTCGTCGACGCCGTCGCCGGGGAACAGCTCGTGGGCCTCCCCACAGGACGGACACGTCGTCCCGGCCATGTTGACGACCGCGCCGAGCACCGGCACGCCCTCGTCGCGGAACAGCTCGACGCTGCGCGCCGTGTCGTCGACGCTCGCGTGGAACGGCGTCGTGACGACGACGACTCCGTCGACGGGCACCTCCTGTAGCGTCGTCAACACTACGTCGCCCGTACCCGGGGGAAGGTCGATTACGAGTGTCTCCTCGCGTTCCCACGCCGTGTCGGCGAACAGCTCCGAGACGGCCTCGTGGGCCATCGACCCGCGCCACGCGAGCGGTGCGCCCGACTCGAGCAGACCGACGCTCATCAGTTCGAGGGCGGCGTCCTCGCCGGCCACGGTTACCGGTTCGGGCCGACCGTCCTCGGTCGAGTGAACCGGTCCCGAGGCGTCGAGCAGCGTCGGCAGATTCGGCCCGTGGACGTCCGCGTCGAACAGCGCGACCTCGTCGTCCGCGGCGAGCGCACAGGCGAGCGTCGTCGCGACGGTCGACTTCCCGACGCCGCCCTTCGCGCTGGCGACGGCGATGACGCGGTCGAACCGCTCCGTCGCCGTCGCGGTCGTCTCGTCCCCGTCGGCTGCCTCGACGCGCGCCGACTCGACGCCGGGGACGCCAGCGGTCGCCCGTTCGAGCGCGGTCGCCACGCTCGGTCGGGTCGTCTCGTCGAGCTCCGAGAGCCCCGCCCGGACGACGACGATTTCGTCGGTCACGTCGACCTCGGCGAGCAGGCCGGAGCGCACGACGTCCGTCCCCGTCGTCGGGTCTTCGACCGCTCGGAGCGCATCCACGACGCGCTCACGGGACGGCGTGCCGTCGCTCGCCGGTCGTTTGCGTGCTCGGGTCATGGTCGGTGGTCGGTGCCGGGGGTACTCGAAGCCCGACGCGCGGTCCCGCCGGCCGGGACGGCGCCCGAACGTGTTCGATTCGGGGCCCGTATTCGGGACCAAGGAGCGGCGCGTGCGGTCACGCTCACCACGGGTCGACACCTCCGTCCGCGCCGTCGTCGTCGGGCTCCTGCATGAGCGTCCCGCCGTAGGGCCGGAAGTCGTAGCCGTACGCGTCCGTGACGGACTCGAGCAGCCGCTCCCGCTCGGCGACGGTGTCCGTCTCGAACCCGTACACCTCGACGGCGTCGACGAGCGCCGCGTCGTCGAGGCGCCCGTCGGCGTATCCAGCGGCGATGCCGTCGCGGATGCGGTCGGCGTTGCGCCGGCAGCGCTCCGCCTCGGCGAACAGCTCGTCGACCCGGTCGGTCGGCGCCGCCAGGTCGAGGGGAATCGCCGCGAGCCGGTCGACCGCCCGCTCGTCGAACCCGTCGGCCATCGCGAGCAGCTCTGTCACCTGTTCGATCGGCGAAAGCGCGTCCCACGCACCCCGCGCGTCGTCCGCGACGACCTCGTCGACCACCTCCTCCCACGTCGTCGACCGCTCGGGGTCCTCGAACGCTTCTGCGACGAAGGCACCGACGTGCTCGTCGGGCACGGTAACGCCGACCGACTCGTCGGCGAGGGCGTTTCCGTCGGTCATCGGGGATCACCCCCGCGCGGCGGCCGTTTCGGGGTGTCACGACCCGTCTTCCGGGTCGCGTTGCCGCGTGCGCCGGGCGGCTGCCCGCCCGTCGGTTCGGGTCCGTGGCCGCCCGGTGGCGGGCCACCGGGTCCACGCTCGGGCGTCGACGGCTCGCTTCCCGGTGCCGGCGCGTCGCCGAGGTCGACGGCGTCCGGGTCCTCGCCGCGGGCGGCCGCGAGCGCACGCTTCGCCGCCCGCTGGACGTCGTTGCTCCGGTCCTCGACGCCCTGCGCCTCGAGCGCCTCGACGGCGCGGTCGGTGCCGAGCTCGCCGAGGCTGCGCGCGGCGTTCGCGCGGACGAACGCCTCGGGGTCGCGCGCCAGCACTGCCGCGAGCAGCGTGACCGTCTCCTCGGTCTCGCCCGGATGCGTCCCGAGCCACTTCGCAGCGTACTCTCTGACGGGTGCGTGCTCGTCCTCGCGCAGCCGACTCCGGAGTCGCTCCGGGTCGACCGCGTCCAGCTTCGCGAGCGCGATGAGCGCGTTGCGACGCACGGCGCCCGACTCGTCGGCGAGCGCGGCCCGGAGTCGGTCGCCAGCGTCCGCGCCGGCCGTCCGCGACAGCGCGACGACGGCCTCCGCGCGGACCCACTCGTTCCGGTCGGCGAGCGCGCTCCGGATCGCGGATTCGCCGGTGCCGGCGACGCCGAGCGTCTCGACGGCGAACTGTCTGGTCTCCGCGTCGGGGTCCCCCATCGCGCGCTCGGCGAGCGCAGCGACCGTCCGATCGCCAAGACCGTGGGCGTCCTCGACAGCGTCGAGCAGGCCGAGGACCGCGTCACGTCGATCTCGGACGGCGTCGGCGTCGAGTCGGTCGCGCAGTGCGGCGGGCGATGCGTCGGGCGCACGCCCCCGGGCGCTCGCGTTCGCGAACTCCTCGCTCATCGGCGCTCACCCCGGAGGCTCCGGTAGGCGATGAGCCACGAGACGACGATGACGGCGAGCACGGTGCCGATGAGGTCCCAGAACTCGCCGCCCAGTCCGCTGTCGTCACCGCCACCGCTGTCGCTGGCAGGCGTGCCGTCGCTCGACCCGCCGTCGCTCCCGCCGCTCTGTTCGACGGCGGTCAGATTACCGCTCTCCGTGTCGAGCCGGAGGAACTGATAGCTCAGCGACTTCTGGCCGTTCACCTCGTCGGCGCTCCCGTTCCAGACGGCGACGGTGAGATACATCTCGTCGTTCTCGTCGAAGGCGGCGTCGTACTGCCCGTCGGTCGACCGCTCGCGGACGAAGGCAACGTGCCACTCGCCGTCGGCGCGGATCGCGCTCGCGTCGACGTTCTGTGCGGGCGCGTGGCTCAAGGAGCCGTAGCCGCGGGCGTAGTAGTTCTGCGCGTACCGGGAGTACGTCGACTTCGAGAGCGGGTTGCCGGCGGCGAAGCCGGGTTTCGTCTCCTCGTCGGGGTGCGGATACGCGTACATGTCGCCGGTCCAGCTCCCGGTGCCGGAGTGGTTGCTGAACTGCCAGCTCGCCCGCCAGTACCAGATGTCGACGGGCGTGCCGGTCGCGCCCATCGTGATCGGCGGCTGCTCGCCGCCGTGGAGCATCACCGCGACCGCGTCGCTGTACGCGTTCGGCTGTGAGATGTTCGTGTCGCGGGTCGTGTCCGGCCACGTCACCCTGACGGCGACGTGTGACTCGTTCGTCACCGTCCGCACCTCCGCTTCCGACACCGACCCGCCGCCGTACGGGAGCGCCATCTGCTGTGCGGAGAGCGAAAGCGTCCGCGAGGGCGCGTCGGTCCACGCGGGCGACCCTGCGGTCGCCGGCACCTCCTCGCGGACGGCCATCGGCTGCTCGCCGGCGGTGGCGGCAGCACCGATCGCGCTCTGTGCGACGAGCACCAGCGCGAGGACGACGGCAGCGACGGCCGTCGCCTGTCCGGCCGCGTCGCGGTCCATCAGGGCTCACCCCCGTCCGTCGCAGCCGCGGTCGTAGGTGTCGCCTCGCGGCGCGCGTGGTCCGTCGTCACCAGCGCCTCGGCGAGGTCGGCCGCCGCCCGGTAGAGGTCGTCGTCGGTCGCCTCGCGCAGGTCGGCCGCGAGCGCCGGGACGAAGTCGACGAGGTGCTCGTCGAGCAGCGTCGTCTCGATGTCGGCGACCTCGGCCTCGCTCTCGACGCCGTCCGTCCGTCCGGCGACGACGCGCCACGCCGCGAGCACCTGCAGCAGCTCGAGTTCGACGGCGACGTGGTCCTGCCGCTCGTCGAACTCGTCGTCGAAGTCGAAGCCGAGCGCGTCGACCGCGCCGGCCACCTTCGCGATGCGACGCTGCTGTTGGCCGATGTCCTCGCGGACGGTGTAGTTCGCCTCGTAGGGGACGACCGGGTACTCACCGTCGTCGCTCGGCAGACCGAACAGCTCCGTGTGGGTCGCCTGCACCCGGTCGAGCTGGGCCGCGGCGAGCGCCTCCCGGAGCGCGGCCGCCTCCGCTTCGAGTCCAAGCCGTTCGCCCGCCTCGCCGATTGCGGAGAGCGTCTCCGGAGCCGCGAGGTCGGCGAACGGCTCCGGCTCGGGGTAGCAGAAGGCCCCTGCGAGGGCGCTGTACAGCGCTGCCCGTGCGCCGTGGCGGTCGTGGTCGTCCGTGTCGCACCCGTCCGTGTCGCGTTCGGTCCGGATGCGCTCGTCCGTGTCGTGGTCGTGCATGCTCGGTCACCTCACGGTTGGTTCGTCCACTGCTCGCCCTCGCGCACCTCCAGCCCCTCGTCGAACGGGATGTCGACCACCTTCTTGCCGTCCGGGTCCCATCCCTTGACACGGGTCTCGGTGACGCGGTAGGTCTCGATGAGGCGGGTAGTCGCGCCGAACAGCTGGAGGATACCGAGCACGTGGTGGCTCGGCTCTCGCGCCCGCTGCTGGACGATCTTCACCGACTCCTCGTACGTGCTCCCCGGCCAGTCGTTGCGCTTCTCGTCGGTGTTCGGGGTGAACATCTGCGTGAGGAATTCGGGGGGCACGTGGTACGGCGGCATGTAGAACACCTGCGGCCGGGTGCCGAACTGCGGGTATAACGGCAGTGCCACCTTCTCGTCAGACTTGACGAGGTAGTTGATGGGGCTGCGACCCGACGCCGCCGACTTCTTCCCGCCGGCGGGGCCGGCGTCCGGCCCGCGGTTGATGTTCCCGTGGAGCCGGGTCTTCCCGATACACGAGGAGACGCACCGGGGGACGTTACCGTCCTCGATGCGCGGGAAACAGCCGACGGGCTTCTCGGAGATGCCCGTCTCGGGGTTGTACATCGGCTTGTGGTACGGACACGCCTTCACGCATTTCCGGTAGCCGCGACACCGCTCCTGGTCGAGCAGGACGATGCCGTCCTCCTCGCGCTTGTAGATGGCCTTCCGCGGGCAGGCGGCGAGACAGGCCGGGTTCTTACAGTGGTTACAGAGCCGCGGCAGGTAGAACTGCCACATGTCGTGGTACTCGTCGTTGCTCGGGTCGGATTCGACGACGTCGCCCGTCGGATACTCGCCGTGGGCCTGGTCGTCGCCGAGCGCGGGGTATTCCCACTCCTCCTCGCGGGCGACGTAGCCGCGGACCTGCTCGCCGTCCTCGGCGGCCTCGAACACCGTCTGGTCGGCGCCGATGTCGTCGAGCAGCCGCATATCCCACCCCATCGGGTAGCCGCCGTACGGCTCCGTCTCGACGTTCATCCACCACATGAACTCCTCGCCCTTCCCGCTAGTCCACGTAGACTTGCAGGCGAACGTGCAGGTGTTGCAGTTGATACACCGGTTGGTGTTGATCACCATCCCCCAGTGCCAGTCGCGCGCCTCCTCGCGGTGCTCGTAGGGGTAGCTGTGCTCGCGGCCGAGCTGTGGGTTGTAGGTTTTCGCCATCAGTCAGCACCTCCTTGCAGCGACCCGTCGATGTACGACTCGACGAGATCGTCCTTCCGCGCGTCCCCGGGCCACCAGTCCGCCTCTGCGTACTTCTCGACCTCCACGAGGTCGTCGCGGTTCGTCCCGGTCGGTGCCCACACGGTCTCCTCGTAGCCGGCTTCCAGCTCCGCGCCGTGCCACGCGATCTCCTCTTCGACCTCCTCGGAGATGTTGGGGTCGCCGAACACCCCCTTGTGGACGAGGTCGTCGGTCTCCTGGGCGGGGTCGAGCCAGATGTTCGTCGTCACGTTGTACCCCTTGACGCCGTCCTCGTTCTCCTCGTCGTCCGGGAGATGCTGGGGCCACCAGCCGTGCCAGATGGTGAGCTGCCCCATGTCGCCAGCCGAGTGCGGGCGCTGGCGCTCACTGATCATCGCACGGATGACGAGGTCGCCCCGGTTGTTCGAGATGCGGACGTAGTCGCCGTTCTTCACGCCGATGTCGGCGGCGTCCTCCGGATGCATCTCGACGAACGCCTCGCCGAGCGGGGGGACCTCGTTCGTCTCGCCCTCGCCGGTCGGGAACGAGAAGTCCTCGACGAGCCGGTCCGTCCCCGAGGGGTCGGCGCTCGTCGACCCGAAGTCCCGGCTCGCCCAGATGAGGTTCCAGTCGGTCATCCCCCACGAGGAGTGGGTGCGGTACTTCGGATGGGGGGTGTTGTAGTAGAACTGATAGCCGTCGTCGTGGTACAGCGGGTTCTCCTCATCTTTCGCCTGCTCCCACTTCTGGTTGGTCCCGTACGGCGTCCCCTCCGGGCTCTCGATGTGGTCGAGGTCGGCCCGGCCGAGTTCGAGGAACCGGTCCTCCTCCTTGTGGAACTCCATCCGGCCGGTCTTGGTGTAAAACGGCCGATCCTCGTGAATCTGCGAGTAGAAGGGGATCCGGGGATACGTCTTCAGCTGGAGCCGCTCCGGACCGTCTTCGAGGTCCTCGACGTCGATGTCACGGGTCGTCATCCCCGCGTCCAGCGTCTCCTGGATGTAGTTCTTGACGTCGCCGTCCTCGTCGAGGAACTCCGCAAAGTACTCGCGGTAGGAGTCGACGTTGCGCTCCTCGGGCGGGACCTTCTCGTCGAGCTTCTCGGCGACGAGCGCACAGATCTCCCCGTCCTGTTTCGTGTCGTAGATGGGGTCCATCACGCCGTGGTCCATCTGGAGGAACGGGTTCTCCGGGCCGACGGTGATGTCCGGGTACTCGCACTCGAGCCACGATGGGACCGGGAGCACGATGTCCGCGTGGCGCGCGGAGTAGGTCATGTGCATGTCCGAGACGACGAACAGCTCGTTGCCCGTGTCGGGGTGTTTGACGAAGTTCTCGACGACGTGCCCCTGGTGTTTCGTCTGGTTCAGGAGGTTGCAGTTCATTGTCCACAGCACGGCCGGCCGGGACATCGTGTAAGAGTCGGCGTTCGTCGGCATCACCGGCTCGTCGGCGTCACCCTGCGGCACCAGGTCGAGCTCCTCGTCGAAGTCCCCGCGGACAGCGTGGGGGTCGAGCGTCTCCCCCCCGAAGAACCCGAAGGCGTAGCCGGGGTACATCCCGTGGGCCGCGTGGCCGTCGGGGTTGACGTAGGTGGGGTAGCCGTCGAGCAGCTCGATCTTGTACTGCCCGGAGTAGTTGTAGTAGCCCGCGCCGCGCTCGCCGATGTTGCCGAGCATCGACTGCACGAAGAAGATCGTCCGCTGGAGCGAGTCGTTCGAGTGGAACCAGTGGTTGATCCCCTCGCCGGTGAACCACTGCCCCTTCTCGGCGGCGGCGAACTCGCGTGCGGTCTGTCGGAGCTTCCCCGCGGGGATGGTCGTGATCTCTTCGACCGTCTCGGGGTCGTAGTTCTCGACGATGTTCGCCTTCTGCCGGCTGAAGTCCGTGTGGACCGGGACGCTGCTGCCGTCTGCGAGTTCGAGCTCCGTGTCGACCTCCAGCTGTGGGGTCGCTGGGGTCTCAGTCCCAACCGATTCGCGGGTGACGACGACCGGCTCGCCGTCCTGGCCGAGCGCGACGAAGTCTCCCCAGTCGTTCTCCTCGTGTTGGGTCTCCTCGTCGGCGGCGGGGGGCTCGTGGTCGGGGAACGCTTCATGTGCGCGTAGATACTTTCCGTCGTCCTTCCGGATCAACAGCGGGAGCGTCGTGAACTGCCGCATGAAGTCGGCGTCGTACAGCTCCTCGCTGATGATGACGTGGGCGATGCCGAGCGCGACCGCGGGGTCGCTCCCCGGCCGGACGGGGAGCCAGCGATCGCACTTCTGGACGGTCGGGGAGTAGTCGGGGTAGATGCCGACCATCTTCCCGCCGCGCTCGCGGGTCTCCTGGAGCCAGTGGTTGTCCGCCAGCTTGTTGTGGATGAGGTTCTTCCCCTGGATGATGGTGTAGTCGGCGGCGCGCCACGCGGCGGCGTCCGCGTCGCTGGTCTGGTAGCCGGTGGTGATGACGTGGCCCGGCGGGAGATCCGCGTACCAGTCGTACTCCGTCCACTCGGCGCCGCCGAAGATCGAGGCGAGCCGTCGCCCGGCGCCGTGGCGGGTGATCAGCCCGTCGGCCTTGATGGCGTTGAAGACGTGGAACCGTTTCTCGTCGTCGAGGTTCGCCATCTTCTCCGCGATGAGGTCGATGGCTTCGTCCCACGAGACGCGCTCGAACTCGTCTTCGCCGCGGCCCTCTTGATTCGGCTCGTCCGGGCTCCACCCCTTCCGCACCATCGGATACTTGATCCGGCTCGGCTCGAAGGTGCGCCGGTGGAGCGTGAGCCCCTTCATGCAGCCGCGGGGGTTCCAGTGCTGGCTCACGTCGGCCTGTTCGTAGCCGCCGGGACTCCCCGGGCCGGGGCTCCCTTCCTCCTCGTGGTAGATCTGCTCGGCGCGGATGGGAACGCCGTTCTTCATGTAGAAGTTCAGGGCGCACGACTGCGTACAGTTCGGGTGGCAGACGGTCCAGTCCACCTCGTCGTACGCGTAGATGTCGTGGTACACCTGCTCCCAGTCGCGGTTCGGATACGACTTCAGCGGGTTGTCCACCTCGGTGACCGGCTCGACGGTTTGCGTCGCACCCCACGCGTCGCCGACGAGCGCGGCGGCGGAGCCACCCGCAGCGGCCTTGATGAAGTCCCGCCGCGAGAGGCTCACGACTCCTCACCTCCGTTCCGGTCGATGCGTCCCGGGACACAGTGCCGTGGCATACACCCGTGGCTCGGTCATATCACCCCTTCAACCGGGACCGTCAGTCTCAGTCACTGACACCTCAGCCGAAGGTGTTCGACCGGATTTTTAGGGACTCGTGGGTGGTACGGTAGGAGTCGACAGCGTACCCGCTACTCCGTCCGCGCCTCCTCTTCGCGCCACGTCGTCGGGTCGTACATCCGCTCGATCTCGCCGCCCTGCTGGCGAATGGCGACCGCGGTCGTGAACAGAAACGCGCCGGCGAGCACCGTGCCGACGAGCGCGACGCCCTCGCCGACGGCGGCTGCGTCTGGCGCGAACACGGCGACGTGTTCCGCGGCGGCGACGAGCGCGAGTGCGAGCAGCGCCGGGAGGAACTGTCTCGTCACCGCGGCGACGCTCGTCCCCTCCTCCGCAGCGACGACGCCGACGGCACGGTAGACGGCGTAGACGACGGCGACGAGCAGGCCGACGAGCTCGAGCCCCGCACCGACCGCGGGGTCGGCGAACAGGTAGGCCACCCACCACGCGAGGATGAACGCCGCGACGACGGCCGGGCCGAGCCAGCGCGCGACGCCGTCGTCGACGAGCGATCCGCCGCCGACGGAGCGGTGGATGCCCCTGATGCCGACCGCGGCGAACAGGAAGACGAACAGCGTCGCCCCACGGCGGAACGGCTCCGCGCCGGCCGCGCCGAGCAGCTCGGCGAGCCCCGCCGCGCCGTAGACGACGACCGCGCCGACCCCGACCGCGAGGTAGCGCCATCGGCCGCGGTACGGCTCGGCGAGCAGACGCTTCGCGAACGTACGAAAATACCAGAGCAGGCCGGCTCCCGCGGCGACGAGGAGGAGGTAGCCGAGGGCGTTGGCCACCTGAAGCGTCGTCGCGCCGGCGAACGACTGTTGCAGCGGGTACATCTCGCCCGGAGCTACCGGCTCCTCCCGGAAGTAGAAGCCGGTTCGTCCCGACGGCCGGGACTGAGCGACGAAGTTAGGTCGTCGGAACGTGGACGGCGTGACGTCCCGTCAGTCACCGGGTTCGGCCATCCGCTCGGGGACGGCGACCGGCGGTTCGCCGCGCCGCTCCGACTCGGTCAGGTAACACTGCGGGTCGGGAGCGAGCGGGTCACCGTGGACGGTGAGCGAGCGCAGCGGCGAGCCGCCGCCACAGATCTCTCGGTAGCAGCAGTCGACGCATTTTCCGCTGAGCTCGCTCTCGCGGTCGCGGAGCCGCGAGAGCAGCGGGTTCGACTCGTCCGCCCAGATGGCACCGAACGGCCGGTCGCGGACGTTGCCGAGCGCGTACCCCTGCCAGAACTGCGTCGGGTGGACGTTGCCGTGGTAGTCCACGTCGGCGACGCGGTCGCCGGCCGGATCGCCGCCGTTGCGCCGCAGCGCCGCGTAGATGCGCTCCGCGGCCGCGTCGCCGAGCTCGTCGCGGGCGTACTCGACGACGAAGCCGCCGTCGGCGTAGTTGCCGACCAGGAGCGTCTCGATGGGCGAGCCGTCGGCGTGGTACTCGCGAGTGAGGTCACAGAGCCGGCGCACGACCTCTCGCCGGCGCTCGGAGTCGAGGTCGGCGTCGGCGATGTCGCCGCCGCGGCCGCCGTAGTCCAGATGATAGAAACAGAACCGGTCGACTCCGACGTCGTGGAGGAGGTCGACGACCCCCTCCATGTCGTCGACGGTCCGCTCCGTGACGGTGTATCTGAGGCCGGTCTTGAGCCCGACGTCGAGACACGCCTCGATGCCGCGGACGGCCGCGTCGAACGCGCCCTCCCGGCCGCGGAACGCGTCGTTCGCGGTCGCCAGCCCGTCGACGCTGACGCCGGCGTACGCAAGGCCGGCGTCGCGAAGCGCCCGGGCGCGGTCGGGGGTGAGCAGCGTCCCGTTCGTCGAGAGCACCGGGCGAATCCCCTGATCGCGGGCGTAGGCGACGAGCTCCGTCAGGTCGTCGCGAACCAGCGGCTCCCCGCCCGAAAACAGGACGACCGGGACGCCGTACTCCGCGAGGTCACGGAGCAGCTGCTTCCCCTCGGCCGTCGACAGCTCTCCGTCAGCGCGCTCCGCCTCGGCGCTCGCGTAGCAGTGCTGGCAGGCGAGGTTACAGCCGCGGGTGACGTTCCAGACGACGACCGGCCGGCGCTGTTTTTCGTCCGTAATCTGCGGCACGTCGGAGGGGTCGCCGTAGCGGAGACCGTCGCCCGCGGCCGCGGTCTCGCACAGCAGCTTGCTGACCGAGATCATGCGTCGGCCTCCGACGGCGCCGGGGCCGCCTCCTCGTCGTGGGCGTCGCCCTCGGTTTCAGGTTCGTCGGCCGACCCGCCGTCCTCGCCTGCGCGGGCGCCGAGCGCCGCGCTCGCGTATCGGTGCGTCTCGTCAGCCGGGCAGAGCCACAGGTCCACGGCGGCGGGAAACAGCATCGCGGCCTGCTCGTAGGCTACCGGCGCGGACGGCGCCGTGACGCTCCCGACGTGCGTCAACGGCTCGTCGACGCTCGCGCGGCGGAACAGCTCCCACTCCCGCTCCGTGGCGTCGCGGGGGCAGTCGGCCACCCGCGACCGGTCCGGTTGTCCTGGCATACGGCCACGTATCGGCTCTCGAGCTAACACCGCCCGTCCCCCATCGTGGGGGGCTTTTTCTCGGTCGTTCGGCACAAGGGTCTAATCCGTCGGGGCCGAAGCGGCACGCGATGGCATCTGGTCTCCGCGCAGAACTGCGCGTCACCGACCCGCCGAGCTGTCAGGTCGCCGCTGCGAGCGAGGGCGACGACGCCGCGAACGGCGTCACGTGGGGCGGGGCCGCCGGCGCGACCGTCACCGAGGAGCTGACGATGGCGGCCGACGCCGACCCCGAGGGGATGACGCCGGTGTTCTCCGACGGCGACCGCAGCGTCTATCGGTTCGAGCGGCCGGCCGAGCAGTCGTGCGTCTGTGAAGTGATCGAGCGGTTCGGCTCGCCCATCCGCGACGTCCGCGCGGAGGACGGGACGCTGTTGCTCTCTTTTTACGCGAGCGACGTGGCGACGCTACGGGAAGTCGTCGACGCGCTGCGAGAGACCGCTGACGGCGTCTCGCTCGAGCGGCTCACGCGGTCGGACGAGGCCGGCGCCGACGGCGACCTTGTCCTCGTCGACCGGGCTGCGCTCACCGACCGCCAGCACGAGGTGCTGGCGACCGCACACGAACTCGGCTACTTCGAGCGCCCACGCGGTGCGAACGCGACTGAGGTCGCCGCCGAACTCGAAATTTCCCGGTCCACGTTCGCCGAACACCTCGCGTCGGCACAGTCGAAGCTGCTCGACGCGGTGCTCGACGGCGAGGCGTAGCCTCCTCTAAGCGGGCTCTTCGTCGGCGTCGCCTCCGTCGGTTCCGTCCGCGACCGGTGTCACCGGTTCGGGGGGAGCCGCTGCATCTTCTTCGGCGTCTCCGTCGACTTCCGCTTCCGTCTCGGCTTCGGCGGCCTCGACCGCCTTCGCGGCGTGGTAGCTGAGCACGACCAACGCCCCCAGCGGCACGAGCACGAGCGTCAGCTGTATCGCCGTCGGGACGGGGTCGACGCCGTACGGCGTGTCGAGAACGAACAGCAGGACGAAGCCGACGAGCATCCCCAGCGGCACCGCGTTCACGACCAAATCGAGCGCCGTCTCCCTGTCGAACGTCTCCGGTAACATGTCCGGAGGAGGACGCTCGACAACGAAGGCGGTCGTCCCGAATATGTTCGCCTGCTCGGGGCGCTTCCGATCGCTCCACCACTCGACAAAAAACGCCGTCGTATCGGGGTCCGTCGTTGAGTGGTCGACGGCCCCTACGAGACGGTATGGCGACCGTCGGTCGACACGTTCCGGTCCCGTCCCGTTCGCCGTCGTGGCTCGCCGTGACCGTCTCCCGGCTCGCGCTGGGCGCGCTGACGCTCGGCTTCCTCGCGGCGTCGCTGTCGGCGCTCCGCGTGCCGATGCGCGTCCAGTTGCTCGTCTACCTCGTCGGGATGGTCGGGCTCAACCTGCCACACGGCGGCTACGAACACCTCGCGAACTTACGGCGTCGGGCGAATCGGTTCCGGCTGTGGTACGTCGCCGGCTATCTCCTCGCGCTGTTCGGCTTCGTCGGGCTGTTCGCGCTCGCGCCCGTCGCCGGCCTCGCGCTCGCGCTCGTCGTGGCCTGTGCGAAGGGCGGGGGCGGCGACCTCCACGTCCTCGCGGCGACGACCGGGACGGGCCACCTTCGGAGCCGGCCGCAGCGGCTACTCGCCGCGGCCGCCCGCGGCGGCGCGGTGATGGCGGTGCCGCTCGTCGCGTTCCCCGCGACGTTCCGCACGTTCAGCGCTATCATGGTCGGGCTGTTCGAGCCGGGGGCGCTCGCCGCGGCGAGCGTGCCGTTCGAGACGACCCGGCTCGTCGTCGCCGACGGCTACGGCGCGCTCGTCGCAGCTCACCTCGGACTCGGGTTCGTCCGTCGCGACGGGTCGGGGAGCTGGTGGGCCGACGCGGCCGAGACGCTGCTGCTCGTCTGTTACTTCGCGGTCGTCCCGGTCGTCGTCGCCGTCGGGCTCTACTTCCCGCTGTGGTACTCGCTACGGCAGGTTGCCCGCGAACTCACGGTCGAGCCGAAAACGACGGGGCCGGACCTACTCGCCGCAGAGACGGCTGGTGGGGTCGCGCTCCGCGCGTGGGGTGTGCTCGTGGCCGGTGCCCTGTCGGTCGGTGTGGTCGCGGCCGTCGTCTGGTGGCTGGTGCCGAATCCGCTCGGCAACGCGCCACTGCTGTACGGCGCCGTGGCATTCTGGAGCGTCTTCATCAGCATCGTCGCGCTCCCGCACGTCGTCGTCGGTGCCGTCCTCGACCGCGGGCGCGGCATCTGGCACGTTCCCTGAGCCGGGGACGACCTCCGTGTTCTGGTCGAACAGACTCCCGCCGGGGGGTTGAACGGAACCGACCACTTAACGCCCCTCTATACGGTGGTTTCCCGATTACTGGTGAGCCAGCCGCACGTTCAGATACATCCGGCAGGGCGACCAGTCCACGACCCACCGGATGTGATCGAACCGGCGGGCGGTGACCCGGCGTGGACGCCTTCGGTGTCTCTGGTCCGTGGTCTCGTGGCGCCGCCCGCACTCGACGCAGCAACCGACCCCACCGTCCCACGGCGGCGTCCCCCGGCGCCGTCGCTTCACGAACGCTCGTCCTCGATGACTGCCTCGTAGGCGTGCTCGCCGGAGATGAGACACATCGGCATCCCGATGCCGGGCGTCGTGTAGCCGCCGGCGTAGTAGAGACCGTCCAGCGGCGCGCGGTGTGACGGCCGGAACGGCCCCGTCTGGCGCAGCGTGTGTGCGAGCCCGAGCGCCGTCCCCTGTGGCGCGTGGACCCGCTCCACGAACTCGGAGACGCAGGCAGTCTCCTCGACGACGATACGGTCTCGGAGGTCGACGCCCGCGTGGTCGGCGAGGTCGGCGAGCACCTGCTCGCGGTACTGATCTCTGATCTCGGGCCCGTCGTCGAGTCCCGGCGCGATCGGAACGAGGACGACGACCGCGTGGTGGCCGTCCGGCGCGACCGACTCGTCCGTCAGCGACGGGACGTTCACGTAGTACGAGGGGTTCTCCGGCCACGCCGGCTCGTCGAAGATACGTTCAAAGTGCGGATCCCAGTCGGTCGGAAGGACGAGCGTGTGATGCGCTAGCGGGTCGACCGACCCCTCGACGCCGAGATACAACATGAACGCCGAGGGTGCGTACGTTGCTGTGTCCCACCCGCTTGGCGGCCCGCCGCTCGCGGCCGGGGGTGCGAGGTCGCGCTCCACGTGAACCGGGTTTGCGTTCGCGACGACCCGGTCGCCGGTGACGGCGTCGCCGTCGGCCGTCGACGCGACGACCCCGTCCGGGACGGTGTCTATCGCGGTCACCTCTCGGCCCGTTCGGACGTCGACGCCGAGCTCGCGTGCCAACTCGACCATCCCCTCGACGACGCTGTAGATGCCGCCCTCTGGGTAGTACACCCCGAGCCCGTGGTCGACGTGTGACATCAGGTTGTACAGCGCGGGCGTGTTGTGCGGCGAGCCGCCGAGGAAGACGAGCGTGTACTGCATCAGCTGCCGGAGCTTCGGGGTCTCGAAGTAGTCGGCCGCGTGGTCGGCCATCGAGCCGAGCAGGGTGAGCCCCCGTGCCGACCGGAGCACGTCGAGGTCGAGCCAGTCGCGCAGCCGCGGGCGGTCCTCGTAGACGAACCGCTCCATCCCGACCTCGTAGGTGTACGCCGCCTCGTCGAGGTAGGCGTCGAACGCGTCGCCGGCGCCGGTCTCGTACGACTCGAACAGCGCGCGGACGTCATCGGTGTCGGCGGCTACGTCCGCGCGGTCGCCGTCCTTCCAGAAGACGCGGTACTGCGGGTCGAGCCGTTCGAGCTCGTAGTAGTCGGCGGGCTCGCGGTCGAAGTGACCGAAGAACCGCTCGAACACGTCCGGCATCAGATACCACGACGGCCCGGTGTCGAACCGGAAGCCGTCGCGTTCGAGTCGGCCCGCGACCCCGCCGACCCGCTCGTGCTGTTCGAGCAGCCGGACGTCCGCGCCCGCGTCGGCGAGATAGCAGGCGGCCGCGAGGCCGCCGAATCCGCCACCGATCACGGGCACCGTCGTCTCGGCGAGCGGTGTCCCGTCCATTAGCCCACGACGATTTCGACGTTCTCTTCACCCCACACGAACGCCGCGCGGTCGCGGCCGTCGAAGGTGAGGTACTCGCCGACCGCGTTCAGCGCGAGCTCGGCGCGGTCGGCGTCGGGACGCTCGTTCGTCTTGGCCGGCTCGTCGGCGTCCGGCGGGAGCCACTCCTCGCTGACCGCGTCCTCGGTCTCGACGTAGCGAAGCCGCGCGCCCGTCCCGAACCGAATCACGACGGCGTCGTGCCCCCGGACCGTCGCCTGCGTGCGGACGCGAACGACCGGCGGAAGCGCCGCATCGTCCGCTTCGTCCGGCGTCGGCTCGTCTCCCAATTCGTCGGACGGCGTCGCCTGCATACGTCGAACTAAGCAGGACGGCGGTACCAACGGCGGCCCACAGCACGGTGGTGCTTTTCCGTACCCCTCGCGGCCAGGGCGTCTCCCGTTTATCAATCCTCTACCTGAACATGTTCGCTGGGCGTCCCAGCGGTCGGGACTCTGCTCGATGGCCTATATGGTACCCTCTACTTCCTCTGGATGTGAGGTGAACGATGTCAGAACACACCAGCCGAAGACGGTTCCTGTATCTGTCCGGCGCCGTCGGCACAGCCGCGCTCGCGGGCTGTTCAAGCGGCGGTTCAACCCCCGAGGACGGCGGTGGCGGCGACGCGACCGAGACGTCCGCCGGCGAGGAGTGGGTCCAGACCTCCACCGTCGAGATGACGAACCAGCTCGCCTACGAGCCGAAGCGCATCGAGGTCGAGGCCGGGACGACGGTGACGTTCGAGAACGTCGGTAGCGTCGCCCACTCCGTCACGGCCTACGAGGACAAGATCCCTGACGGGGCGACGTACTTCGCCTCCGGCGGCTTCGACTCGCAGTCCGCCGCCGAGGACGCGTATCCAGACGAGGGCGCCGTCGGCGAGGGCGGCACGTACGAACACACCTTCGAGACGACCGGCGAGTACGAGTACTACTGCATCCCCCACGAGATGAACGGGATGGTCGGCTACGTACGAGTCGTGTGATTTCCCATGAGCACCAACCCATCCGAGACAGACGAACCGAACCCGAACGAGGTCGTCGACCGGTACGAACAGCAGCTCGACGATCTGCTCGCGGACGTCGACGAGCCGACGCCACGCGAGGCGGACGGCGTCACGCTCGAACTTGCAGGCCTCGAACTGAGCCGCCGGGACCTGATGAAGGCCGGCGGCACGGTCGGGCTCGCGAGCGGGCTCGCGGGCTGTTCGAGCCTGATGGGCGGCGGACAGGGTACAGAGACTCCGTCGTCGGGCGAGAGCGCCCCGGACCATGCGGTGGCGCCGGGCGAGCTCGACGAGTACTACGGCTTCTGGAGCGGGGGCCACTCCGGCGAAATCCGCGTCGTCGGCATCCCGTCGATGCGAGAGCTGATGCGCATCCCGGTGTTCAACGTCGAGGGCGCCCGCGGCTACGGATTCGACGACGAGACGAGCGAGATGTTAGAGCAGGGTGGCGGCTACTCGTGGGGTGACAACCACCACCCGGCGCTGTCGGAGACCGACGGCGACTACGACGGCGAGTACCTGTTCGTCAACGACAAGGCGAACGGCCGCATCGCCCGGGTGAACCTCACCTACTTCGAGACGGACGCCATCCTCGACGTGCCGAACGTCCAGGCCGTCCACGGGTTCACCGTCCAGAGCCCGGACACCGAACTGCTGTTCGGTAACGGGGAGTTCCGGACGCCGCTCCCGAACGACGGTCGCGACCTCGACGCGCCCGACGAGTACGCCTCGCTGTTCACGGCCGTCGACCCCGAGTCGATGAGCGTCGAGTGGCAGGTTCGCGTCGACGGCAACCTCGACATCGTCGACACGGACAAAGAGGGCCGGTGGGCCATCGCCTCGGCGTACAACAGCGAGGAGGCGACCGACGTGCAGGGGATGACCCACGACGACCGCGACTTCGTGAAGGCGTTCGACGTGCCCGCTATCCAGGACGCGGTCGAGGCGGGCGAGTACGACGAGATCAACGGCGTCCCGGTCGTCGACGGCCGGCAGGACAGCCCGCTCAACCAGGGGAGCGACCCTCTCGTCCGGTATATCCCGACGCCGAAGAGCCCCCACTGCGTCGAGGTGGGGCCGAACGGCGACTACGCGTTCGTCGCCGGGAAGCTCTCCCCGACGGTGACGATGATCGACATCGGGGCGCTCGACGAGTCGGGCGACCCCGCGGACGTGGTCGCCGGCCGGCCGAAGGTCGGCCTCGGCCCGCTGCACACCACCTTCGACGGCAACGGCCACGCGTACACGTCGCTGTTCATCGACTCACAGGTGGCAAAGTGGGACATCGAGGCGGCCGTGGAGGCGAACGAGAACTCCACGGAGCCGGTCATCGAGAAGCACGACGTCCACTACAACCCCGGCCACATCCAGGCGCTGGAGGCGATGACGACCGACCCGGACGGCGAGTGGCTCGTCTCGCTGAACAAGCTCTCGAAGGACCGCTTCCTCGACGTCGGGCCGATCCACCCAGACAACGACCAGCTCATCCACATCGGCCAGGGCGAAAAGGAGATGGAGCTGGTCGCGGACCACCCGGCGTACCCCGAGCCGCACGACTGCGTCTTCGCCCACCGCGACAAGCTCGACCCGGCGACGACGTGGAACCGCGAGGAGTACGAAGGGGAGAAGGAGTTCGTCACGCCCGACGCCTCCGGCGTCGAGCGCACCGGCGAGTCCAGCGTCCACGTGAAGGCCTCCTCGATGCGCTCGGAGTACGGCCTCCCGGACTTCCGCGTGCAGGAGGGCGACGAGGTGACGCTCACGCTCACCAACATCGAGGAGGTGCCGGACATCATCCACGGCGCCGCAATCCCCGAACACGACATCAACCTCGCGGTCGCGCCCCAGGACACCCGCGAGGCGACGTTCGTCGCCGACGACCCCGGCGTCTACTGGATCTACTGTACGTACTTCTGCAGCGCGCTCCACCTGGAGATGCGCTCGCGGATGATCGTCGAACCGAGCGACTGAGCACACGCTGACCGCTGCCCGCCCGTCGACCGTCGGCGGCGTCGGTCGGGGCCGCCCCGGCCGGCGTCGACACCGGCGGTCGGCCCACGCTGGCCGACCCGCCCGGAGGTGACCACCATGGACTACGAGCTACCGAGCGTCGAACGCTTCACCGAGCTGCGACGGCTGCTGCCGCTCGCAGCGGCGGTGCTGTTCGTCGCCGCGCTCGCCTTCCCGATGTGGCGCATCGAGGTGCACGCGGTGCAGTATCCGGACACGACGCTGCGCCTCCAGCTGTTCGCGTACCCACACATCGCGGGCGACTACGCGGAGATGGCGAACCTGAACAAGTACATCGGCTTCTACTACCCGGACCCGGTGTTCTGGCAGCCGAACTACGAGCCTCACCCGAAGGCCATCGACGTGCCGGAGTGGTCGCTCGGGCCGCTCGCGTTCGTCGCCGTCGGCTTGCTCAGCGGCGTCGTCGCGCTCGCACCCGACACGAGGCGGCTCGTCCGGGGACTCCGCTACCAGCTGGCGGGCACCGTCCTCGTCTTCGGCGTCATGCTCGCGGACATCCAGTACCGACTCTACCAGGCGGGCCACACGCTCGACGCCGGAGCACCGGTGATGGGCGTCGAGGGGTTCACCCCGCCGCTGTGGGGGCGCTACGAGGTGGCGAACATCACGAGCTACTCGCGGTTCGGGCTCGGGGTGTACCTCTCCGTCCTCGCGGTGCTGCTGCTCGCGGTCGCCTATCGCTACCGGCACCGGGAGACGACCGTCGGGGACCTGCTCGCCAGGATCCGCGGCCGACTCGGGGCCGACGGGAGCGAGGAGCCGCCGACGGTGACCGACGGGGGTGAGTAGCCGTGCGTGGCCCGACCCCGACGGCCTTTGCCCTGCTCGCCGCCGTCGCGGCCGTCGGGCTGGCGGTCGTCCCGTTCGTCGCACCCGCGGCCGACGGCGCCGCGACGGCCGGCGAGGTCGGGTACGACCCGGCGGTGCCTGCCGAGTACGACTTCGCAGACCCGCCCGCGAGCGGGACCGTCACCGTCGACGGCGAGCAGTACGCGACGCTCGACCGCGCGCTCGCCGCGGCCGACCCCGGCGACACGGTGCTCGTCGACGGGACCGTGTCCGGCCCGGCCACGGTGGAGACGCCGAACGTGACCGTCGCCGGCGCGGACGGCCTCGGCGTCGTCACGGGGAACGGCGAGGGGACCGTCTTCCGGGTGAACGCCTCGAACGTGACGCTCGAACGGCTCTGGGTGCACGACTCCGGCTACAGCGCCGCCGACAACGACGCCGGCGTCTGGCTCGCCGGAAAGAACGCGACCGTCCGCGACAGCCGAGTCACCGCGGTCACCTTCGGAATCTGGGTCGACGGCGTCGCCGACGCCCGAATCGAGAACACCACCGTCGTCGGCCGCGAGTCCGTCGAGCGGCTCTCCGACCGCGGCAACGGTATCCAGCTGTGGCAGGCGACGGACGCCGTCGTCGAGGACGTTCGAATCACGGACGTCCGCGACGGCATCTACTTCTCGTGGTCCTCGCGCGTCGAGGCGCGGAACAACACGATGTGGGACCTCCGCTACGGCGTCCACTACATGTACTCGGATCACTCGCGGCTGGCCGACAACGTCGCGTTCGACAACGACGTCGGCTACGCGCTGATGCTCTCCGAGGAGCTGACGCTCGTCGACAATCGCGCGGTGAACAACACCGGCGGGAGCGGCCACGGCGTGTTGTTGAAGAGCGTCGACCGGTCGACGCTGCGCGGCAACGAGTTCGTCGGCAACGACAACGGCGTGTTCCTCTACAACTCGCTGGACAACACGCTCGCCGGCAACCTCGTCGCCGGCAACGACGTGGGCGTCCACGTCACCGCGGGCAGCGTCGACGAACGGGTGGTGAACAACACGTTCATCGACAACCGCGTCCCGGTGAACGCGGTCATCGGCGAGCGGGTCGCGTGGAACACCAGCAGCCGGGGGAACTACTGGACGGACGCTCGTGTCGTCGACACGGACGACGACGGGGTGTCAGACGTGCGCCACCGGCCTGCTGGCGTCGTCCAGCAGCTCACCCGCGAGACGCCAGCGGCCCGCGTCTACACGACGAGTCCGGCGTTTCGCACGGTTCGGCTCGCCGAGAGCGCCCTGCCCGTCATCGACACGCCGGGGGTGGTCGACCACCATCCGCTGGCCGAACCGACGACCGACGCGTGGAGGGAGTACTATGATCGAGATTGACAACGCAGTCAAGCGGTACGGCTCGGTGACCGCGCTCGACGGGGTGTCGCTGTCGGTGCCCCGCGGCGCGCTGTTCGGGCTCGTGGGGACGAACGGCGCCGGAAAGACGACGCTGTTCCGCCTGCTCGTCGGGCACGAGCGGCCGGATGAGGGGACGGTCCGGGTCGCCGGCCGCGACCCGGCCGCCTCGACAGCGGTGCGGCGCGCGGTCGGCTATCTCCCCGAGCACGCGGCGTTCGCGCCGGCGATGACCGGCCGCGAGGTGGTTCGGTTCCACGCCCGCCAGCGCGACGTGGCGCGTGCTCACCGGCGCGAGCGGGTCGACGACGTGCTCCGGACGGTGGGGCTCGGCGACGCGGCCGACCGCCGCGTGGGCGGCTACTCCAACGGAATGAACCGCCGGCTCGGGCTGGCGACGCTGCTCGTCGGCGCGCCGGACGTGCTCCTGCTGGATGAGCCGACGGCGAGCCTCGACCCGGAGGGGGTCGAGACGTTCCACCGGCTCGTCGAGCGCGTCCACGAGCGGACGAACGTCACCGTCCTCGTCACCTCCCACGTGCTCTCGGAGGTGGAGCGGCTCTGCGACCGCGTCGCCGTACTGGACGAGGGGCGGCTGGTCGAGGCGGGGCCGGTCGACGAACTCGGCGGCGAGGAGGCGATCATCCGGTTCACGCCCGGCTCGGACGTGACGCCCGACGACGTGACCGCGTTCGTCGACGCCCGTCCGGACGTGGGGCTCGCCCGCGCAACCGGCGACCGCTACGCGCTGTCGGTGCCCGAGTCGGCCGCCTTCGACCGCCTCGCGGCGCTGCAGGACGCGCTCGACGTCGAGCGGTTCGAGGTGGACCGGACGGGACTGCGAGAGGCGTTCGACCGGCTGGTCGGCGCCGACAGTGCCGATGCCGACGGCGGCGATGCCGGCGAGCAGACTGTCGCCGATGGTGGTGCCGACGACGGAGGTGTCGCCGATGTCTGAGTCCCGGCCGGACGGCGGGACGGAGACGCGTCACGTCCGGTTCGACGCGACACGGCCGGCCCGCAAACAGCTCCGCAGCGTCGCCGACTTCGCCGTCCGGGAGTACCGCCTCGCCGTCCGGTCGAACTGGGCGAGCGGGCTGGCGCTTTTGTTCGCCGTGCTCTCCGTCGGCGTCGTCGTCTTCGGGCGGTCGTCGCTCGGCGCCGACGGCGTCCGCGCGGTCGTGCTCTCCGTCGCGGAGCTGAGCGTCTATCTCGTCCCGCTCGCGGCGCTGGCGTTCGGCTACGGCGCGATCGTCGAGCCGCGCCAGCGCGGCTCGCTGGACCTGCTGCTCGCGCTGCCGGTGCCGCGGTGGGTCGTCGCGGTCGGGATCTACCTCGGTCGAGCCGCCGCGCTCGCCTCTGCGCTGGTCGTCGGCTTCGGGGCCGGCGGGCTCGCACTGTTCCGGTTCGGTGGCGGCGCCGGCTGGGGGACGTATCTCGCGCTCGTCGCCGCGGCCGTCGGCGCGGGGGCCGCGTTCCTCGCAATCGGGCTCGTCGTCTCGACGCTCGCCCGCGAGAAGAGCCACGCGCTCGGCGGCGTTCTGCTCGCGTGGGTGTGGTTCGTCCTCATCTTCGACCTGCTCGCGCTCGGTGCAGTGGTCGGCTTCGACCTGCCGACTCCGGCGCTCGTCGCGCTGCTGTGTGCGAACCCGGCGACGCTGTTTCGCCTGCTCGTGCTCTCGGTCGCGGGGTCGGTCTCCGGCGGCTTCGGCGCGGTGCTCGCGAGCGTCCCCCTCGACACCGCATCGCTGGCCGCGGCGCTCGTTGCGTGGATCGTCGTCCCCGTCGCCGCGTCGGCCGCGCTGCTCGGCCGGCGGTAATTCGCTTTTCGCCGTGCTCGCGCTCGCGACGCTACGTCGACCTCACTCCCGGAGTCGCTGGCCGACCCAAACGACGACCAACAGTAGCGCCGTCGCCGCGCCCATCGCGACACCACCCGAGAGCGCTGGGAGCAGCGCGTGGAGTCCCCACGCGACGACGGCGATAGCGACCGCGACCGCGGCCCAGACGAGGCTCCGCCTCACGGGTCGACAGTGACCGGCCGGGGAGAAAACGCCACCCCCGGCCTCAACAGCAGAACATGAACGGGTACATCAGCGCGACCCGGTCGCCGTCCTCGAGTTCGGTCGCGAACCCGTCGTACAGCTCGTTGAAGCGACCGTTGATCAGGACGCGGGCGTACGCGCGAGTCCGCTCGCCCTCGGGGTTGCGCTCCCACCGACCCGGCGGCTCGCCGGGGTAGTTCGCCCACCCGTTGGCCGTCTCTTCCGACTCCGTCTCGGCGAGCAGCAGCTCCTCGCAGCCGTACTCTCCGAAGAAGGCGTCGAGAAACTCCCCGAGCGTCTCCCCCTCGAACGTGAACTCGAAGCGGTGGTCGTCGAGCTCGCGGCGGACGTGGCCGGTCGCCTTCACGTCGACGGTGGTCTCCGTCTTCGTCCCGGACTCGTCGTCCCGTTCCTGCTCCGTGAGGCTCATATCCGATAGTTGGGCCCGTGCGAACATACCGCTGGGCCCGAACATGTTCGCGCGGCGGCTCACTCCGCGGCGTCGACACCCCCGTCCGGCTCGTCGACCGGCCGGACCCGCTCGCCGTCCGCCCAGACGTAGAACCCCTCGCCGCTCTTCTTCCCGAGCTTACCGGCCCGCACCTTCCGTCGGAGGAGCTGTGGCGGCCGGAACCGCTCGCCGAGCTCCTCGTGGAGGTACTCCGCGATGTCGAGCCGGACGTCGAGCCCGACGAGGTCGGTGAGCGCGAGCGGCCCCATCGGGTGGTTGTACCCTTCCCGCATCGCGGTGTCGATGTCCGCGACGGAGGCGACGCCGGTCTCGACCATCCGGACGGCCTCGAGCCCGAGCGCGACCCCGAGCCGCGAGGAGGCGAAGCCGGCGCTGTCGCGGACGACGACCGGCTCCTTGTCGAGCCCCTCCACGAATGAGACGGCGCGCCGCTCCGTCTCGTCGCTCGTCTGCTCGGCGCGGACGACCTCGACGAGGTCCATCAGATGTGGCGGGTTGAAGAAGTGGAGGCCGACGGCCCGCGCCGGCCGGTCGAGGGCGTTCGCTAACGCCGTCACGGACAGCGAGGAGGTGTTCGTCGCGACGAGCGTCTCCGCGTCGACCGCGGCCCCCACGTCGGCAAACACCTCCCGTTTGAGGTCCAACTGCTCGGGAACCGCCTCGACGACGAGGTCGGCTCCGGCGGCGGCCGCCGCGAGGTCGACCTCCCCGGAGAGACGGTCGAGGGTGGCGTCGCGCTCTGCGGGCGTCACTTTCCCGTGTTCGATTCCTCCGTCCAGGGTGGCCTCGATGCCGTCGATCCCCGCCGCCACTCGCTCTTCGTTCACGTCGTTCACGACGACCGTGTGGCCAGCGCTCGCGGCGACTCCCGCGATGCCGTGGCCCATCTGTCCGGCGCCGATGACTGTCACGCGCATACCCGGAGGCCGACGTTGGGGCGGATAAACGCACCGCCAGCGGGTCGAACGGGCGCACGGCGGCCACGCCACCCGTTACCATCCGACTTATACCGCCCGGGGATCACGGTGTGTGTAATGTCATCTCAGCGCTCAGTACCTGAGGACGGAACGGTTCGAAACTACGTGAACGGCGAGTGGCGGGCGGTCGAGGGCACCGAGGAACACGACGTGGTGAACCCCGCGACGGGCGAGCGGCTGGCGACGATTCCGTTCAGCTCCGAGAGCGACGTTGACGCCGCCGTCGCCGACGCCCGCGCGGCGTTCGAGTCGTGGCGGAACACGGCCGTCGAGGAGCGCATCCAGCCGCTGTTTCGGCTGAAGTCGCTGCTCGAGGAGCACCAGGACGACATCGCCCGGACGCTCGTCCGCGAGCACGGGAAGACGCTCGACGAGGCGCGCGGGGAACTGCGCCGCGGCATCGAGAACGTCGAGGTCGCCTGTGGCATCCCGTCGATGATGCAGGCGGGGGCGCTCGGCAACGCGGCGCCGCAGATCGACGAGCACGCCAGCCGCCAGCCGCTCGGGGTGTTCACCGCTATCACACCGTTCAACTTCCCCGGGATGATTCCGCTGTGGTTTCTTCCCTATGCGGTCGCGACGGGCAACAGCTTCGTATTGAAGCCGAGCGAGCGCGACCCGCTCACCGCACAGTACATCTTCGAGCTCATCGACGAGGCGGGGTTCCCCGACGGGGTCGTCAGTCTCGTCAACGGCGGCCCTGACACGGTGTCTGCGCTCATCGAACACGACGACGTCGAGGGAATCTCCTTCGTCGGCAGCACGCCGGTCGCGCGGAGCATCTACGAACAGGCCGCGGCCGCGGGCAAGCGCGTGCAGGCGCAGGGCGGCGCGAAGAACCACGTCATCGTCGCCGAGTCGGCCGACGTCGAGTTCGCCGCCGAGCAGGCCGTCGGGTCGGCGCTCGCCTGCTCCGGCGAACGGTGTCTCGCGAACGACGTCGTGCTCGTCGACGAGGCCGTGTACGACGAGTTCCGGGCCGCGGCGCTCGCCGAGGTCGAGTCACAGGTGCTCGGCTACGGCCTCGACGACGACACCACCGTCGGCCCGCTCATCACGCCCGACCACGAGCAGAACGTCCGCAACATGGTCCAGATGGGGATCGAGGAGGGCGCCGACCTCATCTACGACGGCCGCGACGAGACGGTCGACGAGTACTCGGACGGCAACTTCCTCGGTCCGTGTCTGTTCGAGAACGTCACGACGGACATGAGTATCGTCCGCGAGGAGATCTTCGGTCCCGTGCTGTGTCTCGCGGAGGTGTCAGGGATGGACGAGGCGGTCGAGACGCTCAACGAGAGCCGGTTCGGTAACGCCGCGAGCCTCTTCACCGAGCGCGGCGCGGACGCCCGGCAGTTCAAACAGGAGGCCGAGGCGGGCAACCTGGCGATCAACGCCGGCACCGCGGCACCGATGGCCTTCTTCCACTTCGGCGGGATGAAAGAGTCGTTCTTCGGCGACCTCCACGCGCAGGGCCAGGACATGATCCACTTCTACACGGACGAGAAAATCATAATCGAGCGGTGGGACCACTAGTAGCGCGCGTAGCGTCCCCGTCTCGGGGGAGAAGAAGAGAATGCGACGCCGGCACACGATACGGGAATCACCGGCCTGAGCGACGGCCTCGAACTCGAAGGCCTCGGCGAGCCGCTCCGCCGGAGACCTCGAACTCGAAGGCCTCGGCGAGCCGTTCCGCCGGAGATCCAGTACCGCGCACACGAGGACGACGCGGCTCGCCGCACATCCCCGCGAGCAGTGGCTCGACATCGAGACGGCCGAGGTTCCCGAGGTGATGAGACGGGCCACAGAGGACATCGCCACGACCATCGAGCCGAGCCGAAACGCGCTCGGCGACGTCCTCCTGCTCTCTGGCTTACAGATACGCCTCGAACTCCTCGCCGAAGACCAGGAAGTAGCCGGTGCCGACGACGCCGACTGCCGCCGCGATGGTGAACGCGACTTCCGGGCTCACGAACTCCCACAGATACCCCCCGAGTGCCGCACTCGGGATGACGGCCGTGTTCCGCAGCAGGTAGTACGTGCCCGTGACGCGCCCGCCGGCACCCTGTTGGGCAGGGCCGACGATCAGCGCCTTGTGTGACGGGAGTCCGGCGAAGCGCAGCCCGGAGAACGCGAACACGAGGACCATCGCCCACTGGAGCGGCACCGCTGGCGCGAGCACTACCGGGCCGCCGATGAGCACGACGGGGAAGAGCGCGTACACCGCAAAGCCCAGCGCGACGACCGGCTTGAGGCCGACGCGCTCGGCGGCCTTCGCGGCCGGTGCCATCGAGAGGAGCGCGATCAGCATCTCGACGCCGAGCAGGTAGCCGAAGAAGGCTGCCGGTGTGAGATCGATGCCGTACGAGACGCCGGCGAGAGCGACCGTCGTCGTGAAGCCGACCTCGTAGAACTCCGTGATCACCAGCACGAAAAAGACGTACACCATCCCGTTCGCGAACCGCACGAGCGTATCGCCCACGAGGAGCGGGCGGAGCGGCGCTGGCATCTCGCGCAAGTCCCGCCTGATCTGGTCGACACCCGCAAACGAGTCGCCGACGGAGTCCCCGCTGGCGTCATCAGAACTCTCCGAGTTCTGATTGCCCGACGCGCTCCGCTCGTCGACATCGTAGAGGAAGTGCTGGGCGACCGTCCCGACGACGCCGAAGGCGACCGCCACGGCGAGGACGTATCGGAAGCTCACGGTGAAGTTCGGATGGATACCGAGGAGAGCGGCCGCGAGCACCGGTCCGACGAGGAAGGCCGTCCTGCGGACCGTCTCGGTGCTGGCGAAGCCGGCAGCCAGTCGCGAGGGGTCCGTCGCCTGCTTGACGACCGCGAACGTCGCGCCCAGCCCGAACGACTTCCACCCTTGCGCGAGCAGTAGGCCGACGAAGATCCAGATCCACGGTTGGATAGTGACGCCAGCGACGGTGACGGCGCCGAGTGCAGGGGCGACCAGCCAGACGCCGAATCCGAGCGTCGAGAGCAACCCGAACAGCGTCAGCGCGTATCGCGAGCCGATGCGGTCCGAGATCGCGCCGCCGGGGTACGGGAACACCGCCGAGACGACGTTTCCGACGGTCCCGAAGAGCCCGACGACGAACCCCGACGCACCCAACGCGACGATGTACTCGGGGAGAAACCGGCTCGTCATCTGGAAGCCGAGGCTGAACGCGAACATCGCCAGCGACAGCACCAGCACGTCGCGCTCCAGCGCGAAGAACTGACGGAACGCGTCCAGGGGACTCGGTTCCTCCGCGTCGACGGGGGCTCGGTCTCGGCTCATTCGTGGTGGTGGCGGTTTGTCGCCGTTCTCGTTCGCGTCCGCTCGGGACCGGTGTGGAGTCGAGGTCGGTGGGAGCGGCGAGGGGTACTCGCTGCTCGTGCGCTCAAAATAAAAGCTGTGCGACCCTGCGAAGCCGACGACGGCTTCCGGGGCGTCGCTCGCGGTCGTCGCACGAGTGAGTTATCCACCGTCGAGCGGCTCGCGAACCGACTCGCCAGCGGGGCGCACGAGTGTCCCTGCCGGAACGTCTTCCGCAACGGTCGCGTTCGCCGCGACGGCGGCGTTCTCGCCGACGTGGACGCCGGGCAACACGACCGCGCCGGCGCCGACGAACGCGCCCGTCTCGACGACGACGCGCTCGAAGACGTCCTCGCGGTGGGTCATCCCCTGCCCGGTCAGTTCGTGAGTGACGCCGGCGACGACGGCGTTCGGAGCGATCTGGACCCGGTCGCCGAGACGAGCGTTCTCGACGTAGACACCGGCGTTGATGTCGACCGACTCGCCGACGGTCGACTTTTTCACCGAGACGCGCTCGTAGAGACGGCTGTCGTCGCCGACCGTCGAGTCGTGGACGGTGACGAACTCGCGGAGCTCTGCGTCGCCGACCGTCGAGTCGACGAGCTGTGCGGTGTCGTGAACGGCCATGAGAAACACAGCGACCGGCCGGAGGAAAGATTCGTCGGCGAGGCGTCAGCGCCGACGCGCGAGCGGCGACGAGAGACCCGTCGCGGGCTGTCCCGCCGAGGCACGGAACGACCGGCCCACCGTCGGCGTGAAATGACAATTGTGCTGATACGAACTCGGGGAAGGACTAAGTATGGCACAGTATAACGGGGGGTAGTGGCTAGATCGGAGCTCGAACCGGCCCAGCGGGAAGAGATCGAAGACCTCTGGGAGCGGCTGCGCCGGGCCCCGGACCCGGACTACGAGCGGTTCGCAGGGGTCGATCCGGCTGACATCGAGCACGGCATGGTCGGCCCGAACCACTTCGGGACGTTCCCGGCCGACGGGCACGTCGTGTTGGAGGCCCACGGTACCCTCTCCGGGCCCGAGTTCTTCGAGAACCTCAACACACGGCTGGAGGGGTCACCCCGAGACTTCAGGCCGTACGCCATCGACACCCCCGCGTTCGCCCCCACGGTGGACGACTACGCCGAGGAACTCGAACGGTCCTTTCGGGCACTGCAGGCGGCCGACGGGACGGAGTCGTTCAGCGTGGTCGCCCACAGCCTCGGAGGCGTCGGGGCGCTGAAATGGCTCCACGACTACGACCGCTACGACGAGGTGGAGATGTTCATCCCCGTCGGCAGCCCGTTCCACGGCTCCGCGGCGGCCGACCTCGCCGCCAAGGTCGACGAACGGATCGACGCCATCGAGCTGTGGTGGAAGTCGGCGACGCTGTTCAATCCGTTCGTCCCATCGCGGCGGATCGAGGAGTTCTTCAGACATTATCGGCTCGGAGAGCTGACCGACGACTTCGTGACGCGGCGCTCCGCCGAGGAGGGTGCCCTCGCCGAGCTCATGCGGGAAACGACGGTCACAGAGGCCGCCGAGGTGTACACGGTCCGGTCGAGCATCGACCGCTTCTACATCGACCCGAAGAAGACGCTCTCTCGCGGCCTCGAACACCTCGCGGCGCTCTCCTCGTGGGAGAACCAGATCGACAGCCCCGAGATCCCCGGGGCGGAGGCGAACTTCGTGTTGCCCTCCTCGACGCACCACGAGATCATGACTGGTGAGCTCGCGGTGGAGTACATCGCCCGGGCGCTGGAGGGGTACCGCGAGGAACCCGGCCGCGGACTCGTCGAACGCGAAAGCACGGAGAGCGGGCAGGCCGCCGACTGACGGAGGTGCCGCTCGCCGGGCCGGCGACAGCGGGCCCGGGGTTATCGCCCCGAGATGGCGGCGTGGATGTCGGCGGGCGACGGATCACGGAGATGCGAGGAGAGGTCGACGTCGAGCGTCTCGAACTCGGCTTTCAGCTCTGCGTACACCTCCGACTCGGCAAGCTCGTGGTCCGAGAGGTGTGTTTCGAGCAGGCCGAGCTTCCGGGCGAGCTCGAAGTGCCGGCGCGCGGCGGCGTCGTACTCGTTGCGGCGGACGAGCCGGGCGACGAGCTCGCGCAGCTGCCCGCGTTGGATCGGCTTCACGAGGTAGTCGTCGAAGCCGAGCTCGACGACATCCTCGTCGGGTTCGACGGCGGTCACCATCGCGACACGGACAGTCGTGTCGGCCGCCCGTATCCGTTTCAGCACCTCTCCGCCGGCCATGCCGGGCATCCGACGGTCGAGGAGAACGACGTCCACGGTGTCATCGAACGCCTCGAGGGATCGGCGTCCACTGCCGGCCATCGTCACCTCGTGCTCCGGCGGCAGCCACGACGCGTACAGCTCCGCGAGCCGTGGCTCGTCCTCCACGACGAGCACGTGTGGACGCTCGCTCCTCTCTCTCATCGCTTCGCCTCGGCTATGACCCCCGGTTGCTTAAACCGTCGCGGGCGTTTTCATCGTGTGAGAACGCCCCACACGGATCCAGCCGGCGGGTGCGATGACATTCACACGGAGCGGGCCGGACGCCGCAGTGACATTCACCCGGAGCGGGCCGTATGCCATCCATACGAATCGATCCATGCCTCGCGGTGACATCCGTCCCGAAGTAGCTATACGACGGCCGCGTCTCAGTAACGTATGGAGTACGACGACCTTCTCACGCGAGCGCACGACGCGATGCCAGACGGCCCGAGCGAGGGCGGCGACCGGCTGCAGGTTCCCGACCCCGAAGGGGAGACGGACGGCGCGTTCACCCGACTGACGAACCTCGACCGCATCGCCGACGCGCTCGCGCGCGACCCGGAGCATCTCCACCGGTTCGTCCAGCGGGAGTTCGGCACGAACGGGCAGTACGAGGAGGGGCGCGGGCGCTACAACGGGTCGTTCACCCTCGCCGACTTCGAGGCTGCGCTCGACGCGTACAGCGAGGAGTACGTCCTCTGTTCGGAGTGTGGGCTCCCCGACACCCGACTCGTCCGCGAAGACGGCGTTCAGATGCTCCGGTGTACGGCCTGCGGGGCGTTCCGGCCCGTCCAGAAGCGCAGCTCGGCGCCGACCCGGAACCGCCCGACCGTCGAGACCGGCGGCACCTACGAGGTAGAGATCACCGGCACCGGTCGGAAGGGCGACGGCGTCGCCCACAAGGGGAAGTACACGGTGTTCGTGCCCGGCGCAGCCGAGGGACAGACCGTCCGCGTCCGGATCGACAACACCAGCGGCGACCTCGCGTTCGCGTCGCTCGTCAACTGAGCCGCGGCGTCGGGCTGTTCTCATCCCCCGACACGGACGCCGCCCGCCCTGGCGTGCCCGTGGACGACGGAACTTTTACCCCGCCGCCCCGTCGCTCAGCCGATGCTCGACGACCTGCTCGGGCGGACTGAGCTCAAGGAGCGCATCGCGGAGCTCGAGGAGGAGGTGCACCACCTCGAGCGCGAGCGCGACGCCGAAAGCGAGCGCAGACGCGAGGCCGTCGCCGAGCGCCAGCGGGCCGAAGAGCGCGTCAACCGGCTGGAGGACCGCATCGCGGACCTCGAGGGAAAAGTCGACCGAGGAGCCGACGACGGGGACGCAGGCCTCGAGTTCCGCCGACGCGAGACGCTCCACGGCGACCGCCGCGACGAGCTGCTCGCCCGCCTCGACAGCGTCGAGACGGGCCCCGAGGGTGCGCTCACCGCGGTGGTCCCGGACGGACACGACCTCCCCGCGGCGGTGCGCGAGGCGTTCGGCGACCACGCACCGCTCGTCGGGCGTGCGGCGCCGTGCATCGCCTACACGGACGACGCGGGGCTCGTGAGCGCGACGCTCCGGCCGGCGATACTGCCGGCCGACCGCGTCGAGTGGGGCGACGGGTTCCACGTCGACGAGTCGTGGTTCCGACCGACCGGCCGGTTCGCGTTCGCGCTGGTCCGCTCCGACACGTTCGCGCTCGGCGTCTACGAGGGTGCCGAGCGCGTCTCGCTGCGCGGCTTCACGACCGACGTGAAGTCAGACCACTCGAAGGGCGGCTTCTCGCAGGGGCGCTTCGAGCGGATCCGCGACGGACAGATCCGCGACCACCTCTCCCGGTGTCGCGAGGCCATCGAGGCCGTCGACGCCGACCGCCGCTACGTCGTCGGCGAGTCGACGCTGCTCGGCGAGTTCGACGCGGACGCGACCGCGAGCGTCGACGCGACAGGTGACCCGGACGCGGCACTCGACGCCGCGTTCCGCGACTTCTGGTCCGTTCGCCTCGCCGCGGTCTGACGGCGACGACGCGCTTTTGCCCTCGGCGGCGCACCCCCGGATATGACCCGACGCGTCGCGCTGCTCGCACACGAGGGGGTCCCCGACCGAGCGAAGACTGCGGTCGGCGTGTTACGCTACACCGACGACGAGGTGGTCGCCGTCCTCGACCGAGAGATTGCGGAGGCGGACCCCGGCGCCCGCGTCGCCGACTACATCGACGGCGTGCCGGACGCCCCCATCGTCGGCCGCGCCGCCGACGCGCCGGCGTTCGACGCGCTCGTGATCGGCGTCGCCCCCATCGGCGGCGGCTTCGACGAGTCGTGGCGCTCCGACGTGCGGCACGCGCTGGAGTCGGGCGCGGACGTCGTCGCCGGGCTCCACTACTTCCTCTCGGAGGACGAGGAGTTCGCCAGCCTCGCCGCGGAACACGGGGGCGAACTGTGGGACGTTCGCCGGCCGCCGGCGGACCTGACGGTCGCAGACGGCGTCGCCCGCGACCTCGACGCGGAGATCGTACTCACCGTCGGAACCGACTGCTCGACGGGGAAGATGACGACGACGCGGGAGCTGTACGAGGCGGCCGTCGAACGCGGCGTCGACGCCGCGTTCGTCCCGACAGGACAGACGGGGATCATCATCGAGGACTGGGGCATCCCGATAGACCGGACGGTGAGCGACTTCACCGCGGGCGCTGTCGAGCGAATGTGTCGCGAGCGGGCCGACCACGACTACCTGTTCGTCGAGGGGCAAGGTAGCATCGTCCATCCCGCCTACTCCGCCGTGACGACGGGCATCCTCCACGGCGCGATGCCGGACTCGCTCGTGTTGTGTCACGAGGCCGGGCGGGAGGCAATCCACGGCTACGAGTCGTTCGCCATCCCCGACCCCGGCGAGGTCGCGTCGCTGTACGAGTCGCTGGCGAAGCCGGTCGCGCCGACGGAGGTCGTCGCCGGTGCGCTGAACACGAAGGCACTGTCCGAGCGGGACGCCGAAGACGCGCTCGCGCGCTACCGGTCGCAGGTCGGCGTTCCGGTCGCCGACCCGATTCGCGACGGGGCCGAGCCGCTGCTGGAGGCGGTGCTGTGAACGCCTCCGTCGAGCGCGTGGAGCTGGCGCTCGCGGAGCCGTTCGAGATCAGCCGCGGCGTCCAGACCGAGGCCGAAAACGTCGTCGTCGAGCTCACTCACGAAGGAGAGACGGGCGTCGGCGCGGCCGCCCCGTCGGCCCACTACGGGGAGACCGTCGACACCGTCGAGGCGGTGCTCCCACGGCTGCTGGACGCGCTGCCCGATGATCCACACGACCTCGACGCGGCCCACGCCGCGATGGCCCGGGTCGTGAACCACAACCCGGCGGCGAAGGCCGCCGTGGACATCGCGCTCCACGACCTCGTTTCCCGTCTACAGGACCTCCCGCTGTACCGGCTTCTCGGGCTCGACGCGAGCGAGACGCCCGTCTCGTCGTTCACCGTCGGGCTCGACGACACGCCGGCGATGGCACGAAAGGCGCGAGCGGCCGCCGATGCGGGCCACGAGGTGTTGAAGGTGAAGCTCGGCACCGACCGCGACGTCGAAATCGTCGAAGCAGTCGCCGACGCCGCGCCCGACGCGACGATCCGGGTGGACGCGAACGAGGCGTGGACGCCGAAGGAGGCCGTCGCGACCTGCCGGCGGCTCGACGGACTCGCCGAGTTCGTCGAACAGCCGGTGTCCGCCGAGAATCCCGAGGGGATGCGCTACGTCTACGAGCGGTCGCCGCTCCCCATCGCGGCCGACGAGTCGCTCGTGGTCGCCAGCGACGTGCCATCCGTCGCCGAGGTCGCCGACATCGCGAACGTGAAACTGATGAAGTGCGGCGGGATTCGTCCGGCGATAGCGGCGTTCCACGCGGCGCGCGCACACGGGCTGGAGACGATGCTGGGCTGCATGATCGAGTCGAACGCCGCCATCGCAGCCGGCGTCCACCTCGCACCGCTGCTCGACTACGCCGACCTCGACGGGTCGCTGCTCCTCGCCGACGGCGCCGACCCGTTCGCCGGCCCGCCCGTGCCGGCGCTCGACCCCGCGGTGACAGATCGAGGGACCGGGGCTCGCCGACGGTGAGCCGCGTCGGCTCGGGAAACGCGGCCATCGCCGCCGCCCTCGCCGCAGTCGGTGCCGCCGGGGTCGCGCTCCCGTATCTCGGCGCCTTGCTCGCCGTCGACCTTCCAGGGTGGACGCCGACCGCCGTCGGGAGCGGCCGCGCGCTCGCGGCGACGAGCCTCCTCGTCGTCGCGGCGTGGTTCGCGGGCGAGCGCGACGGTCCAGCCGGCTTCACCGCGCTGCTCGGAGCGGGGTTCGGTACCCTGACCGCGGTGGCTGCGGTCGTCGTCTCGCCGAGCGTTCTCGCCGGCGGGGTCGTCCGCGCGGCGGGCGCGATGCAGTTCGTCGCGACCGGCGTGTTCTTCCTCGCGGTCGGTGTCGCGGCCCACGACGACCGCCTCGCGACGGTCGGTGAGGGCGCGGCAGCGGTCGTCGGCCTGCTCTCCGTCGGAAGCGCGCTGCTCCCGGTGCTTCGGCTGCTCGCGCTCGCCGGCTGGGTGGGCTGGTGTGGCGGGCTGTGTGCGTGGCTCGTGACCCGTCCCGGAGAGGCCGGCGAGTAGTTCGGGCGCCGACCGTCCGCGGACCCCCCGAAGGCGTGTGTGGGGTGGCACCCGTCGGACGCGCGTGCGGGCCGGCGTCTCTAAACGCTTATACGGCGCCTCCGACTTCTCACGCCCATGAGCGAGGTCACGGTTACGTTGCCCGACGGCTCCGAGCTCTCCGTTCCGGAGGGGTCGTCCGTCGAGGACGTCGCCTACGAGATCGGCCCCGGATTGGGGTCGGACACGGTCGCTGGCGTTGTGAACGGGGAACTCGTCGACAAGGTCGACCCCGTCGAGGACGGCGACCGGGTCGTCATCGTCACCGACGGGAGCGACGAGTATCTGCAGGTGTTGCGACACTCCGCAGCGCACGTGTTCGCGCAGGCGCTCCAGCGGCTGTATCCGGAGGCGAAGCTCACCATCGGCCCGCCGACCGACGAGGGGTTCTACTACGACGTGACGGGGGTCGACCTCGACGAGTCCGACCTCGACGCCATCGAGTCGGAGATGGCAGAGATCATCGAGGCGGACTACGACATCGAGCGCGTCGAACGCTCCCGTGAGGAGGCGCTCTCCATCTACGGGAACAACGAGTACAAACGCGAGATACTGGAGACCGAAGCGGCCGACGAGGACACGGTCTCGTTTTACGTGCAGGACGGCTGGCAGGACCTCTGTCAGGGGCCGCACGTCGACTCGACGGGCGAGATCGGCGCCGTGAAGCTGCTGAACGTCTCCTCGTCGTACTGGCGGGGCGACGAGGAGAAGGACACCCTGACGCGGGTCCACGGGACGGCGTTCGAGTCCGAGGCGGACCTCGAGACGTTCGTCGAGCGGCGCGAGGAGGCGAAGGAGCGCGACCACCGGAAGATCGGGCGGGAGATGGACCTCTTCTCCGTTCCCGACCACTCCCCCGGCTGTGTCCACTTCCACCCGAACGGGATGACGATCCGGCGGGAGCTCGAGGAGTACATCCGCGAGAAGAACGACGAGCTCGGCTACGACGAGGTGTGGACGCCCGAACTCAACAAAGCGGAGCTGTGGAAGCCGACGGGCCACTACGAGAACTTCACCGAGAACGGCGAGATGTTCAACTGGGTGCAAGACGACACGGAGTACGGCCTGAAGCCGATGAACTGCGCGAACCACGCGCACGTCTACGACTCCGACACCCACTCCTATCGTGACCTCCCCATCCGGCTCTCGGAGTTCGGCACCTGCTACCGTAACGAGCAGTCCGGCGAGCTGTCGGGGCTGCTCCGCGTCCGCGGCTTCACGCAGGACGACGGTCACGCGTTCGTCCGCCCGGACCGCATCGAGCGGGAGATCAAGGGGACGCTCGGCGTCGTTCAGGACATCTACGAGGACTTCGGCTTCGAGATCGAGTACAAACTGGAGACGCGCGGCGACAACGCCGTCGGGAGCGAGGAGATCTGGGCCGACGCGACCGACGCGCTGAAAGGTGCTCTCGAGTCGGAGGGGCTCGAGTACCAGATCGAGGACGGCGAGGCCGCCTTCTACGGGCCGAAGATCGGCATCGACGCACGCGACGCCATCGGCCGCACGTGGACCGTCGGCACCGTCCAGCTCGACTTCAACATCCCCCGCCGGCTCGACCTGACGTACGTCGGCCAGGACAACGAGGAACACCACCCGGTGATGATCCATCGTGCGCTGCTCGGCACGTTCGAGCGGTTCATGGGCGTGATGATCGAACACTTCAAGGGGAACTTTCCGACGTGGCTCGCCCCCGAGCAGGTGCGTATCCTCCCCATCTCGGAGGACCAACTCGGCTACGCACACCGCGTGAAAAACGAACTCGGCGACCTCCGCGTCGAGGTGGACGGCCGGGACTGGACCATCGGCCGGAAGATCCGCGCCGGCCACGACGACCGCGTCCCGTACATGCTCGTCGTCGGCGGGAACGAGGCCGAGGCCGGCACCGTCTCCGTCCGCGACCGCTTCGAGAACGAGCGCGACGACGTCGACCCCGCGACGTTCCGCGACCACCTCGAGCGCGAGATCGACGAGCGGACCATCGAGCCGTCGTTCATCGACGGCTGAACCGGCCTACCCGTTCGGCTCCTCTTCTTCTTGGAGCTCCTCGAGTTCGGCTTCGACCTCGCTGTCGACCTCCGCGTCGGCCTCCTCGACAGCGGACTCCGTCGACTTCCCCTCCTGCTGTCGGAGCGTCTCGAGTTCGGCCTCGATCTCCGTGTCCGCGCGGCCCGCGCTCAGCTCCTTGTCGATCTCGTCCTCGTCGTCGAGGACGTTGTCGAACGCGCCGGTCGATTCGAGCTCGTCCATCGCGGCTGCCCGCGCCTCCATGTCCTCGGTGCGGTTGCGCGCCCGCTCGATGGCGCGAGAGACGTCCTCCATCTCGTCGCCGGCACCGGTCATCGCCTCGGAGACGCGGCTGCTCGCCTCGGCGGCCTCGTACCGCGCCTTCATCGTCTCCTTCTCCGTGCGGAACCGCTCGATGCGACTCTGGAGCTCGTCTTTCTTCTCGACGAGGCTGTCCTGGGTGTTCTGCAGGTCGGCGATCTGCGTCTCCAGCTCCTCGATCTGCGTCATCTTCTCTTTCTTCCGCTCGAGTGCCTTCCGGGCGAGGTCCTCGCGGTCCTGTCGGACGGCCTCTCGCGCCTGCTCGTTGTGCTTCTCGACGTTCTCTTCGAGGCGGCGCTTCTGTATCTCCAGCCGCTTCTTCTGGGTCGTCAGATCCGCGATCCCCTTCTTTACGTTCTGGAGTTCGTCGCGCATCTGTTCGTAGGAGTAGTCGAGCTGTTCGCTCGGGTCTTCGGCGCCCGATATCAGGGCGTTCAGCTTCGAGCGGACCACGTAGGAGGCGCGAGAGAGGATTCCCATGGCTACTGATACGACGGCGAGCCCTTAAAATCTGAGCCGTTTCGGCGAAGAGACGAAAAGTACCGTGGCTTTAGTATCCCGCCGCGGGAACCAGGTTCCATGTACATCGTGGTCGTCGGTGCGGGCGATATCGGCTCCGCCCTCATCGAGATCGCAACGCGAGGCGGAAACGAGGTTGTCGTCATCGAGCGGAACGCCGCGAAAGCTGAGGCCGCCGCCAGTCAGTTCGACTGTCTCGTCCTCCACGACGATGCCACCGTGAAAGAGACGCTCGTCGACGCCGGCACCGACCGCGCTGACGCCATCATCTCGACGACGGACGAAGATGCCACCAACATCATGGTGGGGCTCCTCGCACAGGAGCTCGAGGTGCCGAACATCGTCAGCGTCGTCCACAACCCCCAACACATGGACATCTTCGAGCGGATCGGCGTCAACACGATGGAGAACCCCCAACGGCTCATCGCGGAGTACCTCTACCGGGCGGTGCGCCGTCCGTCCATCGTCGATTACATGCGGATCGGCGAGGACGCCGAGGTGTTCGAGATCGAAGTGACCGAGAGCGCACCGATCGCGGGGAAGACACTCGCGGAGGCGGACGCCGAGGGGCTCCTCACCGCGGAGACGCTCATCGTTGCACTCGCTCGTGGAGGCGAGGACGGCGAGCTCATCACGCCTCGCGGGGAAACGGCGGTCCATTCGGGCGACCTCATCACGGTCTACTCCGCGACGGGCGCGACGCCGGACGTGACCGACGTGTTCGGCCACTACGAGGACCACAACTGAGATGAGCCGGGGACGGAGCGACGGCCGGCGGCGGCGCGACGGCGGCCTCCCGGCCGCGGTTGCGACCATCGCCCGAGACATCGGTTCGCTGCTGTTGATACAGGCGCTTCTGATGTCGGTCTCAGTCGTCGTTGCGCTCGCATTCCGCGAGTGGTCGGTCGCGCTGGCGTTCCTCGTCGCGGGCGGACTCACAGCAGGGATCGGCGGGACCGCTCGCCGACGGTTCGCGACCGCGCCCGCGCCCCGGATGAAACACGGGATGGTCATCGCGGCGGCGGGCTGGTTCACCACCGCCGTGTTCGGTTCGCTCCCGTTTCTCCTGTCGGCATACCTCACAGCGCCGACGACGATGGCGACGTTCGTCCCTGCGGACGCGACGTGGGACGCTGTCACGGTTGCGGGCGTCTCCTCGAAGTCGTCGCTCGTCTACTTCCGCCACCCGCTGCACGCGCTGTTCGAGTCGATGAGCGGCTGGACGGGAAGCGGGCTCACGATGGCGATCCACGAGCCGTCGCTCCCGCGGACGCTGCAGTGGTGGCGTTCGCTCATCCAGTGGGTCGGCGGCGTCGGCGTCATCGTGCTCACGGTGTCGATCCTCTCGCGGCCCGGCTCCGGGTCGTACGCGCTGTACCGCAGCGAGACGCGAGAGGAGAAGATCCACCCGAGCGTCGTCTCGACGGTGCGGACGGTGTGGAAGATCTTCGTCGGCTACACCGTGTTGTCCGTCGTCGCGCTGTTCTTCGCCATCCGTGCCTCCCCCGCGGGCGGAGAGCTGACGCTGTTCGAGCAGTCGTGGCAGGCGCTCAACCACGCGATGACGGGGCTGTCGACCGGGGGGTTCTCCGTCACCGACAACTCCATCGCGACGTACAACAGCCCGCTCATCGAGACGGTGCTGTTGCCCGTGATGGCGCTCGGCGCCATCGCGTTCCCCGTCCACTACGCCGTGCTCGGCGACCGCGACCTCTCGCGGCTCGCTCGCGACGTACAGACCCGCTGGCTGTTCATCCTGCTCGCGGCCGGCTCCGTCGTCCTCGCCGTCCAGAACGCGGTGGTCGTGTCGCCGGAGGGGTTCGGCGCCACGGTCGACGTGCCGGCCGCGCTGGCGCCGCTTTTCACCGCCGGCACGGCCGACGCGGCCCGTGACGCCGTCTTCCAGTTCGTGAGCGCGCTCACCTGCACCGGCTTTCAGTCCTCGCCCATCGGCGACTGGTCGGCGGGCGGGAAGCTCATCGTCAGCTCCGCGATGGTGCTCGGCGGCGCGGCCGGCTCCACCGTCGGCGGCATCAAGCTCATCCGCGGCTACACCGTGTTCAAGGGGATTCGGTGGCAGTTTTCGCGGGTGTTCCTCCCGGCGAACGCCGTCGTCACGGCGCGGCTCGGCGACCGGAAGCTCTCGCGCACGGAGATGGAGCGGGAGTTCTCCGAGGCGGCCGTCGTCTCCTTCCTGTGGGTCGTCCTGCTCGTCGTGTCGAGCGTCGTGCTCGCGAACGTCGCCCCCGACTTCTCGTACGCCGACGCGCTGTTCGAGGTCACGTCGGCACAGGGGAACGTCGGGCTCTCGACGGGGATCACCGGCCCGTCGATGGCGCCCGTCGCGGAGACGATGTTCCTATTCAACATGTGGATCGGACGGCTGGAAATCATCCCTGTGCTCGTGTTCGCCCGCGCGGCGCTGTACGGGCTCGACCCGTAAGTCGGGACGCCCCCGACTTTGTTCAGGACCGCCAGTAGGCACCGGTGAGGAGCACGAGCACCGGGATGATCTCGAGGCGGCCGATCCACATCAGGAACACCATCGCGAGCTTCGACGCCGGCGAGAAGGTGAGATACGAGTTCATCGGCCCGAGCAGTCCGAACCCCGGCCCGACGTTGCCGAGCGTCGCGGCGACCGCGGACATCCCTTCGAGGACGGTGAGGTCGTAGCCCGCGCGGCCGGCCTCAAGCATGATGAACGCGGCGCCGACTCCGAAACAGAGCAGATACAGCAGCGTGAACGTCTGGATACCCCGGACCGCACGCTCGTCGATCGACGTGCCGCCGAGCCGGACCGGCGACACCGCCTCGGGATGGACAGTCGTGAACAGCTCCCGCTTGATGCTCTTCACGATGACGACCCAGCGGACGACCTTGATGCCCCCGCCGGTGGATCCCGCGGAGCCGCCGATGAACATGGCGAACAACAGGAGGTACTTGAGCGGCGTCGACCACGCGTTGAAGTCCATGCTCGCGTAGCCAGTCGTCGTGACGATGGAGACCACCTGGAACAGCGCGTGGCGAGCGCTCGACTCGACGTCGCCCTCGATGCCGAGGTAGTCGGCGATGTACTCGGCGCCCACGTCCGCGCCGGGAACGATCCCCGGGCCGACGAACAACAGCGCCGTCATGAAGACCCCGAAGACGCCCATGACGCCCAGGTACGCGCGGAACTCCGTGTCTTCGAACAGCGCACGGGGCGAGCCGCCGACCAGCCGCCACGTGAGCGCGAAGTTCACGCCCGCGGCGACCATGAACGGGATGATGAGCCACTGCACCGCCGCGGAGAACGCTTCGATGGAGCGCGCCTCGGGCGAGAACCCGCCCGTCGGCATCGTCGTCAACCCGTGGGCGATGGCGTTGTACGCCGCGGCAGCGTGGTCCGTCCCGGCGACGGCGCCGTCGAGGTTCGGCGCCAGCCCGCCGAGGTGAAAGCCGAACAGGAGCAGTATCTCGAGGAGGGTGATACCGGCGTAGACGAGCCACAGCGCGCGGGCCGTCTCGGCGATGCGGGGCGTGAGCTTCTCGATACCCGGTCCCGGCGCCTCCGCGTCCATCAGCTGTGCGCCGCCGACGGAGAGCTCGGGGAGGATGGCGACGGCGAGCACGACGATCCCCATTCCGCCGAGCCACTGCGTGAGCTGTCGCCAGATGAGCAGCGCGTGGGAGTGCTGCTCGAAGGAGATGGAGCCCATCACCGTCGCGCCCGTGGTCGTGAACCCGGACATCGACTCGAACAGCGCGTTCACCGGCTGGGCGAGCGTGCTGTCAGTGCCAACCCCGGCGAGCAGATACGGGAGGGTGCCGACGACGGCGACGGTGAACCACGTGAGCGCGACCATCAACAGCGCCTCGCGGGCGCCCAGGTCAGGCTCCGGCGCGACGCGTTCGAGCGCGAAACCGAAGAGAAAGACGACCAGCATCGACACGGCGAAGACGGCAATGTCCTCGCCGTACAGCAGCGCGGTGACGAGCGGGACCGCGAGCGGAACCGCGAGGTACTTTACCACCCGACCGGTCAGGGCGACGCTCGTCCGCCAGTCGACGCGGAGGCGCCGGCCGCCGACGAACGGTAGCTTCGACACGAGCGTGTGCTCCCGTGCCCGGGCAATCAATCCATCGTCTCCGTCTGAGCGTGGCCGCCCTCAGAGCGCCGCGGTCACCGCATCGACCGCATCGGCGTCCGCGAACACGACGACGTGGTCGCCTGCCTCGATGACCGTGTCGCCACGCGGCGTGATGAGCTCGAAATCGCGGGTGATGGCGCCGAAGACGACGCCGTTCGGCAGCGCCGCCGCGAGCTCGCGGATTGGACGGCCGACGGCGTCGCCGTCGGCGTCCACCTCGAACTCCATCACCTCGGCGCGGTCCCCCTCGATGAGCGAGACGTTCTCCGCGCGCCGGCCGCGCGTGAACCGGGTGATCTCCTCGGCGGTCGCCTCCCGCGGCGAGACGGCCACGTCGATGCCGACCGCCTCGAACAGGTCGGTGAACTCGACGGTGTCGACGACGGCGACGCTACGCGTCGTCCCCAGCCGGTCGGCGAGCAGCCCCGCGAGCAGGTTCTTCTGGTCACTCTCCAGGGCGGCGATGAGCACGTCAGCATCGCCGACGTTCTCCCGTTCGAGGAACTCCCGGTTCGTCGCGTCGCTCTGCATCACCGTCGTGTCCGGGAGCTGTTCGGCCAGCCAACGCGCGCGGACCTCGTCGTGTTCGATGAGCCGCGGCGAGAAGCCGCGCGCCTCGAGCAGCCGGACCGTCTGGTAGCCGATCTCGCTCCCGCCGACGACGACGATGTCCTGCGGACCGGACTGTTCCGGCGCGATGGCGCTGCTGAACTCGCGGGCTGCATCCGGGCTCCCGATGACGACCAAGTCGTCGCCCCCTTCGATGACGGTGTTGCCCCGGGGGATGACGATGCCGTCCTCGCGGAGGATGGCCGCGAACGTGAGCGACGCGAACCGGTCGGCCTGCTGAACGGTCTGGCCGACGACGGGGCTCTCGGGCGGCACCTCGAACTCGGCCATCTGGACGAGCCCGTCCGCGAACGTGTCGACGTCGCGAGCCGTCGGGAGGCCGATAACCCCGGTGATGGTCTCGGCCGTGAGCAGGTCCGTACACACCATGAAGTCGACGTCGAACGTCCGCTCGCCCCGCTCCCACGTCCGGAGGTACTGCGGCCGCTTCACCCGCGCGATGGTGAACGTCTCTGTGAACACGCCCGCGGTGCCGCAGGCGACGATGTTTGCCCGGTCGTCGTCCGTCGACGCGATGAGCATGTCCGCTTCGCCGACGCCGGCCTCCTCGAGCGTCGACACCTCGGTCCCGTCCCCGTGGACGGTGAGGACGTCGTGGGAGTAGCTCATGCTCTCGACACGGTCGTCGTCGACGTCCACGACGACGACGTCGTGGTCGGCCGCGAGGTCGGCCGCGATGTTCGAACCGACCTCGCCGGCACCGACAATGACTACGCGCATACGGACCGGCCTCTCATACTCCACGCGTCGGCGGCTGCCGGTAAGTGGGTTACTATCTCCGAGGTGGACGTTTCCGAAGAGTGTGGACGGTCGGGCCGACCGGTAACACCTGCGTCAGCACGAACTCAAGTAGCTCCGTGTCGTACTCGGTGACATGACTGACGTGACGGCGACACCGGGAATCCACCACGTGACGTGTATGGCCGGCGACCCGCAGGAGAACATGGACTTCTGGACGGAGGCGCTCGGGCTTCGGCTCGTGAAACGCTCAATCAACCAGGACGAGCCCGGGACGTACCACTTCTTCTTCGCCGACGCGGAGGGGACGCCGGGGACGAGCATGACGTTCTTTCCGGGCGAGGACGTTCCACGCGGGCGGGTCGGCTCCGGGCAGGTGTCCCGGACCGCGTTCCGCGTCCCCGAGGGGAGTCTCGACTACTGGGAGGAGCGGTTCGACGACCACGGCGTCGACTACGACGGCCGCGTGGAGCGGTTCGGGGAGACGGTGCTCCCCTTTCGCGCGCCGGACGGCCTCCCGGTCGAGCTCGTCGCCGTCGAGATTCCCGACGACGACCCGACGGTGCCGTGGACGGCGTTCGTTCCCGAGGAGGCGGCCATCCGCGGCTTCCACTCCGTGACGCTGTGGCTCGCCGACCCGCACCGCACGGAGGAGCTGCTGGAGACGATGGGGTTCGACGAGGTCGGCACCGAGCAGGCGCAGGGTGACGCGCCTGGCGACGAACGCACTCGCTTCGCCGCCGACGGGCCGGTCGGCACGTACGTCGACGTGCTTCCGACCATCGAAGCCGGCCGTCCCGGCGCAGGCGTCGTCCACCACGTCGCGTTCCAGACCCCGACCGACGAAGACCAGGAAGCGATGCGTACCGCGGTGCGGAAGGCCGGACTCAGCCCGACACAGCAGATAAACCGCCACTGGTTCCGCTCGGTGTACTTCCGGGAACACGGCGGCATCCTGTTCGAGCTCGCGACGAACGGCCCGGGGTACGACAGCGACGAACCGCTCGCCGAACTCGGCGAGCGGCTGGTGCTCCCTGGACGGTTCGGCGACCGACGCGAAGAGATCGAGTCGCGGCTGCCCGACGTGACCGTTCCCCGGCCGGAGCCGGTCGACGCCGCGGAGCAGTAGCGACCGGAGCGGTCGACGCGCTCCGACGAGGTTAGCCCGCGCCGATCGACGACAGACTTACCGCGCGCCGATCGACGACAGACTTACCGCGCGCCGATCGACGACAGACTTACCGCGCGCCGATCGACGACAGACCTGTCAGGCGTACAATTATATTCGCGGCGAGGATACGTCGGGCATGGCTCTCCGGAACAACTCCGTCGGTTCACCCCGAACGTCACACCGGCTCGCGGGCGAACTCGGCGTCGTCACCGCCGTGCTGGTCGGCGTTCTCCTGTGGCAACGACTCGTCAGGGAAACGACCGCGGTCGTGTTCGGGACGCCGGGCGCGTTCGACTCCCTGCTCGTGAACGGGCTGGTCAACGCCGTCATCCTGCTCGGCGGACTCGTCGCCTTCGTGGCCGCGTACGCGGCGGTTCGTGACTTCGACGTCGGGCTCAGGCTCCCCGCGCGAGGTGACCTCCCGGTCGTGGCACTCGCCGCACTTCTCCCCGTCGTGCTCGTCGCGCTCACGAAGGCCGTCGGCGTGCTCACCGGCGTCGAGTTCAACGCGCTCGTCATGATGTCGGTCGCCGCGGACGCGTCGCTGAGGCCGGTCGTGCTCGTCACGGGCCTCGGACTGCTCGTCGGCGTCCCCGCGCTCGCGTTGACCTGTCAGGTGCTCGTCCAGCGGAGCTTCGAGCGGGTCATGGGCCGGGGAGGCGCGGTCGCCGCGACGACGCTCGTCGCCGGATTCGTGATGGTGAGCGACACCGGCGGACTGGCGAGCGTCCCCGAGACCGGTCCGCTCGCCGGCGTCGTCCTCTTTGCCCTCCTCGTCGCCGGCGCGCTGTTCGTCGCGGAGCGAACCGACGACGACCGCGTCCGGGTGCTCGCGGCGCTACCGGCGCTCGCTCTGGTCGCACTGATCGCGCTCTCTGTCGTCGTCGAACTCACGTCAGTCGCGGGTGCAGTGTTCGGCATCTCACAGCTCGCCGTGCTCGCCGTCGCCGCGTACGCGTACGCCCGAACCGACTCCCTGCTCGCTCCCGCGATCGCGTACGCGAGCTTCAGAGTCGCGAGCAGGGCGATCGTCGTCTTTCTCGAAGCCGGGCTGCAGAGCTGGTGACCGCTTCGGGGTCCTCGGCCGTCTCGCCTGCTCACGACGGGAAGCTCACCGCAGGTGCAGCCACGCAACGGTGCATCACCAACCACTCGAGAGAGCATCACTGACCCTCCGACGAGGAAGATTGGGTCGCCCCGCGAGCAGCGGTAGCGGTCTCGATTCAGTCGAACCGTCGGGCGGTTCGATCGACGGTGCTGTTCGTCCCCAGGGTGAAGCTTACGCGTCCTCCTCGACGACCTCGGGGTCAGCGAGCGCGTCCTGCAGCGAGTCCAGCCCGTTCACCCACTCGGCGACGTAGCCGTACTCGAGGTCCGCGGCGATGGCGCTCACGTCAGCGTCGGTGCCGTCGATGATGATGGTGCCTGCCTGGGCACAGAAGTTGAACGCGGTGTCGAACTCCTCGTCGGCTTCGGCGTCGACGGCGGCCTCGACGTTCGCGGCAACGGTTCCCTCGTCAGGCGCGCCGTTGAGCACGTACATCTCCGCTGCGGCGGCGACACAGTGGAGCGCCATCTGGACGGAGTCGACGAGCATCGCCTTGTCCTCGTCCTCGATGTCGACGTCGCCGAGCACGACCGTCGCGAACTCCTCGAGCTCGTCCAGGGCAGCCTCCTCGTCGAGATCGCCCTCGTCGTGGGCCGTGACGATTTTCGCGACTGCGATGGCAGCGTCGTCCTGCAGGTTGAGCAGGAGCCGGGCGGAGTCTTCGTTCTCCGGGTCGATCTCCTCCTCGCGGAGCCTGTCGAGCCAGTTGTTCCACCGCTCCTCGTTGTAGAACTCGTCGGGGGTCTCGCTCATGTCTCCCCGCTCGCACGGCCAAGCGTATAAGGGTTTCAAGGTCGCCTCGTGGCGTTCGCGGCCGAGACGACCCCGGAGCAGCCTCTTCGCCACGACGCGGGACATGAAAAGACCCTTGGCCGCGAGGCGGAACGCTCGCGTATGATCGCAGTCGTCGGCGGAGGCATCGCCGGGCTGGCCGCGGCCTACCGGCTCCAGCAGGCGGGCTACCAGCCGACGGTGTTCGAGGCGTCCGATTCCGTGGGTGGGCTCGCCGCGACGTACGAGACGAACGGCGATCCGATCGAGGCGTACTACCACCACCTCTCGGCGACGGAGGAGACCATCGTCGAGCTGGCCGGCGAGCTCGGCGTCGCCGACCGGCTGGAGTGGCGCTGGGGCCACGATTCCTACTACGTCGACGGCGTCGTCCACCCGCTGAACACGGCGTGGGAGATCGCCGCCTACCCGTACCTGTCCGTGTACGACAAGTTCCGGCTCGGCATGCTCACCCTCGGCGTCGACGTCCGCGGCGGACTCCCGTCGTTCGACACGTACGACGACCTCGAGTCGTTCGAGCACGTCCCCATCAAGGAGTTCCTGCTCGAACACACCACCCAGGGCGTCTACGACTACTTCTTCGAGCCGCTGCTGCGCGCGAAGTTCGGCTCTCGCACCGAGGACGTGAGCGCGGCGTGGCTGCTCGGACGGGTGCGCTTTCGCGGCGAGCGCGACCTCACGAAGGGGGAGAAGCTCGGCTACTTCGACGGGAGCTTCGCCGTTCTGCTCGACGCGCTCGTCGAGGCGGTGGGCCGCGAGAACGTCGTCACGAACGCCCGCGTGCAGGACATCGGCTTCGGCGACGCGGTGGAGTCGCTCACGGTCGAGACGGGTGACGGCACGGAGACGCACGCCGTCGACGACGTCGTCGTCACGACGATGCCTCACCTGCTCGAACGGTGGACCGGCTACGCCTGCGACATCGACTTTCAGGGGTCGGTCGTCGCCGTCGTCGGGATGGACGAGGCGGTCACGGACACCTACTGGCTCAACATCGCCGACGAGGCGCCGTTCGGCGCGCTCATCGAGCACACCAACTTCGTCCCGCCCGAGCGCTACGGCGGCGAACACCTGCTCTACTGTGCGAGCTACGTTCAGAGCACCGACGAGACGCTGTGGACCATGACCGACGACGAGGTGCGCGACCTGTGGCTCGATGGGGTCGCGGAGATGTTCCCCGACTTCTCCCGCGAGCAGGTGAACTGGATGAAGCTGTCGCGCAACCCCCGCACGGCGCCCATCTACGAGCGTGGCTATCTCGACATGGTCGTCCCCTACGACCTCGGCGAGGACGTGACCGAGGGGCTCTACTACGCGGGGATGGCCTCGCGGGCGCAGTACCCGGAGCGGTCGCTCAACGGGGGTATCGTAGCGGGCTACGAGGCGGCCGACAGGTTGGTCGAGTTGCGCTGAATCGACCCGGGCATTTGAATACTGTCGGCGACCCGTCGCTCGAGCGATGCCCGAACGGAGCCGGCGGAACGAGTGGCTCGATTCCGACGAGTTGCGGCGCCGTATCGAACGGACGGACCGCGTCGGTTACAACTCCGAGATCGGACACGGCTATCTCGCAACGTACGAGATGTTCTTCGAACTGGTCGACGAGCTCGGCATCGAAACGAAAACCGAGGTGGTGTATCCACCGGAGGAGGAGGACTACTTCGCCGTCTCGAAACAGCTGCTGATCGGTCTCGACATGGAGACGCTTGCAGCGCTGTTCGACGCGGTGGATTCAGTCATCGTGGATGACGTAGCGCACGACGAACGAACGGATACGGCGACTGTTCAGCTGGTGTACGACTGACCGAGAGCAGCGAGGATTCGCAAATCGAGAGGAGAGGTCACCAGGACCCGTCGAACTCAACTGCTAAACCACACTTCTCGGCCAACCGTTCGAGTACCCGTCGCTTCCGACGCTTGTTCATGTGGGTATCGAGAAAGTATCCACCTGTGAGCGCTCGGCTATTTCGCATCGCTTCCGGGTCGTGTGGGGAAGTGGGCTCGCTGTTGATGATCGCTTTGTTTCGACCCGGTACGTACGGTAGCGGGCTGATTCGGTCAACCAGGTCGTGGTTTTCAATTAGGTAGTCTACACATTCCGCCATCACGTCGCTCTGATTGTCGCTTACGAACGTGGCGAGGGTCTCGTCTCCATTAAGAACCTCCACGAAGTAGCCGTTCGGCACGGATTCAGAGATATCGGAAGTGCGAGCGGCGTCTTCGGAAGGAAGGTGTTGAGCCGGCTTGTCTGCGTCAATTTCGGTTTCGATGCTCTCGATTAACCTGTCGATCATCTCTTTGGCTTCGGATTCAACCTGCGCCGATATCGCATCGGATACCTCGTCGGTAACTGCAGAGACGATCTCGGTCGCTACGGTCTCTTTGTCGTTTGCGAGCTGCGTGCGAGCCCGTTGCAGTTCGGTAATCCGGTCCAGAATCTTGACCCACTCGTCAGTTTGTATCGCCCCCCGAGTGAAGGCTTCGAGAATCGAACTTCTCTCAGTGAGGTCTCGTAGGGGAACCGTTGCGAGTTCATTTATTCTGACTTTCGAGTCGACCACTTGCCGACGGAAGAACTCGTACTCTTTCCCGTTCGTCAGAATCCCCAGGTTCACGTCCTCGTTTTTGAGGTACGCCGCAAGCTGTTCCCGGTGTTTCTCGGTGAGAGATGTATCCACTCCCTTGGCTTCCAAGAAAGCGACAGGTGTGCCTTCAAGAACTAACGCATAATCAACCTTGTACGTCTTCCCGAACGCCTCGACAGAGTATTCCAACTGCGTGTTGGCTGGTATCTCCCAGCCGAGCGTATCGAGAAAATCGCGGAGGAGCGCGGCTTTCGTATTAGCCTCGTCCATTTGCGGGGACTCGTCGATGACCGATTTGGCCCGCTCCACGTACGCGCGCACCGCGTCCTCTTCCATCGCTGTGTGTGGACTGTTCGAGCCAATGATATCAAGGTACCGACACTCCGGCAACGCGTTGGGTCAGATACAGACGTCGCCCATCCTCAGTCCGCGGTCGCGTCCTCCTCGTCGTCGAGGCCCGGCGCGGTCGACACGTCCACGTCCGCCTCGTCTGGCTCGACGGCGTTTTCCCCCTTGTGGAGCCCGTCGCCGTCGTCGACGTACACGTCGTCGGCGAAGCCGGCGACCGCGTTCTCGAACTCGCCCTCGGCGAGCGCCTCGGGGGTCGCGGGCGCGTCGGCGACGCCGTCCGCCGGTCGGAACGCACCGAGCGGGTCGTCGATGGTGACGTCGTGTCGGCTGAAGAAGTCCTCGTAGCGGCGGTAATGCTGGTCGAGTTCGTCGGACGGGAACTCCATCATCTCCGCCCAGCCGTGGTTGAAGAAGTCGAAGTTCGCCTGGATGTGGGTGATTTCGCGGGCCTCGGCCTCGGTGTATCCTGCCTCCAGCGCGGCGACGTAGGTGTCCATCGTCGCGTCGAAGAAGTCGTCGAGATGGGCCTCCCGGCCGTCGCGGTGCGGCTCGGCCGCCTTCTCGAGGAAGATGCGGGTGTGGAGGTCGACCATCTTGTCGTTGGCGATGTCGCCGATGACCGGCGTCGTGAGCGCCTTCTTTGCGGCCCAGTGGCGGACGTTCTGGCGGATCTTCATATCTCTCCGTCGGGGCGCGAGCCGCTTGAATCCCGCGGCGCCGGCCGTCGACGACCGGACGCGGCAGATAGCAATTGACATTAGTGGCGCTTTCCAACTCCGTGGCATGAGTGCGTCGCACGTCATCATCGGCGACGGAATCGCCGGGAGTTCCGCCGCCGAGACCGTCCGCGAGGCCGACCCGGACGCGGACGTGACAGTTATCACCGACGAGGGGGAGGCCCTGTACAACCGCATCCTGATCAAGGAGTTCGCGAAGGGGAAACTACCCGAGGCGCCCATCTCCATCCACGATCCGGACTGGTACGCCGAGCGGGATATCGACCTCCAGTTGAACACCCACGTCACCGGCGTCGACACCGACGCACACGAGGTTCACACCCACTCGGGTGACGTGTACGAGTACGACACGCTGCTCGTCGCGACCGGCGGCACGCCGACGCAACTCCCGGTCGAGAACTCCGACGCGGACGGAATCCACCACTTCTGGACGTTCGAGGACGCCCGCGCCATCAAGGAGAACGCCGAAGCCTCCGAGAAGGGCGTCGTCGTCGGCGCAGGTCTGCTCGGCATCGACCTCGCTGCCATCTCCGGCGCGCAGGGGCTCGAAGCCCACTATCTGATGCGCGGCGAGTGCTGGTGGCGCTACGCGCTGTCGACCGAGGGTGCAGAGATCATCCACGACGCGCTGCGCGACATCGGCGTCACGCCCGTCTTCGACTCCGGCGTCGACCACTTCGAGACGGACGACGAGGGGCACGTGACGGCGGCGGTCGATCCGAACGGCGAGCGCTTCGAAGCGAACTTCGTCGGCGCGGCTATCGGCCTCAACTTCAACACGGAGTTCCTCCGAGAGACCGACCTCGAACTCGACGACGGCATCGTGACCGACGAACACATGCGCACGAACGTCGAGGACGTGTACGCGGCCGGCGACATCACGCAGTTCCACGACGTCGTCCTCGGCGAGCGCGCCCAGAACGGGGCGTGGGGCTCCGCGAAGGAGCAGGGCTCCGTAGCCGGCGCGAACATGGTCGGCGACTGGGAGGAGCCCGAAGAGACGTTCGAGTGGGTCTCCTCGTACTCCATCACCCACTTCGACTTTCCGTTCCTCTCCTTCGGACACCCGACGCTGGGCGACGACAGCGTCGAGCGCAAGTACGACGACGAGACGTGGCGCCGCGTCGCGCTCAAGGACGGACGGATCATCGGCGGCGTCCTCATCGGCGACCTCGCGCCGCAGTCGAAGCTGAAGCAGCTCGCCCGCGAGGGCGTCGACGTCCGCGACCAGAAAGAGCTCCTGCTCGAGGAGACCATCGAGGTCGAGAAGTTCGACGCTATCGAGGCCGAGTGACGACGACGAGACCCAGGCCCGTCGAGACTCGCACTCGAGATAGAGTTCAGTAGCCGTGCCGCGTGCAGGGCGGGTCGGGCACCAACGAGTCGTTGGCTCCACGGGATGGTCCAGTAGCGACAGCACGTACTGTTATCGTGTTAGCCACGCTATACGAGTCATGGTCCAGTCGACGCCGTCCACCCATCTGACGTTCCTTCGAGACGTCGTGATCGCGACGCTGGTTCTTGCTGGCCTGTACGGACTCGCCTGGGGCGTACAGTTCCAGCCGGTGCAAATTCCGGGATATCTCCTTATCACCGGGTTCGACGCAGTAGAGGAGTTGGTCGGGGCTGCGGGGAGCAACTATGCCATACTCTTCTCGCTCTACATTCTCGGATTGGGCGTGATCGGAGGCTCTGTTTCTGCCCTCCTTCGAAAACGATCACGAGAGACTGACCTCCCCGGACTGCGGCTCGGAATGGCAGGGGCACTCGTCGTCGTAGGGGTGCTTTCGCTGCTGTTCGGATTGGTGGTTCTACTCGGAACGTCTCAGCTCACCCCCGTGTTTGTCACTGGCGCTGTTGGAGTGGTACTGTTGGGGCTCGCGGGCTGGCTTGCTGGGTTGGTCGAATTGACATCCTCCTCCGCCTGAAGGCGGAGGAATCCCGACCGCAGTTGGGATATTACGGTTTGCAACCCACCTGTTCGCTCGGTGCGAAACGCCCCGAGGTTTGGTTGAACAGGTAGGCTACTGGCCGTGCCAAACGACCGTTACTCATATCCTCTGTAGGGGGATTCTGAGTTATCTTTCTGCGAATATTCACCGCACCGTTCACGTCCGCGTTCATCGTTGCACCGCACGACTCACAGACGTACAAGCCACGCTCCACACGATTCGCGTCTCGCGTCCGCCCACAACACGAACATGTCTTTGACGTGTCTCGCTCGCTCGTCCGGTCAACGAGAATGCCGTGTTCCTCTGCCTTATATTCGAGCAACCGAGTGAAGCGGTCGAACTCCCACCCGTGGAGTTTCTTGTTCCCGTGCTGGCCCCAGTTCCGAGGGTCACCGTTCTCGTTCTCCCGTATCTCGCTCAAGTCGCCAACAGCGATGCGACCGACTCCGTGGTCGATACACTGCTCAACGATGTGCTTGCCGAGGGCGTGCAGAAAGTGGTCTTTCCGGCGCGAGAGTGTCTGACGGGCACGGAGCGCACGGTGCGACGGGCCATTCTCGCCTTCCGTGTCGTACTCGTCACGAGTGAAGTAGTGCTTGTCCTGTTTCAGCACGTTCCCCGGATACAACTTCGCATTACCGTCGTCGTAAGCGATGGCGAGGTAGTTCTTGATGCCGAGGTCGATGCCCGCCGTATTGTCGCCGGGCGCGTCCTCCACGGGGATTTCAACGTTGCAGACGAGGTGAAGTTCCCAGCGGTCGCCGTTCCATACGGCTCGCACTTGCTGGATGTTCTCCACGGTCACATCTGGGCGTGTCTCGTACTCACAGAGAATGAAATCCGAGCGGTGGGTCTTCAGGTTGAACCCTTTGCTGAGACGGAGCCGGTCGTTCGCGGTGTCGTGTTTGATACCGTTCTGTTTCCACGTCACGGTAGAGCGTGGGTGCTTGTCGCCTCGCTTCCGATAGCCGGGCGGATTCGCGTCCGTGTCACCGTTGTCACGCTTTTTGAACCAACCGTTGAACGACTCAGCAAGTTCTTCGAGAACTCGCTGACTTGACTGCGAATGTAGGTCACTGTATCGTTCGTGGTCTTTTAATTCGCGCTTCAGGTCGGCTTCGGACGGAATCTCACCCGTGTCGTCCCACTCTTGTTGGGAGTAGTGGCGGGCGACGTTCCACAGTTTCGACGCGGAGTGCCCGCAGTCATCGAGGTCGTCACTCACTTGGGCGTGGTTGACGATTTTTGTTCGATAAGTGCGGGTTGTCTCCAGCATCGGACTGTGTTCATAAGCACTTATGGAAAATAGCATATTAAAAATAACGACGGGGTGTGGAATATCCAGCCGTGCCATAGAACGCTGATTGTGGAGGAGTTGTCGGATTCATCCTGCGGCTAAAGCCGCAGGTATTCTCCTCAAATCTGTATAACACAGTCAGCGTAGATGCACAGAACGTCGACCGCTCGACGAGTGGGGGAACTGGCCGGTCGGTTTCTAAGGAGCCGAGGGCGAGTAGTACACCGTGAATTTGCGCTGATGTCACGTTCTATGTAACCGCCCTTTCGGGCACTGGCTGGGAGTTTCACCGGAGCGGCGAACCCCGTTCTCCGGCTCGTCGCCGCCACCAGGCGACCGTTCGGTTTCGCCTCGCTCGGGCCACGCGGTGCGTATTCCGAAGCGCACGCGATGCGTATTCCGAAGCGTTATCCCCCGCGGGCGAAGCGTATCGACCATGCAAGGCGGCGGTTCCACGGACATGACGCTCGCGTTCGAGCTGGCGGCGCTCAAGCGGCTCGCCGACCCGGAGGCCGTGTTCGCCGACGCGCGGACGTGGAGCGAGTACGTCGGCGTAGTGAGCGACAAGCCCACCTACGTCGTGACCAACTTCACGCGGAAGAACCGCATCCGGCAGGACTTCTTCTCGGGCCCCCGAGGCAAATCGGAGTCGCTGGAGAACGTGAAACGGCAGTTCGAGACGGACCGGCACGTCCTCATCGGCACCACGGATGGGGACGCCGCTGCTGTCGCCGACGAGGTCGGCTGGGAGTTCCTCCCCGTCGAGCAGGCGGCCGAGGCCGCCGAGTGGGCGCTCGGCGACCCCGAGTCGACGCGGAAGCAGCGCGAAGGTGACGACGACCGCGACGACTGGCCGTAAATGAACGGCACGAGCGCGCTCGTCGAGGCGGTCCGCCGGCTCCGTGGACGGACGGGCGTCGCGCTCGGGACGGTGTTCGTCGCCGTCGGCGTCGCCACCGTCGTGGCCCGCGAGACGCTGCTCACCGCGTCCATCGAGCAGTATCTCGCGGCCGGCGGCGACCCGTCGACGCTGCCGTTCGACACCGCCGCGGTCGGCTCGGCGCTATCGCTCGAGCTCCCGTACGTCGCCGCACTGCTGCTGTTCGCGGTCGTCGCGCTGCTGGCCGAGTACGCCGCCGTCGTGACGCTGCGAGTCATGGCCGGCGAGTCGCTCGCGGGCGCAGCGCGCCGCCGCGTCGGCCGGACCGTCGCGGTCGGCTTCATCGTCGGCGTCGTCGTCCGCCTGCTCGTCGTCGTCGGAGTCGCCGCGTTCGTCCTTCCCGGCGTGTTCCTCGCCGTCTCTCTCCTCTTTGCACACGCCGCCGTTTCCGTCGACGACGACGGCTTCGGGGCAGCATTCAGAAGGGCGTGGACGCTCGCTGCCGGGCGCCGAATCGACGTGCTCGGCGTCGTGTCGCTGCTCCTCGCGCTGTATCTCGTCCCCCGGTTCGCCGCGGCGGTGGTTCCGGGAACGGCCGGCCTGCTGCTCGGCGGGGTCGCCATCGGTGCGGGCAACCTGCTCTCCTCGGGCGTCGTCGGCCGCGCGTACGTGGCGGCGAAACAGGAGGGCGACGAGGACGCCGATGAGTCCGACCCGTACGATGCGCCTCTCGGGGCAGACGACATCCCCGAGCCCGAGTGACGGACGCAGCGACGGAGGGTTTTCGTCGCCGCCGCCCCTCGGTTCGCGCATGTCCGAGGCAATCGATGTCGACGTGGAGGTCGAAGTCGAGGTGGACAGCGACGAACTCGAGGTGGAGCTCGACGACCACCGCGAGGCGGAGGCGGAGCTCGAGGTCGACGGCGTCTCTATCGAGGTCGAGGTTGCGGTCGACGTGGACGACCCCAACGACGAAGCCGACCCCAACGACGAAGCCGACCACGACGACGAAGCTGACCACGACGACGAACCGGTGGACGAGTAGCGACCGGGAGACGAGGAGCGGCCCGCAGCCGGGTAGACGACCTTTTACGTCGCGCGCGACGAGCGACACCATGGCGGAGCCACGCGTGCCGGGTGGGCAGGGCGAGGTGCTCGATCTTCCCTGTGGCGAGCAGAAGCGGGTGTACGAGCTCGACATGGGGTTGCGGGAGTTCGCGTGCGACTGCGGCGAGCGCCACGCCGTCGTCGTCGACGTCCACCCGCTCTCGCGGTTCGTGCCGGAGGCCATCGTCGAGACGCTCCGGGCGACCGTCGAGACGACGACGGAGGCGGAGTTCTCGACGACCCACCTCATGGGCATCGTGCTCGAGGAGTTCCCGGAGGCGGTCGTCTCGGCCGACGTGAGCGGCGACGGGGAGGTCGGCTACGCGATGGTGTGGGCAACCGACTTCGACGCCCGCCGGCTCCACGAGGTAGCCGTCGAGCTCATCGTGGAGCTGATGGAGCACGCGGTGAGCCACGCCGAGGACGACGGGTCGGTCTCCGCGTTCGAAGAACAGATGCTCCAGTTCGACGTGAGCGAGTTCGTCGAGCAGTACCGACGCGAGCGGGAGTTCGAGACGGAACACGACTCGCCGGCCTAAGCATCCCGAGCGATAGCGAACCGAACGAGCCGTCTGGTGTGTAACTGTGTGACACGATTCGTCCGACGCGGTCCGCCGGGCCGTCGCCGCGCCGGACCGGGATTCGCGTCCGCTCGCCGTCCGACGGTTGTCTGACGGGTAGCTAAGGGATTCGGGGTGGTGTGTATGCACATGCGCATACGCCGAGGGGAGTTCGAGCGCATCCGAACGGTCCTCTCCGAGGCCGACCCGGACGAGCCGATGACGGCGAAGGAGATTCTCGCGCTGCTCGACGAGCACGGCGTCGAGTTCGACAGCGCACACCGCGTCGCGACGGTGCTCGGCCGCCGCGCCGAGCGTGGCGACGTGGAGGTCATCCGCGAGCAGCCGTACCGCTACCGGCTCGGCGAGAACACGTAGCGTCGGCCTCACTCGGCGGGAACGCGCAGCCGCACCGTCGTCCGGCGGGACCGCCCAGTCTCCACGTCACACGTCCGTGCGAGCCGGATTCCGGCCCTTTTCCCACGACGTTTAAGTGGCTCGCCCGACTCGGCGTAGAGTATGTCACGAGAGATGGAGCGACGGAAGTTCCTCACGCTCGCCGGCACCGCGGCGGGGGCCGCTGCGCTCGCCGGCTGCACCGGCGGCGACGACACGCCGACCGACACCGAGGGTGGCGGCGACACCGCGACCGACACTGCGACCGACGAGCCGACTGCGACGGAGCGGCCGGAGCCGGAGACCCGGGAAGGGTATCTCCAGCGAGCGAACCTCGTCCTCCACGAGGAGGCGCCGTGGATCTTCCTCAACCGGCAGTACAGCGTCTACGGCAAGTCGACCGACGTCAACTGGCAGGCGCGCCGTGACGAACTCATCCGTGCGTACGACATCGAGCCGGCCGGCAGCAAATCCACGGTCCGCATCACGCAGTCACAGATGGACTCGGGGCTCGACCCCCAGGACCACCGCGAGACGCCGACGGACAACATCGTTCGGCAGGCGTACGAGGGGCTCCTCTCCCGCGACCGGGAGGGCCGCGTCACGAACCAGCTCGCGACCGGCTACGAGCGGGTCGAGGACGGACAGGTCCGGTTCGAGCTCCGGTCGGGCGTCTCGTTCCACAGCGGCGACTCGTTCACGAAGGAGGACGCCGCGTTCTCCATCAACCGGATCGTTCAGCCGGATGTTGGCGGACTCGAGAGTCCGCAATCCGACCAGCTGGCCGGCGTGACCGGCGCGGAGCCGGCCGACGGCGACAGTGCGGTCATCGTAAACTCCGACGGACTCAACCCAATCGTGTTCGCGCTGTTCGCCACGTACGGCCCGATAATGAACAAGTCGTGGGTCGAGAACAACGACTCGGCGTACATCAACTCGCACATGGACGGGACGGGGCCGTTCATGCTCGACAGCTACGAGCAGGACGTCGAGGTCGTCTTCGAGAGCTACGACGACTACTACCTCGACGCCGCGCCCGCCGACGCGCTGACGATCCAATCGGCCGCGGAGGCGAGCACGCGCGTCAACCAGCTCCGCAACGGCGAGACGGACGTCATCGTCAACGTCCCGCCCCAGAACATCAGTCAGATCCAGAACTCCGGGAACGCGGAGATCAGCGCGGTTCCGAGCACGCGGATCATCTACAACGCGATGATCTACAACCAGGAACCGTTCGACTCTCCGGAGTTCCGCCGGGCGATGAACCACGCCGTCGACCTCGAAAGCATCGTCTCGGACGTGCTCTCCGGCTTCGCCGGCCAGACCGGCCAGCCAACACTCGAGGGGTTCGTCGGCTACAACGAGGACGTCGACCCGTACCCGTACGACGTCGAGGAGGCCGAGCGGCTCGTCGAGGAGAGCGGCTACGCCGGCGCGGAGATCACGCTGCACACACCCGTCGGACGCTATCTGAAAGACCTCGAAATCGCGCAGGCGGTCGTCGGCTACATCGACGAACTGGAGAACGTCTCCGCGGAGGTCCAACAGCGCGACTTCGGGAATCTCGCCGGCGAACTCCTCGACGGCGATCTCTCGACGTCGCCGTCGTTCTACCTCATCGGCTGGGGGAACGCGACGTTCGACGCCAGCCAGACGCTCATTCCGCTGCTCACGAGCGACGGCGCGCTCACGTCCTACAGCAACGAGCGCGTCGACGAGCTGATAAACCAGGCCCAGAGCATGGGCGGGCAGAACTGAGTCGGTATGCGTCGGGACGGAGCAGAGTGAGATGGCCTCGTTCGGCCGTTTCCTAGCGAAGCGCGTCCTCCAGGGGCTGGTGGTCATCTTCGGGGTGATCACCGTCCTGTTCCTGCTGAGATACATCACTCCCGGAAGTCCCGTCGACTTTATCGCGCCGCTGGACGCGAGTCAGGCGACCCGGGAACGCATCGCAGACTCACTCGGACTCAACGAACCGCTGTACGTGCAGTACGCCGACTACGTCGTCTCGCTGTTACAGGGAGACATGGGCTACTCCTACCGGTCGGGCACCGCCGTGCGCCCGCGGGTGTTCGCGAAGCTGCCGGCGACGCTCGAACTCGCCGTCGTCGCGACGTTCGTCGCGATCGCGATCTCGATCCCCCTCGGCGTCGTCAGCGCGACGCGTCGCCACACCGTCCCGGACTACGTCGCGACGCTGTTTTCGCTTCTGGGTATCTCGACGCCGAACTTCTGGCTCGGGGTGATGCTCGTGGTCGTGCTCGCGGTGCAGTTTGGGTTCTTCCCGACGAGCTCGCGGCCAGTCGGGCTGCTCGACGCGCTCGGCAACCTGGTCGTCATCGCCGGGCCGGAGCGGGGATGGGCGCTTCCACTGCGGGTTGACCCGTTCCTCAGCGATATGCAGAACTGGCTGTTACACATCGTGCTCCCCGCGATCACGCTTGGGACCTACTTCACGGCGCTCATCACGCGGCTCACGCGGTCGGGAATGCTCGACCAGCTCGGCCGCGGCTACGTGCGGGCCGCCCGCGCGAAGGGGCTCCCCGAGACGCTGGTCCGGTACCGGCACGCGCTGCGGAACACGCTCATTCCCGTCATCACCGTCGTCGGGCTCCAGCTCGGGACGCTCATCGGGGGGGCAGTCATCACCGAAGCCGTCTTCGACTGGCCGGGGCTGGGCTCGCTCGTCATCGACGCGATCAACAACCGCGACTGGCCGCTCATCCAGGGGTGTCTCGTCGTCATCGGCGCCGGCTTCGTGATCGTGAACATCGTCGTCGACGCGCTGTACGCGAAACTCAACCCACAGGTGATGGACTGAATGCCGCTCCTCGATGACCTTCTCGGCGTCCTGTTGCGCGGGCTCTCCGGCGTGCTCTCACCCCGGACGATACGCAACCTGCGCTCGGAGCTCCGGTCGAGCGTCCTCGCGAAGATCGGTATCGTCCTCATCGTCGTCGTTCTCCTGATGGCGACGTTTGCGCCGCTGGTCGCGCCGTGGAACCCGACGAGTCAGAACACCTCGGAGGCGCGGGAGCCGCCGCTCGGCTTCAGTCGCGTCGAGAACCAGACGACACAGCAGACGGTCGACGGCGAGGTGCAGATCATCAACGAGCAGGTGCAGGTGAACGCGACCGCCGCCCATCCGCTCGGGACGGACGGGCTCGGGCGTGACATGCTCTCGCGAGTCATCTACGGCGCCCGGACCTCGCTGCTGGTTGGCCTGCTCGGGACGATGCTCGCGATGGTGATCGGCGTCCCCGTGGGGCTCGTCTCCGGCTACTACAAGGGCCGCGTCGACGACACGCTGATGCGGATCGCGGACGTGAGCCTCGCGTTCCCGTCCCTCGTGCTCGCTATCGCGCTCGTCGGACTGTTCGGCCAGGCGTCCGTGCCCGTCCCCGACCCGTTCGTCACGTTCGGCGTCGCGGAGGTGATACGCGGGGCGATGTCGCTCCCCGGCGGGCTCACGTACCCGACCGGGATGCCGGAGACGTTCACCCTCCCGGGGACGGTCATCGTCGTCGTCGGCGTCGTGAACTGGGTCTGGTTCGCGCGCGTCGCCCGCGGCGAGGCGCTCGGCGTCCGCGAGGAGGAGTACGTGAAGGCCGCGAAGTCCATCGGCGGCTCGGACGGGTTCATCATCCGGAGACACGTGCTCCCGAACAGCCTCACGCCCATCCTCGTGTTGGGGACGATCCAGGTCGCCGCCATCGTGCTGCTGGAGAGCGCGCTGTCTTTCCTCGGCTTCTCGGGGACGACCCTCTCGTGGGGATTCGACATCGCGCAGGGGCGACAGTACCAGACGACTGCGTGGTGGATCGCCGCGATGCCGGGGCTCGCCATCGTGTTCACGGTCATCGGCATCAACCTCGTCGGCGACTGGCTGCGCGACGCGCTCGACCCCGGCATCGAGGGTGAAGGGGGTGGCGTCTGATGGCGCGTGACCTGTTGCGCGTCGAGAATCTGTCGACCCGCTTTTTCACCGGCGAGGGACAGGTGAACGCCGTCGAGTCGGTGAACTTCGACGTGCGCGAGGGTGAGATACTCGGTATCGTCGGCGAGTCCGGCTCCGGCAAGTCCGTGACGGCGCTGTCGCTCGTCGACCTCGTCGAGTCACCCGGTCGGATCACCGCCGGCCAGGTGTGGCTCCGCAACCCAGACCTCGCCGAGGAGTTCCCCGAGGCTGCTGACGGATCGTTCGTCGACCTGCGGGAGCTCCCGAACGGGGTCCGGCGGTCGCTCCGCGGGCCGACGTTCAGCATGATCTTTCAGGACCCGATGAGCAGCTTCAACCCCTCGATCACCGTCGGCGAGCAGATCGCCGAGGCGGTCGAGGTACAGCGCCGCGCGACCGCCAACCCGCGGTCGACGCGCTCGCGGACGCAGGGGTACGGGCTCGCATCGTATCTCGTCGACGGGCTCGCTCCCGGCCGGGACTACACCGACGAAGCGAGCCACGAGCGGGCGGTCGAGCTGCTCGAACAGGTCGGCATCCCCGACCCAGCGGAGCGCGCCGACGAGTACCCTCACGAGTTCTCCGGTGGGATGTTACAGCGCGCGATGATCGCACAGGCGCTGGCCGGGGAGCCGGACCTGCTCGTCGCCGACGAGCCGACGACGGCGCTCGACGTGACGATCCAGGCGCAGATTCTCGAGCTACTGCGCGAGATTCAGACGGAACGGGACATGAGCATCGTGCTCATCACCCACGATTTGGGCGTCATCGCGCGGATGTGTGACCGCGTCGGCGTGATGTACGCCGGCGAGATCGTCGAGCGCGGCACGCTCGAGGACGTGTTCGACGACCCGATCCACCCCTACACGCAGGGGCTCATCGGCTCCATTCCGGACCTCGACGACCCGGCGCCGCGGCTCCAGCCCATCGAGGGGAACGTCCCGAGCCTGCTCGATTCCGAGATGGGCGAGCGCTGCTACTTCGCGAACCGCTGTCCGAAGGCGATGCAGGAGTGTCTCCAGCCGCCGGGCGAGCGCGAGGCCGGCGGCGAGGAGCACGCCGCCCGCTGCGTGCTCGTCGACCGCGAGTACGACGAGTTGGACGCGCTGCCCGACAACTACTTCGGATCGGGGGGTGAGAGGGGATGAGCAGCGACCGTGCGCTGCTCGAGGTCGAGGAGCTGAAGAAACACTACGCGGGAAACGCCACGCTGCTCGACCGGCTGCTCGGAAACGAACGGCAGAGCGTGAAGGCCGTCGACGGCGTCACCTTCGAGGTGGAGCGCGGCGAGACGCTCGGCCTCGTCGGCGAGTCCGGCTGCGGGAAGTCGACGACCGGCGAGACGTTGCTCGCCCTGGAGGAGCCGACCGCCGGCGACGTCCGCTTCGACGGCGAAAGCGTCTTCGAGATGACGGGCGACGAGCGCGACGAGTTTCGCCGCCGCGCGCAGGTGGTGTTCCAGGACCCGTTCTCGAGTCTCGATCCCCGGATGACCGCCGGCGAGGTCATCACGGAGCCGCTCGTCGTCCACGACATCGCGAACCGCGCGGAGCGTCGCGAGCGCGCGAAGGAGCTACTCGAGCGCGTCGGCCTCTCCGCCGGACAGATCGACCGCTATCCGCACGAGTTCTCCGGGGGACAGCGCCAGCGCATCGGTATCGCTCGGGCGCTCGCCTTGGACCCCGAGTTCATCGTGCTCGACGAGCCGGTTTCGGCGCTCGACGTGAGCGTCCAGGCGCAGATCCTGAACCTGCTCGAGGATCTCCAAGAAGAGCTCGGACTCACCTACCTGTTCATCGCCCACGACCTCTCCGTCGTCCGGCATATCTCGGATCGGGTCGCCGTGATGTATCTCGGCCAGATCGTCGAGCGCGGCCCGGTCGACGCCATCTTCGAGGACCCCCAGCATCCGTACACGGAGAAGCTCCTCGAGAGCGTCCCGCGCGCGGACACGAGCGAGCGCGGCCGCCGGGTTGACGCGCTACAGGGGGACGTGCCCTCGCCGCGAAACCCGCCCTCAGGCTGTCGGTTCCACACCCGATGTCCGTACGCGAGAGAAGCGTGTCGCACAGAGGTTCCCGACACGTACGAGGCCGGTGTGCCGGGACAGCGGACGGCCTGTTTCCGCGCGGTCGAGAACCACGAGTACTGGGAGAGCGAGCCGCTCGAGGCGGGGGCGACGGACGCGGCGGACCCGGACGGCGAGGAGTCGCCCGCCGAGGCCGACGACTGACGGCTTCGGCGCAGCGGCACCGCGTCTCGCGGGACGGGAAGCGTTTTCCGCCGTCGGGCGGCACGTCGCGTATGGACGACGGAGACGGAGAAGACGACGGAGCCGGCGCGCCGGCGGCCGGCGCCCCCGCGTTCGCGGGGATGGACGCCGGTACGGCGATCCGCGAGCACTGGGACGACCTCGTCGCCGACATGGCCGCGACCGCGTCGGAGTTCCGCGAGGCCGGCTGGGAGGTGCTCGAACTCCACCCCGGCGACGTGACGGTCGTGACGGAGCCCAACCGCGGGTTCGACGTGCTCGTCCCCGACGACGAGTTCGAACGGCTCCGCGAGTGGGTCGACGCTGACGACTTCCCGGACCACGACGTGTACCGCGCGGAGGCGGGCATCACCTTCCTCCTGCTCGTGGCGAAAGACGAGTCGGCGGAGCGTGCCGTCTGCTGTCCGCTCTACTACGACGAACAGGGGGGGGAACTGCTCCAGCAGCTCGCGCGCGAGGACGGGTCGCTGTGGACGCACGTGCGTCGGCTCTCCGAGGAGTTCGTCCATCTGCGCCACGACGACCCCGAGCCATTCCTGCCGGCGGAGTCCGAGCCGTAGCGTCACCCGGTCGTACGCAACCCGGCACGGTGAGTACGAAACCCGAAACTGCTTTGCGAATATCGTAATACTTCGCCGGGCTTATTACGATGTACGAACTTCAGTCGAGTAATGAGCGGCGAGGACCCACCGACGGAGGATCGCACCATCCTGCTCATCGGCAGCGGCCCGATCCAGATCGGGCAGGCGGCCGAGTTCGACTACTCCGGCGCGCAGGCGTGCCGGGCGTTACAGGAGGAGGGTGCCCGAGTCGTCCTCGTCAACTCCAACCCGGCGACGATCATGACGGACTCGGAGATGGCCGACAAGGTGTACGTCGAACCCATCACCGTGGAAGCCATCTCCGAGATCATCGCCCGCGAGAACCCGGACGGAGTCATCGCGGGGCTGGGTGGACAGACGGGGCTGAACGTCACAGCCGAGCTCGCCGAGGAGGGCGTCCTCGACGAACACGACGTGGAGATCATGGGTACCCCCCTCGACACCATCTACGCGACCGAAGACCGCGACCTCTTCCGCCAGCGGATGGAGAACATCGGCGAGCCCGTCCCCGCGTCGACGACCATCTCGCTCGACGCGGATGAGTCTGTCACCGACTTCGACGAGAAGCGCCTCCGCGAGCGCGTCGAGGCGGCAGTCGACGAGGTGGGCGGGCTCCCGGTCATCGCCCGCACCACATACACGCTCGGCGGCTCCGGCTCTGGCGTCGTCGACGAGATGGACGAACTCGTCGAGCGCGTCCGGAAGGGGCTCCGCCTCTCGCGCAACAGCGAGGTGCTCATCACCGAATCCATCGAGGGGTGGGTCGAACTGGAGTACGAGGTGATGCGCGACGCCGACGACTCCTGTATCATCATCTGCAACATGGAGAACATCGACCCGATGGGCATCCACACCGGCGAGTCGACGGTCGTGACGCCCTCGCAGGTCATCCCCGACGAGGGACACCAGGCGATGCGCGACTCCGCGCTGAAGGTCATCCGGGAGCTCGGCATTCAGGGCGGCTGTAACATCCAGCACGCGTGGCGCGACGACGGCACTCCCGGCGGCGAGTACCGCGTCGTCGAGGTGAACCCCCGCGTCTCCCGCTCGTCGGCGCTCGCCTCGAAGGCGACGGGCTACCCGATCGCCCGCGTCACCGCGAAGGTTGCGCTCGGCAAGCGGCTCCACGAGATCGAAAACGAGATCACCGGCGAGACGACCGCCGCGTTCGAGCCGGCCATCGACTACGTCGTGACGAAGGTGCCGCGCTGGCCGAAGGACAAGTTCGGCGACGTGGACTTCGAGCTCGGCACGGCGATGAAGTCGACCGGCGAGGCGATGGCCATCGGCCGCACCTTCGAGGAGTCGCTTTTGAAGGCGCTGCGCTCCTCGGAGTACGACCCGGCGGTCGACTTCGACACCATCGACGACGAGACGCTCGAAGCGGAGTACCTCGCGACGCCGACGCCGGACCGCCCGTACGCGATCTTCGAGGCGTTCGTGCGGGGCTACTCGGCGGCGGAGGTCGTCGAGCTCACGGACATCCACGAGTGGTACGTGGAGCGGTTCGGGAACGTGGCGGAGGCAGCAGAACGGGCGATGGCCGGCGACACCGTCCCCGCGACGGAGCTCGGCTTCACGAACCAGGAGGTGACCGCACTCGCCGGCGGCGAGTTCAACGACACCCACGCCTCCTGGCTCCCGGCGACGCTCGCCGTCGAGACCGGCGACGAGCCCGACGAGGAGGTCGCAACCGATGGGAGCGGCGTCTCGGTCGAGAGCGTCGAGGAGACGGCGATCGACCGCCGGTTCAAGCAGGTCGACACGTGCGCCGGCGAGTTCGCCGCCTCGACGCCGTACTACTACTCGGCTCGCGAGCGGCTCTCCGACATCTCCCGCGACGAGGTGCAGGTCGACCGCGACGTCGAGAGCGTCGTCGTGGTCGGCGGCGGCCCCATCCGCATCGGGCAGGGCGTCGAGTTCGACTACTGTGCCGTCCACGCGGTGCGCGCGCTCCGCGAACAGGGCATCGACGCCCACGTCGTCAACAACAACCCCGAGACGGTGTCGACGGACTACGACACCTCCGACGGGCTGTTCTTCGAGCCGGTCACCGCCGAGGAGGTCGCGGACGTGGTCGAGGCGACGAACGCCGACGGCGTGATGGTGCAGTTCGGCGGCCAGACCTCCGTCAACGTCGGCGAGCCGCTGGAAGCAGAGCTCGACCGTCGCGACCTCGACTGCGAGATTCTCGGCACGAGCGTCGAGGCGATGGACCTCGCTGAGGACCGCGACCGGTTCAACCTCCTGATGGACGAGCTCGGAATCAGCCAGCCGGCCGGCGGGACGGCGACCTCCGAGGCGGAGGCGCTCGAGCTGGCGAGCGAGCTCGGCTACCCCGTGCTCGTCCGCCCGTCGTACGTGCTCGGCGGCCGCGCGATGGACGTCGTCTACTCCGACGAGGAGCTGAAAGAGTACATCGAGGAGGCGGTGCGCGTCTCCCCGGACAAGCCCATCCTCGTCGACGAGTTCCTCGCGGACGCGGTCGAGCTCGACGTCGACGCCGTCAGCGACGGCGAGGAGGTGCTCATCGGCGGCGTGATGGAGCACGTAGAGGCCGCCGGCGTCCACTCCGGCGACTCGGCGTGTCTGATTCCGCCGCGGTCGCTGTCGGCCGAGACGCTCTCTCGCGTCCGTGAGGTGACGGAGGAGATCGCGACCGCGCTCGACACCGTCGGCCTGTTGAACGTCCAGCTTGCCGTCCGCGACGGGAAAGTCTTCGTCCTCGAAGCGAACCCGCGCTCCTCGCGTACCGTTCCGTTCGTCTCGAAGGCGACCGGCGTCCCCATCGCGAAGCTCGCGGCGAAGGTGATGGCCGGCGCGTCGCTGTCGGAGCTGCGCGTCCACGAACAGGTGCCCGAACACGTCTCCGTGAAGGAGGTCGTCCTTCCGTTCGACCGGCTGTCGGGCTCGGATCCGCGGCTCGGCCCGGAGATGAAATCGACGGGCGAGGTGATGGGCACCGCCCGCTCGTTCGGAAAGGCGTATCTGAAGGCGCAGGACTCGACTGGCAAGCCCATCCCGACGGAGGGAACGGCCGTCGTCGACCTCGAGACGCTCCGCGGGATGAGCCAGCGGAACGAGGACCTCTCGGACATTACCGAGGGGGTCGACCGGAATTTCGAGCTGACGACGCCCGGCGACTACGATGACCTCATCGACGCCGTCCGGTCGGGCGAGGTCGATCTCATCCTCTCGCGGGACCGCGACGTGCTGGAGGTGGCCGTCGAGGAGGAGATCACCTACTTCTCGACGGTGCCGTCGGCCCGCGCCGCGCTCGAGGCCATCGAGACGAAGGACGAACCGCTCGACGTGCTTCCGCTCTCCGAGCGCCCGACCGAGCGGCGCGACTGGGGCGCGTAGGCCACCCGCGAGAGCGCCACGCCGTCGGCGCATCCGGCTGAGGAACCGCGTGACTGTACGTCGAGTGCAACCTCGACGACGTCGCGCCCGTACGGCGGAGCCGTCTAGTCCGCCCGCGGGAGCCGTGCCGTCACGACGGTGGTGTCCCCGTCCGAACCAGAGAAGTCGAGGTGGCCGCCGGAGCGACGAACGATCCAGAACGCGAGGTTCAGCCCGAAGCCGGTGTCGTGGAACAGCTGCGAGCCGTCGGTCGCGGCGAGCGGCTCGTACTCCATCGCCGGCACGCCCGTCCCAGGGTTCTCGACCGTCACTTCCACCCAGTCGTCCGTGGCAGTCACCGTGACGTCGACCGACGGCGACGAGTCGTCGGCGTGGACGATGGCGTTCTCGACGAGCTCGCGGATCGCAACTTCGAGCTTCGCGACGGCGAGTGCTGGCGCCGACTCGGGAGCAGTGACCGAGACAGTCGCGGACGGATACGCCGCGGCGATCGAGCCGCAGGCGGTCCGCACGACCCCGGCGGCGTTCTCGGGGGCCGGCGTGGTCACCGACGCGAGGAACGTCGAGAGCTGCTGGCCCTTCTCTGCGGTGGCGACCAGCTCCGAGACGGTCCGCGAGATCACGTCCGCGTGGGCGGCCGCGTCACCCTCGCCGGCCTCGATGTGGTCCGCGTGGCCCTGGATGACGTTTAGCTGGTTCCGGAGGTCGTGGCGCAACACGTTGCCGAGCTTGCGGGCGTGGCTCTGTGCCTCGCGCAGCTCCGTGAGGTCGGTCTGCACCGCGACGAACTCCGTCGGGGTTCCCGTCTCGTCGAGGACGGGCGCGACCGTCTGGTGAGCCCAGTACAGCGCCCCCGATTTGCGCCGGTTGACGACCGTCCCTTCCCACACCTCGCCCGACGAGATCGTCTCCCAGAGCGTCTCGTAGAAGCCGAGGTCCATCTCGTCTGACTTCAACAGTCGCGGGGTCGCCCCGACCGCGTCCCCGCTCGTGTAGCCGGTGATCGCCTCGAACGCCGGGTTCACGTAGGTGATCGTCCCATCGGCGTCCGTCAGGAAGATGGCGTGGCCGGCCGTCTCGATCGCCCGCTGGAACCGCTGGAGGGTGCGTTCGCTCCGGACGCGGTCGGTGATATCGAAGTGGGCGACTGCGGCGTAGCGCTCGCCATCGAGGGTGAACGGCGCCGCCCGCATCAGGAACCAGCGCCGCTCCGTCGGCGAGTGACAGGGGTACTCGACCTCGACGGCTTCCGCCTCGCCGGCGAGGAGCCGGCGTAGCTTCGTCGCGACGGACCGGGCACGCTCGTCGTCCGCGCTCTCCGTCACGTCGAGATAGTTGACGCCGATCGAGTCCGGGCGAACCGCGAGGTCGTTCCGCTCGCCGAACGTTTGCCACGCCGTGTTCGTCCAGCGGATCGTCCCCTCGCCGTCGAGGAGCGCGAAGTTGATCGGCAGCGTGTCGACGGCCATCCCGAGCAGCTGCTCCACCGGTGCCGGCGGCTCTGGGGCGTCCGTCGGCTCCGGCGGATTCGGTGGCATCGTCCGCTAACTACGCTCTCGAGCGGGAAGAGCTTGGCCACGGCCCGGACGGTCCCGCACACTCCGTGCGGGCCGCGTGAGCCGACGACGCCGACGACCGCGACGGCGGCTTTCAGCAGCGGACCGACGTACGGGAGCAGTGCGAGCGCCGCGACCCCCGCGACCCCCGCGACGGGCCGGCGGACAGTAGACTCAAGTGCACACCCCGAGCAACCACGTCGAAGAGGAACGTATCATGGAGATCTCAGAGGAGCTTCAGTGTCTGTTCTCGGCGACGGTCGAGCAGCGGGACGGCGCCTACGTCATCGAGGTGCCGGATGACGAACTCCGGCTCGGCACGCTCCGGGAGGCCGAGACGTATCGGGTCGCGCTGCTGCCAACGCCCGGAACCGACGGCGGGGCATCGAACGAGTCGGCGTCGACGACGGAACCGGAGCGCGACCGTGGCGCGTTGACGCCGCCGGTCACGGAAGGCGAAGAACGCACCGTCGAAATCGAGGACATCGGCGAGCAGGGCGACGGGCTCGCTCGCGTCGAACGCGGGTTCGTCGTTATCGTCCCCGAAACCGAGACGGGCGAGCGCGTCCGCATCCGGGTGACCGACGTCAAGCCGAACGTCGCGTTCGGCGACGTGCAGGAGCGGCTCAGCTACTACGATTGACAGCCGCGCCGGGCTACTGCAGTCGAAGTCTGCCGAGTGTCTCAACCGGGTCGTCGCGGCGGACGACGACGCGGTGGAGCGGCCGTCGACCGCTCCAGCGAGGAGTGACCCCGACGCGGGGCGAGGTTATATGTGGCCGCGAGGTAACGATGCCGCAGAGACGACACGATGGTGTCACTGCTTACCGTCGCGGGAATCGCCGTGGCCGTGTTCGTCGGCTTCAACATCGGCGGGTCGTCGACCGGCGTGGCGTTCGGGCCGGCCGTCGGCTCCCGGCTCGTCCGGAAGGCGACCGCGGCGGCGCTGTTCGTCGGCTTCGGCTTCCTCGGCGCGTGGACCGTCGGCCGGAACGTCATCGCGACGATGAGCAGCAGCATCGTGCCGGCGACGCAGTTCACCCCTATCGCGAGCGTCGCCGTCCTCTTTTTCACCGGCGCGTCGCTGCTGATTTCGAACCTCTACGGCGTGCCGGCCTCGACCTCGATGACGGCCGTCGGCGCAATCGTCGGATTGGGGCTCGCATCGGACACGCTCAACCGGGCGCTGATGTTCGTCATCGTCTCGGCGTGGATCGTCGCGCCGCTGCTGTGTTTCGTTATCGGGCTCGTCGTCGGGCGCTACGTCTATCCGTATCTCGACCGCTACGTCGCGTTCACGCGGTTCGACCTCCACTTCGTCCAGCTCGACCGGTCGGGGTCGGTTCCGCGCCCGTACTTCAACCCGAACGCGTCGCCGCGGGACGTCATCGGGTCGCTCGCGGTGGTCGCCATCGCCTGCTACATGGCGTTCTCGGCGGGGGCCTCGAACGCGGCGAACGCCGTGGCGCCCCTCGTCGGTGAGGGCGGCGCGCTCACCGTCGATCAGGGCGTCCTGCTCGCGGTGGGCGCGTTCGGGCTCGGGGGGTTCACGATCGCTCGCCGCACGCTGGAGACCGTCGGCGACGACATCACGGAGCTGCCGATCCTGGCGTCGCTGATCGTCTCCGTCGTCGGCGCGACGATCATCACGATGCTCTCGTACTTCGGCATCCCCGCGAGCCTCGCGGTGAGTACGACCTCGACGATTATCGGCCTCGGGTGGGGACGGGCGAGTCGTGCCGCGACGCTCGCGGAGCTGGCGACGCCGACGCCCGAGCGCCCGGACCTGGACGTCGCGACGGGGGCGCTGGTCACCTCGCGCGCCGAGGAGGCGCCCGTTGGTCCGACGATCGGCGACATCGCTCGCCACGAGGAGCCGGTCACGGACCCCGAGGAGATCACGGACGTCCCGGACATCGGTGCGGAGGGACCGGCTGACCTCGACGAGCGGAGCCTCTTCGATCCGAGCGCGGCCAAGCGGATCGTCGCGATGTGGGTGTTGACGCCCTCGCTCGCGGTCGCCGCCTCCTATCCGGTGTTCGCGCTCCTGCTGTAGTGTCGACCGCTGGATTTTGGCTCTCCAGTCCGGGGGTGAGCAGTCGTGGGCACGACCATCCGACACGGGGGAAGCCACTGCGTACGTCGGCCCGCAGACGGCGCGACGCTCGAGTCGGGCGTAGCGGTCACGGTTGGGTCGCCACGGGTGCGAACTCGCCGACCCGGAACCCTCTTGCGCGGCGCTCCCTTGGTCCGTTATAATGGTGGACACGCTGACGCTCGTCGCCGCGGGCGTCGTCCTCTACACGGTCGTCGCGCTGGCGGCGAAGTCGCAGGGGCTGCTCCCGCGGTGGCTCCGCGTCTCCGGCCCCATCACGACGATCCACACGGAACGGGGGAAGGCGTTCCTCGACTGGCTCGCCAGACCGACGCGGTTCTGGCGGGCGTGGGGGAACCTCGGGGTCGGCATCGCGCTCGTCGTGATGGTCGGCTCGTTCGTGCTGCTGTTGCTCACGGCCGTCGAACAGGTCCAGAACCCGCAGGCGCGGGCGATCACCGAGCCGCAGAACGTGCTCGTCATCCCGGGCGTGAACGACTTCCTCCCGGTGTCGGCCGCGCCGGCCATCCTCCTCGGCCTCGTCGTCGGGCTCGTCGTCCACGAGGGGGGCCACGGGCTGCTCTGCCGCGTCGAGGACATCGACATCGACTCGATGGGGCTCGCGCTGCTCGCCGTCGTCCCCATCGGCGCGTTCGTCGAGCCCGACGAGGAGTCCCGGCGCGCGGCGGATCGCGGCTCGCAGACCCGGATGTTCGCCGCGGGCGTCACGAACAACTTCGCCGTCTCAATCGTCGTCTTCCTGCTATTGTTCGGCCCGCTCGTCGGTGCCATCACGCCCGTGGCGGGCGTTCCCGTCGGCGACGCGCTCGACGGCTCGGCCGCCGCCGAGGCCGGGCTCGGCTTCGGCGACGTGGTCACGTCCGTCGACGGCCAGCCGGTCGAGGACGCCGCCGAGTTCGAGGCCGCGCTCGCCGACGCCGACCGAGCGGTGACGCTCGGCCTCGAGGACGGGCGGAGCGTCGAGATGCGCCGCTATCTCATCGCGACCCGCGCCGTGCCGAACGCGCTGCCGGGCATCGACGTCGCGAGCGCGGACAGCGCCATCCGCATCGAAGCGGTCGACGGCGAACCGGTGTACACGGCGAGCGAGTTTCGGGCCGCGGTCGGGTCGGACCCGGCGGTGACGCTGACGACCGACGCCGGCGAGACGGCGTTCGTCGCCGGCGCGTACGTCACCCAGCTCGCGGACGACAGCGCGCTCGGAGACGCCGGCGCGCCCGATGACGCGCGCGTCGTCGTCACCGCCGTCGACGGCGAACGGACGCTGTCCGCCACAGAGCTCTCTGACGTGCTCGACCGCTACGAACCCGGCGAGACGGTGACCGTCGAGGCGTACGTCGACGGCGAGCCGCGAACGTACGAGGTGACGCTCGGCGGCGACGACGAGGCGCTGCTCGGCGTCTTCCTCCGGGGCGGCGTCGGCGGCGTCGCGTTCACCGACACCGGCGTCGACCCGTACCCCGCGGAGACGTTCCTCACGCTGCTCGGCGGCGGTGCCGGCGACGGCTTCGACGGCTTCGTCAGCGGCATCGGCGGCCTGCTGCTGCTGCCGTTCATCGGCGCCATCGCTCCCGGCATCGCGTACAACTTCGCCGGCTTCAACGCCGGCGTCGCCTCGTTCTACACCGTCCAGGGCCCGCTCTCGGCGCTCGGCGGCGCCGTGTTCACGCTGGCGAACGCGGCGTTCTGGATCGGCTGGATCAACGTCCAGCTCGGGCTGTTCAACTGCGTGCCGGCGTTCCCGCTCGACGGCGGCCACATCCTCCGCACGTCGACGCAGGCCGTCGTCGCGCGGCTTCCCATCGAGGACAAACACACCGCGACGCGGGCCGTCACCGTCTCCGTGGGGCTCACGATGCTCGCGAGCCTGCTCGTGATGATATTCGGGCCGCAGCTGCTCGCGTAGCCGCCGCAACCGAACCGGCCTTCAAACCCCAGCCCCAACGGCCGGTATGGAACGACGCGACGCCCCCGTGACCGAGGAGGGCTGGTACGCTCTCCACGACCTCCGACGCATCGACTGGGACGCCTGGCGGGACGCACCCGAGCGCGAACGCGAACGTGCGCTCGCGGAAGGAATCGAGTATCTGCAGGACCACGAGAGCCTCGTCGATGCAGAGGAGGGCGTCTCGGCCGTCTTCACCGTCACCGGCCACAAGGCAGACCTCATGCTGCTCCATCTCCGGCCGGAGACCGCACAGCTCGACCGCGCGGAGCGCGCCTTCGAGGGGACCGCCCTCGCCCAGTTCACCGAACGGGCGACCTCCTACGTCTCCGTGACGGAGGTGTCCGGCTACGTCACGGAAGAGCTCGAGAACGGAATCGAGAACATCGAGTCGGAGGGAACGCGCAACTACATGCTCCAGCGGCTCCATCCCTCCATCCCGGACGCCGAACACGTCTGCTTCTACCCGATGGACAAGCGCCGCGACCCGGAGTACAACTGGTACGACCTCTCCTTCGACGAGCGCGCCGAACTCATCGCCGGCCACGGCGAGGTGGGCCGCGAGTACGCCGGCAAGGTGACCCAGATCATCACCGGCTCGATGGGCTTCGACGACTACGAGTGGGGCGTCACGCTGTTCGCCGACGATCCGACCCACATCAAACGCCTGCTTGCTGACATGCGGTTCGACCCCTCCTCGTCGCGCTACGCGGAGTTCGGTCCGTTCTACTTCGGTCGCCGGTTCGCGCCCGAACGGCTGCCGGCGCTGTTCGCCGGCGAGCCGCTCCCCGCGTACGGCTCGGTGGACGACACGGCCGAAGCCTCCGCATCGACGGACGACACGGAACCGACACACGACGACGGTGCGGACGACGAGGAGGCGGACGACATGGAACCGACACACGACGACGATGCGGACGACGAAAACGGCGGAAGCGACGGGCGACCGGATCCGGGCGAGCCGCCACACGCCAAGGTCACGACCGAGGAACTCGCCGCGGAACTACGGCGACTCGGGATCGACCTCGGCGAGCACCCCGACGCGGGCTACGGACTCGTCGTCTACTCCGACGAGGACGCCGACCCGCTCGCCGACGAGGTGGACGGACTCCGGTCGAACTTCGACCACTACGACACCCACGTCCTGACGGCGGTGCGGGCCGACGCGGGCCGGTCCGCGGTCGTCTCGCTGTGGAAGAACGAGCGCGCAGCGAACACCGCCTCGGGCTTCCTCGGCGACCTGCCCGGCGTCGACGCAGACGACGACGAGCACGGCGCCATCGGTGCAGCGATCGACGACGACGGAGCCGCAAGTGCCGGCGACGACGGGACCGCCGGCGCGACGGTCGAGGCGACGGACGAGGACACCGCGGAGCAGAGCTCCGCGAGCAGCCAGCCGGCGGCAGGCGACGACGACATCCGCGGTGAACTCGCCGACCTCGACATCTACGCCGGGCAGCCGCACGGCGAGGACGTGTACGCGATGGTACTCTACTCCGAGGCGGACCTGGGAACGCTCCGCGAGGAGCTTGACTCGCTCCGGGGTGGGTTCGACCGGTACGACACCCACGTCCAGACGGCGCTCTACGGGGGACAGGCGTCGCAACGCGACGCCGACGGCGCGAGCGGTGAGGGAACCGAGCCGCGAGAAGCGACGGCCGACCGCGCCGCGATCGTCTCGCTGTGGGAGACCCGCGACGCGGCCCAGACGGCCGGCGACTACCTCACCGACCTCCCGGACGTCGTCGCGCGAGCGGGCGAGGAGTCCGGCTTCGGCACGATGGGGATGTTCTACACCGTCAAGCCGGAGCACCGCGAGGCGTTCACCGAGCGGTTCGCCGACGTGGGCGACCTGCTCGCCGACATGGAAGGCCACGTCGAGACGGACCTGCTGGTGAACGACGACGACGAGAACGACATGTTCATCGCAAGTCAGTGGGACGCGAAGGAGGACGCGATGGCGTTCTTCCGCTCGGACGCGTTCCGCGAGACGGTACAGTGGGGCCGGGACGTGCTCGCGGACCGGCCGCGCCACGTCTTCCTCGCCTGACCGGCCGTACTGACCCAGCCGAGCAGCTACTCTCCGAGTCGGGAACGAGAAGCGCAGAAAGGTGGGACGCAAGTGTCAGAGGGACCGCACGTCCACCTGCCGCGACGTCGTCGCCGCGACGGTGAGAACGTCCCCCGGCACCCACAAACACCCGATGCTTGATAAATCAAGCACCAGACCGCGGTAGCCGCTCAGTCCCCGAGGATGCCGGCCTCGCGCAGGTCGTCGCCGTCGACGCTCGTCCGGTAGTCTTCCTTCTCCATCCCGTCGAAGCGGTCGACGCCGAAGTCGGCGTCGTACAGGTCGGCGACGCGGTGGCGCTCTTCGGCCGAGAGCGCGGGCGTCTCCGGGGCCGCGGCCCACTCGTCGATGTCCGCTTTCGACCGGAACGTCGGCGTCACCGAGGCGACGGCGTCGAACGAGAGCAGCCACTGGATCGCGGCCTGCCCCATCGTTCGGGCGCCGTCCCGCTCTAAGAACCGCAGCGCCTCGACCTTCTCGAAGCCGGTGTCGTACCACTCGTCGGGGCGGAAGCCGCGGTGGTCGCCGGCGTCGAGTTCCGTCTCCGGCGTCACCTGTTCGTTGAGCAGTCCCGAGGAGTGGGGCACCCGCGGAATCAGCGAGGTGGCCGCGTCGGCGTGGCGTACGGTCTCCACGAAGTGGCGGTGGATGTCCTGTTCGAGCATGTTGCCGACGTACTGCACGCCGTCGAAGCCGTGTTCGATGGCGAAATCGCCCTCCGCGAGCCAGCCGATGGAGGGACCGAGCGCGACGCCGATGCCGTCGGCGACGTCCTCCTCGCGGAGCTCGTCGAGCAGCTCGAGCACCGCGGGGGTGAGCTCCGCCACGTCCGGGTTGTGGAGCTGGAGGTAGTCGACGTGGTCGACGCCGAGCCGGTCGAGCGAGCGGTCGACCGCGTCGCGCAGGTAGTCCACCGAGTACTCCTTCGGCAGTTCGCCGTGGCCGGCCTGCGGGTTGTTGTAGAAGTCGTAGCCGACCTTCGTGGCGACGGTCATCTCCTCGCCGCGCTCCGCGAGCACCTCGCCGAGCAGCTCCTCCGAGCGGCCGTGTCCGTACACGTCGCCCGTGTCGAAGTAGGTGATGCCGGCGTCGAGCGCGTACTCGACCATCTCCAGGGCGTCCGCCTCGTCGCGGTCCCCCCACCAGTCCGTGCCGACGACCCACGCGCCGAAGCCGACCTCGCTCACCTCGACCCCCGAATCGCCGAGTTCGCGGTAGTGCATACGCGGGCTTGGAGCGACGGCCACTTAGCGGGAACGGTTCGCGTGGGAGCCGTCCACGGACGACCGGAACGTGCTCGTGACAGGCGTGTAATCCGGTTACGGTAGGGTAACGGTGCCGTGACGGAAACCCTCATACCGTCGCCGCGGATAGCGGGGGGCATGACGAAGCGCCACGTGTCGCTGCCGCCGGACGCCGAGGCGGGACTGTCGGCGTTCATCGACGAGGTGGACGAGCGACTGGCCGCCGCCGGACCGGACGGCCCGGAGAGCACCTGCGACGTGGTACAGGACGTGCTCGTCGACCTCTACGGCGACCGGGAGGCGTACGAGCGCTGGCAGTCCGGCAAGGCGGTGTCGCCGGCCGAGCGCGTCCGCCTCCAGGGGTACGACCCCTGTAACGCGACGCTGGAGGCCGAGTACTACGCGGAGAAGGACGAGGACCGCTTCAAGCGGTCGAAACACCTACAGTGGCTCTGGCGGCAGTTCGACGAGACGCCGATGGCCGACAACATCACCTTCGCCCTTCGGTTCCGGGAGATGCTCGCGGGACACCTGTTCGACGAGGCCGGCGAGGGGCTCCGGATCTTCAAGGGCGTCACGTTCTCCTACGGCCACAACATCACCGTCGGGGACAACACCGTCATCCACGACGACGTCCACCTCGACGACCGCGGGAAGCTCACCATCGGCGACCGCGTCTCGATCTCCGACGACGCCCACGTGTACAGCCACGACCACGACATCGTCGACCAGACGGAGGTGCGCAACTACCACACGGTCATCGAGGACGACGCGCGCGTCACCTACGACTCGATGGTGACCGCGGGCGTGAGAGTCGGCGAGAACAGCGTCGTCGGCGCGCGCGCGACCGTCACCGGCGACGTGCCGGCACACCACGTCGTCGTCGGCCAGCCGGCCAAGAGCGTCCGGGTGAAGCCGGGCTTCGAGGACGAGGCCGCAGACATCGAAGACCGCCTCACGGACCGCGCCGACGAGCGGGAGCTCGGCTACACGCTTCCCGAGGAGCTCGACCGCTTCGACGAGTTCGGGCGCGGACCCGCACACTCGGAGCCGGTGCAGCCGCACCGCGAGGAGTAAGGCCGAGAGAGCCCGGGCGTCACCGCAGCTCGCGGACGAAAAGCGCCGCCGCGGCCGCGTCGACGAGCCCGACGACGAGCGCGACCGGGCTCACCCACGCCGGAAAGACGAAGCCGAGCCACGAGTCCAGCGTCGCGTACGTCCCCGCGATGGGACCGCCGCGGCTGCTCTCGAGGCCGTTACCCGCCGGCACGTCGTCCGGCTCCTCGGGGAGATGCTCACCGTCGAGCCGGATGCGGTCGGCCTCGTAGACGATGGCGCGGGTGCCGAGCGCGTCGCGGCTGTCGAACGACCACGCGACGCTGCCGTTCGGCGTCACCTCGAGGACGCGGAAATGTCGCGAGTCAGTGATCAGCGTGTTGCCGTTCGGGAGCCGGTCGGCGTCGCGGGGCCACTGCAGCGGCTTCGGCTCGACGGGCGACGACTCCGGGACGCGCCCGTACTCCCAGACGATCTCCTCCGTCTCGGCGTCGATCTCGACGATCCGATCGTTCTCGGAGTCGGCGACGAGCATCGTGTCGCGCGCCTCCAGCAGATTCGGATTGTGCTGTTCGTTCATCACGGTGTGGTCGTCGGGAGAGCCGTACGTCTCCACGATGTCGCCGGAGCGATTCACCTCCAGAACGACGTCGTAGTTGCGGATCGAGAGCGTGAAGTTGCCGTCCGAGAGCCGGTCGATGTCGTTCATGTGGGTCCAGTCGGCCTCCGGCCCGTCGCTCGCGAACTCCTCCTCGCTCCCCTCGGGAACGTGCTCGTCGAACCACTCGGTGCCGCGGGCGATGTGGTCGCTCGCGTTCCACTGCCAGGTGATCTCCCCGGACTCGTTCACCGTGAACGCCCGGTCGTTCCCCATGTCTGCGATGGCGGTCTCGCCGTTCGGGAGCCGGTCGGCGTCGTGGACCTCGTGGTGGTTCGGGAACGCGTCGTACCAGTCGTACTCCCAGACGACCTCCTTCGTGTCGTAGTCGATCTCCACCACGCGGTTGTGGATGCAGCCGTCGCCGTACTCGCCGGGGCAGTCGGCGGCGCTCTCCTCGACGACTCCGACGCTGGCGAGGACGTTTCCGTTCTCGAGGTGCTCGACGTCGAAGACGCGGGCGTTCGGGACCGACCAGCGCCAGACGACGCTTCCGTTCGGCGCAACGACGGCTGCGTAGCCGTTGTTGTTGCCGAACCAGCCGACGGCCTGCACGCCGATGAGCGTGTGTCCGGGAGAGATCTCCGTCTCGCCCGCGGGTGACGGTGCACTGCCGGCGTCGTGGCTTACGGCGAGACCGACGAGCAGCGTCGACGACAGGAGGATGATGGCCGCGAGGGTGACGGCGCGGGGGGCAGCCATGTCCGCTCGTGTCGACGGACGCGGCATAGGCCTACTGGTTCACAATCGGCGCGGGCCGCGGAAGCGCCGGAACGACGGGGGAACGCCACAGCGGTGCGACAGCTACAGTCCGAGCTCGTCCGCGAGGCCGGTGAACGAGTCGACCTCTAGCGACGGCTGCGGGCCGAACTCCGGATACGGCCCGTCGTCGCGGTTCACCCACACGCCCTGCATGCCGGCGCCCTCTGCGCCCGCCACGTCGAACCAGCCCGCGGTGACGTGGGCGATCTCCTCGACGGGCGTGTCGAGCTGGTCGGCGGCGTGGGTGTAGATGCCGGGGTCCGGCTTGAACGTCTCCACCTCGTCGGCGCTAACGTACCCCTCCACCTCGTCGTGGAGGTCGGCCACCTCGAACATCCGGTCGAGCATCTCCGGGTTGCCGTTGGAGACGACCCAGAGGTCGTAGCCGTCCGAGAGCCGGGAGACGCCCTCCGCCACGTCCTCGAAGACGTACAGGTCCATGTAGACGGAGAGGATCTCGTCGCGCTCCGCCTCGGAGACGTCGGCGCCCGCCGACTCGAGCGCGTAGGTGAGCGCGTGGCGGTTCAGCTCGTAGAAGGGCTCGTAGGCGTCAACGTCGTTGGCCGCCATCGAGTACATCAGCGAGTGGGAGCGCCACTCCGCGGCGACGTACTCGGGGTCGTCGACGTGCGGCGCCAGCGCCTCGACGGTTGAGCCGACGTCGACGATAGTGCTGTACGAGTCGAAGGTGAGCAGCGACACCGCATCGGAGTCGAACGACATACGCGACCGGAGGCGTTCACCACCCTTAGCCGTGGGGGGCGGTGACAAGCGAGGCCGGAAGCGGTGACGGAAGACGGTCGCCGGGACGGGTTGGTTCGGCTTACACCTCTGCTCACCCGACGCTCACGTGTCGGTCGTTCCACTCCCTCCCGTTCGCCCGACGCGCTCGCGTGTCAGCCCCCACTTCCCGCTCGTGCAACGCGCTCCGTGTCGAGCACGTTCAGGTCGCCGTCGAGCGAGACGACGAGCGTCTCGTCGTCCAGCGGAATCTCGACGCTGATGCGCCACGCGCGCTCCTCGTCGCCGTACTGCTCGACAGTAGTGTACTCGTCAGTGACACACCACTCCAGCGTCCAGTACGGCACCGTGTTGAGGTCGACGCCGTGGTCCCGATAGAAGGAGACGATCTCGGCGTCGTCGAGCAGCACGAGCCCGACGGAGGAGTGGATGGTGTGGTGACACCGCTGGCACTCGTGTTCGACCCGCACGTCGAGGTCGAAGCTGTTCTCCCCCTCCACGTCGAACAGCGTCGTCTCCATCCGGCCGGAACACTCCGGGCAGACGCCGTCGGCGGAGAGACACGAGAGGTGGCGGGCGCGCTGGTTGAACGCGCTCATCAGCTCCTCGCGCGTGCGGTCCTCGAGTCCGCCCGGCGGGAACGAGTAGCCGCCGTGGTTGCGACCGCAGTCGGTACAGCGGACGCGCACCTCCTCGTTCTCGTAGTACGCCTCCAGCGGCGCGCCGCAGTCGACACACGAGCCCTCGACCTCGAACGGCTCCAGCCGCGGGTCCTGGTTCAGCGTCCCCGAGAGGACGGCGGCGATGACCGACCGTCCCGCCGAGCGGAAGTCGTACCCGTCGTCGGTCTTGCGGACGAACTGCCCCGTCAGCTTCGAGAGGTGGTAGTTGAACTGCGCGGAGTCGCGCATCCCGACCTCCCGGCGGAGTTCGGAGAAGGCGACCGGCCGGTCCAGCCGCCACAGCGCCTCGAGGATGGCGAGGCGCGTCTCGTTACCGACGACCGCGAACGCCTCCGCGGGCGAGAGACACTCCTCGCAGGCGAGGATCGACTCGGCGGCGTCCGTCTGCGAATCGCTCATACCGTCCGGATGCGTGCCACAGAGGCTAAAACTTTGGCTGAACTGAACTTCCGCCACGGCGCCGAACCGCGCCTCAGAGACGCGTCCGAGCTGTGAACCGCCGCTCTGTCGCGGTTCGCCGGCGTGACACGGTAGGTTTATCAGTCGGACGGAGCGAATCACACACAATTACTCAATGACTGCAAACCACCGACAACCGGAGGTGAACATCGGGCTGGTCGGCCACGTCGACCACGGGAAGACGACGCTCGTGCAGGCGCTGTCCGGCGAGTGGACGGACCAGCACTCCGAGGAGATGAAACGCGGCATCTCCATCCGCCTCGGGTACGCGGACGCGACGTTTCGGCGCCGGCCGGGCGTCGACGCCCCCGAGTGTTACACCGTCGAGGAGACCGTCGACGGCGAAGAGACGGAGGTCGTCCGCACCGTCTCGTTCGTCGACGCGCCGGGCCACGAGACGCTGATGGCGACGATGCTGTCGGGCGCGGCCATCATGGACGGTGCCGTACTCGTCATCGGCGCCAACGAGGAGGTCCCGCAGGCCCAGACCGAAGAGCACCTGATGGCGCTCGACATCATCGGCATCGAGAACATCGTCATCGCACAGAACAAGATCGACCTCGTCGACGAGGAGCGCGCGAGAGAGAACTACGAGGAGATTCAGTCGTTCGTGGAGGGGACCGTCGCGGAGGACGCACCGGTCGTCCCCGTCTCCGCCCAACAGGAGATCAACATCGACGTGCTCATCGACGCCGTCGAGACGGCGATTCCGACGCCCGAACGCGACCCGGACGCGGACGCGCGGATGCAGGTCGCTCGCTCGTTCGACATCAACCGGCCCGGGACGACGTTCGAGGAGCTGACCGGCGGGGTCGTCGGCGGCTCGTTGACGCGAGGGACGCTCGGCGTCGACGACGAGATACAGCTCCGGCCCGGTCGCGACACCGACGACGGCTACGAGCCCGTGTCGACGACCGTCCGGTCGCTGCAGGCCGGCGGCACGCAGGTCGAGGAGGCCACGCCCGGCGGCCTCATCGGCGTCGGCACCGGACTCGACCCGTCGCTGACGAAGGGTGACGGGCTCGCCGGGCAGATCGCCGGCCCCGCCGAGTCGCTCCCGCCGGTCCACGACGCGTTCACGATGGACGTGGAGCTGCTCGACCGGACCGTCTCCATCGACGAGGAGATCGAACCGGTTTCGACCGGCGAGCCGCTGATGTTGACGGTCGGGACGGCCACGACCGTCGGCTCGGTCACCTCGGCGCGCGACGCGGAGGCGGAGGTCGCGCTCAAGCGGCCCGTCTGCGCGGAGTCGGGAGCGAAGATCGCAATCAACCGACGCGTCGGCGCACGCTGGCGACTCATCGGCGTCGGGACGCTGCAGTAAGATGCGCGTCGCGGTGGACACGAACGCGTTGATGATGCCGGTCGAGTGCGACGTTCGGCTGTTCGACGAGCTCGATCGGCTCATCGGAGGCTACGAGCCGGTTACGCCGGAGGCGGTCGTCGCCGAGCTGGAGAAGCTCGCGGCGGGCACCGGCGAGGAGGCAGTCGCCGCCTCCGTCGGCCGGGACCTCGCGGACCGGTGTACCGTCGTATCCACCGACGCCGACTACGCCGACGACGCCATCGTCGAGCTGGCTACAGACTGCGACTACGCGGTGACGAACGACCGCCCGCTGCGACGCCGCCTCTCCGAGGCGAACGTTCCCGTAATCTGTTTACGCGGTGGGACGAAACTCGCGATAACCGAATAACATGTACAAGAGGGTCACACTCAAGGACACGGTCGAGGTGCCGCCGGAGCACCTGCCGGACCGAACCGAACCGGAAGTACCGCCGGAGCTCATCAAACGGCTCCTACAGGAGAAACTCGAGGGCCGGATGGACGAGGAGGTCGGCTCCGTCGTCACCGTCACTGAGGTCCACGACGTCGGCGACGGCGCCGTCGTCCCGAACCGTCCCAGCGTCTACTACGAGGCGGAGTTCGACGCCATCACGTTCGACCCGCAGATGCAGGAGGTCGTCGACGGCGAGGTCGTCGAGGTCGTCAACTTCGGCGCGTTCGTCGGCATCGGCCCCGTCGACGGGCTGCTCCACGTCTCGCAGATCTCCGACGAGTATCTCGCCTTCGACGGCGAGAACCAGCAGCTCGCCTCCCGCGACTCCAACCGAGTGCTCGGGGTCGGCGACGCCGTCCGCACCCGCATCGTCACGAAGAGCATCGACGAGCGGAACCCCCGCGACTCGAAGATCGGGCTCACGGCCAAGCAGATCGGCCTCGGAAAGCACGGCTGGCTCGAGGAGGACCGCCAGAAGCGCGCGGCCGGTGGTGACTGATGGCGCAGCGACTCGTCTGCCGCGACTGTCACCGCGTGCTGGAGGTCGACGACGGCGAACAGTGCCCCGTCTGCGGGTCGAACTCGCTCACCGAGGACTGGGCCGGCTACGTCGTCATCACCCACCCGGAGGAGTCACAGATCGCGACCGAAATGGAGATCGACGAACCCGGCAAGTACGCGCTGAAGGTCCGATAGCTCGATGGCCGTGCTGCTCGAGCTGCCGGCAAATCTCCGCGCGGAGCTGAAGCGGCCGCTCGGGCCGATCTACACCGACGCGGCCGCCCTACTCGCCGACGCCGGTGAGCCGGTGGTCGCCGTCGGCGACATCGTCACCTACCACCTCCTCGAGGCGGACTACCGGCCGTCGGTCGCGCTGGTCGACGGAAAGACCAAACGCGAGCGGGTGCGCGAGGGAGTGCGCGAGGCGACGAGCGGGTTCGACCGCCGGGTTGAGGTAGAGTCGCCAGCGGGCGCGCTGTCGGCCGAGCTGCTCGACGCGCTGCGGTCGGGGATCGACGACGACGGCACCACGCTGGTCGAGGTTCGCGGCGAGGAGGACCTCGCGGCGCTGCCGGCGGTGCTCGCGCTCCCGGACGGTGCGAGCGTCGTCTACGGCCAGCCGGACGAGGGGATGGTGCTCGCGACCGTCTCCGGGGAGACGAGGGGACGGGCCCGCGACCTGCTCGACGGGTTCGTCGGGAACCACGAGGCCGCCTACGAGCGGCTGGAGCGCTGAGATCGGGGCGGCGACGGCGCTTCGGCCGACTCGAAATCCTTTTACGCGTTTCGCGGGCATCTAGTGGCAACGAACCATGGAAATCGACGTTATCTCCGAGACGGAAAACCCCATGTTGCACAGGTCGGACGTGCGGTTCGAGGTGACGCACGAGGAGGCCAGCCCGTCCCGACTCTCCGTGCGCGACTCGCTCGCCGCCAAGCTGAACAAGGACTCGAGCGAGGTCGTCGTCCACAAGCTGGACACGAAGTACGGGATGCGCAAGACGCTCGGCTACGCGAAGGTGTACGAGACCGCCGACGACGCCGCCGACGTCGAACAGGAGTACATGCTCGAGCGCAACAAGATCGAGGACGGCGATGAGGAGGCCGAGGCCTGATGGGGCGACACGAGTACTACGACGACGACGGCTCGGTGAACAAGGAGTCGTGTCCGCGCTGTGGCGACACGTTCCTCGGCGAGTACGGCGACCGGCGCCACTGCGGGAAGTGTAGCTACACCGAGTTCAACTGAGTCGGCAGCTATGACCGCCCGTTCTTCCACCGCTCGCGACTCCGGAGCGGCGCGGCCGTGACGCGCGTCCTCGGCATCGAGGGGACCGCCTGGTGTGCGAGCGCCGCGCTGTTCGATACGGCGAGCGACGAGACGGTCATCGAGTCCGACGCCTACGAGCCGGACGACGGCGGCATCCACCCACGGGAGGCCGCCGAACACATGCGTGAGGCGATTCCCCGCGTCGTCTCGACGGTTCGCGAGCGCGCGGGCGACGACGTGGACAGAGACGAGCGAAGCTCGTCAGGCAGACGGGCAAAGCCCGTCGACGCAGTCGCCTTCTCACGGGGGCCGGGGCTCGGGCCCTGTCTGCGCATCGTCGCGACGGCCGCCCGCGCGCTCGCGCTGACGCTGGACGTGCCGCTCGTCGGCGTCAACCACATGGTCGCACATCTCGAAATCGGCCGACACCGCGCCGGCTTCACGTCGCCCGTCTGTCTCAACGCCAGCGGCGCGAACGCCCACCTGCTCGGCTACCGCGGCGACCGCTACCGCGTGCTCGGCGAGACGATGGACACCGGCGTCGGCAACGCCATCGACAAGTTCACCCGCCATCTCGGCTGGTCACACCCCGGCGGGCCGAAGGTCGAAGAACGCGCGAAAGACGGCGAGTACGTCGACCTCCCGTACGTCGTGAAGGGGATGGACTTCTCCTTCGCGGGCATCACGAGCGCCGCGAAGCAGGCGATCGACGACGGCGTCCCCGTCGAGGACGTCTGTTTCTCGCTGCAGGAGACTGTCTTCGCGATGCTGACCGAGGTGGCAGAGCGCGCGCTGTCGCTCACCGGCGCGGACGAGCTCGTGCTCGGGGGCGGCGTCGGACAGAACGCGCGGCTCCGGCAGATGCTCGCCGCGATGTGCGAGGAACGGGGTGCCGACTTCTACGCGCCGGAGCCGCGCTTCCTCCGGGACAACGCCGGGATGATCGCCGTCCTCGGTGCGAAGATGTACGAGGCCGGCGACACCGTCCCGGTCGAGGACTCCGCGGTCGATCCGGACTTCCGCCCCGACGAGGTCGAGGTGACGTGGGACGCCGGCGGGAACGTGACCGTGACTCGACCCGAAACCAACGAGATTCGGGGCGCGGAGGCGCTCGTGACGCTCGGCGAGCGCGTCCGCAAGGAGCGGCTCGGAAAGCCGTACCGCCATCCCGAGCTCGACGACCGGCTCCGCCGCGAGCGCACCCGGAGCGAGGCGCGGCTGACGAGCCTCGCGCGCCGCGCCGGCGTCCCGACGCCCATCGTCTACGACGTCGACGACCGCGAGGCCGCGCTGACGGTCGAACGCGTCGGCGACGCCGACCTCGTCACGGAGCTAACGGAGCCGCGCGTCCGCGACGTGGGGCGTCACCTCGCGGCCTGTCACGAAGCGGGGTTCGTTCACGGTGACCCGACGCCGAGAAACGCCCGGGTGACGCGACCGGCGGGAGCGAGCGGGGCCGAAAGCGCCGCGAGCTACGTCGGACGAGTAACTGCGGAGCGAAGCGACGAAGGAACGAGTCCGACGGGAGCGTCACCGACAGGGCGAGCGGGGACGAGCGAGGCGGAAGCCGAGCTGAGCGACGCGACACGCGAGCCGCACCGCGACCGGACCTACCTCATCGACTTCGGTCTCGGCTACCACACCGACCACGTCGAGGACTACGCGATGGACCTCCACGTGTTCGAGGGGTCGCTCGCGGGGACCAGCGACGACGCGGCCGCGCTTTCCGACGCGTTCGAGGACGCGTACTGCGAGACGGGCAACCCCGCCGTCGTCGACCAGCTGCGAGAGATCGAGGGGCGGGGGCGGTATCAGTGAGCCGCGGTCAGTTCGGCACAGCGCCGACGGCTTCGAGACACCGGTAAGCCCTTGAGCGCGCCCGGCGTATCGACGGACATGGTCGACAAACCGCAGTCCGGGGAACTGTTCGGCGTCCCGTACAACTTCGAACGGCCGTCGCTCGGGCGGCTCCTGTCGTCGTACTGGCAGCCCGGCGAAGGGATGCTCGTCGAGAAGCCGTTCGGCGTCGGCTACACCCTCAACCTCGCGAACTGGCGCTCGTGGCTCGTGCTCGTCGTCGCCGGCGGCCTGTTCTACCAGCAGCAGAAGGCCGCGGAGGCCGCCGAGGGCGAAGAAGAGGAGGAGCCGGTCGAAGTGCTCGTCGACGACTGACACGAGACGCGAACGTAGTGAGCGTCTCGGAACGGCGAGCAGCGCGGACACGGCGGGTCCGCGGGCCGTTCGAGCGGGCGATGCCCGCGAGAAGACGGGAGCGAGTGAAACGAGCGACACGCGAGCAGACGGGCGAAGCGAGCGGTAAGAGGTGATCACCAGCGCGATCCGGAGCGACACGCGAGCCCCGTTCCGACGCGCCTTTACTCCGAGCACGCACACGTCCGGCGTGAGCCTCCGCTACGTCACGACGAACGAGGGAAAGCTCGAGGAGGCGCTCGAGTATCTCGACTCCGGCGTCACCCAGCTCGACTACGACTACACGGAGATACAGGCGGACGACCTCGAAGCCGTCGCCGCGGTCGGCGCCCGCGAGGCGTACAGCGTCGCGGGCGAGCCGGTCATCGTCGACGACGCCGGCCTGTTCATCGAGGGGTTCGACGGCTTCCCCGGCCCGTACTCCTCGTACGTCGAGGACACCCTCGGCGTCGAGCGAGTCGGCGAACTCGCCCGGGACGCGGGCTCGACCCGCGCGAGCTTCCGCTGCGTGCTCGCATACTGCGACGGCGACGGCTTCGCGGCGACGCCCGAGCCGGTCGACCTGGGCGACCGGCGCGGCCACGACCTCGACGCCGCCGACCGAGACCGCGCGGCGACCGACGAGACCGTCGCAGAGGGCGAGGTACCCGTGAGGCTGTTCGTCGGCGCCGTCCCCGGGCGCATCGTCGAACCGCGCGGCGACGGCGGCTTCGGCTACGACCCCATCTTCGAACACGACGGCCGGACGTTCGCCGAGATGGGCGCCGACCGGAAGAACGCCGTCTCCCACCGCGGCCGCGCGCTCGCGAAGTTCGCCGACTGGTACGCAGACCGATAATCCGCCTTTCAGTTTCTGTCGGCTTTCGTTCGGCCCCGTGCAGCAGCGGGTGACACCTCGGAAGCCCTCACGCGCTGGACTCGCGCGAATCGCGCTGCGCGCGCTCGCTCCGCTCGCGTGCTTACGGGCTCGTGCTTCGTCCAGCCCGCTCGCCCTTCCAGTCCACCGAGGCCCGCGCCCGCAACCGGATAGTGGACAGAGCGACAGAACAGACAACCGGGACTGCACGACCGGGGGGCTTCTTTTCCGTTCGACCCGAAGCGGAGGGCATGCAGGTGCGGCCGCCGAACGAGGCGGAATTGGAAAACGTGGCCGCGATACACGTCGCCGCCGCGGAGGCCGGCGGCGCGCGGGCGTACGACCCCGAGACGGTCGCGGCGTGGGCGAAACGGGGCGAGCGGTCGCCCGACGACTACCCCGTCGACGATCCGGCGAGCCACTTCGTCGTCGCCGTCACGGGGGACGACGAGGTGGTCGGCTTCGGCGAACTCATCCCGGACGAGCGGAACGTTCGCGCGGTGTACGTCCACCCGGACCACGAGCGACGGGGCGTCGGCAGCGCGCTGGTGGCGCATCTCGAGGGGTACGCGCGGGCGCTCGACCTCCGGGAGCTCACCTTGCAGTCGTCGCTGAACGCCGTCGGGTTCTACGAGCGGGCCGGCTGGCAGCGGACGGGAACCGGCGAGACAGGAGGCGTCGAGGTCGCCGAGCTGCGGAAGCGGCTCTAAGCACGGGGGTCGCGGTCCGGCCCCGGATACGGGCCGTCGTCGACTTCAGGCCACAGCGACTCGGGGTCGAACAGCCGCGCGAACGCGTCCGGGGTGCGGACGCTGACGCTGACGTGCGGCTGTATCGCCGCGCCGGCGTCGACGCTCGTCAGCGACGGATCGAAGGAGAGCAGATGAGCTGCGCCACCACGGTAGGCGCTTGCGAGCCCCGAGTGGTCGACGTCGGGGTGGTCGACCCGATCGGTCCACGCAGCGAGCTTCTCGCGGTGGGCTGCCGCGAGGTCGGCGTCCGCGAGCGCCGCGACGACGGCCTCCGTGTCGTCGAGCAGCGCCTCGGAGGCGACGAGCGTCGTCCACGAGTGGCTCCGCAGGTGGTCGAGCGCCTCGCGCGCGGCGCCGCCGACGAGCAGGTCCGCGGCGAGCACGTCCGCGTCCGCGACGACGCGCGTCGGGTCCGGACGGTCAGACATCGTCCCGGAGCGACTCGGTCGTCTCGGTCACGTCCGCGACGGTCACCTCGTACTCGGCGGCTCGCTCGAACAGGTCGCCCCAGCGCATGGGTCCCGTTCGAGCGGCGACGACATAGGTGCGGGGTTCCGGTTCCGGCCGAGCAGCGACGACGCGGGCGCGGAGCTTTTGCCCGCCGGCGCGAACGAGCACCCGTGCGCGAGTTCGACTTCGAGCTGGCCGTCTGCGCCGGGCTCGAGCGCGACGGCCGCCTCGTCGCCCGACAGCTCGCCGGCGGCGTCCACGGCTCGCGGGTGATGGACACCGTCGTCGTCGAGCCCGGCCCCGAGTTCGACGAGCGGACGCGGCTCACCGACCGGACGATCCCGCCGCGACTCCTCGAAACCGACGTCGGCCCGGGGACGCCGCGTCGCCCCGCCGACGTCGTCGGCGACTCGTCGTACGCGCGGGCCGCGGTCGAGGCGGGCGTCGACTGCGGCTATCTCGAACGGGAGCGGCGGGACGGGCAGACGTACGTCCGCGCGACGACGCGCTACCCGGAGCGGTGGTTCGACGGCCTCGTCGGCGTGGAGAACAAGCCGGACCTCGGCCGGCCCGGCGACCTGCAGCTCCAGCTCCGGAAGGACGTCTCGCTCGCGCTGTTCGACCGCGTCTGGCTCGCGACGGCGAGCCACGTCACCGGCGCGCACCTGAACCGCATCCCCGACGTGGTCGGCGTCTGGCGCGTCGACCCTGCGACCGGCGACCGCGAGACGGTTCGGGAGCCGACGCCGCTGGCGAGCGGCGAGCCGGGCATCGAACTCCTCGACCGCACGGCTGCCCGCGCGGACGTGCGGCCCGTAGACGCGGCCGAGAAGGCGCGGTACCGCCGTCGGGTCGCCGAACGCGCGTACGGGAAGGGGTGGCGCGTCCCGTTCCCCGACTGCCCGCACGTCGAGGAGCGGTCGGTCGCCGGCGTCGGCGGGCTCGCCTACTGTACCCGTCAGGAACAGTACGTCCGCCCGGCAGACGCCTGCGAGGTCGCGGGAGACGCCGACGCCGACGCCGACGTGGACGTCGACGCCCGCCGGGCGACGCACTCCCCGTGGGTGCGCGACCCGCCGGGGGCGAAACGGCGGCAGGCCGGGCTCGACCGCTACAGCTCGTAGCGCTCGCCGTCGACGGCGAGGTCGTCGCCGAACGCCTCGTCCGGCTCGGGAAAGTGTGAGACGTGGACGATGCGGTAGCGGTCGGCGTCGAGTTCGTCGGCGAGCGAGCGGGCACCCTCCATCGTCATGTGCTTCGTCCCGAAGGTGCGGGGCGTTCCGTCGGGTGCGTGGTGGTCGCCGCCGAGCGGGTGATACTCACACAGCGACGCGGGGACGATGCCGTCGGCGAGCAGCAGGTCCGCGCCGCGGAGCGCCTCGCGTGAGTCGTCGGGCACCGCGTAGCACGTGTCGCCCGTGAGCGCGAGCGTCGAGGCGCCGTCCTCGACCACGACGCCGTAGCTGAGGAGCGGCGGGTGGACGACGGGGACGAGCGTCACGTCGAAGCCGCACGCCTCGAACGTCCGACCCGGCGCGTGGCCGGCGACGGAGACGGCGTCGAGGTAGTCGTACTTGCGGGTGACGGTCTCTGCGACCGACTCGCCGGTCTCCGGGTCCGTCTCGGTGGCGGCGTGGACGGTCACGTCCGAGAGCAGCCGGTAGGCGTTGCCCAGCCCGTCGAGGTGGTCGAAGTGGATGTGCGTGATGAGTATCTCGTCCGGGAGCGGGACGCCCTCTCGGAGGAACTGCGCCCGGAAGTCGGGCGAGGCGTCGACGAGCAGCGACTCGCCGGTCGCCTCGTTGCGGACGTGAACCGAAAATCGGGTGCGCTCGACCTCGCGCTCGCGGGCGGCCGCGCAGGTGGCACAGTCACAGCCGGGCGTGGGCGTCCCCGTCGTGTCGCCCGTCCCGAGCAGGGTGACCTCCATCACCGGTACGTCGAACGGACGCCGAGTAAAGCCCGCGGTCGGTCCCGGTAACTATCATGATTGTTCACAAGGTTTATGTGGCATCCACCCATCCCGTGAAACGTAATGCGAGCGACTGACCCCGCGCCGATGGTGCCGGAACTGCCGACCGAGACTGACGACACGCGGACGCCGAAGACGGCACTCCGCGCCGACGGCGGCTACGAGACCGTCCACGAGGACGCTTCCGAGGCACCGCTCGTACCCCACAGTTACTGAACCGCCGAGACGCACCGCTCCCGATTCTCACTCCCGACGGTTGTGCGTTTCGAGCGTGTAGAGTGGCCGTAGCCACCACTTCCGGCTGTTCTGACGAGAGTGGCAATCTCTCTGCGAGGGGTCGGCTGAAACAGGACAAAAAACGGAGAGAAAGCTCCGAAGGCGTAATTTGGAAACTGAGAGAGAAAGCAGAAGAGTGGCGCCGAAATTGCTTTCTGCCTCTGTAAACGACGTACACATATGGGAACGAAGACGGTCCGGCTCGATGAAGACGTTTACGAGCGAATCCGAAGTCAAAAGCGTGAGGGAGAGACGTTTTCGGAAGCCATCGAGCGGCTGACGGGCGATTACACGCTGATGGACTTCGCCGATGAGTTCGCCGACGAAGAGGGGGGGCGGTGGGACGAGCACAAGGAAGCCATCGAGGCCGCCGAGGAGGCCCAGCAAGAGGAGATGGATGAGCTGCACGGCGAGCGATGATTCTGGACACGAACTACTTGGGCGCGCTGAAGGACCAGCATCCGGGAGCGCTCTCGAAGGCGACGGAACTGGAGGTATCGGGGGAACCGCTTCGCATTCCGACCGTCGTGGGGTACGAACTGTTCATCTCGGTCGGGAAGACGACACAGGAGCGGTTTAAACGGAAGGACCGACAGGCCTACCGTCGGCTCACCGCGAGCAAACCGAAAGTAGAGTTGTCGGAGCAGATTGCGACGCGCGCCGGAGTGCTGGAGGGTGAACACCAGCGAAGTACGGAGAAGCCGAACCTCGGACCGGGGGACGCGGTAGTCGCGGCGACGGCGCTCCTCTACGACGAGCCGGTCGTATCCGACGACCGGGATTTCGACTCCGTCGATGGCGTGAATCGGATCGGCTACTGAAAGACGTGGTTAACTGCGGACGGGTTCACGGCCTTCGCCGTTCGTTCACACCCTCTGTTCGTTGGTGTTTGACGTCTTCTGCTCCCAATTTCCGGGCGCATGGCAGTCAAAGACCACCTCAGCCACTCACGGACACGGCCTTCCTCCGCTCCACGGCAGCCGTTTGGGGCGGCTACATGGCGCCAAGGTAATCGGGAGTGAGCTTCAACCCCACGAGGGTTCGTCTGAAACCCGCGGTGGTTACGAGCCCGATCACTGCGACCGAGTCGCTTCAACCCCACGAGGGTTCGTCTGAAACGCGATCGTGAGCAGGTAGGCTCCGACCCACAAGGGGCTTCAACCCCACGAGGGTTCGTCTGAAACTCGGTCGGCTTCATCCACTCGGCGCCGTACTAGCAGCTTCAACCCCACGAGGGTTCGTCTGAAACTACCCGTTCACCTGTAAGAACCCCGTCGCGGCTCCGCTTCAACCCCACGAGGGTTCGTCTGAAACTGGCACTCAGTGCTGGGCTGACGTTGGTGTTGGTCGGCTTCAACCCCACGAGGGTTCGTCTGAAACCGCTCAAGCGGGAGTTCTTCCGTCATGGTTCAACAGGCTTCAACCCCACGAGGGTTCGTCTGAAACGTCAGCCGGCGCACGTCGCCCGCACCCGCTCGGGGGCTTCAACCCCACGAGGGTTCGTCTGAAACTTGGCCCCACTAACACTCAACGCAGACCGCTACGAAGCTTCAACCCCACGAGGGTTCGTCTGAAACAGGAGTCATTAGAACTGTTCCGAAACGTGCTTGCGGCTTCAACCCCACGAGGGTTCGTCTGAAACCATGCCCGAATCCGGGCACTAGGCCCTGCTATTCGGTGCTCACGACTTATGATTTCCGTCGACCAGCAATTCTCGACTGCTCCCGGGGGGTCGATTGAAAACGTGGCGTCTTAGTGGTCGTGGTCGTGATCCGACTCGGAGTCGGCCGCCCCGCCGTCGCCCGCGACGGGCGCGGAGTCGTCGGACATCATGTCCATGTTCTTCAGGTTGTCCCGCTCCTCGAACCCCTCGACGGCCAGTTCGAGGTCCGCCTGCGTGAGCGTCGTCCGCTCCTCGGTGAGCGCGTTGAGGACGGCCTCGCGGAGCACGAGCCGGAGGTCGCTCCCGGTGAGCCCTTCGGTGATGTCGGCGATCGCCTGCGGGTCGAACTCGTCGATCTCCATCCGTCGGGTGACGACGTTGAGGATGTCGCGGCGCATGTTCCGGTCCGGCTTCGGGAAGTTGACGATCTCGTCGAAGCGACGCCACGCTGCCGAGTCGAGCTGGTCGGGATGGTTCGTCGCGCCGATGAGCAACACGTCGTCCTGGATGAGCGAGATCTCGTCGATGGACTTCAGCAGGGTGTTCACCGCGCGCTTGATCGCGGCGTGTTCGTCGGAGGCCCGCGTCTTCGCGACGAAGTCGAACTCGTCCATGAAGAGGATACACGGCGAGAGCCGCTTTGCGACCTCGAACGTCTTGTCGACGTTCTTCGCCGTCTCGCCGAGATACTGCGAGGTGATCATCGACAGCTTCACTTCGACGAACGGCAGATCGAGCTGGTGAGCGAGCGCGCGCGCCACGCTCGTCTTCCCGGTGCCCGGCGGCCCGACGAACAGCAGCTTCCCGATCTCGCGCAGCCCGATGCGCGCGAGGTAGTCGCGGTGTTCGATGGCCTTGACGACCTTCTCGATCTCCTCTTCCTGGTCCGTCGTGAGCACGAGGTCGTCGAGCTGCATCTCGATCTCCTCGGGCGCGCGCACCTCGACGAGGTCGAGCATCTCCTCTTCTTCTTCGTCGAACATCTCTTCGAGCAGCGAGTCGATCCAGACGCGGTCGGCGTGGATCGGGCGGTTCGCCTCCCGCGCGCGCTCGTACTCGACGTCGAACTGCTCGCCGAACACGTACGCCAGCGTCGGGTTCTCACGGACCGCCTCGGCGTCGAGACGGTCGAGGAGCCACGTCTCCGCCATCCCCTCGTCGGTGAAGGAGACGGTGCCGGAGAAGTCGTCGCGGTCCGTGAACATCAGCCCGGACACCGCGTCCCACGGCCGGTCGATGCCGGTCGCGGCGGCGGCGTTCGCGTTCGTCGCGTTCAGCGGTCGCTCTACCTCGCCGTCGGACCAGAACACCCGGCGGTACGCCGGCGGGAGGTCACGTTCGTCCAACTCGTCGTGCTCGTTGTAGAGGCGCGTCGTGAGAAGGAACTCGACGACATCGACCTCGGGGCTCGTCATCCCACGGGACTACGGCCCGCACAACTGATAAGGGCGTCGTCATCTCCCCCGCAGTTCGTTAGTATTGGTAAAGAACAACGGCCGTTGAATTTACGTTCGTTGCCACACGGACGGGTAAGTTTACCACGGAGGAACGGGAAAGGACGCTGTATGAGCGACACCGACCCAGTCATCGTGCAGGCCGTTCGAACACCGTTCGGGAAGGAAGACGGCGCCTTCGCCGACGTCCGTCCCGAGGATCTGTCCATCCCGCTCATCGACGAGATACTCGCGGAGACAGGCCTTTCCGGCGAGGACGTCGACGACCTGATGTGGGGCTGTGCCCAGCAGCGCTCCGAACAGGGGAACAACATGGCGCGCGTCATCGCGCTGCTCTCCGATCTCGGCGAGAGCGTTCCGGCCACCACCGTCAACCGCTGGTGTGCCTCCTCGGCACAGACGATAATCTCCGCGTCCGACGCGATTCGCGCGGGCCAGCGCGACTGCATCATCGCCGGCGGCGTCGAGTCGATGTCCCGCGTCAAGATGGACGGGAACAACGAGATCCACCCGCGGATGAACGAGGACTACAATCTCGCGGCGCTCTCGATGGGAATGACGGCCGAGGAGGTCGCCGAGCGCCACGACGTCTCGCGAGAGACCCAAGACGACTTCGCGTATCGAAGCCACGAGCGCGCCAGCGAGGCGACGGAGACCGGCCGGTTCGACGACGAGATCGTTCCCATCGAGACAGACGACGGCGTCGTCGACGCCGACGAGGGGATCCGTCACGACATCGACCGCGAGAAGCTACGCGAACTCCCGACGGTGTTCAAGGCCGACGGGACGGTTACGCCCGGAAACGCCTCACAGATTACCGACGGCGCCGCAGCGACGATGGTTACCTCTCGCGCGTTCGCCGAGGAGCACGACCTCGACGTGCTCGCCGAGGTGGGGAACAACGCCGTCGCCGGCGTCGAGCCCGAAGTGATGGGTATTGGCCCGATCCCCGCCTGCCGAGAGCTGTTCGAGCGCTCCGGGACGACGGCCGACGACTACGACCTCGTCGAGCTGAACGAGGCGTTCGCCTCGCAGTGTTACTACTGCCAGCAGGAACTCGGCTTCGACGACGACATCTACAACGTCAACGGCGGCGCCATCGCGCTTGGCCACCCGCTCGGCGCCTCCGGCGCGCGGCTCCCCGTCACGCTCATCCACGAGATGCACAAGCGCGACGCCGAGCGCGGCCTCGCCACGGAGTGCGTCGGCTTCGGACAGGGCGCAGCCATCGAGTTCTCGCTCCCGAACTGAGAACCGCAACCCTCAGTTTTCCGCGCCGACACCCGTCGGTGTGCAACTGGAAGAGCTCTTCGACGCGATGCCGTTCGCCCGCCACGTCGGCGTCGAGGTGACCGACGCCGGCGACGGAGAGGCGACGGGCCACCTCGAACTCGACGACGTCCACTCCTCCTCGCCGGACCGGTTCGTCGCACACGGCGCCGTCCCGTACGCACTCGCCGACACGGTCGGTGGTGCCGCGGTGATGTCGATCGTCGGTCGGCCGACGCCCACCATCGATATGCGCATCGACTATCTCGCACCCGCCAACGGAGCCCGGATCGAAGCGCACGCAGAGGTCGTCAGGGCCGGCGACAGCGTCGCCGCCGTGGACGTAACCGTCACTGACGGGGGCGGCGAACAGCTCGCGACCGCACGCGGCGTCTACAAGACGGGAGGTGGTGACGGAGAGACCGCGTGGGAGAGTGCAGAACGAGCGACCGACTGAGCGTAGCTATTCTTCGGGGTGACAGAACGCCATCGCATCGCGGACGGAGTCGCGCTGCCCGATGAGCGTGATGCGGTCGCCGCGCTCGAGCGTGAACTCGGCGTCGGGGACTCGCGTTTCCCCGTCGCGAGCGACGAGCGCGATGAGCGTCGCGGGCGGGAGCTCCGGCCCGACCTCGCGCACCGTGCGCCCGATGAGCTCCTCGCTCGTCACCTCGATCTCCTGGACGTCGCCGGAGCGACCGAGCTCGCCCATCCAGTTCGCCAGCGCCGGCCGCTCGATGGCGTTGTCGAGCGCGACCGCCGTCGCGTGCGACGAGGAGATGGTCCGGACGCCGAGGTCCTCGAACGCGTCCACGTTGTCCGGATTGTTCGCCCGCGCGATGATCGTCTCGACGTCGAACTTCGAGGAGGCGAGCTGGGCGACGAGTAAGTTCACGTCGTCGTCGCCGGTCGCGGCCGCGACGATGCGGGCGTTGCCGACGCCGGCAGCTCGTAACACGTCCGTGTCGGTGCCGTCGCCGATGTGGACCGTGTGGCCCTCGTTGCGGGCGTTCTGTGCCTGTGCTTCGTCGTTCTCGATCAGAACGACGTTCTCTCCGCGGTCTTCGAGGCGGTCGGCGAGCGCACGGCCCACCTGTCCGCCTCCGATAACGAGTACACGCATGGGAATCACGTCGAGGAACTCCGCGAGGTACCGCGCGAGGCCGCCCTCGAACACGACCGTCGCGAGGATGACGAGGAAGACGACCCCCACGAGGAGGGTCGCGTTGGCGTCGAGCGTCGCCGCCTGGCTACACAGCTGTGCGGCCTCGCCGGCCGCGCTCGCACAGGCTGTCGCCGGGTCACCGCCGGCGAGCTCGGCCGCCTCCGCGCGCAGCTCGTCGGCGCGATTCTGAAACTCGACCGCGAACAGCGTCGCGACCGAGGCAGGAATGATGCCACGAGGGCCGACGAAGCTCATGAACAGTTTCTCGTTTCTCGTGAACCGGTCGCCGATCGTCGAGAGGAAGACGAGCAGTGGCCGGATGACGAGCGCGACCGCCGCGACGACGAGGAGCCCGCCGGCGCCGAGCCGGACCAGATCCTCGAACTGCAACAGCGCCGCGAGCGCGATGAACACGAACGAGAGGACGACGAGCGTTACGTCCCCCTTGAACGCCGAGATCTCCTCCTCGTAAGGGAGATCGAGGTTGCCGAGGATGACGCCGGCCGTCGCAACCGCCGCGACCCCTGCTTCCGCGAACAGCGTGTTTGCGGCAGCGTAGGCGACGAGCGCGCCCGCAAGTACGAGCAGTCGCGCGTTCTGCGGCGCGTTGCCGGGCGAGAGATCGACGTATCGGATGAGATACCAGACCGCGACGGCGACGATGCCGCCAACGACGATACCGGTGCCGAGCCGCTCGGCGAACAGCTGCAGGAACTGCGCGGGGCCCGTCTCGCCGGCGACGATGATCTCGAAGACGGCGACGGCCGTTATCGCCGCCGTCACGTCGTTGACGATGCCTTCCGTCTCGAGCGCCGCCTCCACCCGGTCGCGGACGGGGACGACCTCCATGATGGGCGTGATGACGGTCGGCCCGGTCGCGACGAGCAGCGCACCGATGAGCAGCGAGATGTCCCAGGGTGCGCCGAACGCGAACCGCGTCACGACGGTCGTCCCGACGAGCGCGAGGAGCGCGCCGACGGTGACGAGCCGGAGGTTGTCAGCCGGCGCCTCCTGGAGCTTCGACGCCCGGAGGTGGAACGCTCCTTCGAAGACGATGATCGCAACGGAGAGTCCGACGATGGCCGGGAGCGCGGCGCCGAAGGAGTTGCGCGTGACGACGCCGAACCCCTCGGGACCGAGCGCGATGCCGGCCGCGATGAGGAAGATGATGCTCGGCACCTCGAACCGGTCCGAGAGTATCTGCGCGCCGACCCCGAGACCGATTATCGCAGCGACTGTCGGAATGAGAAGCTCCGGTCCGCCGGCCATCAGGGACCCTCCATCGGTTTCGGCTTTGGCGGCACCGTTGATAAACGTCCGTATCGCGGCGTGGCCGTCGAGCCAGTCGAGATCATTCCTCGCGTTCGTCGAGGTAGCCGAGAACGCCCCGCACGTTCATCGCCGCCTCTGTCCGCACCGCCCGCTCGGTCCACGGTTCGACGACGGGAACACGAGACGCGACCGTCTCGACGACCGCCTCGTCGGTGTCGAGTCGGTCGCGCTCGGCGGCGATCTCCTCGACCCACTCCGTCAACACCGTCTCGTAGACGTCGAGCTTGTCACCCGTCTCTGTCGGTCCGTAGTGGGCGTACAGGAGTAGGTCCGGGTCGAGCTCTCGGAGAGTGTCCACGTCGTCGAGACACTGCTCCAGGTCGAAGTTCGACGGCGGGGAGGTGGGCCGGACCGAGTCAGGCTGCTGTGCGTAGATACCGGCTGCGTCCGCGACGAAGACCGCGTCGTCGGTCGGGCTGTGAAACACCGCCTGGTGTGGCGCGTGCCCGGGCGCGTCGTACACGTCGAGCGTTCGGTCGCCGAGATCGATCGTGTCCCCACCGGCGAGCGGCTCGATGCGGTCGTCCGGCACCGCCTTCGGCTCCCGGTAGAACTCGATTCGCTCGCCGACGGCGCGTTTCGTCCCCGCCCACAGCCGCGACGGGTCGACGAGGTGCGGGACGCCGACTTCGGGACACAACACGGTCGCCTCGGGACACGCGTCGGCGAGGAAGCCGGCACCGCCCGCGTGGTCGAGGTGGACGTGCGTCGGGACGACGTACGACAGCTCGTCGCGGTCGATGCCGAGCTCGGCGAGCGCCGCGAGCGTGTGCTCGACGTCCGGTCCGATCCCCGTGTCGATCACCGCGGGCTCGGGCGTGTCGAGCACGTAGACGGCGCCGTACTCCGCGATCCCGTACATCCCCGTGTCGACGTAGTAGACATCCGACACGGACGGGGACTCGACCTCGTAAACGTCGCCGATGGCCATGCCGGAGCGTCGACGCTCCGGATACTAAAGTCGGTGGTCGCCCGAACGCCGAGCGCGTCGAGCGGCGCGTGCGTGACACGGCGGCACGCCACCGACACCCCTTTGCCGTGAAACGGAGAAGAGTCGCCAAATGCTATCGCGACAGTTCGTCCGGGAGAACCCCGAGGAGGTCCGGCGTGCGCTCGAGACGAAGGGCGTCGACGTCGACCTCGACGCCGTGCTGGAGCTCGACGAGGAGTGGCGGTCGCTCAAGTCGGAGGGCGACGACCTCCGCCGGGAGCGCAACGAGATCTCCTCGCGCATCGGCGAGCTGAAACAGGAGGGCAAAGAGGAGGAGGCACAGGACGCCATCGAGCGGTCGAGCGAGCTGAAGGCCGAACTCGGTCGCGTCGAGGGCCGCGCGGACGAGCTCGAAGCAGAGCTGGAGGCGGCGCTGCTCGAACTCCCGAACGTCCCCCACGAGGACGCGCCGGTCGGCGACGACGAGAGCGACAACGTCGAGCTCCGCCGCGAGGGGTTCGCGGACAGACGGGAACTTCCCGACGAAGTGGTCCCCCACTACGAGCTCGGCGAGAAGCTGGAGATCCTCGACTTCGAGCGCGGCGCGAAGGTGTCTGGCGGGGGCTTCTACTTCGCGAAGGGCGACGGGGCGAAGCTCGAGCACGCGCTCGTGCAGTTCTTCCTCGACGTCCACCGCGAACAGGGGTACGAGGACGTGTTCCCGCCGCTGCCCGTCAACTCGCGGTCGATGCGCGGCACCGGGCAGTTCCCGAAGTTCGTCGACGACGCCTACCGTATCGGCGGTGCAAACGACGAGCCGTACGACGACGACGACCTCTGGCTGCTTCCCACCGCGGAGGTGCCGGTGACGAACATGTACGCCGACGAGATCCTGCTCGACGACGACCTCCCGATCAAGAAGCAGGCGTACTCGCCGAACTTCCGGCGCGAGGCCGGCGAACACGGCACCGAAACCCGCGGCATCGTCCGCGTCCATCAGTTCAACAAGGTCGAGCTCGTCAACTTCGTCCGGCCGGAGGAGAGCGCCGAGCGGTTCGAGGGGCTCGTCGCCGAGGCGGAGTCGGTGCTCGACCGCTTGGGGCTCCCCTACCGCGTGCTGGAGATGTGTACCGGCGACATGGGGTTCACGCAGGCGAAGAAGTACGACATCGAGGTGTGGGCGCCGGGCAATGACGAGCCCGACGGCCCCGAAGCCGGCGGCCGCTGGCTCGAAGTGTCGTCGGTGTCGAACTTCGAGGAGTTCCAGGCGCGGCGCGCCGGCATCCGCTACCGGCCGGAGCGCCACGAGTCGGCCGAGTACGTCCACACGCTGAACGGGTCGGGCGTCGCCGTCCCGCGCGTGATGGTCGCGATCCTCGAGTACTACCAGAACCCCGACGGCACCGTCGACGTGCCCGAACCCCTGCAGTCGTACATGGGCGGGACGGCGGTCATCGAGGGACACGAGCCGGTCGGCGAGTCGGCGGTCGGCGCCGGCCGGAAGGAGTAGCGTTCCGGCACCCGCCACGGGCTTCTCCCGTCAGTCGCTCGGGTGCGTGTACGTTCGCAGGAAGCTGATGCGCCCGTCCGTGAACCGAAACACGTCGACGAACCGGAACCAGCGGGAGCCGTCGCCGCGGCGGAGCTCCCCCTCGACGGCGACCCCGTCGTCGGCGTCGTACACGGCCTCGACGACGTGGGTCGTCTCCGTGTCCGGCCGGTCGTCACGCATGAACGCGACGAACGCGTCCGCCCCGTCGAGAGTCATGTCGGCCCGCTTCTGGCTGAACTCGTCGGCGAGCAGGGCTCGGAGGCGGTCGTACTCGCCGTCGTCGATAGCCGCGTAGTACGCGCGGGCCGTCTCCCGTCGGTCCATGCCGGTTGAGAGTCGCGCGCTGCGCAAAAGCGTGACGCGGGGCGAACGGCCTCGCCTGGCGCGGGGCGAGCGGCTTTTGCCGCGGGGCCGTCTACCGGCGCCGTGGACCTGCACGTCCGGTACGAGGGGGACGACGACCCGAAGAAGTGTACGGCCAGGAAGCTGGCGCGCTTCGACATGGCGACGCTCCACCGCTCGCCGCGGTCGGTCCCCGCGGGGGTCGTGCTCGACCCGCACGCCGAGCGGGCGCTCTCGCCCGCGGACGCCACGGACGTCCTCGTCGCGCTCGACTGCTCGTGGGAGACGGCCGAGGCGGAGGCGTTCCAGCTCGCGGGCGACCACCGGGCGCTCCCCTTTCTCGTCGCCGGCAACCCCGTGAGTCACGGGACGCCGTTTCGGCTCAACACCGCGGAGGCGTTCGCCGCCGCCTGCTACATTCTCGGCGACGAGCGGCAGGCCGAGCGCATCATGTCGAAGTTCCGCTGGGGCCACACGTTCCTCGAGCTCAACGAGGAGCCGCTGGCGCGGTACGCCGACTGTGCGGACTCCGCCGAGGTCGTCGCCGTCCAGCAGGAGTATCTCGACATGGCGGAGGAGTAGCCGGCGACGGGCGGTTCAGCGAGCTGCGCCGGCTACTTCCGCGGCCCGAACCCGACCGGCGGGTCGAGCGGGCTCGTCGGCGCCGCGGACGGCTCCGGGTCGTTGTACGCACCGGGGGCCACGTCGTTCGGCCCGTCCGGGTAGGCGACGGCCGCGAGCGCCTGTATCTGCTCGCGACCGACCCCGAGCTCGAACTGCCCGCCGCCGTACAGGTCGAGGTCGAGCCGGTCGGCGTAATCCAGCGTGTCGAACAGCGCCTCGACGCTCCCGAACCGCGAGGGCTTGACGTTGAGCACGGCCGGCTCGAACGGGAGCGCCTGCACCGAGGGGACGCCGGTGATCGGGTAGTCCCACGCGACGCGGTCGGCCTCCGGCTCCACGACGGGGAGCGTCTCCGGCGTCACTGCGGGGTCCTCGATGATCGCATCGGGGAACGCCGCGAACAGCCGCTCGTAGAACTCGGGGTCGGGGTCGGTGTCCACCTCCGTCTCCTCGTAGAGCCCCTTCAGGTCGAGCGTGCGGACCCGTCCCGTCGCCGCGAGGCGGTCGACGAGCTCGTCGCTCCACTCCGGCGTCGGATCGAGCTTGAACTCGAGGTCCGGGTTCGCGTCCAGCAGCGTCTCGACCCGATCGAAGTCGTCGAGGCGGGTGGAGACGACGAACCGCACCGGCTCTGCCGTGGTGTCCAGCGCCGTCGCGAGCGTCATCTCCGACTGCTTCAGCGCGAGGTCGAGCGCGGCCGACTCGAACGCCCACCGGCGGAACGCCGGCGCGTGCTCCTGAGAGGGCTCCGCGGGCCACAGCTCCGCGCGGGCCACGGCGTCGGCGAACTCGTCGAACGTGTACTCGCCGCGCAGGTCGGGTCGGGGGTAGTCCTCGTGGTCGTCGGTCTCGTAACAGACGTCTTCGCCGCGGCCGACGGCACCGTCGCCCGAGAGCTCGACCGTCGTCGTGACGCGGGTGAAGCCGCTGGAGACGTCGCGCTCGCGCCGCGAGAGCGTCAACCCGTCGACGGCGAGCGGGAGGTCGCGGACCATGTCGTAGCGTCGCACGGCCGATTCGAGGGAGCGAAGACGCATAAACACCCGCGAGGACGCCGGAGACACTCGGAAAGGTTTAACCGCACGGTTCCGGTACGGGGAGTATGGCCAACTTCGAGGAGGCGGAGGCGCGGACGCTCAGCAAGATGATCTGTATGCGGTGTAACGCGCGCAACGCGCAGCGCGCCGACCGCTGCCGGAAGTGCGGCTACAAGAAGCTCCGACCAAAGGCGAAGGAGCGGCGAGCAGCCTGAGCGTATCGAAGGCCGCTGACAGCGCGAGCGGGAGTGTAACGACACGCGAGCGCAGGGCGGCGTAAGCGGAGCATCGCCGCCGAACGAGCGAGCGGCCTGAGCGTTCGGGAGCTTTCGTCTATCAGCCTCAATTTTCCGTCGGATAGCGGTTGCTGGGTCGGCTTTCCTCGGGTTGTCGCAGGGCTACCACCCGGTGGGCTACTCACTCGGTTCGGTGGCGCGCGCTGGCTCGCGGGTGACGCGGCGCGAGCGAAGCGAGTGCCGCGAAACGAGCGAGAGCGAACGGAGTGAGTGACACGCGAGTGCGCGAGTCAGCAGCGTGCGAGGTCCTCGTGAGCAACGCGAACGAGATCGAACGGAACGCCGCACGTTCCGTGATGCCAGAAACGCTGCGCGTTTCTGAGCAGCTCGGAAGACGAGCATCGCGAGTCTCCCAGTGGATGACTGAGCGACCGGAAGGAGCGACGGAATCGGCTGGGGAGGCGCGTGGCGCGGTCGCGGAGCGGTACTCCCATAGGACCGCGTTAGCAAGGCATCGCCGATGCTCCCGGCGAAAAGTATCGAAACGAAGAGCCACTACCGGCCGAACGAAGTACGCACCGGGGGACGGGATTCTACCCCAACCGGAACGACGGCTCCTCCTCTTCGGTGTCGCCGTCGAGGTCCTCGAGCTGGATGACGTCGTCGTTCTCCTCGTCCTCGAGCTGCTGGGAGAGCTTCGTGACGTAGCGTTTGTACTCGTCGAGCTGTTCGCGGAGATGTTCCGCCTCGAGCTCCAGCCGCTCGTGCTCGCGGACGAAGCTCTTCGGGACCTCCACCTTCGGGGGGAACGACTCGGTGTCCGAGGAGGCCTCGTTGATCTCGTGTTCCGGGACGACCTGCACTTGGCCGTCGTGGGCAACGAGCGTCTCGACGTAGTCGCGGAAGACCGCCGAGAGGGAGATGTCGCGCTCCTCCGCGATCTCCCGGAGGGTCTCGAACGCGTCCTCGTTGACCCGGAAGGAGATGGTCTTGTTCTTGTTGCCCATCGTGCTAGTCCGTTGGTGCGTCATTCGTTATAAACGTTCGTCAGACGCTCGCATGCCGGTACGTGTGTGGATGCCGTCGTCCAGTCCGTGTGGTGGGGACACCACGGACACGCGCTCCGACAGCTCCTCGCTCGAAACCGCCGCTCGCGATCACGAGAAACGGAATCCCGAGGGTGTGCATCTCGGGGCAGGGAAGCCGGAGCGTGTGACTCCGGAGATGAGTTACGCCTGTGCTTCGGGCGCGTCCTCGTCCGCTTCCTCCTCCTCGAGCGACTGCAGCGCCTCGACGACCGCGTCCTCGTAGGGACCGACGCCGTAGTCGTACTGCTCGCGGGCCATCGCGGCGTACTCGTTCTCGTCGTCGTCGAACGTCTCGATGCGGTCGAGCGTCCGGTCGGCCGTCTCGACGACCCAGCGGTCGCGGGTGTCGGCGTCGACGACGCTGATTGACTCGGGGCGGACGGAGACGTTCACGTCGCCGTCGTCCGTCTCGAACGTCCGCGGCTTGCCGACGACGGCGACGTACGCCGGCGGCTCGAGGTCGCGGAGCGCGCTCGCTGCCTCCGGCTGGTACTGCCCGGCGTAGGTGAAGAAGGTCCCCGTCGGGTCGACGATGCGGCCGCGCCAGTACTCCGAATCCTCGCCGATGTCCTCGGTTTCGGTGAGCGTCCCGGCGATGAAGACGCGGTTCGCGCGCTCGCCGGTCGGCAACAGCGCGTAGACGGGCGCGCGCTCGTCGTCCGACTCCTTGAACGTGTAGCCGGCGTCGTTGAACTCGCGGGCGAACGCCCGGCGGGCGACCTCTCGGGTGGGAACGGTGTTTCCGGACATCTACATCGACCTCGCGCGGATGAGGGTTGCCTCGGCATCCGTCGAACCGAGCTGTTCCGCCTCGTTCACCAGCACGTAGCGGCCGAGCGTCGGGCCCGTGACGCGGTAGTACCGGCCCAGCACGCCCTCGGCCATCTCGTCGGCGACGACCGTCGTATCCAGCGCGTCCATCGCCATGTCCTTGGCCTCATCGAGTCCGATACCGGTGAGCGCCTCGGTCGCCTCCTGGTTGAAGATGACCTCGTGGACCTCCTCGCCGTCGTCGAGGACGCCCTTGATGCGGAGGTCGAACTCGCCGTCGCCCTCGCCGTGTTCGCTACACCGGCCGTTCTGGAGGACGCGGGTGCAGCCGTCCTCGGGACAGCGCTTGATGAGGCCGCTGCCGGACTGGATGTCGACGAGCGCCCCCTCGACGGTGACGTCGTCGTCGCCGACCTCGATCTCCTCGTCGAGTTCGGTGATGGAGGTGGTCCGGTTCAGCTTCACGGAGTAGGTGCCCTCGTACTCGTCGGTGACGACGTTGCCGAGCGCGTAGCTTTCCCCCTCCTCGAGCTCGGGGAGGTCGCTCGTCTCGAAGGCGACGAACTTGATGGTGCCAGACTCGTCGCCGAGCAGGCCGACCTGCGAGATGCTGTCGGCTCGCGGCTCCCAGAGGGTCTCCAACTTGACCCGGAGGTCGACCCACTGTTCGTCGGCGTCGATATCGCCGACGAGGACGGCCTCGTTCGACCCGCCGCTCAGCTCGTCGCGGTCCATCCCGGCCTCGTCGAGGTAGTTCGAGACGACGGACCGGCGGGCCTCGTCGACGGGGATTCGGTACTCGTTCACCAGCGTGTCCAGCCGCTCTTCGATCTCGTCGACTGTGACGTCTAGCTGGTCTGAGAACTGCTCGTGTATCTCTCGGGCGTGCTGTTGCACGGTCATGGTTTGCTCCGTCTCCGCGTTGTTTTCAGTGGGAGACGTACGACGGTTGGCGCCCGATAGTATTTAAACCTGCGCTAGCGAGGCGGAAGTGTAAATGTCGGATAGCGGGGCCTTCCCCCTCGTGAAGCCGGCCCGATCACGCCACCCCGTCGAGGAACGAGCGAATCGGCTCCGTCTGCTCGGGAACGTTCAGCGCGGGCGCGTGGCCGCAGTCGACCACGAGCGTCTCCATTTCGGGGTTCCGCTCGCGCATCTCTGCGAACGTCGCGTCCGAGAGGATGTCCGAGTCGACACCCTTCACCGTCATCACCGGCACGTCGATGGCGTCGAACAGCGTCCACTGGTCCGGCCCATCGCCATCCTCGTCCGCGAGCAGCAGCGGCTCCACGATGCGGGGGTCGTAGTTCGGAGCGAACTGCCCGTCGTCCGTCCGGCGTGCGGAGGTGCGCGCCAGCCGACGCCACTCGGCGTCCGTCATCGGCGAGAAGGTGTCGTACACGTCCCGGAAGTACGCCTCGAGGTCGGTGAGCGCGTCGAACGCCGGCGGGTCGGTGAGGTAGTCGACGATGCGCTGGACCCCCTCGTCGGCCGTCTCGTCGTCGTCTGGGTCCGGCCCGACGTCGACGAGCACGAGCGACTCGACCCGGTCCGAGAGCGGTCCCGGCACGACCCCGATGCCGAGCTGGCCTCCCATCGAGAGGCCGAGATAGTGGGCCGTGTCGAGCTCGAGCGACTCGAAGAACCCGACGATGACCGACGACAGCGACGCGGCGTCGTAGCGGTCCGGGTCCCACTGGCTCTCGCCGCGGCCCGGCATGTCTGGACAGAGGACGCGGTACTCGTCGGCGAGCGCGGCCGCGAGCGGGTCGAAGTCGCGGCCGTGCCGAGAGAGGCCGTGGACGCAGACGAGCGGCGTCGCCGTCGGGTCGCCCCACTCGGTGTAATGTATCTCGGTTCCGTCGACCGTCACGTAGCGGTGTGTCGGCGTCGCCATCGACCGGACCGTCCGGCCCTGGTTCCTTAGCACTTCCCCGCGCCCGCCGCTCGACTCAGCCATCACTGTCGAGCGTGCTGACCGCCCCACGACAACCGCTATTAGCCGCCGGATCGCACCCCCGATATGGAGACGCCGGTCGCCAACGCGGTCGATACCGACCGACTGCGAGAGGACATCGAGACGAACGGGCGGTTCGGCGCGACCGAGAGTCCCGACGACGCCCCGGGCCACGGCCGGACCGTCCGCACCGGCTCGGAGCCGAACCGCCGTGCTCGTGACCGCCTGGTCGCCCAACTCGAGGCCGCCGGCTGTGAGATCACTGTCGACGCCGTCGGTAACGTCGCCGGCCGGTGGACGCCCGCGAGCGCCGACCCCGACGCCGCGCCCGTCGCCGCCGGCAGCCATCTCGACTCCGTTCCCGAGGGGGGCATCTTCGACGGGCCGCTCGGGGTGTACGCTGCACTCGAGTCGGTCCGCGCGATGCGAGAGGCCGGCGTCGCCCCCGAGCGACCGGTCGAGGTCGTCTCCTTCACCGAGGAGGAGGGGGCGACGTTCGCCGACGGGCTGTTGGGCTCGTCGGTCGCCGTCGGCGAGCGCGCTGTCGAAGACGCGCTCGCGCTCACCGACGCCGACGGGCGGAGCCTCGCCGTCGCGCTCGACGACATCGGCTACCGGGGTGAGGGCCGGCTCGACGCCGCTCGCTGGAACGCGTGGCTCGAACTCCACGTCGAACAGCACACCGAACTCGAAACCGCTGGCGTCTCGGCCGGCGTCGTGGGCGACATTACCGGCATCACGCACTGTGCGGTCGAGGTGTCGGGCGAGGCGAACCACGCCGGTTCGACGCCGATGGCCGGCCGGTCGGACGCCCTCGCCGCCGCGAGCGAGGTGGTTCTCGACGTGGAGGCGGCCGCACGAGAGCTGAGCGGTGCGGCCGGAGGTGCGGGGAGCGACGACGGAGCCGAGGGAAACGAGCCGACCGACTCCGCCGCGGTCGGCACCGCCGGGAGCCTCGCCGTCGCGCCGAACGCCACGAACGTCGTCCCCGGTCGCGTCGAGCTCGGCATCGACATCCGGAGCACGACGTACGCCTCGATGGAGTCGCTCGTCGGAACGGTCGAGTCGTCGCTCGCCCGTCTCGAAGCCGAGCGGGGCGTGGAGACGACGCTCGTGCGGGAGTTCGACGTCGAACCGACGCCGATGGCATCGCGGTGTCAGGAGGCCCTCCGGGCCGCGGGCGCCCGTGCGGGCATCGACACCCTCGACCTCCACTCCGATGCTGCCCACGACTCGATGTACGTCGCACGAGTTACGGACGCTGGGATGCTGTTCGCGCCGTCCCGCGACGGCTTCTCACACACGCCGAAGGAGTGGACCGACTGGGCGGACTGTGCCGCCGCGACTCGCGTGCTCGCCGAGGCGCTGGCCGACCTCGCGGGGGCGTAGCCGCACCGCTCCGCTCAGAACCCGAACACGGGGACGAACCGGAAGGTGAGATACGCGCCGAGCGTCGCGATGGCCGGCACGACGTTCTGCATCAGGACGACCCGGGCGGTCGTGAGCGGGTTGAACAGGTCTGACGCGTCGCTGATCTCGTCGGGGTCCTCGTCGCCGATGGGTGGCAGCTTCTCGCCCTCCTCGTCCGCGGCCAGCGCGTCGACCGTGACCGGCGGCGCTTGCTCCGCGGTGACGGCCTCGGGGACCGTCACCGGTCGGGTCGCCCGCCCCCAGCCGAGGCCGATGATGGAGACGGTGGCGATGACGACGAAGCTCGCCGGGATGCCGATGCTCGAGAGGAACACGACGAGCGTGGAACTGACCGTCGCGACGACGATTGCGGCCGTCAGCGGGAGCTCCGTGATGTCGCTTCCCATCGTTTCGAGGGTGCGCCGTGCGATGGTGAACGCGCCGACGGCGACGGCGACCCCGCCGATGATGATGGCGGGGTTCATCGCCAGCTCGCCGCTCCCCACCAGCGGCGCGACGGCGTTCGCGATGTTCGACGTGCCGGAGCTGAACGCCATCAGACAGCCGATCGCGACGACGGTGATCGACCCGGCCAGCTCCCGGCGGTTCGTCGTCCGGTGGAGCCGCGGCACCGGCACGGCGCCGGAGCGGTCCACGTCGAACAGCGGTCCATCGCTGCGCTCGATGGCGACGAAGCGGTTGAGCCGCGCGTAGAAGTAGCGGCCGATGATCAGCGACACCCAGAAGCCCACGATCGGGGAGACCACCCACCAGACGACGATCTCGCCCATGACGGCGAGGTCGAGGACGCCGCCCGCGAGCCCCAGTCCCGCGATGGCCCCGACCGCGGTCATCGACGTGGAGGCCGGTACCCCGAACACGTTGCCGACGAGCAGCGCGATGCCGATGAAGAACAGCACCGCGATGGACGTCTCGAGGGTGAACACGCCCGGGTCGGCGACCAGCTCCGTTCCGAGCTTCGTGACGACGTTCCGTCCGATTGTCCACGCGCCGAGGAAGAAGAAGGCGCCCATCAGGGCGGCCGCGCCGGTCTTCGAGATGGCGCCAGCGCCGACCGCCGGACCGAACGCCGGGCCGGTCGTCGAACCGCCGATGTTGTACGCGACGAACATCGCGACGAGGACGCCGACGACGAGCAGGAGCTCGACCATCAGCGCCCCTCGTCCGTCGGCTCCTGGTCCTCTTCGTCCTCCTCGTCCGTTCTCTCCGCCGGCTCTTGGTCCTCCTGGACCTCCTCGTCCGTTCTCTCCGCCGGCTCTTGGTCCTCCTGGACCTCCTCGTCCGTTCTCTCCGCCGTCTCCTCGTCGTTGTCCAACTCGGCGGTTTCGCCGACTTTCTCCTCGACTGTCTTCTCGACGGTTTCGTCGACCTTCTCTTCGACCGTCTTCTCGACAGTTTCCTCGACTGTCTTCTCGACGGTTTCGCCGACGGTTTCGTCGACGGTTTCCTCGACGGTTTCGCCGACCTTCTCTTCGACTGTCTTCTCGACGGTTTCGCCCACTTTCTCCTCGACCGTCTTCTCGACAGTTTCTTCGACTGTCTTTTCGACGGTTTCGCCGACCGTTTCTTCGACCGTCTCGCCGACCTTCTCCTCGACTGTCTTTTCGACGGTTTCGTCGACCGTCTCCCCGACGGTTTCTTCGACGGTTTCTTCGACGGTTTCGCCGACGGTCTCCTCGACCGTTTCGCTAACCGTCTCCTCGACGGCTTCCCCGACGGTCTCTTCGACCGTTTCGCTAACCGTCTCGTCGACCTTCTCGTCCATCGTCTCGTCGACGGTCTCCTCGACGGTCTCCTTGACTGCGGTCGTCATCCAGTCGGGATCGAACCGAGCCATCTTCCAGACGACGTGGGTGAGATACGACAGGAGCACGCCGAATCCGAACGCGATGCCGACCGTGGTGCCGACGAGCAGAATCAGACCGATTGCGACCGCGATCAGCAGTCCGTACACGAGATCGACGATGGTGTCAACGCGTCTCGGGTTCACGTGCGCACCACCGACTCGTGGGTTGCGGCGGCGCTGAGTGCGAGCCGCTGTCCGTCAGGCGTGAGAAAATACACTGTACCTCTCCTATCGCTCCTCGGCTCAAGTACCTTGGCAAACCGAGGTGCGACGGGGTCGGATGCGACGTGTGGCCCGTCAGTGTGGCCCGCCACCCAGTCCGCTCGCCGGATTCGGCCGTTCCCTCGTGGCCGACGGATTGTAGTGTCCAGCCCTCCTCCCCACGGTATGGGCAACCGCCGTCGGCTCGCTCGGCTCATCCGGACGAAGCTCCGGTCTGCCGGCCGGCAGTACGAGACGGCGCGCCGCGAGTACGCCGCGGGGAAATCCGGCGGCGACGGGCTGCCGACCGACGGGGACGGGAAGGCCCGCATCGTCTGCCGTCGCTACGCCGAGAAGCGCACCGTCGCGGTCGACGCGAAGGGCCGCCCCGACTGCTTCGAGGCCGACCACCCCGACTGCGAGGGCTGTGCGGCCGACGTCCGCGACGGCGTCGTCGAGACCTGGGAGGAGTGAGCGTGCGGAGCGAGTCGCGGAAGGCGTGAGTTCTTGATGCCGGCGCGCGACCGACCCGTATGAGCGTCGTCGCCGTCGTGCTCGCCGGTGGGCGCGGCAGTCGCCTCTACCCGGCGAGCACCGAACGGACCCCGAAACAGTTCCGCGCGGTCGGCGGCGAGCGGTCGCTGCTCGCGCGCACCGTCGACCGCGCGACTGCGGTCGCAGACCACACGTACGTTCTCACGCGGCCGGCGTACGCGGACCGGGTCGGCGAGCACGCGCCCGACGCCGAGGTGCTCGTCGAGCCCGAACCGAAGGACACCGGTCCGGCGCTGCTGTACGCGGCCCACGAGCTCCGCGACCGCCACGACGACCCCGTCCTCGTGAACCTGCCGAGCGACCACCACATGGGCGACGGCTACGCTGCGGCGCTGTCGCGGGCGGCCGGCGTGGCACGAGAGACGGACGGGCTCGTCACGCTCGGGGTGACGCCGACCCGCGACGCGACGGGATACGGCTACATCGACCCCGGCGAATCCCACGGCGACTACCACGCGGTCGAGGGGTTCACGGAGAAACCCGGCCCCGACGCGGCCGCCCGCTACCGCGAGGCGGGCTACCTCTGGAACACCGGCGTGTTCGCGTGGCGCCCCGACGCCCTGCTCTCGGCAGCCCGTGCAGCCGGCCACGAGCCCTTCTTGGATTCGCTGGCGACGGACCCGGCGGCCGCGTTCGCGGCCGTCGACCCGGTAAGCGTCGACTACGCGGTGATGGAGTCGACCGACGACGCGTACGTCCTCTCGGCCGACTTCGCGTGGGACGACCTCGGGGCGTGGGACGCGTTCGAGCGGGTCAACGAGGCCGACGGCACCGTCACGCTGGGCGAGACGCTCGCGGTCGACTGCGAGGGCTGCGTGCTCGCCGCCGGCGAGACGGACCACGTCGCCGCCGTCGGCGTCTCCGACCTCGTCGTCGCCACCTACGACGGTCGGACGGTGGTGGCGCCGAAAGCCGAGGCACAGCGGGTCCGCGAAGTGGTCGATGCGCTGGAGGACGCCGACTAAACCGACCGGGAGCTCCCGCCGTCGACGGGAATTGCCGTCCCGGTGACGTAGCTCGCGGCGTCAGAGCAGAGCCACGCGACGGTGTCGCCGAGCTCGCGGGGGTCGCCGACCCGCTCCATCGGGATGCCGTCGCTCCACGCCTCGATCCCTTCCTCGTAGGAGTCGAACTCGCCGCGCTCGACGCTCTGCTCGACGAGCTCAGTGATGCGAGACGTCTCGTGTGCGCCCGGCAGCACCGCGTTCACGCGCACCTCCGGCGCCCACTCGTGGCTCTGTGTCTTCATGAGGCCGATGACGCCCCGCCGGACCGAGTTCGACAACACCAGCCCGTCGATGACCTCCTTCACCGACCCGGAGGTGATGTTGACGATGCTCCCCTTTCCCTCCTTCAGGTGTGGGTACGCCGCGCGGGTCGTCCGGACGACGCTCATCACGAGCAGGTCGTAGGCGTCGTACCAGTCCTCGTCGTCGGTGTCGAGGAAGCTCCCAGAGGGGGGCCCGCCGGCGCTCGTGACGACGTGGTCGAGCCCGCCGAACGCCGCGACCGTGTCTTCGACGAATCCTTCGACCGCGTCCGGGTCGGTGATGTCAGCCTCGACGGCGAGGACGTCGCCGTCGCCGGATGCGTCCAGTGCCGCCTCGGCCGACTCGATGTGGTCGGTCGTCGTTCCGCAGACGGCCACGTCCGCGCCCGCCTCGGCAAGCGCGACCGCACTTGCGCGCCCGAGTCCGCTCGTTCCTGCCGTTACGAGTGCTGCGTCGCCGTCGAGTTCCAGATCCATGTGCGGCCGTGGTGGCCGCGGCGCCAAATAGGCATCCCTCCTCGCGCTCGGGGCCGTCGCCCGCGGCTCGCCGCGCCGCCGGCGCGCTACGTTCGGACCCGGACCGTTCCGTCGCCGGTCACGCTGACCACGAGGTCGCGTTTCACCTCGCGGCCGACGACCGCGTCGCCCGCGGCGTCGCCAACGAGCTTCATCAGCTCCGGGGCGGTGCGGTTCACCTTCACGCCGGCCTCGTCGCAGGCCGAGAACACGCGGTTCGGCACGTCGTACAGGTCCGTCCCGGCGTCGACGGCGATCTGCACCGGCGCGCGCAGCGCCTCGGCGAACGCCACCGTCTCGTACGCCTTCTCGACGTTCTCTCTCGCGCTCGCCTCGACCGACGAGACGTTCGCTCGCGAGGTCCCGAGCTGGTCGGCGATGTCGCGCTGTGAGACGTCGCGCTCGCGGAGCACGAGCACCTGCGCCTGCCTGCGGGTCAACACGCCGGACGCCTCGTCGAAGCCCAGCTCTGCGAGCAGTTCGTCCGGGTCGGGAACCTCGCTCACGAGCCCCAGAAGTTGTCGCGGCTGCCAAGCCGCTCGCGCTGCGACCGCCTTCCGTCCGATTCCGCCTCCGCCTCGTCGGATTGTCCCTCGTCGCGCTCCCCGTCGTCGTCGGCCTCCTCGTCGAGCGGGAGCCGTTCGAGTTCCTCGCCGCGGGCGAAGTTGTCGAGCACCTTCGTTATCTTCACCTTCGCGCGCGCCTCGGGCAGGATGCCGTCGACCATCACGATGAACCCGTCTTCGGTGCGGCCGACGCCCGCACCCGACTCGTGGATGTCGTCGACCGTGATGACGATCTCTTCGCCCAGGTCGACCGGCTGCTGTTTCAGCTCGCGAATCGGCTGGCCGTAGTGGTTACACCACTCGGCGCCGCCGCGGTCGCCGTAGTGGGTACAGCCCATCCCTTCGATCCGCTCCTGAAAGCTGGGACACTGATCCGCGAGTGGGCAGTCCGGCATACGCGAAGCTACGCGGGGTCAGGTTAAACGTTTGTGGGTGCGCGCGCGGCTCTGTCGGCCCCGAATTCGCCCGTCTCGTCCGGCCGAGCGAAACCCTTTCTGCCGCGCCGCCCTCCCCCATCGGTATGTCACGACGCGGTCAGCCGGTGCCCGAAGCGGCCCCCCTGCTCGGGGTGGTGCTCGCCTTCGGCATCGCGGGATTCGGCTTCCGCTTCGGCCCGGCCGGGAGCCACCTCGCGACCGCTGCCGTCGCTCTCGTCGTCCTCTACGGCTTCACCGCCTACGGCATCGCGCGGTCGCCCGATCCCGTCGACGCCATCCCGCCGAACCCGGTGCTCGCGGGCGGGGCACTGCTCGGTGTCGTCGCCGTCGGCTACGGCGTCGTCGTCGGTCAGCCGATGGCCGGCGTCCTCGTCGGGCTCGTGGCCGCGGTGCCGCCGGCGTCGTACCACGCCCGCGCCGGCGAGCCGCACAATCCGCTCTCCGCGGACCGGACGTTCCTCGCCGCGGTCGCCGGCGCGCTGCTTCTGGTCGTTGTCGGCGCACTCCTCGCCGACCTCGCGCTCGCCGCGGTCGCCGGCGGGCTGCTCGTCCTCGCGGCCGCCGACTACCGTGACACGCGCGGCGACCCGCTCGGCGACCTCGCGGAGTTCGCCCTGGTCGCGGCCGCGCTCGGCGGCGCCGCGCTCGCGGTGCTCTACTTCACGCTCGTCGCCGACCGTCCGGCGGTCGGGCTGCTCGCCGGCATCGGCCTCGTCGCCGTCGGCGCGTACTTCGCGCTCGGTCCGGAGCGGGTCGCTCGGTCCGGCGGAAACCGTCGACCGCGTTAAGCCGTCCGCGTCCGAACGCCCGGCGTGTCCTGGGCACGAACGGCGCTGGCGCTGGCGACCCTGCTCGCCCTCGCTGGCTGTGGCGCCCCCGTCGCCGGCCCGACGCCCGAGCCGACGGACCGGCTCACGCCCGTCTCCGTGCCGAACGCTTCCGACGACGGCGTCGCGCCGGGCGTCACCGAGGACGGCGTGGTCGACGCGACCGCGCTGAAGGACGCCCACATCGCGCAGCTCCGCGGCGGCGACTTCACGCTTCGTCGCGTCCGGGTCGAGCGGTACGCGAACCGCTCGCTGCGCGCGCGGACGACGCTGGACGCGACGTATCCGGGTGACGGTCGCTACCGCATCGAGCGGACGTTCGAGGGACCGGACCACGACCGGCTCGGCACCGGCGGCACGACGATACAGTACGGGAACGCGACCGGGAGCGTCCGCATCCGCCGCGCGCCGAACGGGACCGTGCTCGACCGCTCGACCGGCCCGCCGGTGTCCGGGGCGACCACGCGGACGGCGTTGCTCACGGCACCGTTCAGCGGTCGGCGCGTCCTCCTAATTTTCCGCGCGGCCGACTTCGACGACGTGACGCCCGTCGCCGGTCGCGACGCGTACCGGCTCGAGGGGGGCGGCGTCGCCGACCCCGCGGCGCTGCAGTCGCTGCTCAGCCCGAGTCGCGTCGAGGGAATCGAGGACGTGTGGGTCACGGCCGTCGTCACGAGCGACGGGCTGGTCGAGCGGCTCGAGTTCGCGTACACGGCCATCATCGACGGCCGGCCGGTGCGTATCGTCCGGACCGTCCGCTACGAGACGGGGAACGTCACGCTCGACCGCCCGGCGTGGGTCTCGGGGAACGGGACGGTGTCTGCTTAGGACGGTCGGTCCTGCTGAATCCTCGTCGGTGATGGAGCGAGCCACTCGTCGGGTGGCTGGAGGCTGCTCAAGACAGAAAGATGCATACAGCAGTTGGTAGATACGGCAGTATCTCGGACGGAGCGACCCGCCAGTTTATCGGCGTCCTCAGCGTAGTTACTCCATGATTTCGCGAGTTCTCGTTCCGATGGACGACTCGGAGATGGCAGGCCGTGCGCTCGACTACGCGCTCGAAGCGCATCCCGATGCGGACATTACGGTGCTTCACATCGTCGGCGAGCCGTCAGCGATGATGGGCAAGGCGGTGGGGCTCGCACTGAAAGACGATATGAACGAGGCCGCGGAGGAACACGCAGCAGCGATCTTCGAGCGGGCGCGTGCGAGTGCACAGTCTCGGGGGGTCGATATTTCGACGGAGGTCGCGTGGGGGAATCCGGGAAAAGTGATCGTCAAGCAAGCCGACGCCTTCGATGTAGTCGTGATTGGCAGTCATGGCGGGTCGCTCGCCGACCGACTCTTCGTCGGGAACGTCGCACAGACAGTGTTCCGCCGAGCAGCCGTTCCAGTGACTGTTGTCCGGTAAACGAGCTGGTACGCGTGGTTCGTCCACTCGTCGATTGCCGAGACATGTGACGGGCTCGCGAGCTGTATCTTGCACGCGGCTATGAACGTCACCGGAAATCGTGCGGAGTCTCTCCGGTTACTCGGCATCTCCTCCGATCAGCTGTTTCATACCGACTCATGTCGGAGAAACGGGCTCAGGAGAGTCGGATGGCCGCGTCCGGGAACTACGCCAACGGCGTTCGCTCGACTACTGTGCCGTCGTAGGTGGGATACTGTTCGACGATCTCTCCCTCCGAGAGGTCTCCTTCCTCGATCATCTCCTCTAAGAGCCACCACGCGAGCTCGACGTGGTCGCTCTTTACGGTGTAGAACTCCTCTGGAACGCCCAGCTCACGGAGCCGCGCTTCGGTCTCCCACGTCTTCCCGTAAATGAGGGTGCCGTCGTCGGTCACCTCGTCGAACTCGCGGCGGAGGTTTCGCGCCATCCGCTTCAGCCGCGAGCGGTGCTGGGCGGCGTCTTTGAACACGCTCGTACAGAAGTACACCTTCTCGTGGTCGCCCATCTCCGCGAGGATGTCGTGGCTCCCGTCGACCGCGCTCATGTGGCCCTCCTTCAGCTCGAACCCCTCCTCCTGCATCCGGCGGTAGTTGCCGTCGGACATCTCGAACTCGTTGATGTTACAGAACTCCGCGGCCCCCTCGTCGAGAAAGTCGATGAACTCCGGCTCGGCGCGGATGCCGGGAATCTCGAACGCGGGGGTGAGCCCCTCCTCGCGGGCGATGTACAAGATTTCCTCCCACTCCGTGCCGTGGAGGTCGCCCCACTGCTCCAGCGGCGGGTGGAAGCGAATCTCGTCGAGCCCAGCCTCGGAGAGCCGTCGCATGTTCTCGCGACCCCCCGTGATGCCGGTGTAGAGGTGGGTGTGGTGGTCGGCGCCGAACTCGTCTTTCAGCAGGCGGAGATACCGGCAGGTTTTCTCCAGCGCCTCCTGCGGCTCCCCGCCGGTGATGGAGGTGCCCAGCGCGTCCATCAGCTTCGCCTCCGCGATGACGTCCTCGTCGGACTCGACGGGCCGCTCGTTCGCGTACGTCTGGGTGACGTTCTTGCGGTTCTCGCCGAGCGGGCAGTAGAAGCAGTCGCGCTGGTCGCAGTAGCCGTAGACGAACAGCACCATCTTCCCCCCTTTGGCACACTGCTCACAGCCCTTCGAGATCATTCGTTGCACTGGTTACCCCGTCGAGACGCAAAAGTCGTGCGTTCGGCGTCGTGGACGGGCCTCGTCGCGTGTCGGGGTCGTCGACGGCGGCGGACGCGGGGGGATGCCGGCTGTCGGACGCTCGGCTGTCGCAGCCACACATATTAATTCACGTGAGACGTACGGAGAGGTATGGACGGCTCCGTAGTTCGCCCCGAGCGGGCGACTATCCACCGGCTGGGTCAGTTCTCCGCCGTCGGTGCGGGCGCGACGGCGCTCCAGACCGGGCTGTTGTGGCTGTTCGTCGATGTCGGGGGATTCTACTATCTGCTCGCGGCCGTCGTCTCCATCGAAATTACCATCCTCTCGCAGTACGTCGTCAACAACGCGTGGACGTTCGCGGACCGCGCTAACGAGGGGAACGCCTTCTTCAGCGGGCTCGCGCGGACGAACCTCGTCCGCGGCTCCGCGATTCCGATTCAGACCGGGCTGCTGTTCGTCTTCGTACAGTGGGGTGGGCTGGGGTATCTCGTCGCGAACCTGTGTGCCATCGTCCCGTCGGGAGTCTACCGGTACGTGCTCGACGCCCGGTGGACGTGGGCCGACGGCATCGTGTCCGAGGACGACTGAGCCGGGCGTCCGACGAGCGCGAAGCTGACGCGCGCCCGAAGAGAGTTAAGCCCCGACGGCGTAGCCGTTCCCGATGCTGCTGGTGCTGTGTGTCGACCTCGACGACGACCTCGGCCGCAAGACCGACTGGGAGACGCCGGTCATCGGTCGGGACGCAGTCGAGGACGCCGCCGTCGCGCTCGCCACCGCGGACCCCGAGGACTCCGACGTGAACGTGCTGTTCGAGGGGGTCCACATCCACGACGGGATGCGCGACGAGCGCGAATCGGTCGAGGTGGCGGTCGTCACCGGGGAGGCAGCCGGCGACGTGGCCGCCAACCGGGCGGTCGGCGAGGAGGTCGACCGCGTGCTCGCGTCGCTCCAGACGGCCGAGGACGTGCGCGCCGTCGTCGTTACCGACGGCGCACAGGACGAGTCGGTCGTGCCCGTCATCCGGTCGCGGGTGCCCGTCGACTCCGTCCGCCGGGTCGTCGTCCGGCAGGCGCAGGACCTGGAGTCGATGTACTACACCATCAAGCAGGTGCTCGACGACCCGGAGACCCGCGGTACGCTCCTCGTGCCGCTCGGCATCCTGCTGCTCATCTACCCGGTCGCCGTCGTCGCCGAGTCGCTGAACCTCCCCGGCTCCACGCTGGGGCTCATCTCCGCGCTGTTGGGGCTGTACGTGTTGTTCCGCGGGTTGGGGTTAGAGCAGTCCGTCGACGCGGCCGCCGACCGCCTCCGCACCGCCTTCTACACCGGCCGGATGACGCTCGTCACGAGCGTCGTCGCGCTGGCGCTCGTCGCCGTCGGCGTCGTGGGCGGGCAGGCGTACCTCGCCGAGTTCTCGGCCACGGCACCGGGGGCACCGACGCCCCTCGAGACGGTCGCCGCGCTCGCGTACGGCGCCGTCGAGTGGCTCGCGGCCGCCGGCGTCGTCGCGTCGCTCGGCCGCGTCACCGACGAGTATCTCGCCGACGGCTTCGAGTGGCGCTATCTCAACGCCCCCTTTTACGTCGTCGCAATCGCCGCCGTCGTCCACGCGCTGTCGGCGTTCCTGCTTCAGCTCCCGTTCGCGACGCTGACGTATCTTGCCGCCGCGCTCACGGCCGGGACGCTGCTCGGGCTGGCGAGTACGCTCGCCTTCGCGGTCGCCGAGTCGCGGTTCAGGCGCGAGGAGCCGCCGACCGCGACGTGAGTGGTCGCCCGCACGAACGCTTCCCGACGCGAGCGGAACGACCTCGTCCTCCTTCGACGCGTTCACACACACGATAAAAACGTGAACGGAACCGCTCGGCAGGCGTGGGCTTACCGATAGAGGTTGAACCGCTGGAACGCCGCACCGAGCAGGACTGCGATGGGGATGATCTCCAGCCGGCCGACCCACATGTTGACGATCAACATCGCTTTGGCCGTATCGGGCATCGTCGGCCCGGTGATGCCCGAGTCAAGCCCGACGTTGCTCTGTGCACTCATCACGTCGAAGATCACGTACTCGAGGGGGTGAGCGGGCGAGAGGACGCGAAGCAGGACGGCGACGCCGATCGCGAGGAACGTGAGCCAGAGGACGAACACGACCGTCGCTTCCGTGTACTCGCGTTGCGCCTGCTCCTCGCTCAGTTTGCGTTCCCCGAGCTTCAGGTATCGGATCGCCGAGTCGGGCTGGAACACGTCTTTGATCTGCCAGACCGTCCCTTTGACGAGCGTTATCACCCGAATCAGTTTGAGACCGCTCACCGTCGACCCGGCCGCCGCACCGGTGAGCATCCCTAAACAGGCCAACAGCGTCGCGCCGGCGCTCCAGACCTGTTCGGTCCCCCCGCCAATCGCCGCGCTGCCGAATCCGGTGTTCGACGTCGCAGAGACGAACTGAAACAGGCTAACGCGGAACGTCTCCTCGAGCGTCGCGTACTGCCCGTTCGCGTACAGTATCGCGGTCAACGCGAGCGACCCCGCGGTGAACCAGATGAACACCCACCGAGTCTGCAGGTCCGTGTAGAAGTTCCGCACCTCGCCTTTCACGATCAGATAGTGGACGGGAAACGCGATACTCCCCGCGACCATGATCGGCACCGTGGCGTACTCGATTAGTGGGCTGTCGTAGTGTCCGATCGAGTCCGCGTGGACCGAAAACCCGCCGGTCGCGATGCCCGTCATGCCGTGGTTGATCGCGTCCCACAGTGGCATCCCGGCGAGCAGGAACAGGACGATCGACCCCAGGGTGAGCCCGACGAAGATTTTCCAGATCTCCCGGACGGTCGTGACGATACTCGGGTGAATCTTCTCGGATCGGGCCTCGCTCTCGTAGAGGGTGTACGACCCACTGCTCCCGCCGCCACGCCGGAGGATGGCGACGGTCAGGACGATGACGCCGACGCCGCCGATCCACTCGATGAACGACCGCCACCAGTGGAGCGCCCGCGGGAGCTCCTCCTCGACGGCGGCCATCGTGAGGCCCGTCCCGGTGAACCCGCTCGTACTCTCGAACACCGAGTCGAGCGGATTGAGAAAGATCGCCGTCGTCGAGTCCATCGGCGGGGTGTTCGCCCACACGGGGAACGGGTCGACCTGTATCGTCCACGCGATGAGCAGGAACGGGAGCCCACCGAGGACGCCGACGACGGCCCACGCTGTCGCCGCGGTGACCATCGCTTCGCGCTTCTCCGGGGGGGCTGCGTCCCGGTATCGCCGGGCCAGCCCGGTCCCGATGCCCGCCATGACGACCGCAGAGACCACGAAGGCGGGGATCGTGTAGAACTCTCGATTGGCGGCTGCGACGAGCATCGATACCACCACCATCAGCGAGACAGCCTGCACGATGCGGCCGACGTCACGGCCGACGGTGCGTGTGTCGACGATCATGTGGGGGTCACCGGTGACGGCTTCGGGGAGTCGAGCCGTGCGGGTGGGGAGCTGTGATGCGAGTTCGTACGGTTAGCGCGGCGTACCTGGGGGGTTGGTTCGTCGCTCACGTTCCTCGTTTCACAGCCCGTACCCGTTCGAGTTGTTCGTCTCGTGGTCCTCGTAGTGGCCGAAGATGTCCGTCACTTCGGGCGTCGCACCGGTGCCTGAGTATACCGTCAACAGGTCACCGTGTTCGATACGGGTCTGCCCGCGGGGAGTGATTGGTCGCTCCGCACCCTCTCGTTCGATGGCCACGATGAGCGTGTCCTCGTCGAGCAACCCCTCCTCGTCGGCCTCGACGAGCGTCAGCCCGGCGATCGGAGCGTCCTCCCCGACCGTAATCTCGAACACCTCGGCAACGTCACCGACCCGCATGTAGTCGACGATAGAGGGGCGTTCGACGGACCGGAAGAGCGATTCCGCGATGAGCCGCTGTGGGTTCTCCATCGTGTTGACGCCGATCTGTCTGAACAAGCTCATATGCTCCGGGTTGTGGACGACCGAGACGATTGCTGGTATCTCGAGCTCCTGTGCGAGCAAGGACACCATCACGTTCGTCGCGTCCTGGTCGGTCGTCGTGATGATTGCGTCCGCGCGGTCCGCGCCCGCGTCGATCAGCGTCTCCTTGACCGTCGCGTCCGCGTTCAACACCAGACAGTCGTTTTCGCTGGCGACCTCGTCCGCCCGTTCCGCGTGCTTCTCCACGACGACGACCTCGTATCCGGACCTCGTTGCGATCTCGATGAGCGGACTGCCGATGTCCCCTGCGCCGACGATTACTATGTACATATCAGATGTGTGCTAGCCGTTGGCTGCCTCTCGTTCGGTGTCCGATGCCACTCACGCGTCGCATACCTCTCTGTCGGGGAGAACTACCACCGGGACGTCGCTCGTTTCGACGAGCTTGTGCGCCACGTCACCGGTCAGCAGCTGTCGCCATCGGCTGCCCCCACGAGGCGTGAACACGATTGCTGTGGCGTCTCTGTCGTGGGCTGCGTCGATGACCGTCGCAGCGACGTCAGTCCCGTAGAGCAGCTCGGTTTCGAGGGACGCCGCGACACCGTCGACCCCGTCAGCGACGGCAGCGAAGATCTCTCTCGCGTCCTGCTCTCGTTGCTCGACGGACGCCTTATCGAGTGCGCCGCCCGCTTTCTCGATGATGTGGACTACGGTGACGGTGGCGTCTGGTTCGTCGACGTACGGTGCGACTGCGTCGACGGTCGCCTCCGCGTCTTCCTGGTTGGCGACCGGAACGATTACTCGACGGAAGATGGAGTCCGTCACGGCTCTGCCCCTCCGTTCGCGCCGTACACCTGCCCGAGATAGTGCCAGCGGTACTTTCCATCGCTCCCCTCGAATCCGGGCTCTAATCTGACACGATAGGCGAACGGACCACGGGCATCGCCCGTCTCTTCGGGCCGTTCGACGATGACGAGCGTGTATTCGTCGTAATCCTCCCGGCGGACGAGCTCCTCGCCGTCACGGGACTCGATCGCGTCGGTAAGCGATGGCTGTTCCGTGAGGAGCTGCTGTGCGTAGTGGATGATCTCCCGGAGCTGGTGGTCAGTACTCTCCTGAAGGTGTGCTGCGACCTCGTCGGAGATGCTTTCCGGGACATCGGTGTCAGATGAAGTCATTGTAGGGTGGGGCTGTACTGGCTTCGTGGTACTCACTCATTGTCCGTATATAATAACTGGGGCGTTATTCTTTCGAAAGAAAAATCTATCGGCAAAAATTTTTTGCTGGAGCATTCTTGTTACAGTGTGTGTCATTCGGACAGGGCTCCACCGGCCGGGTAGCTCTGGGCGGTCGAGTCTCCACCGGCTGGAGGGCCTCGGACGGTCAAGGGTTAATTATGGGTCGTGAGAACCCTCCTCCCATGGACTATCGCGTCGACGAGATCGACAAGCGCATCCTCTACTACCTGGCAGGGGATGCCCGGAACACCGCGACGCCCGACGTCGCCGAGGAGATGGACGTCACGGCGGCGACGATCCGAAACCGCATCCGCCAGCTGGAGGAGCGAGGCATCCTTCGAGGGTACCACGCGGACGTCGACTACGACGCCGTCGACGGCCACGTCACCTACGAGTTCACCTGCACGGCCCCGATTCCGAAGCGCGACCAGCTCTCACAGTCCGCGCTGAAGGTCTCCGGCGTCGTCACGGTCCGGGAGCTGATGACCGGCAAGTCGAACCTGACGATCACGGCCGTCGGCTCGGACACCGACGATATCAACCGGATCGCAAGCGAACTCTCGAACTTCGGCTTGGAGATCGAAGACGAGAGCGTCCTCGAAGCGGAGTACTACCAGCCGTACGAGCCGTTCGGCCCCGAGGATCTCCCGACTGGTCCATCGCTGACAGACTTCATGAGTCTCACCGGCGGGGCGGAGGTCGTCGAGTTCACCGTGACGGAGGGTGCCGAGATCGCAGGGCTCACCATCGAAGATGCGGTCGCCGAGGAGTTCCTGACCGACGAGATGCTGGTCGTCGGCGTCGAGCGCGACGGCAACGTGCTCACGCCGAAAGGGGAGACGGAGATTCAGACGGGTGACGTAATCTCGCTGTTCTCGCGAACCGGCATCGAGGAAGACGCCTTGGCGGGCTTCGGTCGACAGTGAGCGAAGAGAACGATGAACGGCGCTGAGAGGAACACGAACGGGGGACGAACCGATGAGATGTGACCGGTGTGGCGAAAACAAGTCGGTCTCGACGTACGATGTGGACGGGTTCACCGGGCGACTCTGTGACGACTGTATCGAGGTGTGGGACGAGATTCAATCGGAGTAACGGTCGAGCCGGCGTCCGCGGCTCCCAGCACCCAGCTGTTTCGCGACAGGTGGCTGCCGTCCCGTCGGACCCGATGATTGAAGACCGCGACCGGTCGGTTCGCGGCGCCTACCGCTCGCGAACTACGACGAACTCCGCGAGGTCGCGGAGATACGCGAGCGCCTGCGAGTCGTCGACTCCGGTCGCCTCCAGCGCCTCCAGCGCCGCCTCCGAGTGGTCGTGTGCGAGCTGGTTCGCCTCCTCCGGCGTCGTGTCGGTGACCTCGACGAGCGACGGCCGCTCCATCGCCGCGTCCTGGCCGGTCGGCTTGCCGAGGTCGTCGGCGTCGGCCGTCGCGTCGAGCACGTCGTCGCGAATCTGGAAGGCGACCCCGACCCGCTCGGCGTAGTCGCCGAACGACTCGACGGTCGTCGGGTCGGCGTCGGCGGCGACGGCACCCAGCTCAGCGGCGGCGCGGAACAGCGCGCCGGTCTTCCGGCGCGCGAGCTCCAGATACTCCGCCTCCGTCGTCGGCTGGGCGACCAGCTCCGTCGCTTCCCCCTCTCCGAGTTCGACCATCGCCTCGGCGACGACTTCCATCGCCCACTCGTCGCGCGAGAACAGCGCGAACGCCTCGCCGAGCAGGCCGTCCGAGGCGATGATCGCCGGTCCGTGGCCGTACTCCGCGTGGGCCGCAGACACGCCGCGACGAACCGGCGACTCGTCGATGATGTCGTCGACGACGAGCGAGGCGTTGTGGACGAGCTCGATGCCGACCCCGAACTCGACGGCGTCTCCGTCCGGGTCGCCGCCGGCCGCCTCGCAGACGAGCACGGTGACCGTCGGCCGGACGCGCTTCCCGCCCGACAGCGAGACGTGCTCGACCTGCTCGCGCAGGTTCTCGGGCTCGACGCCCGCGAGGACCGCCTCCAGCCGGTCCTCGACGCACTCGCGTCGCCGCTCGAGATACTCCATTACCGGACGAAGGGGCCGCCGTCGCAAGTAGGTGACGGAACGGGCGGAACCGTCGCCCCGCAGCCCGGAATCGCCGGATTGAGCATCCCCCGGCACCCAGCCGGACGCGTGTACTCCCCGCGGTTCACGCTCGTCCTCGCCGGCCTCGCGCTCGGCCTCTGTTACGTCCTCGTCGGCGCCGGCTGTTACGCCGTCGGTTACCGTCGCGGCGCCGCCCGGCTCAAGCGATTCGGCGAGGCGCTGCTCACCCGGTCGCCGGCGGTCATCGTCGGGGTCGCCGTCGCCTACGGGGTATCGACGGCGCAGGGATCGCTCGACGTCGCCGGCCTGCTCGTCGCCGCCGTCGGGGCGCTCGTCCCGCCGGCTCGGGCGCTGATGGTCGCACTCGACGACGCCGCTGTCGAATGAGCGACGGTCAGCGAAAACGGAATCCCGCTACTCAGTTCGGAACGTCGCCGCCGAACTGTTCGATGAGTTCGGGCACCACGTCGAAGAGATCGTCGACGATGGCGTAGTCAGCGATGTCCATGATGGGGGCGTTCGGGTCGGTGTTGACGGCGATGATGGTGTCAGAACCCTTCATGCCGGCGACGTGCTGGACGGCGCCCGAAATGCCGATTGCGATGTACACGTCCGGAGTGACGACCTTGCCGGACTGGCCGACCTGCCGGTTCTTCGGCAGCCAGCCGTTGTCGACGATGGGGCGCGACGACGACAGCGTCGCGCCGAGCGCGTCCGCGAGCGCCTCGACCAGCGGCAGGTTCTCCTCCTCTTCGATGCCGCGGCCGACCGAAACGAGGACGTCCGCCTCGGTGATGTCGACGTCGCCGCCGCCGACCTCCTCGAAGCCGTTCACCGTGGAGCCGACGGCCGACTCGTCGATGTCGACGTCGAACGGTGCGATCTCGGCGTCGCCGGTGCCTTCCGCGGCGGGCCATTCGGCCGGCCGGATCGTGAGCGCGACGGCGTCGGCGTCGACCTCGACGGTCGTCTCCACCTTCCCACCGTACTGTTCGCGGGTGACTTCGAGCGTTCCCGAGGCGTCGATCCCGACGGCGTCGGTGACGAGCGGGCGGTCGAGCGCGCCGGCGACCGCGGGCGCGTAGTCGAGCCCGTTCACCGTGTTCGGCATCACGATTGCGTCCGGTTCGTGGGCCTCGGCCATCGCGACGACCGCCTGCGTGTACACGTCGTGGTTGAACTCCTCGCCGTGGTCGACGGTGTGGATGGCGTCGACGCCCTCGCGGTTGCACTGGTCGGCGAATGCGTCCACGTCGCCGCCGATGACGGCGAGATGCAGTTCGCTGTCGAGGTCGTCGGCGAGTTCGCGGCCCGCGGTGATGACCTCGAAGGAGGGGTCGCGGAGTTCGCCGCGGCGGTGTTCGGTGACGGCCAGTACCGTCATCCTTCGACCACCCCCTTGTTGCGGAGGAATTCGGCCAGTTCACCAGCGGTCTCCTCGGGCGAGCCCTCCCAGACGACGGCGTCGCCCTCCGACTCCGGCTCGTACATCGAGGTGAGGTCGACGGGGGAGTCGACGACGCTGTCGTCGACGCCGAGGTCGTCGAGCGACTGCACGTCGAGCGGCTTGCGCTGTGCCTGCCGGATGCCGCGCAGCGAGGCGTAGCGCGGCTCGTTGATGCCGGTCTGGATGGTCAACACGGCGGGGCCATCCACCTCGGTGAGTTCCTCGATACCGCCCTCGAGTTCGCGGCGGACGTTCGAGACGTTCGCGTCGACGTCCTGGTCGAGGTGGTTGACGACGGCGGCCCACTGGAAGCCGACGCGCTCGGCGAGCGCGACGCCGGTGGCACCGAACGAATCGTCGTCGGCCTGGACGCCAGACAGCACGAGGTCGGGCGCTTCCTCCTCGACGACGGCGGCGAGGAGGTCGGCCTTCGTGGAGACGTCGAGGAACTGTGTGTCGGCGATTGCGTCGTCCCAGATGCGGACGGCGCGGTCGGCGCCCTTCGCGAGCGCCATGCGGATGGTTTCCTCGCTGCGTTCGGGCCCGATGGTGACGGTGACGACCTCGACGTCGTCATCGGGCTCCGCCCGATTGCCCGAGGAGCTCTGCTCCTCGCTGTCGTGGGTTTCGGAGAGCTGCACGGCCTCCTCGACGGCGTAGTCGTCCCACTCGTTGAGGTCGTAATCGAGGTAGCGGTCGTCGACGTCGAGTCCGTCGATATCGAACTCGTCGTCGACCTGCGCCACCTCCTTTACGGTGACAAGTATCTTCATGATCGTCGTTTCAAGATGGCGGCGGTTCGTGGTTAAACGTTTCCGAACGCCGCGAATCGGACGATCAGTTTCCGGCGGCAACGACGCCGTTCGGCCGCACAGCAGTGCAGCGATACGGTCTCACTCGTCGTCCCGGAGCTCGGTCACGTCCTCGTCGGGCAGCGAGATGAGGTTCTCGCGGCCGATGCGGAGCTTGTTCACCTGCCCCTCTTCGTCCATCGCGGAGAGGAGCTGTGACACCTTCGCGTTCGACCAGCCGGTCTCGTCGACGATGGTCGCCTGCTTCATCCGCCCGCCGTTCGACTCCAGCAGGTACTCGATCCGCTCCTCGTCGGAGAGCAGCTCCATGTCCGGTTCGTCCGCGTCTGGCTCGGCCGTGGCGTCTGCCGTCGCGGCCCCTGCGGTGTCGGTCTCGACGGCACTCCCGCCGGCGTCCGGAGCTGTTCCGTCCGTTCCAGCGGGTGCGCCGTCGAACCCGTCATCGTCGTTGCGTGCGAGCGCGTAGCCGCCGAGCGCGAACGCAGCAAGCACGAGCAGCCCTCCGCCGATCAGTTCGACGGCACCGAATCCGAGACTGTCGGGGTCGTCCGGCGTCGGCGTCGGTGTCGGCGTCGGCGTCGGTGTCGGCGTTTCCCCGGTGTAGACGATCTGACCGAGATACCCCGACTCGAACGACGTCGGCCCTTCCCAGCGGAGGACGCCGTCACGGGGTGCTACCGGCGCCGTCTCGACGTTGTAGGCTGCCGGCGGACGGACGACGAGCGTCTGCCGGCTCGTCAGCCCCGGCAGCCACGTCCCGTCGGTCGTGTTGAACGCGTCGCCGACGCGGACTCGGCTGCCCGTCTCCTCGGCGAAATTCGTCCATCGGAACCGGACGCGGAGCCTCCCGACGGTCGTGTTCCCCGTCTCGTTGATCGAGGTCGCGTAGCTAACGTTCTGGATCGACATCTCGCGGCCAGTCGCTTCGCTCGCGGCTCCCGCAGCCCGCTCAAACGTCGCGATGTCGTAGGTTGCGTCGGCGTTTCCGTCCTCGAAGTCGGCGGCGAGTCGCTCGAACGCCCGCGTGTCGTTCTCGTCGTCGAGGACGAAGGCGGTGCTCACCGTCCACCTCGCGTCGCCGTCTGCCTGCAGCTGGACGGTCAGCGTCGTCGACTCCGGCGCAAGCGTCTCGTTCGCCTCTGTCTGCCCTGCGAGGGTCGCTGCCGCCGGCTCGACGGCAGCCAGCGGGACGGTGGCCGCGAGCAGGAGCAGACACAGGAGGGCGAGCCGCGGCCCAAACCGCATACGCTCGGGTGGGCCGGCCTCCAGCAAAACGCTTTCCCTCTCCGTCGTCCCCGAGTCGCGGGAGCTGCACGCTCTCTCTGCGCGCGGACGTTTAACCGTGAAGCCGGGCCCAGCCTCGGTGTGCTCTCCGTTCGCTCCACTGACCGCGCCGTCTCTCCCGTCGTCGGCGTCGTCTGTCTTCTCGCAGTGACCGTCGTCGTCGGTGCCTCGGTCGGCGCCGTCGCGACCGTCTCGCCCCCGGAGCCCGCTCCGGCGGCTGCGATATCGGTCACCGCAACCGCCGACGGCGAGGTGACGCTCGTCCACCGTGGCGGCCGGCCGCTCGATGTCGGCTCGCTCCGAGTGGAACTCACCGTCGACGGCGAGCCGTTGCGCCATCAGCCGCCGGTTCCGTTCGTCGGCGCCACCGGCTATCGAGGGGCGCCGTCGGGCCCGTTTAACGCCGCCAGCGACGGAACGTGGGCGGCGGGCGAACGGACCGAGCTCCGGCTCGCGGCGACGAACGCGCCCCCTCTCCAGCCGGGCGCGCGACTCACGGTGGAGATACGGACTGACGAGGTATCCGCGGTGCGTGCGGAGACGACGGTTCGAGAGTGAACGCCGGCGAGCAGGTCGGTTCGGGGGCGAGCGGCTCGGCAACGAATCCGTCGTCGTCAGGACTACACCGCGACGGTTTCGTCGACCGCCGACGCCTCATCACCGTCCGCGTCTTCGGGCACCTTCGCGACGGTCGTGATCGCGCGCGGCGTGCCGGGCTTCCGCTGCTGGATGTGGTGGTCGAACGCCTCGAAGCCAGCCGCGGAGAACATCCGGTCGGCCTCCGCCTCGTCGTAGAACAGCATGATGGCGTCGGCGAGCTTCTGGAACACGGTCGAGTCGGGGTAGTCCGGGCCGACGACGAGCACCGTTCCGCCCGGCTTCGTGACGCGGCGGAACTCCCGGAGCGCGGCGACGGGGTTCGGCCAGTACTCGATGCTCCCGGAGGACCACAGCGCGTCGAACGCGTCGTCGCGGAACGGGAGCCGCTCGGCGTCGCCGCGGTAGAAGCGGACGTCGCCGTCGCGGCCGAACTTCGCGAACGCTTTCGAGAGCTGGCCGTCCGACTGGTCGAGTCCGTGGACGTCGTCGGTGTGCTGGAGAATGCCCTCCGTCGCGAAGCCCGTCCCGCAGCCGACGTCGAGGACGCGGTCGCCGTCGTCGACGTCGAGCCACTCCAGCGCCTCGTCGCGCATCTCCTCGTTCCAGATGAACGGGTTCACCGTGTCGTAGATGTTCGAGAAGTACTTGTAGAACAGCCGCGCGCGAGCCTTGTTCTCGAGGAATCCCATTGCCGCCACGTTGGGCCCGGACGGGCATAGTTTCACGGATTCGGTGTATCGTGGGCTGGTTCCTGTCGCTCTCCCGGACAGTTTCCCCCGGCGCGTGCTGGCGAGCCCTCGTGGCGAGCCAGCGGCGCGCGAGGGACGAGCGAGCGTATGCGAGCGAGTCGGCTGGGGAGGTTCGTGGTGCGGTCGCGGTGCGGTTGACCCCTAGGTCCGCGCGAGCAGGACGTTAACGGAGTCGTCGGCAGCGTTGAGACCGTTCCGAGTGAGTTAACGGAGTCGTCGGCAGCGTTGAGACCGTTCCGAGTGAGTTAACGGAGTCGTCGGCAGCGTTGAGACCGTTCCGACTGCGCCGTTCAAAGTGCTGCGACTGCCACTAGCCTCGGGTTGATTCACAAGCCGATACCACTCCACGCGGTCCGTCCCCGTGACCACTTCTCCACTCACCCAGGCCGCGCGTTTCGCAACTCACCCACCCCGCGCATTTCGCAACTACCATATACGGCGTCTCCCAACCCACTCGTGATACGAATATGGCGAGGCCAGAGGTTCTAAACCGAATCAAGGAGGCCGAGGAAGAGGCCGACGAGATCGTCGCCGAGGCCGAGACCGACCGCGATAACCGGATCACCGAGGCCCGCCGCGAGGCCGAGGAGATCCGCGAGACCGCCCGCGAGGAGGCGGCCGAACTCAAAGAGAAGCGGCTCGCCGAGGCCCGCGAGGAGATCGAGTCCGAGACGGACGCGCTCCTCGAAGAGGGCGAGGCCGAGCGCGAGAAGCTCCACAACCGCGCGGCAGACCGCGAGGAGGAGGTGGTCGAAGACGTGCTCGACCGGTTCACGGAGGCGGTGCATGCTCAGACCTGAGCGGATGAGCCGGGTCTCGGTGACGGGATCCATGCGCGTGATGGACGACGTCATCGAGGCCGTCCACGACCTCCGGCTGTTCGACGTGACCGACTACGACGGCGAGTGGGAAGGGTTCGAGCCGGGCGCGCCCGAGGAGGGGGCCGACGCGGCCTCCGAGCAGCTCGTCACCGTCCGCTCGCTCGAGAGCATTCTCGAGCTCGACGCGGACGAATACGGCGGCCCGACCCGCGTGCTCGAGGACGACGAACTGTCGAGCGAGCTCGCGGACGTGCGCGACCGCGTCAACGAGCTCGACGACCGCCGCGACGAGCTCGACGACGAGCTGCGCGCCGTCGAAGAGGAGCTCGACGCCGTCGAGCCGTTCGTCGAACTCGGCATCGACCTCGACCTGCTGCAGGGGTACGAGAACCTCGCCGTGCGCGTCGGGCAGGGGGACCGCGAGGCGGTTCGCCGGGCGCTCGCGAGCGCCGACGGCGTCGAACGGCACGAGATATTCGCCGAGGGCGAGACGATGGCCGTCTTCGTCTACCCCGGCGACGTGGCCGTCGAGGACGCGCTCGTCGGCGCGAACTTCACCGCCCTGGAGGTGCCCGAGGCCGACGACGACCCCGAAGGGTACGTCGAGGAGCTCCGCGAGCGCAAGCGGTCGCTCGAGCGCGACCTCGAACGGGTCGAGGAGGAGGTCGAGTCGGTGCGCGAGGAGGTCGCCGGCTTCCTGCTCGCGGCCGAAGAACAGCTCACCGTCGAGGTGCAGAAGCGCGAGGCGCCGCTCTCCTTCGCGACGACGGAGAACGCGTTCGTCGCCGAGGGGTGGCTCCCGACCGAGCGGTTCGTCGACCTCGCCGAGGGGTTACAGGACGCTGTCGGCGACCACGTCGAGGTCGAGGAGCTCGAGCGCGCCGACTACGACGAACACGGCTTCGCGACCGGGCCGGCCGACGACGCCGCACACGGCGGCGCGGGCGGCGAGGCGGTCGCAGCCGACGGCGGTCCGGGTGACGCGGACGCGTCGGCGTCGTCCGACGAGGAGGTCGCGACCGACGGTGGGCATGCAGCTGGCGACCTCGCGATGAGCGGCGGTGCGCCGCCGGTCGTCCAGAGCAACAGCGGCGTCGTGAAGCCGTTCGAGGCGCTCGTCAGCGTCATCAACAGGCCGAAGTACTCCGAGCTGGACCCGACCGTGATTCTGTTCCTCACGTTCCCGGTGTTCTTCGGGTTCATGATCGGCGATCTCGGCTACGGGCTCCTCTACATGGGGCTCGGCTACGCCCTGATGACGAAGTTCGACTCGGACATCATCCGGTCGCTCGGCGGCATCGGGCTGCTCTCCGGCGTGTTCACGGCTATCTTCGGCGTGTTGTACGGCGAGTTCTTCGGGCTCCACCAGCTCGGTGACATCCTGTGGAACAGCCACCCGCCCATCCACAAGGGGCTCCAGCCGCACTTCATCAAGTACGCGCAGGCGTGGCTCCTGCTCAGCATCGTCGCCGGCGTGCTCCACCTCGTCGTCGGGCGCGCCTTCGACTTCGTGAACAATCTCAGCCACGGCGTCGGCGAGGCGGTCTCCGAGAGCGCCTCGTGGATTCTGCTCACCGTCGGGCTGTGGGTGTGGGTGTTCTCGACCATCGCGAGCAGCGCGAAGCCCGAGTTCATGTTCAAGGTGCTCTCGTCGGGTGAGGCCGCGGCGCTGCCGCTCGGCTACGCCGGCTTCTCGCCGACGGTCGGCTGGGCCGGCCTCGCGGTCGCGGCCGTCGGCTTCGTCCTCGCGTTCCGCGCGGAGGGGGCCATCGTCATCGTCGAGTCGATCACGCAGGCGTTCGGCCACGTCATCTCCTACACCCGGCTCGCCGCGGTGCTGCTCGCGAAGGCCGGGATGGCGCTCGCCGTGAACCTGCTCACCTTCGGGGCGTACGCCCACGACGGCGAGTTCCACCTCATCTTCTTCGCGAGCCCCGGGGAGGTCGCCGAGGCCCAGGCGGAAGGCTGGGTCATCTTCAACGGGCTGTTCAACGCGGAGGGTGCGGTCATGCTCGTGCTCGGCGGCCTGTTCGGGCTCGTCGTGCTCGTGCTCGGGCACATGCTGGTGCTCGTGCTCGGCATCACCTCCGCGGGTCTGCAGGCGGTGCGCCTGGAGTACGTGGAGTTCTTCGGGAAGTTCTACGAGGGTGGCGGTCGCGACTACGAGCCGTTCGGCTACGAGCGGCGGTTCACGACCGACGAGTAGCGACCCGCTTCCCCGCGTTCTTTCCGCTCGCGACGCAGATAGTGGCAGCTGTTGGCACACGGGCGCGTCAGGCCCTCGCGGGCACGTTTGGGAAGTTTTATGGGTCGTGTGCGCCGACGTTTCACCGTTCGGAGAGCAATAATGTACGACATCGCCACCACGCTGTTCAGCAGTATCGCACCTGTCTTGCAGAGTTCCGCACCGGCCATCCCGTCGACCTCTGCCGCCGCCCTCGCCGTCGGGCTCGCGGCGTTCGGCGCTGGGTACGCGGAGCGCGGCATCGGTGCTGCGGCGGTCGGCGCCATCGCGGAGGACGACGACATGTTCGGCCGGGGCCTCATTCTCACGGTCCTGCCGGAGACGCTCGTCATTCTGGCGCTCGTCGTCGTGTTCCTCACGCTGTAAACAGCCGACCCACCTTTTCCAATCATGAGCCTTGATACGGTCGTAGAGGACATTCGGGACGATGCCCGCGCGCGTGCGGAGGAGCTCCGCACCGAGGGCGAGCGCCGCGCCGAGGAGATCGTCTCCGAGGCGGAGGCGGACGCCGAGGAGATCGTCGCGGAAGCCGAACGGGACGTAGAACAGGAGATCGAACAGGAGCGCGAGCAGCAGCTCTCCTCCGCGAAGCTCGAGGCGAAGCAGGCGCGTCTCGAAGCACGCCGCGAGGCGCTGCAGGACGTCCGCGAGCGTGTCGAGGCGGCCGTCGCCGACATCGACGGTGAGGAGCGCGAGGAGCTGACGCGGACGCTGCTCGACGCGGCCGCGACGGAGTTCGACGAGTCGGCCGACGTGCTCGTGTACGGGCGCGCTGACGACGAGGGCCTGCTCGAGGACGTACTCGACGACTACGACGGCTTCGAGTACGCCGGCGAGTACGACTGTCTCGGCGGCGTCGTCGTCGAGAGCGACGCCTCTCGCGTCCGCGTGAACAACACCTTCGACTCCGTGCTCGCGGAGGTGTGGGAGGAGAACCTCCGGGAGATATCGGAGCAGCTCTTCGAGGAACGATGAGCGTCGGACAGGAGGGCACAGCGAACTACGAATACGTCACTGCACGGGTTCGGTCGCGCCGCTCCTCGCTGTTCGACGAGGACGACTACCGGAAGCTCGTGCGCATGGGTCCCGGCGAGATCGCGCGGTTCATGGAGGAGTCGGAGTACGAGACGGAGATGAACGCGCTCGGCTCCCGGTTCGCCGGCGTCGACCTCATCGAGTACGCGCTGAACCGGAACCTCGCGAAGCACTTCGAGGACCTGCTGCAGTGGGCCGACGGCGAGCTGTACGACTACGTCGCCCGCTACCTGCGGAAGTTCGACGCGTGGAACGTGAAGACGGTGTTCCGCGGGCTCTACTCCGACGCGGCGACGAGCGAGATCGAAGACGACCTCATCGGCGCCGGCGAGTTCACGGACCAGCAGCTGTCGGCGCTCGTCGACGCCGGCTCGATCGAGGAGGTCGTCGAGCTGCTCGACGGCACGATCTTCGCCGCCGGGCTCGGCGAGGCGTACGAGCTGTACGAGTCGGAGGGGCTGCTCGTTCCGCTCGAGAACGCCGTCGACCGCGCGTACTACGCGGACCTGCTTTCGAACCTGCCGGCGGAGCCGAATCGGGCCGAGGAGCTGTACATTCAGTTCCTCCGCGCGGAAATCGACTTCCGGAACCTCCGGAACGCGCTGCGCATCGCCCGTTCCGGGACCGACATCGATCCGGCTGAGTTCTACATCGAGGGCGGTCGGCTGTTTGCGTCGTCGGAACTCGCCGGCCTCGCGTCGAACCCCGACGAATTAGTCGCTCGGGTGCGTGAGTCCGTGTACGGTGACGAACTCGACGCCGCGCTCGACGAGCTCGCCGACGCCGACGACCTCATCGGCTTCGAGCACGCGCTCGACGCGGCGCTGCTCGAGTACTCGGACACGCTGTCGAGCCGCTACCCGCTGTCGGTGTGTCCGGTGCTCGCGTACGTGCTCGCCAAGGAGCGCGAGACGGACAACATCCGCGCCATCGCACGCGGCCGTGAGGCCGGCCTCGGGCCCGAGGAGATCGAGGCGGAGCTGGTGGTAGCATGAGCCAGGAGATCGGCGTCATCGGGAGTCCGGAGTTCACGACGGGGTTCCGTCTCGCGGGCGTTCGCCGGTTCGCGAACGTCCCCGACGACGAGAAGCCGGAGCGGCTCGACGACGCGGTCGAGGAGATGCTCGCGGACGACGGCGTCGGCATCGTCGTGATGCACGACGACGACCTCGATCATCTCTCGCGTACCGTCCGACAGAACGTCGAAACGAGCGTCGAACCGGTGCTCGTGACGCTGGGCGGGGGTGCCGCGGCGGGCGGCCTCCGCGAACAGATCAAGCGAGCGATCGGTATCGACCTGATGGAGGAAGACGAGTAAACATGAGTCAAGCACAGCAAACGGACGTCGAAGAAGACGGCGTCATCGAGAGCGTGAGCGGTCCGGTCGTGACCGCCACGGACCTCGCGGCCAAGATGAACGACGTTGTCTACGTGGGCAACGAGGGTCTGATGGGCGAGGTCATCGAAATCGAAGGAAACATCACCACCATCCAGGTGTACGAGGAGACGTCGGACGTCTCGCCGGGCGAGCCGGTCGAGAACACCGGCGAGCCGCTCTCCGTGGACCTCGGGCCTGGGATGCTGGACTCCATCTACGACGGCGTCCAGCGCCCGCTCGACGTCCTCGAAGAGCAGATGGGCGCGTTCCTCGACCGCGGGGTCGACGCGCCCGGCATCGACCTCGAGAAGGAGTGGGGCTTCGATCCGACCGTCGAGGTCGGCGACGAGGTCGACCCCGGCGACGTCGTCGGTGTCGTCGAGGAAACGGTCCAAATCGACCACAAGGTGCTCGTTCCGCCGGGCTACGAGGGCGGCACCGTCGAGGCGGTCGAGGCCGGCGAGTTCACCGTCGACGAGGCGGTCGTCACGCTGGAGAACGGCGAGGAGATCGCCATGCGTCAGGAGTGGCCGGTCCGCGAACCGCGCCCGACGGCCCAGAAGGAGACGCCGACGACGCCGCTCGTCTCCGGGCAGCGCATCCTCGACGGACTGTTCCCCATCGCGAAGGGCGGGACGGCCGCGATTCCGGGACCGTTCGGCTCCGGGAAGACCGTCACCCAACACCAGCTCGCCAAGTGGGCCGACGCGGACATCGTCGTCTACGTCGGCTGTGGCGAGCGCGGCAACGAGATGACGGAGGTCATCGAGGACTTCCCGGAGCTGGAGGACCCGGTGACAGGGAACCCGCTGATGAGCCGAACCTGTCTCATCGCGAACACCTCGAACATGCCCGTCGCGGCCCGCGAGTCCTGCGTGTACACGGGCATCACCATCGCGGAGTACTACCGCGACATGGGGTACGACGTGGCGCTGATGGCCGACTCCACCTCGCGGTGGGCGGAGGCCATGCGGGAGATCTCCTCCCGGCTGGAGGAGATGCCCGGCGAGGAGGGCTACCCGGCCTACCTCGCCGCGCGGCTCTCGGAGTTCTACGAGCGCGCGGGCAAGTTCCAGAACATCAACGACACGGAGGGGTCCATCTCGGTCATCGGCGCGGTGTCGCCGCCGGGTGGCGACTTCTCCGAGCCGGTGACGCAGAACACCCTGCGTATCGTGAAGACGTTCTGGGCGCTCGACGCGGACCTCGCCGAACGGCGGCACTTCCCGTCGATTAACTGGAACGAGTCCTACTCGCTGTACCAGGACCAGCTCGACCCGTGGTTCACGGAGAACGTCGCGGACGACTGGCCCGAGCGGCGACAGTGGGCCGTCGACACGCTCGACGAGGAGAACGAGCTGCAGGAGATCGTCCAGCTCGTCGGGAAGGACGCGCTGCCGGAGGACCAGCAGCTCACCCTCGAGGTCGCGCGCTACCTGCGCGAGGCGTATCTCCAGCAGAACGCGTTCCACGACGTGGACACCTACTGTGAACCGGAGAAGACCTACCGGATGCTCGGCGCCATCAAGACGTTCAACGACGCGGCGTTCGAGGCGCTGGATGCCGGCGTCCCGGTCGAGGAGATACAAGAGATCGACGCGGCGCCCCGCCTGAACCGGATGGGGACCGCCGCTGACTACCACGAGTTCATCGACGAGCTCGAAGCGGACATCAACTCGCAGCTACAGGAGAAGTACTGACAATGCAGAAGGAATACAAGACGATCACGGAGATCAGCGGCCCGCTGGTGTTCGCCGAGGTCGACGAGCCCGTCGGGTACGACGAGATCGTCGAGATCACGACCACCAACGGCGAGACGCGCCGCGGCCAGGTGCTCGAATCGACGAGCGAGTACGTCGCGATCCAGGTGTTCGAGGGGACCTCGGGCATCGACAGGCAGTCGTCGGTGCGGTTCCTCGGCGAGACGCTCCAGATGCCGCTGACCGAGGAGCTGCTCGGGCGCGTGCTCTCTGGGTCCGGGGAGCCGATCGACGGTGGCCCGGAGATCGAGCCGGAGATCGAGCGGCCAATCGTCGGGTCGGCGATCAACCCCACCGCACGGGAGTACCCGGAGGAGTTCATCCAGACGGGCGTGAGTTCGATCGACGGGATGAACACCCTCGTTCGCGGCCAGAAGCTCCCCATCTTCTCGGCGTCGGGGCTGCCGCACAACGACCTCGCGCTGCAGGTCGCCCGGCAGGCGACCGTCCCCGAAGAGGACGAGACGGAGGGCGGCTCGGAGTTCGCCGTCATCTTCGGCGCGATGGGCATCACCCAGGAGGAGGCGAACGAGTTCATGCAGGACTTCGAGCGTACCGGCGCGCTGGAGCGCTCTGTCGTCTTCATGAACCTCGCGGACGACCCGGCCGTCGAGCGGACGATCACGCCGCGGCTGGCGCTGACGACCGCAGAGTATCTCGCCTTCGAGAAGGACTACCACGTCCTCGTCATCCTCACGGACATGACGAACTACTGCGAGGCGCTCCGCGAGATCGGTGCCGCACGCGAGGAGGTGCCGGGCCGCCGTGGCTACCCCGGCTACATGTACACGGACCTCGCACAGCTGTACGAGCGGGCCGGCCGCATCGAGGGCCGCGATGGCTCCGTGACGCAGATTCCCATCCTCACGATGCCCGGCGACGACGACACTCACCCGATTCCGGACCTGACGGGGTACATCACCGAGGGGCAGATCTACATCGACCGCGACCTGCACAGTCAGGGCATCCGCCCGCCGGTGAACGTGCTGCCGAGCCTGTCGCGGCTGATGGACGACGGGATCGGCGAGGGGCTCACCCGCGCGGACCACGGCGACGTGTCCGACCAGCTGTACGCTGCCTACGCGGAGGGTGAGGACCTGCGCGACCTCGTGAACATCGTCGGTCGCGAGGCCCTCTCCGAGCGGGACAACCGCTTCCTCGACTTCGCGGACCGCTTCGAGGAGGAGTTCATCGATCAGGGGTTCGACCGGAACCGCGACATCGACGAGACGCTCGACCTCGGCTGGGAGCTGCTCTCGATGTTCCCGAAGGCGGAGCTGAACCGTATCGACGAGGAGCTCATCGAGGAGTACTACAAGGACGACGCCGCCGAGGAAGTCACGGCCGACTGACGCCCGCGACTCACTCGTCTTTCTCCCGTTTTCGCCGGCGAGCGACGGCTCCGACCGCCTGATCCCGTCGCCCGAAGGAAACGACTAACTCCCTCGCCCCGCAACGCACACCCAAATGGCCAAGGACGTCAAGCCCACCCGGAAGAACTTGATGGCGATCGAGGATCGCATCGAGCTCTCCGAACGGGGCCACGACACGCTCGAGAAGAAGCGCGACGGCCTCATCATGGAGTTCATGGACATCCTCGACCAGGCGAAGGAGGTCCGCGAGAACACCGACCAGCAGTACCAGCGCGCCCAGCGCGCTATCAACATGGCCCGCGCGATGGAGGGCGACGTGGCCGTCCGGGGGGCTGCCTCGGCGCTGAAAGAGCACCCGGAGATCACCTCCGAGTCGAAAAACATCATGGGCGTCGTCGTCCCGCAGATCGAGTCCTCGAAGGTGCGCAAGGACCTCGACGAGCGCGGCTACGGCGTGCTCGGCACGAGCGCGCGCATCGACGAGGCCGCTGAGGCGTACGAGGAGCTCCTCGAAACCATCATCCTCGCCGCGGAGGTCGAAACGGCGATGAAGAAGATGCTCGAAGAGATCGAGAAGACGAAGCGCCGCGTCAACGCCCTCGAGTTCAAGCTACTGCCGGAGCTGTACGACGCCGAGGAGTACATCGAACAGAAGCTCGAAGAGCAGGAGCGCGAGGAGATCTTCCGGATGAAGAAGATCAAAGCGAAAAAAGAAGAACAGGAAGCCGAGGAGGAAGCCGCCCGCGAGGCCGAGGAGCGGGAGGAGCCGGTTCCGGCCGACGACTGACCCCGCCGTTCTCTGTTCCCCGCCCGTTCTCCCACAGCTTCCTTACCACGCGGCGTGAGCCGGGCGTATGGTCACCGAACCACTCGCTGCCGTCGCCGTCGCCGGTCTGCTCGCGGCGAGCGCGTTCTTCTCGGGGAGCGAGACGTCGGTCTTCTCGCTCGAGTCCCACCGGGTCGCCGCGATGGTCGAGCGGGGGGACTCCGGCGCGGCGACGCTCTCGCGGCTTCGCGAGGACCCCCATCGGCTGCTCATCACCATCCTGGTCGGCAACAACGTCGTCAACATCGCCATCGCGTCGGTGACGACGGCGGTTTTCGTCGCCCGGTTCGACGCCGGGGTCGGCACGGTCGCCGCGACGCTCGTGGTGAGCGTGCTCGTGTTGCTGTTCGGCGAGATCGTCCCGAAGAGCTACGCGGTCGGCAACGCAGAATCGGTCGCGCGCCGGGTCGCCGGGCCGGTGACGGCGCTCGGGACGCTGCTCTCTCCCGTGGTCACCGCCTTCGACGCCGCGAACGAGGCGATCCGCCGGCTGGTGGGTGGTGCGCGCGACATCGAACGGCCGTACGTCACCCGAGAGGACATCGCCGCGCTCGTCGGTGCGGCCGAGCGAGAGGGAGTCGTCGACGCCGAGGAGCGCGCGTTCATCGACCGGGTGTTCCGGTTCGACGACGTGGCCGTCCGGGAGGTGATGGTGCCGCGCGCGGACGTGGTCGCGGTCGAGGAGACGGCGACGGTCGCGACGGCGGTCGACCGGGCGGCCGCAGAGCGGGTGAGCCGCCTTCCCGTCCGCCGCGACGGTGAACACGTCGTGGGCTACGTCGACCTGCGCGACCTCGTCGACGCCGACCCCGATGCGCCCGTCTCGGCGTTCCTGCTGCCCGTCGTCCACGCCTACGAGGGACGCGACGCCGCGGACCTGCTTGCGGAGCTGCAGGCGCGACGGGTGGAACTCGCGGTCGTCTTCGACGAGTTCGGCGCGCTCGAAGGGCTCGTCACCGTCGAGGACATCATCGAGGAGCTGGTCGGCGAGGTGTTCGACGTGGGCGAGCCGCGGGCGGTGTCACGCGTCGGTCCGAACCGGGTGAGCGCGCGCGGGGTGGCTGACGTGGACGCGGTGAACGACCTGCTCGGGACCGACCTGCCACAGGTGGAAGGGGGGTCGCTCGCGGCGCTTCTGTCCCGTGAGTTCGACGGCGTCCCGGCCGTCGGCGAGTCGGTCGTCGTCGCCGGCGTTCGGCTGACGGTGCGGTCGGTGGAGGAGCACCGGGTGACGCGGCTGCTCGTGGAACGGATAGACGAAAGCGGGGAGTAGGGAGGAAGGCTGGTTAGTAAGATGGACTTTTTCTCTATATGATTCATTTGGGGATATATGTCCTCGCTTGAGCCCCTCTCACTATCTCTCTCGATACTATTGTTGATTCTCTCGACGTATTTGGGTATCTCACTCCACGAACTCACACATTGGATTGTCGCTCGATGGTGGACAGATAGTGCCATCATTAGATTTGATTATCTGGTCGTCCCCTCTTACGTCGATTTACAAGGTGTTCAACTCCCTCACCAAGCAATACGAACTATCGGTGCCTCTCCGTTCGCGATATGGTTCGTTCCCCTCTTAGGGTTCGTATTTTGGTTTGTGATTCCTTCGTGGAATGAACACGGTCTCGAATCGTTAGGGCTCGCTTTGTTCCCAATTAGCAGTGTAATCCTCATCACGAGTCCATCAGATGTCCTAGCAACCCTATTTCCATCAGCTTGGAGAGACCGGTACCCAGCTGGAGAGACAGAATACGAATTGAGTCATCGAAAGGATTTGCTTGCGCTAACCAGAGAGGTTCGAAAACGGATATAGTTCTCTTACACCGTTTCATCTGGGAAGCCAGCGCAGTAGCTCACGGAAAACGCAACAAAAATGAACAGCATCCGCCGCGAGTGAAGCGAGCGGCGGTTCACGGAACCGAGCGAAGCGAGGTTCCGTAGCGCCCGCGGACTGACGCGCCGCGAAGTGGCGCGGAGGGAGCAGGCGCGCATATTTTCCCCAAGTTTTTGCCTGACCGAGCGGCCCGAAGGGCCGCGAGGGAAGTGCAAAAAGTGGGTTACATTGCGCCGCCCATGCCACCCATACCGCCCATGCCACCCATGCCGCCGCCCATACCGCCGGGGCCGCCGGGCATGTCGTCGCCGTCGTCGTCCTCACCGGTCTTGCCGCCGACGAGGTCGCCGGCCGCGATGACGTCGTCGATGCGGAGGATCATCACGGCGGCCTCCGTCGCGGACTCGACGGCCTGCGTCTTCACGCGGAGCGGCTCGACGACGCCGTCCTCGGCCATGTCGACGACCTCGCCGGTGTAGGCGTCGAGGCCGGCGGTGGTGTCGCCGCCGTCGTGCTTGCTCCGGAGGTCGACGAGCGAGTCGATGGGGTCGAGGCCGGCGTTCTCCGCGAGCGTGCGCGGGATGACGTCGATGGCGTCAGCGAAGGCCTCGACGGCCAGCTGTTCGCGCCCCCCGACGGAGTCGGCGTAGTCGCGCAGGCCGAGCGCGAGCTCCGTCTCCGGGGCGCCGCCGCCGGGCAGCACCTGCCCCTCCTGCAGCGTCGTGCGGACGACGCCGAGCGAGTCGTCGATGGCGCGCTCGACCTCGTCGACGACGTGCTCGGTGCCCCCGCGGAGCACGAGCGTGACGGACTTCGCCTCCTCGACGTCCTCGACGAAGATCTTCGTGTCGCCGCCGATCTCCTTCTCGGCGACGGAGCCGGCGAAGCCGAGGTCGTCGTCGGTGATGTCGTCGAGGTTGGAGACGATGCGCGCGCCCGTCGACCGGGAGAGTGCCTTGATGTCGGACTTCTTCGCGCGGCGCACCGCGAGGATACCCTCCTGTGCGAGGTAGTGCTGGGCCATGTCGTCGATGCCCTTCTGGCAGAAGACGACGTCGGCGCCGACCGCCTTGAGCTGGTCGACCATCTCGCGGAGCTGCTTCTCCTCCTGGTCGAGGAACTGCTGGAGCTGGTCGGGGTCGGTGACGTTGACCTCGGTGTCGATCTCCGTCTCCTTCACCTCGATGGGGGTGTCGAGCAGCGCGATGTTCGCGTCCTCGACGAAGTAGGGCATGTTCTCGTGGACGCGCTCCTTGCCCACGATGACGCCCTCGACGAGCTCGGAGTCGGCGACGGAGCCGCCGACGACCGTCTGGACGTTGATGTTGTCCGTGTCGATCCCCTCGTCGTCGGCGACCGCGCGGATGGCGTCGACGACGAGGTTCGCGAGCGTGTCCTTTGCGTTCTCGGCGCCCTTGCCGGTCATCGCGGTGCCGGCGATCTGCTGGAGCGTCTCGGTGTCGTCGGCGTCGACCTCGATGGCGATGTCCTCGAGAATCTCCTTGGCCTTCGCCGCGGCCTGCCGGTACCCCTGCGCGAGGATGGTTGCGTGGATGTCCTGCTCGAGGAGGTCCTCGGCCTTCGCGAGGAGTTCGCCGGCGATGACGACGCTCGTCGTCGTCCCGTCGCCGACCTCGTCCTCCTGTGTCTCCGCGACCTCGACGATCATGTTGGCCGCGGGGTGCTCGATGTCCATCTCCTGGAGGATGGTGACGCCGTCGTTCGTGACGACGACGTTGCCCGAGTTGTCCACGAGCATCTTGTCCATCCCTTTCGGGCCGAGCGTCGTCCGGACGGACTCGGCGACGGCCTTCCCGGCCGTGATGTTCATCGACTGCGCGTCCTTCCCGGAGGTGCGCTGGCTGTCCTCCGAGAGTACGATAAGGGGCTGGTTACCCATCTGCTGAGCCATAACAGGAGAATGATTGTCCACGATTCTATATAAATCTACCGAACCACCGCGCCGAAAACCGCAACACGGCGAGCTATCGTCTATCGTGGGAACGGCTCACAGGGGGAGGGTTGAAATACCAATACGGCGTGGGCTACCGCTACGGCTCGGGTTCGTCGAACTCCACGCCGTCGTCCGGGTTCGTCTCGATCTCGAACTCGGCGTCGGCCTCGGGGGCCTCGCCCTCGCCGCCGGGGAAGCGGTGGTAGCCCATCCCTTCCTGTTGCATCTCGTTGTGGCGGCGCTCGAGGAAGGAGTAGACCGCGCCGTGGGGCGCGCCGTCGAGGAGCATCTCCACCGCCGACCGGACCACCTCGACCTCCTCGGGGTCGCCGATGACGCCGACGGTTTTGCCGTAGACGACGACGGAGGCGCCGGACAGCTCTTCCATGAGCTGTCGGGTCCGGCCGTCCTCGCCGATGATGCGGCCCTTCTTCCGCTGGAGGTCGTTCTTGTTGCGGGTCGCGGCGTCGAGGTCGACGAGGTCGAACATCCGCATGTCGTCGTCGAGCAGCGTCAGCGCCTCCTCGGGGCGGAAGCCGCGCCCGATGGCCTGCACGATGTCGGGCCCTTTCAGCCCCGTCACCGGGTCGCCAACCGACTCGATCTCGACGGAGCCCGTCTCCGAGTCGATGTTGAGGCGGACCTCGGCGCGCTCTTCGATCTCGCGCATGGTCTCGCCGCCCGCACCGATGAGGACACCGATGCGGTCCTGCGGGATCGTCACGTGTTGCATACGTCGACTACCCCGCGGAGAAATTTAAGGGTTGGTTCAGCGGGCGAGCGACCCGGTGTGCCACTGCGTGGCGTCAGTCGTCGTCTTCCTCTTCGTCCTCCTCATCGTCGTCAGCGTCCTCTTCCTCGTCGTCTTCGCCGTCGTCGTCTTCGCCGTCGTCGTCATCGTCGTCGTCATCGTCCGCCCGTTCCTCGTCGCCACGGTCGTCGGCGTTCTCCGCGCCGTCGTCTGCGTTGTCCTCTTTCTCGTACGCGTTCTCGTCAGCCGGCGCGTCCTCTGCCGGCCCGCGCTCGTCGTCCTCAGCGTCGTCCTCAGCGTCGTCGTCCGTCTCGTTCTCGTACTCGTACTCCTCCTCGACGAGCGTCAGCGCACCGTCCTCGCCGACCTCGTAGCTGAGCTCGGCTTCGAGACCGTCCGCTTCGATTTCGATCTTGAGATCGTCCTCGACAGAGACGTTCTCCGCGACGACGGTCCCGTTCGCGTCGGTCACGTACTCCTCGTCACCGACCTCGACGGTCGCGTTCTCGACGGCTGCGCCCGCGTGTTCGACCGTCACGGTGACGGTCCCGTTGTCGTACGCCGTCATCACGTCCGCGCCTTCTGCGCTCGCGTCCGCGTCGGCAGCCGTCACTCCGGTACCGGTCACGGCGGCCGCGCCACCGACGACCGTGAGCATGGCCGCCAGCGCGACCGCGATTAGCTTGGTGTTCATTGCATCCCTCCCTATCGGCGAGCAGGGCATAAACCCGAAACGCCGTTCAGACGTTTCAGCACCGTTACCGGTCGCTCAAACGATTTGAACGGAGATACGTACGACCGTTCAACCGGCCGCGTCGAGGGCTCGTTCGGCTACAGCGACCGTTCGAGCACGTCTTCGGGGTGAGCGGCGCCGCCGACCCCGGTCGTGACTGTCTCCGCGCGCTCGAAGCCGTGCGTCTCGAAGAAGCTCCGCGCCGCGCGGTTGCCGGCGAGCACGCCCGTCCGGAGACGCTCCGTGCCGGCCTCGCGCGCGGCCGTCTCGACGGCTTCGAGCAGCGCCGTGCCGACGCCCTCGCGCTGGCTGTCCGGGTGGACGAACAGCGTGTACAGCTCGACCTCGTCGGCGAACGTCTGCTGAGCGGAGGCGAAGCCGACCACGTCGCCGTCGCGCTCGGCGACGAGGAACAGCAGGTCCTCGCGCTCCTCCAACACCTGTTCGAGGAAGTCGGCGTCGTAAAGATTCGCGAGCCCCTCGCGTATCTGGTCGGTGTCGAGCACGCCGGGGTACGTGTCCCACCACGCCGCGTCGGCGATTTCACGGATTGCGGTCACGTCGTCCGTCGTCGCCGGTCTGACGGTCACGGTCATGGTCGTCGCGGGTTACGCATCCTGCTCCTCCGCCGGCTCGGTCACGTACGAGAGGAGCTCGTCGCCGGTCACGTCGAACCCCTGCCGCGAGAAGAACGCGGCGACGTTCTCGCAGTCGCGCTCGAGGAACTCGCGGCTGTTCGGGTGGTGGACCGTCACGGCCTGCCCCACGTCGATGACGTAGAGCTGGTCCGCGTGGACGAGCACGTTGTACTCCGAGAGGTCGCCGTGGACGAGCCCCGCGCGGTGGAGCCGCCGCATGTACTCGCGGACGACCTCGTAGGCCGTCTCGGGGTTCTCCACGTCCACCTCGCTGAGCCGCTTCGCGCGCTGGCCGCCCGCCCCGATGAACTCCATCACGAGGACGTTCCGCTGGACGGCGATGGGCTCGGGAACGAGCACGCCAGCCGCACGCGCCCGCCGGAGGTTCGCGAACTCCTTTTTCGTCCACGCGACGACGATCTTCCGCTTGTTCGACCCGAGCCCCTCGAAGCGGGGGTCGCCGTCGAGATACTCGCGCATCGCGCGGAAGTCGGAGGCGTTGATGCGGTAGATCTTCACCGCGACCTCCCGGTCGGCCGCCTGCGCGACGTAGACGTTCGCCTCCTTGCCGGTCGACAGCGGCCCGCCGAACGCGTCGACGTGGCCGTCCTGCACGAGCTTGTACAGCGCGGCGAGCGTCGCGTCGTCGAACACCGACTCCTCGACCTTGAACTGATCTGCGTCCTTGATGCGGTCGCGAAACTCGAGGAACTCGCGGTCCCGTTTGCGCCCGGCGCGGTCCGCGTCGGTGTCCGTGACGTCGATCTGCTCCCACTCGTCGCCCGGGACGTCCACCTCGTCCGCGTCGACGAGCTCGAACTCGCTCACGGCGGGCTCCCGGCCATCACGCGTGCTCCTGGATGTGACCTTCCTCGCGGAGCTGGTCGGCCGCGCTCTTCTCGTAGCGCCACGTGATGTCGCCCTTCTCGTCCTGCCAGTCCCACGGCTCGACGAGGACGACGTCGTCCTCGCGGATCCAGACGCGCTTTTGCATCCGGCCGGGGATGCGGGCGGTTCGCTCGACGCCGTCCATACACCGGACCGTCACCCGGTTCGCGCCCAGCATCTCCGTGACGACGGCGAACACCTCGTCGTCGTCGGGCATCCGGAGGTCGTTCCGGTTCTCCTGGTCGCTCATACGCGTCGCTTGCGTGCCGGGACGTATAACTCTTGAAGCTCTCCGGGGCGGCGACGGCTCGCCGCCCCGGTCCTCGCGTCGCTGTGGTGCGGATTTAAGCCCCCTGGCCCGAACGACCCCGTATGCGCGCCGTCGTCTTCGACGAGCCCGGCGAACCGATGGAGATACGCGAGGTGGACCGCCCCGACTGCGACCCCGACGGGATCGTCGTCGAAACCGAGGCCTGCGGCGTCTGCCGCTCCGACTGGCACGCCTGGCAGGGCGACTGGTCGTGGGTCGGCGTGGAGTCGAAACCGGGGCTCGTCTTCGGTCACGAGCCCGTCGGCATCGTCCGCGAGGTCGGCGAGAACGTCTCTTCGGTGAGCGAGGGCGACCGCGTCACGAACCCATTCAACCTCGCGGACGGAAGCTGTCCGCTCTGCCAGCAGGGGAAACAGAACGTCTGCGAGCGGTCGATACCGATGGGGTTCGTCGACTTCGCGAAGGGCGCCTTCGCCGAGGAGTACGCCGTGAGCGCCGCGGACACGAACGTCGTGGCGCTCCCCGACGACGCCGACCCCGTCGACGTGGCCGGGCTCGGCTGCCGGTTCGCTACTGCCTTCCACGGCATCACCCACCGCGTCGACCTCGGCCCCGGCGACTGGGTCGCCGTCCACGGCTGTGGCGGGGTCGGCCTCTCTGCGGTCCACGTTGCCGACGCGCTCGGCGCGAACGTCGTCGCCGTCGACCTGAAGGCGGAGGCGCTCGCGAAGGCGACGGAGCTGGGTGCCACGCACACCGTGCAGGTCGACGAGGTGGACGACGTCCCGCGCGCCGTGAAGGGGCACACGCCGCGGAACCGCGGCGCCGACGTGAGCGTCGACGCGCTCGGCATCGCCCAGACCTGTCGCAACTCCGTCCGGAGCCTCGCGACGCAGGGGCAGCATCTCCAGATCGGACTCACCACGAGCGAGGAGCGCGGCGAGGTGTCGCTGCCGGTCGACGAGATCGTCTTCGACGAGCGGGAGTTTCTCGGCTCCTACGGGATGCCGGCCCACGAGTACGACGAGATATTCCGGATGATAGACGCCGGCACTATCGACCCCGGCGCCATCGTCTCCGAGACCGTCTCGCTGGAGGAGGTGCCCGACACCATCGCCTCGATGGGTGAGTACGACACGGTCGGCATTCCCGTCTGCAACTCGTTTTGAATCGGGGTTCGTCGTCCGGTGTTGTGTGATTTTTCCGTTTGGGACTCGATGGCGTCGCTTCGGATGTCGTGAGTAATGGCGTTGGTTCGGGTATCGTGAGTGATTGCGTTGGTTCGGGTATCGTGAGTGATTGCGTTGGTTCGGGTATCGTGAGTGATTGCGTCGCTTCGGGTATCGTGACTGATGGCGTCGCTTCGGGTATCGTGACTGATTGCGTTGGTTCGGATGATGTCCTGCTCGCGCGGACCTAGGGGTCAACCGCCCCGCGACCGCACCACGAACCTCCCCAACCGACTCGCTCGCATACGCTCGCTCGTCCCTCGCGCGCCGCTGGCTCGCCACGAGGGCTCGCCAGCGCGCGCCACGGCTGGAGACGAGAGAACCACGATGATTTATTCGTCGGTCGGTCGGGAACTCGGCTATGGACATCGAGGAAGCACGCGACTGGCTCGGCGAGCGTGGCGAGCAGGGCGTCCTCGCGCTCGCAGTCGGGTTGGTGGTCGTCGCCTCGTCGGACAAACGCGCCGCGGCCGGGGTCGCCGTCGTCGTCGCCGGCATCGGCCTCGTGGCCGCGGGACTCGTCGACTCGGCGCTCGAACGACTCGGAATGAAAGGGATGGTTTAGGGGTCAGCTGCTCCGCTGCTCCTCGCGGCGCTCGGCGCGGTGTTCGCTGATGAGCTCGTCGACCATCGACTCCGTCTCCGCCTGTTCGCGCTCGGCGGCCCGGTCGCGCCAGTCGTCGACGATCGCGGCCACGTCCGACTCCTTCGCGACCGCGAGCTCGTCGATCTCCCGGATCGTCACGTCCTCTGCGGGGCCGTACGCCACGTCGTGCTCGTGGAGCACCGCCTTCGCCTGGTCGGGGAGCGTCCCCTCCTTCAGCAGGACCCGCGGCTCCACCGCGGCGAGCCGTTCGGCCGTCGACCGGCCGGCGCCGGAGGCGTCGCGGACGTAGACGACGTCGCCCTCGGCGAGCCCGAACGACTCGTCCGCCTCGTCGATGGCCGCGGTGGTGAACTGCTCGACGGGTTTCACGGGGACGAGGTCGCGCTCCTCACCGGCCACGTCGGCGAAGTTCGAGTGGTCGAGCTTCCAGAGTCGCTTGAGCCGTTCGAGCTTCGCCTCGGCGGCTTCGGTCCGCTCGCGCTCCTCGTCGAGCTCCTCTTCGAGTCGTTCGTTCTCGCGGCGGAGCCGCGTCACCTCCCGGCGCTCGCGTGCCTCCCGGCGCTCCTCGCGGCGGGCGGCCGACAGCTCTTCCTCGTACTCCTCGAGCTCGGCGTCCTTCTCCGCGACGGTCTCTTTCAGGTCCGAGACGTGCGATTCGAGCCGGTCGACCCGCTCGCGGAGCCGGTTGATCTCCTTCTCCTCGGCGGTGAGCTCGCGGGCCATGTGCTCGATGCCCTCGTCGTCGTCCTCGTCGTCGACGACCATCCGGTCGAGCACCGTCTCGACGGACTCCTCCTCGCTCAACACCGCCGCGGTCACCTCGCCGCGGTCGAACTGCGGCGGGAGCTTCCGGGCGATGCGCTCGAACTGGTCCTCGTGGGCGTCGAAGGCGTACAGCGCGGCCGCGAGCGCGTCCCGCTCGTGGTCGTTGTCGTACGACGCCTCCCGGGTGCGGTGTTTCTTCCCGTCGACCGGGAGGTCGCGGTCCGGCGTCCACCCCGCGGCGTCGAACGAGCGGCGGAACCCCTCGACGGTCTCGGGCATCGGGGTCACGTCCGCGGCGACCAGCAGCGGTCGCCCGTGTTCGATGATCCACTCGATGACCGCGGCGGTGTCGTCCGTCCGCGTGGAGTAGACGTCCAGCGGCGTCCCGTCGAGGTCGACGAGCGCGACGGCCGTCGTCGTTCCGGGGTCGATACCGACGATGACGTGGTCGCGGCGCTTGGCGAGCGGGCTGAACTCGATGCCGTCGCGCCGCTCGCGTTCGATCTCGACGCGGACGTCGCCGCTCCGGGACGCCGAGACGGGGATGTCGGCGGGGCGCGCCTCGACGGTGAACACCGCCTGCGAGTAGCCGCCGTACTTCTCGGTCACCTCCTGCTCGTAGTCGAGGCCCGTCTCGTCGAGCTGCGCTTCGACCTCGCGGGCGCGCTTGCGGACGTTGCCGTGGATGCGCCGCGTGTAGCGGTCCTGGCTCCACCCGCCCTTTCCGGTCGAGCGGCCGCGCGACACTTTCACCCGCGTCGTGTCGGCGAACGCCGACACCTGCTGGCCGACGTTGGCCGCCGCCAGCCGCGCCGCGGCCTCCGCCTCCTTCATCGGCTGTTTGCCGTACGGGACGCCGTGACGCTTCGCAACCCGTGACAGCGGCTCCGGCTGCTCGGCACCTGTCACCTGCACGAGCGTCGTTCCCTCCGGGAGGTCACGCAGGAGCTCGACGAGCGCGTCGGTGTCCGCGGCGAGCTCGTAGACGTTGTCCGTCGCGACGACGTCCGGCTCCTCGCGGTCGATGAGTCGGCGGAGCTTCCGATAAGAGACCACGTCGCGGTCGACCTGTTCGCCGTCGAACGCGACCACCGCGTAGGAGGGGGCGTCCCCACGGATGTCGCCGCTCTGGACGTCGACGCCGAAGACGAGGGCGTTGAGCGCGGTCGTGCGGGTGCTCACCCTCGCGGGTTAGCGACTCGTGGGGATAAGTTTCCTGCCGGGGTCACTCTCCGTCCGGGTACGGCACGTCGACGGTGTCGCCGTCGTCCGGGAGGAAGGCGCGCTCCCCCTCGAACGCCTCCCGTCCTTCGGCTTCGAGGTCGCCCTCGTGGCCGGCGTACCGCGAGGAGACGTGGACGAACGCGAGCCGCTTTGCATTCGCGCGGTTGGCGATCTCGGCGGCCTGAGCGGCCGTCGAGTGGCCGGTCGCGGCGGCGCGTTCCCGCCGGTCGGCGGCGAAGGTGGCGTCGTGGACGAGTAGGTCGGCCCCGGCTGCCGCCTCCACCGTCGCCCCGGTCGGCTGCGTGTCGCCCGTGTAGACGAACCGGCGACCGGGCCGCGGCTCGCCGACCACCTGGTCCGGCTCGACGACCGTGCCGTCGTCGAGTTCGACCGGTTCGCCGCGGTGGAGCCGCGAGAACTTCGGCCCGACCGGGACGCCCAGTTCCTCGGCGCGCTCGCGGTCGAACCGTCCCTTCCGGTCCTCTTCGACGAGCGCGTAGCCGACCGATTTGGCGCGGTGGTCAGTCCGGAAGGCGCGAACCTCGTACTCGTCGGCGTCGAGCGCGACGTCGCCCGGCGACACCTCGTTGACGCGGACGGGGTAGGAGGGTCGTGCCCCGGTCGCGGCGACGAGGTTCTCGATTGTTCCTCTGGTGCCGGCCGGCGTGTGGATGGCGACGGGTTCCTCGCGGTCGTTGAAGTCCCACGACTGTATCAGCCCGGGGATGCCGAGCACGTGGTCGCCGTGGGTGTGGGAGACGAACAGATGCGAGACGGTGAAGCCGGTGGAAAAGCGCATCATCTGTCGCTGGGTCCCCTCGCCGCAGTCGAACAGGAACCGGTCACCCTCCCGGCGGACGAAGACGGCGCTCGTGTTCCGCGCCGTCGTGGGGACGGCCCCGCTCGTCCCGAGGAAGGTCACGGAGAGCGTCATTACCGGAGGGAACGGCAGCGCCGTTGAAACGGGTGTCGACTCGCCGCCGGCGGAACCGTTCAGATCGTTCATCGCACGACGGAGGCGGTATCGAACGGTCGGAACGGGCTCGGCTCTTTTTACCGACGTGTGCCCTCCGTTCAGACGAAATATGCGGACACAACTCGCAACAGGCCTGATGGCGGCACTGCTCGTGCTCGCTGGCTGTTCCACCGGGCTCGATCCGGGCAGCGGGACCGGGACAGTGAACTTCTACATGAGCGACCAGCCGGGCGCGATAGAGGAGTTCGACCACCTCAACGTCACGGTCGACGAGGTGACGTTCGTCCGGGCCGACGGGAATCAGACCACGAAGGACGCGAACGCGACGGTCGACCTGACGCGACTGAGAGGGTCGAACGCCAGCCTAATCGAGGAGTACGACGTCGAGAGCGGCGACTACACGAAGGTGTTCCTCTCCGTCGAAGCCGTCGACGGGACGCTCACGAACGGTTCCTCGGCGGACGTGAAGCTTCCCTCCGAGAAGCTCCAACTGAACCAGAACTTCACCGTCGGTGACGGCGAGGAGGTCGACTTCGTCTACGACGTCATGGTGACGAAGGCCGGCGGTTCCGCCATGTACGTCCTCCGACCGGTCGCGAGCGAGTCCGGCACGGACGTCGAGATCGACGAGGTGGAGATGGACACCGACCGACGGGTGCCGGCAAACGGAACCGACGCGTCGGCTGAGCAGGGGTCGCTGAACTTCTACGTCAGCGACGAGAAGAACGCTATCAACGACTTCGAGCACCTGAACGCCACGATCACGAAGGTCGGCTTCCAGCGGAGCGGCGAGTCCGGCAACTGGACGGAGTACGACGTCGACAACCGGACGGTTGACCTCACCGAGCTGAAAGGTGACAACGCGACCCTGTTGGAGACGTTCGACATCGAGTCCGGGAACTACACGAAGGTGTTCGTCCACGTGAGCGCGGTGAACGGCACGCTGACTGACGGCTCCTCGGCCGACGTGAAACTCCCCTCCGAGAAGCTCCAGCTCAACGAGAACGTCCGAGTCGAGGAGAACGCGACGGTCGACTTCGTCTACGACATCACCGTCGTGAAGCGGGGGAACTCCGGGAGCTACAACATCAAGCCGGTCGCGAGCGAGTCCGGCACGGACATCCCAATCGACGACGTGGACGAGCGTGCAGACGACGATGACGACGACGAAGCCGACGACGCAGACCTCTCTGCCGAGTTCGTCGGGAACGTCTCGGCCGGCGAGAACGCGACCGTTCGCGTGACGAGCGGCGGGGGACCCGTCGAGAACGCGACGGTCGAGTACAACGACACGGAGTACACGACCGACGCGGACGGCGAGGCGACGTTCGCCGTCGCGGAGAACGCGAGCGAGGTCGAGGTCTCCGTGACGTTCGATGGCAGCGAGGCGGAAGCCGAGGCGGACGTGGCCGCTGAGAATGGCGGGGCGGCCGACTCCGAGAACGGGACCGCGGTGTACGCGTTCCAGCCGGTCGCAGCCTGAGCCGCACGACTACGCTGATTTTTCTGGCGAGCGACGATTCGTCCGCTACACGTAGGTGAACCACTCGTCGTGGTCGTCCGTGCGTCGCTCCACCAGCTCGAAGAACGCCGACTGGAGCTCCTCGGTGACGGGACCGCGGCTCCCGTCGCCGATGGTGACGTTGTCTACCTTCCTGATGGGGGTCACCTCCGCGGCCGAGCCGGTGAAGAACAGCTCGTCGGCGGTGTTGAGTTCCCCACGAGAGATGGAGACGGCGTCGTGGACCTTGTAGCCGCGCTCCTCCGCGAGCGTGATGACGGTGTCGCGGGTGATGCCGTCGAGGATGGACTCGGAGAGCCCAGGAGTGTATATCTCGCCGTCGCGAACGAGAAAGAGGTTCTCGCCGGGCCCCTCTGCGACGTTGCCCTCCTTGTTGAGGACGATGGCCTCGGCGTAGCCGTTGCGCCGCGCCTCCTCGCCCGCGAGCAGGCTGTTCACGTACAGCCCCGTCGTCTTCGCGTTCGTCGGAATCTGGCTGGAGGCGTGTTTCCGCCACGAGGAGACCATCACGTCGATGCCGTTCTCCAGCGCCTCCTCGCCGAGATACGCGCCCCACGGCCACGCGGCGACGACGACGTCGACCGGGGAGTCGCCCGGGGAGACGCCGAGACTGCCGTAGCCGTAGTAGGCGATGGGGCGGATGTACGCCGATTCGAGGTCGTTGCGCCGAACGGTTTCGAGCGTCGCGTCGGTCAGCTCTTCGCGGCTGTAGCCGAGCTCCATGTCGTACGGCTGGCCGCTCTGGTAGAACCGATCCAGGTGTTCGTCCCACCGGAAGATGGCGGTCCCTTCCTCGGTGTCGTACGCCCGGACGCCCTCGAAGACCCCGGTCCCGTAGTGGAGGCCGTGGGTGAGAACGTGGGTCGTTGCGTCCGCCCAGTCGACGAACTCGCCGTTCTTCCAGATGACGCCATCGTCGGCGATGTCATCGAACATGCCCATACCCGACGGTAGATGGCTCCGAACTTAAATCCGCAAGAACGCCGGCTATGCCAGCCGCGAGAGCAGGTCGGCTCCCTCGACGTAGACGAGGTCGTGGCGCGCGGCGTACGCCTTGGCGTCGGCCGGCGAGAGCGCCCCGCCGGTCCGCCCGTCGAGCATCTCACAGACGACCGCGGCCGGCGGCTGGTCGGCCGCCTTCGCCAGCGCGACCGCGAGTTCGGTGTGGCCCTGTCGGTCGCCGAGTAGCTCCGGGGCCGCACGCAGGAGGTGGACGTGGCCCGGGGTGCGGAACTCGGTGGCGAACTCCGTCGCTTCGGGTGCGCGGGCGGCCTCGCCGAGCCGGGAGATGGTGAGCGCGCGGTCGTCGTCCGTGATGCCGGTGAAGGTGTCGCGGTGGTTCACCGTGAACGAGAACGAGGAGCGCTCGTCGTACGCGAGCTCGTGATCCGCCGCGGCGGGGTGGTCGGTGCTCTCTTGGAGAAACGGGAGCGCCCACGCGTCGGCGACCGCGTCCGAGAGGGCGACGCAGATCAGCCCGCCGGCGTCGGTTCGGAGCTGGCGGACGGCGTCGGCGTCGACCGCGTGTGCGGGGTAGACGAGGTCCGTCTCCCCCTCGCGGTCGGCGGCGTCGTGGATACAGACGGGCTCGCCGCGGGCGAACGCCTCCACCGCCGCCTCGACTGCGGTCCGGTTACTGCTCCGTGACACGGACGGTCACCTCCTCGTCGTCGTCGAGACCGAGCGCCTCGCGAAGCTTCTCGGGCGCGATGACTTCGAGCTGGTCGGCGCCGTGGTGGGTCCGCTCGGGCGCGATGACGTGGGCCGGCTCGAACGTCTCCCCGGCGCGCGTGTCGCCCTCGCTCGCTCGCTCCGCCTCATCGCGCGACGCGACGACCGTCGCTGGCCAGCAGAACGCCGGGCCGTAGGTCCGCTCGTCGTCTTCCCAGCCGTCGATGCGGACGGGTTCGAGCGCGTCCATCCGGGCACGCGCCTCGACGCTCCCCTCGTCGAGCTCGACGTTCAGCGTGCCGGGGAACGGCTCGTAGCCGAGCCGCTCGGTGAACTGCTCCATGTAGCCGGACAGCGAGATGTAGTGGCGCCCCTCGCCCATCCCGCTCGTCACGGTGCCGTGGAGCGCGACGGCGGCGTCTCGCTCGAAGATCCGGCGGTACTGCTCGTACTCCCCGCGGAGCGCTCGCTCGCCGACTCGCGTGATCTCGACCCGCTGGCCGTCGCCGAGCAGCTCCCGCTCGACCGTCCCCGTCTCCTCGAGCCGCTGGAGCCGGCGCGAAGCCGTCTGGTTCGACGCGTCGAGCCGGCCGGCGAGCGTCGCACACGTCACCGTCACCGGGCCGTCGAGCGCACCGAGCAGCGCGAGTTCGCGCAGCGTGGCGAGCTCGTCGGGACTGACCGACGCGACCTGTTCTTGCATGGCCGCGGCTACGGAGTGGCTTCGGATAAGCGTACCGAACGCGTTACGCATAACGAAATCGTTACGAAATCGGAGTTCCGACGCCCTTCACTCCCCTACGGCTCTGGGCGGCCCACGCAAGAGCGTTTCGCGTCAGGCGTACGGGTCCGTCGTCCAGAAGTCGCTGCCACCCTTCAGTTCGGGGACCATCGTGTCCGCCTCCGTGGCGAGCAGCGTCACCCGCGATTCGGGCACCTCGCGGAGCGTGTCGTGGTCGGGGAGGTGGTCGGAGACGGCCTCCGTGAACTCCCGGACCGCCTCGTGCGAGGGGGAGTTCTCGTAGTCGAGCCGGCCCCGCGAGTGGCCGACGTGCATGTACGCCTTCATTTCGACGAAGTCGACGTCGGCGCGCTCGCACATGACGGCGTACCACTCGGGGGTGTGCATGTTGACGCCGTCGACGAGCGTCGTCCGGATGACGGTTCGCGTCTCCTTCTTCTCCGCGAGCACGTCCAGCGTGTCGAGCAGCTTCCCCCACGCGTCGTCCTCGAGCGCGCCGACCGTCTCGTCGAACGTGTGGCGGTCCGCGGCGTCGACGGAGACGTACAGCTGGGTCGGGTCACACTCGGCGAGCACGTCGGGACGCGTCCCGTTCGAGACGAGAAACGTCGTGATTCCCCGGTCGTGGAAGGCGTCGATGAGTTCCGAGAGATACGGGTACAGCGTCGGCTCACCGTCCAGCGAGATGGCGACGTGGCGCGGCTCCATCGCCTCCTCGAACGCCTCGCGGGGCACCGCGTCGTTGCCGCCGAACCCCGAGAGGAGTTCCCGCTGAAGCTCGATGGAGGCGTCGACGACGGCCTCGGGGTCGTCCCACGCCACGTCGTCGAGCTCGTAGGCGTGGCCGGCGTGGTCGCGCCAGCAGAAGACGCACCGCTCGTTACATTTCACGACGGGTGTCATCTGGATACAGCGGTGGGATTGAATTCCGTAGAAGGTGTTCTTGTAACAGCGCCCCTCGCCGCGGAGGGCGTTGGCCGTCCAGCCACACGTCTGTGCGGCCGTGTGGTTCACGTGGTGGTAGTCCGGGTCGTCCACCTGTTTCGGCCCGGAGTCGCTCATACGTCGGCGTGGGTACGCGGGCGCGTAAACCCGTCGCTCTGCGTGCGTGGCTCGTCTGCGCGCCGTCGCCCCGGTCGTCCGTCCGTCGCACCGCTCGGAGCGTGTCGCAAACCCCTTTATCTCGCGCTTGAAACGACACCTATGTTCATCGCCTTCCGACGCGAGGTCGCGTCGGCGCTCTCGGACGCCATGCAGGCGTCTGGCTATCCGACCGACGACCTCGGCATCGAACAGCCACCGGAGGGGGTCGACGCGGTGCTCGCCTCCTCCGCCGCGTTCCGCCTCGCCGGCGAGGCGGGTGCGCCCCCGCCGCAGGTGGCCACCGAACTCGCCGACGCGATCGATCTCTCCGCGGCCGACTACGTCGCGTCTGCCACCGCGCAGGGCCCGTACGTGAACTTCACGCCGAGCGAGGCGTACTTCGCTGGCGCGCTCGACGTCCGCGAGGATGCGGGGCGGCTGGAGTCGACCGGCGACAGCGTCGTCGTCGAGCACACGAGCGCGAATCCGACCGGACCGGTCCACGTCGGTCGCGCGCGCAACCCCATCATCGGTGACGCGGTCGCGACCCTCCTCGAGTACGCCGGCGACGACGTGGAGCGCCACTACTACGTCAACGACGCGGGCCGGCAGATGGCCGTGTTCACGTGGGCCTACGAGCGGTTCGACGAGTCCGATCTCCCGGCGCCGGAACGCGACCGCGCCGAGTACGACCTCGTGCGTTACTACCGGAAGGGCAACGCGTTCTTGGAGGGGGACGCCGAGAGCGCGACCCCCGAGGCCATCGAGGCCGCCGAAGAAGAGATCGACGCCATCCTGCAGGGGCTCGAATCCGGCGACGAGGCGACCTACGAGCGGGTGAGCGAGGTCGTCGACGGTGTCCTCTCCGGGATGAAGGCGTGTCTCGCCCGCCTGCCGGCGGAGTTCGACGAGTTCGTCAAGGAGACGCGGTTCATGCGGAACGGCGCCACCGACGACGTGGTCGCACGCCTCAAGGAACTCGACGAGGCCGTCTACGAGGAAGATGCGTGGCAGCTCGAGCTCCCGAGCTTTGAGAAGAACCTCGTCTTCCTCCGGTCGGACGGGACGAGCCTCTACACGACCCGCGACCTGGCCCACCACGAGTGGAAGTTCGAGGGCTACGACCGCGCAGTGACGGTGCTCGGCGAAGACCACAAGCTGCAGGCCGGCCAGCTCCGCGAGGCGCTCGAGCTGCTCGGCAACGACACCGACCAGCTCTCTTCTGTCATCTACTCGTACGTGAACCTCCCCGAGGGGAAGATGTCGACGCGCGCCGGCACGGGCGTCGACCTCGACGACCTGCTCGACGAGGCCGTCGACCGCGCGCGCGAAGAGGTCGAATCGCGGCTCGACGACCGGACCCGGAACGACCTCGACACAGAGGACGTCGAGCGTATCGCCCGTCAGGTCGGTATTGGTGCGGTCCGCTACGACATCGTGAGCAAGCAGCCGACGAAGGCCATCACCTTCGAGTGGGACCGCGCGCTCGACTTCGAGGCGCAGTCCGCGCCGTACGTGCAGTACGTCCACGCGCGCTGTTGTGGCATCTTGGAGGAGGCGCGGCGACGCGCCTCGGAACCGGGGAGCGGGGAGCAGAGCGACCCGCGAGCCGAGGAGGCTGGAGACGTGCCCGGCGGCGCCGACGTGAGTGTCCTCGACGCGCCCGAAGAGCGGGCGCTGCTGCGGGAGATCGCCCGGTTCCCCGGCGTCGTCGACCGGGCAGCCTCGGAGCTGGAGCCCCACCGCGTCGCGACGTTCACCCGGAGCATCGCGGAGACGTTCAACGCCTTCTACCGCGAGTGTCCCGTTCTCGCGGCCGACGACCCCGAAGTGCGCGACGCGCGGATTGCGCTCGTCGCTGCGGCACGACACACGGTGGCGAACGCGCTCGACGTGCTCGGCGTCGAAGCGCCCGCGTCGATGTGAGTTTGGGCGTCTCTGTTCGTTCCGGTTCGGACTCTCTGGTACATTCCGTTCTGTCCCGGGAGCTTTCGGGACGGTTCGTTCGCCGTTCGTTCGTGGTCCGTCGGTCCGTTCAGAAAACGTCCTGCTAGCGCGGACCTAGGGGAAACCGCACGGCACCGCAACCGCACCACGAGCCTCCCCAGCCGATTCACTCGGTCGCTCCGCTCCCTCGTTCATCCCTCGCACGCTGTGCTGGTCGCGCATGGACGCGCGACCAGCGCGCGCCACGGCGGCTGTCGGGGAGCTCGTTTTCCGTGGGCCGTGGTCCGACTCTCGACTCGTCGAGTCTGCCGCCGTTCACACCACCGAGACGAGCCCGGCGATGAGACTCCCGCCGACGAACTGCACGGCGGCGGCGCCCAGCCCGAGCGCCAGGAGCAGGAAGATGACGATCCACGAGAGCGGAATCGAGGAGTCCGTGTCGGCGTCGGCCATGTCCGACGGTTGCGCAGTAACGGGTTAAACCCTACCGAAACCGGACGCGGACGGTCAACAGTTACTTAGCCCTCTTCGGCCTACCACGGACAATGAGTCAACAGGAACAGGACCACTCGGACAAACAGAAGTACGAGTTCCGACGCGTCATCGAGGAGCTCCAGGAGTACGAGGGATCAGGAACACAGCTCGTCAGCATCTACGTCCCCGAGGACCGCCGCATCTCCGACGTCGCAGCCCACATCACGCAGGAGCACTCCGAGGCGTCGAACATCAAATCGAAGCAGACTCGCACCGCCGTCCAGGACGCGCTCACGTCGCTGAAGGACCGCCTGAAGTACTACGACACGCCCCCCGAGAACGGGATGGTGCTCTTTTCGGGCGCAATCAACACCGGCGGCGGGCAGACGGACATGGTGACGAAGGTGCTCGAGTCGCCGCCGGACCCCGTCGAGTCGTTCCGCTACCACTGCGACTCGGCGTTTCTCACCGAGCCGCTGGAGCACATGCTCGCGGACAAGGGGCTGTTCGGACTCGTCGTCCTCGACCGACGCGAGGCGAACGTCGGCTGGCTGAAGGGGAAACGCGTCGAGCCCGTCAAGTCCGCCTCCTCGCTCGTCCCCGGCAAGCAGCGGAAAGGGGGGCAGTCCGCACAGCGATTCGCTCGGCTCCGGCTCGAAGCCATCGACAACTTCTATCAGGAGGTCGCGGAGATGGCGAACGACCTGTTCGTCCCGAAGCGCCACGAGCTCGACGGCGTGCTCGTCGGCGGTCCCTCACCGACGAAAGACGAGTTCCTCGACGGCGACTACCTCCACCACGAGCTCCAGGACTCCGTCCTCGGGAAATTCGACGTCTCCTACACGGACGAGTCCGGCCTCTACGACCTCGTCGACGCCGCCGAGGAGGTGCTCGCCGAGACGGAGGTGATGAAGGACAAAGCCGAGATGGAGGAGTTCTTCAAAGAGCTCCACGACGGCGAGCAGGCCACCTACGGCTTCGAGCAGACCCGTCGCAACCTCATCATGGGCTCCGTCGACCGGCTGCTCATCTCCGAGGACCTCCGCAAGGACGTTGTCACCTACGAGTGTCCGAACGACCACGAGGAGCGGGAGGTCGTCGACCGCCGGCACAAGACGCCGGACCACGAGTGTACGGAGTGCGGAGAAACCGTCTCGGCCGACGACGGCGAGCGCGAGGACGTCATCGACCACCTCATCGAGATCGCCGAGCAGCGCGGCACGGAGACGAAGTTCATCTCCACGGACTTCGAGAAGGGTGAACAGCTGATGACCGCCTTCGGCGGCGTCGCCGGCATCCTGCGCTACTCGACGGGCGTCTAAAACCCACTTTTGCACCCACTTTTTGCGCGGGGGTCTCGCGGCTTCGCCGCTCGACCCCCGGCAAAAACTTGGGGAAAATATGCGCGCCTGCTCCTGCCGCGAGCCTCCCCTTGGTCGGCTCGCGTTAGTGCGCGGGCGCTACGGCTCGCCTCCGGCGAGCCGTGAACCGCTTCGGCGGGCTTCGCCCGCCTCGCGGACACGCCAACGGAACGCACTTCCCCGGTCGCGGTCTCCCGACAGGTATGGACTGTGACGAGTGTGGCGGCCCCGTCGTCGCCTACGAGGTGCCAGAACCCCTGCGCGAACACGTCGACCGGGAGTACGCCGCAACCTGCACCCGGTGTCTCGCGCTCTCGGAGGCGGAGTTCGGCGGCGAGCCCGACTTCTCGAACGTCTCCGACGAGTTTCCCGAAGGCGAAGCCGGCGCGGCGATGGCACTCGCGCTCGGACTGCTCGACTCGCTCGCCCTGAATCGCGCGGCCATCGAGGGGCTGCTGGAGGCCGTCGAGCGCGGCGGCGCGGACCCGCTGCTCGTGCTCGACCGGCTGGCCTCGCAGGGGAACGTGCGGCTCCACTTCGACGCGAGCCGCCGTCGTCACCAGCTCGAACAGCTGCTGTAACCGTCTTCCGCGACCGCTACTCCTCGACGTCGAGTTCGAACTGCTCGTTCTCGACGACCGTGTTGAGCACGACGCTCGTGTTCGACTCCTTGATGTCCGGGTCGACGAGCAGCTCCTTGATCTGGTCGTTCATGTGGTCCGTGTCGGTGAACTTCCCGATGGCGATGATGTCGTGGTCGCCGGTCACCTCGTAGACGGAGACCATCTGCTTGTGCTCGCGGAGCCCGGCGGTGATGTCTTCCAGCGCCGACCCCTCGCATTTCAGCTGGATGATGGCCGTCACGTCGTAGCCGAGCTTCCCGTAGTCGACGACGGGGGTGTAGCCGGAGATGACACCTCCCTCTTCGAGGTCAGAGATGTGGTTCGACACCGTCGTCACGGAGACCCCGAGTTCTTCTGCGAGCGATCGGAGCGACGCCCGACCGTCCCGCAGCAGCGCGTTCACCAGCTTCTCGTCTAGGTTTTCGTACGTCATTACACCCAGACTCGCCCGGCACCCACTATAACTTTACGAACATCCAATTGTTTCGAGGTCGTGGAATCTTTTGCGACGATAGGTAGGGCTTTATTACCTCGGATGTTCGGAACACGTGTCTCGAACAATGACAGCAGAATCCGCCCCTGACGGGGGTCTTTCGGCCGATGCACAGCGCGTCCTCGACGAGATCGACGAGAAGAACGTAGAGTTCCTGCGGCTGCAGTTCACCGACATCCTCGGCACGGTGAAGAACGTCTCCGTCCCCGCCGACCAGGCGGAGAAGGCGTTCTCCGAGGGAATCTACTTCGACGGCTCTTCCATCGAAGGATTCGTCCGCATCCAGGAGTCCGACATGCGGCTGAAGCCGGATCCGGCGACCTTCGCCGTCCTGCCGTGGCGCGACGGCCACTCCGCCCGGCTCATCTGTGACGTCATCGACACCTCGACGGGGGAGCCGTTCGACGGCGATCCGCGCCAGGTGCTGAAGGACGCGCTGACCCGCGCCGAAGAGATGGGGTACACGGTCAACGCCGCACCGGAGCCGGAGTTCTTCCTCTTCGAGGAGGACGAGGAGGGACGCGCGACGACGAAGACAAACGACGCAGGGGGGTACTTCGATCTCGCACCGAAGGACCTTGCGTCGGACGTACGCCGCGACATCATCTTCGGGCTCGAAGAGATGGGCCTCGACGTCGAGGCCAGCCACCACGAAGTCGCACAGGGACAACACGAAATCAACTTCGAGTACGCCGACGCCCTGACGACGGCCGACAACGTCGGGACGTTCCGGACGGTCGTCCGCGCCATCGCAGCCCAGCACGACCTCCACGCGACGTTCATGCCCAAGCCCATCCCGCGCATCAACGGCTCCGGGATGCACACCCACATCTCGCTTTTCACCGAGGACGGCGAGAACGCGTTCCACGACGAAGACGACGAGTTCGATCTGAGCGAGACGGCAAAGCAGTTCACCGCCGGCATCCTCGATCACGCGCCCGCGCTCGCGGCCGTGACGAATCCCACCGTCAACAGCTACAAGCGGCTCGTTCCCGGCTACGAGGCGCCCGTCTACGTGGCGTGGTCCGACCGGAACCGTTCGGCGCTCATCCGCAAGCCGGCCGCACGGGTCCCCGCCGCATCCCGCATCGAGGCCCGCTTCCCGGACCCGTCGTGTAACCCGTATCTCGCCTTCGCCGTGCTCATCCACGCCGGCCTCGACGGCGTCGAGCGTGGGCTCGACTGCGACGACCCCGTCCGCGAGAACATCTACGAGTTCGACGAGGCCAAGCGCGAAGAGTACGGTATCACCACGCTTCCGTCGAACCTCGGCGAAGCAATCGACGCGCTCGAGGCGGACGATCTCGTCCTCAACGCGCTCGGCGACCACGTCGCCGAGAAGTTCCTCGAGGCGAAGCAGTCGGAGTACGACGACTACCGCGTGGACGTCTCCGACTGGGAGCTCGACCGCTACCTCGAAACGTTCTGAAGCGAGCGCCACTCGGGGTTTCTCATCTGTTTTTCATTTTCCCCGACTCCTCACCTCCAGGTTTATAAACTAAGCCGCGACCAGAGGGCGCGTGACGTGACCGTTGCCGCGGGGCGGCCGAGGCGGGTGTGCGACGCACCGCTCCGCGCTCTACCTGCGTCGCCTGTTAGCCCACGATTCGGTCTGCGATAAGCGGCGCGACCAGCACGACTACGACCGACAGCCCCGTCGCGAGGAAACCGGCCACCGCAGTGTCAAGGACTGCACCGGCGGCGAACAGCCCCCCGCCGCCGAGGAGTCCGACCAGCGTCGCGACCGTCCCTCGTCGACGCGACGGATTAGGGAGCCGTCCGCCGACGAGCGTCCATCCGAGCCGGCCGCCGAGCGCCCCGCCCAGCGCCGAGAGCATGTCGACGGAGTGGGTCAGCGCCGCGCCCGCAATGGCGACGAGCAGCGCGAGCGAGAAGGCCCGCTTGACGCGCTCACCCTCGGTGAGTGCCCAGACGACCGCGAGATAGCCCCCGCCGATGGCCACACCGAGGACGGCATCGCCGAGATAGTGGACGCCGATGACGACGCGAGAGGCGGCGATGAGGCCAACGAGCAGCGTTGCGGCGGCGTATCGCCGTCGTCGTCGGCCGATCTCGAGCGCGAGCGCCGCGGCACCGTAGGTCGCTGCGCTTCCGGTCGCGTGGCCGGACGGGAGCGAGAACCCATCGGCGGTCGCGATGTTCTCCCAGACAGGTTCGAGCGCGGGCGGGAGCCACGCGAGCTCCTGTGCCGTTTCCGCGCCCGGCGGCCGCGGGTGGAGGAACACCTCCTTCAGGCCGACGGTGAGCGCGAGCGCGCCGAGCGCGACGGCGACCACGAACGCGACCCGTTCGCGAGACACCGCCGCGCCGACCCGCGGAAGCGCCCCGGCGTACGCGTACGCGAGCGTCAGCACGAGGAGGTAGAACCACACGTCGCCGAGCTGCGTCACGAGCCCGAAGAACACGGCCACGGCCTCCGGGGCTTTCCGGAACGCCGCGGTGACCCCGAGCCCGTGGCTCATCGATCGCGAACGTCCGAAACCCGGTCGCGGAGCTTCCCCGGTAGCGACAGCGCCCCGACCCCGACGCCGACGAGCAGCATCAGCGCGTAGAGGCCGAGCGTCGAGAGCCAGACGACGATCATCGCGAGAATCGCCCACCCGCCGGAAAGCAGGTAGAAGGCGGCGAGCGTCATCGCGGTGCCGTACAGCAACACGAGATACGGCCCCCACCCGCGGGCCTTCCCGGCGCGCATCCGGCTTCGGACGTACCGCTTCAGGTCGCCTTCGAGCTCCTCGCGGTCCACCGTCCGCTCTTCGACCTGCTCTTCGAACTCGGCGAGCCGCCGGCGGAGCTCCCGGAGCTCCGCCTCGGTGTCGTCGTCCACGTCTACGTCGTCGATGGAGCCGCCGAGTGATAAGCTCCGTTGGTCTTCTGTCGCCGGCCGGCCGGGCGCCGCGTCGGCGTCGAGGTCCGTCTCCGGATCGAGGCGCCCGGCCAGCACGGCGTTGAGGACGACGCCGACGAGCAACACGAGCCCGCCGAAGTAGAGGAACGTGATGAGCAACAGCACTCCGCCGAGCACGCCGTACGCCTCGTAGCTCCCGGCGACCCCGGCGTAGACGCGGAACCCAGTCTGGAGCGCGGTCCAGCCGACCGCGGCGAACGCGGCGCCGGGGAGCGCCTCACGGACGGTGACGGCGCCGCGGTCGGGGAGCACGTAGTACAGCGGGAGAAAAACGAGGGTCAACCCGACGAGCAGCAGCGCCGACCCGACGACGTTCGCGAGGTCGACGCCGGCGACGATGCGGTCGATCTCTGCGGTCGCGACGCCAAGCCCGACCGTCACCGCGATGCCAGCGCCGACGCCGACGAGTGTCACCGAACCGTCGCGGAGCTGGTCGAGCAGCGTCTGTTCGGCGGCCGTGCCGTAGACGGTCGAGAACGCCACGTCGAGCCCGCGAAACAGTTTGAGTCCCGACCACAGCAGGACGACAGTCCCCACGAGCGTCGCGCCGCCCCGACCGGCGGCGTTGGTGAGCGCGCCCTCGACGAGCGTCCCCGCCTCGTCGCCGAACGAAGCCGTCGCCGTCTCGCCGAGCTGCGCTGCGAGCACCGGTCCGCCGAGGAGGCTCGCCGCGACGAGCGTGAGCAACAGCAGCGGGAGCAGCGAGATGAACGCGTAGTAGGCCAGGCTCGCGGCGATGAAGGTGATTCGATCGGATTGTACCCCCGCCGCGACTGCACGAACGACATCGACGGCTCCTGACACCCGGCTGTTCACAGACGCCGATTCGGCGACGGCGTACAAATAGTCGGCGGCAGCGGTCTACCGGAGCGCGTCGCGTATCTCGGTCACGGAGGCGGGCGTTTTGAACGTCGTCCCCCCGTAGTGGGTCCGCGAGGCGGGGTGGCCGGCCTCGCGAAGCGCGTCGAGGAATTCGTCCATCCCGACCGCCGGCTCACCCCAGTTCCCGTACAGCTCGTGTTGGTCGTAGTGGGTCGGGTCGTGACGCTCGACGGCGAGCCGGTCACAGAGCCGTCGCGCCTTCGTCGCCTCGCCCATCTCGTCGGTGACGCGCTCGCCGACCGCCTCGGCGAACGCTCGGTCGTGAGTCGGCCCGAGCCAGATCGGTCCGGCCGTCACCGTCGCTGTCCCGCAGTTCGGGCACGTCTCGGTCGGGGAGGCGATCAGCCCCCGTTCGTGGTCGCGCCAGTAGCAGTCGCGACACCAGTCGACGTGACCGAGCGCGTCGATCCGCTCGTTTGCCCGCTGTGCTCCCGACTCGACGGCGAGGTACGTGCGGACGTAGTGGCTCGTCGCGTGGGTGAACACGGGCGTCGCGGCCACGTCGTAGCGCGCCGCGCTCCGAACACACGCCGACAGCAGCACCCGGACTCCCATCTCCGGGTGGAACTCGGTGTTGCGCGGCACCGTCCCGTACTTCCGGACCCCGCTCTCGAAGTGTGCGCCGCACAGCGGCGCGGTGTCGGTGGCGGTGACACACAGCAGCTCGGTGGTACCGTTGAACGCCGCGTCGAGAAACGGCGCCGGGGTTCCGAACGGGTCGAGGTCGACCACGTCGTAGTGGTTCGCGTGCAGGTGCGCGTTCGCGTTCGCGCGCTCGCACTCTCCCGCGAGGCCGTTCTCCGCGAGGTTCCGCTCGGCGAGCGCGACGGCGTCGTCGTCGACGTCCGTACACGTCACGTCCCAGCCGGCGGCCGCCGCCCGGACGCCTCTGATGCCCGAGGCGCACATCGCGTCGAGATAGGTGCCGGTGCCGGCGCCGCCGGCGCTCCCGTACCCCACCTCGGCCCACGTCCGGAGAACCGCGACGGTGAGGTCGCGGTTCAGCTCCTGTGCCGGGTTGAAGAAGACGCCGTCGCCGGCCCCCTCGCTCGCACCGTGGCGGGCTTCGGGCACCGCGATCGTTACGTCTCCCTCCGAGATATCCATGTCTCTCCTCCCGTCGCGGCGGCGAAAAGCGCCACGGATACCGTCGCCGGCGGTCGCACCGAACCCTTTTGCACGGCCACCGAGAATCCGGGGGCGTGAACGCGGTCGAGGAGTGGCAGTCGACGCTCGACGAGACCGGGACGCTCACCCCGGACGTAGTCGACCGCATCCTCGCGACGCACGGCGAGCGCGGCGCGAAAGCCATCGACGCCGTCGCCGAAGAGCGGGTGAAGGCGTACAAGGATTTCACGGTCGTCGTCGGCCACTCCGAGGAGTACGTCGTCGAGGACGGGGGGTGTCAGTGTCGCGACGCGCAGTACAACCTCGACGCCGAGGACCCGACGCAGCTCTGCTGGCACGTCATCGCCGTCGCCGTCGCCGAGCGCGTCGAGGCGGTGGACCACCACGACATGTGGTACTCCGAGGTCCGCGAGTTCCTCTGATTTTTGACCGTCCCGGTCGATGGTGGCGGACATGCGCGGCGTTCCGAGGACGGTACGGACGGCGCTGTCCGACGTGCCCGTCGCGGGGTCGACGGCACTGGAAGCGGGTGCGGGCGCCGGAAACGGGACGGCCGGCCTGCTCGCGGCGGGGGCCGACACCGTCTACGCCGTCACGGACGAGGGGGCACACGCTGCATCCGTCCGCGACCGGTGTCCTGCGGCCGACGTGGTGACCGCCGACCTCCGGTCGCTTCCGCTCCCCACGGACTCGGTCGACGTGGTGCTCGCACACGGCCTGTTCAACGTTCTGCCGAACGAGGCTGCTGTGGACGTCGCGGCCGAGATCACGCGGGTCGCCGCGCCTGGCGCGTGGCTGGTCGTCGACGACTACGCCCCGCACCCGCCGGATTCCCGGATCCGCCGGTTGTTCGGGGTCGAGAACGCGCTGTCGGAGCTCGCGACCGGACGCCCGGCGTACGTGTTCTACCCGGCGGCGGCGCTGCGGCGACTGTTCGCGGGTCACGGCTGGCGGCACGACCGAACCGCGACGCTGCTCGACCCCGTGCCCTGGACGCCAGAACACATGGAGGCACACGTCGATGCGACCCGCGAGCTGGCGGCGACGGTGGACGGTGAGGTCGCGGAGCCGCTGGTGGCGCGGGCAACCGCGCTCGCGTCGGAGGGAGAAGAGCGGACGGGGCGGATGTACTCGCTGGCGCTCCGTTACGCGCAGTAGTCGACGAAGTTCCGGAGGATGCGGAGCCCCGTCTCCCCGGACTTCTCCGGGTGGAACTGCGTGCCGAACACGTTGCCCGCGTCGTTGGCGACGACGGCGGGGAACTCGACGCCGTAGTCGGTCGTCGCGACGACGGCTCGCTCGTCGTCCGGACGGGCGTAGTAGGAGTGGACGAAGTAGGCGTGCTCTCCATCGACTCCCTCGACGAGCGGGTGGTCGCGCTCGACGGCGAGTTCGTTCCAGCCCATGTGCGGCACCTTCTGCCCCTCCGCGAACCGGACGTTCCGTCCGGGGACGAGATCGAGCCCCTCGGCGTCGCCCTGTCCCTCCCGGTCGGCCTCCTCGCTGGAGGTGAGCAGCATCTGCATCCCGAGACAGATGCCGAACAGCGGCTTTCCCGAGTCGGCGTACTCGACGAGCGCGTCGCGCAGCGGCGCGGCGTTCTCCATCCCCTCGCTGAAGGCGCCGACGCCGGGGAGGACGACGCCGTCGGCCGCGTGGAACGTATCCGGGTCGTCGGTTATCTCGACGCTCGCGCCGGCGCGTTCGAGCCCGCGGGTCGCGGAGCGGAGGTTACCGAGCCCGTAGTCGACGAGCACGACCTCCGCGGTCGTCTGGACGCTCATACCCCCGCTTTGCGTCGCCGGGTCAAGTGGGTTCCGCACGCCGGTTTCCAACCACATATCTACCGTGTTCTATATAGAAAGAACCGGAATTTTTATGCGTGTCATACGGAAGATTCAGATGTTCATGTCGAAGAGACGTGCATTCCTCAAGACCGCGGGTTCAGTCGGCATAGCTGGGCTACTCGCGGGCTGTACGGGTGGGTCGAACAACGGCGGTGGCGACGGAAACGACGACGGAAGCGACGACCCAACGGCGACGGAGACGGCGACCGACACGCCGACCGAGGTCCCGTACGGTGACAACCGGCTGACGTTCTACATGTCGCCGAGCGAACCCCAGGACCTGATGGAGTCACAGTACGCGCCGGTTCAGGAGATGCTCCAGAGCGAACTCGACGTCGAGCGCGCGACGTTGCAGTACGCGGCCGGCTACAGCGCCGTCCTCCAGAGCCTCGCCGGCGGTACCGGCGACGTGGCCGAAACCGGCCCGTTCGCGGCTGCGCTCGGCGTCGCGAACGACCGATGTGACATCATCCTCCAGCGGTTCGGCTACGGCTCGTGGACGTACGCCTCCGTCATCGTCACCCAGGAGGACTCCGACATCCAGTCGCTAACCGACCTCGAAGGGGAGCGGATCGCCTTCGCCGACCGGCTGTCGGCGTCCGGCGCGCTGTACCCGCTGTACATGCTCAAGCAGGCCGGCCTCGACATCGGCGACCTCCCGACGGACACCGGAAGCGCGGACTTCACGCCGCAGTTCTCCAGCCACGCCGAGGCGTTCGCCGCACTCGAACGGGGGCAGGTCGCCGCGGCCGGCGTCGGGCAGTTCATCACCCTCAACGACGATCGGGAGCTCATCGACGGGTTCCGCTACGTGGAGACGACCGAAGAGATTCCGCGTGCGCCCATCGTCGTCAGCCCGGAACTCTCCGACGAAGAGCAGTCTACCGTCCGGGATGCGTTCCTCGACGCCGGCGAGGATCTGTACCTCGGCGAGGACGGCGAGGAAGGAACGGACGACGACCTCTGGTTCTCCGACGTCCGCGAGGCGGACAACGAGACGTACCAGCCCGTCGTCGACGTCGCCAACGAGCTCGGCATCAGCGCGGAGCTGCTCGACTCGTAGCGAGAATAGCCGCGTTTTTAGTTTCCACTCGCACACTCATCCACATGCCAAGCGTCTCGCTGCAGAACGTCACGAAGGTCTACGGCGAGGACACCGTCGCCCTCGACGACGTCTCCTTCGAGATCGACGCTGGGGAGTTCGTCGTCGTCCTCGGTCCCTCCGGTGCCGGAAAGTCCACCCTCCTCCGCATCCTCAACGGGCTGACGCCACCGACGGACGGAACCGTCGAGATCGGCGGCGAGCCCGTCGGTGACGCCGGAAGCGAGGTCGGGATGGTGTTCCAGATGCACTATCTCATCGAGTCGATGTCGGCGTACCGCAACGCCCTGACGGGAGCGCTGGGGCGGACGACGGATCTCCGGAGCGTCCTGACGCTCAACGACACGGAGGACAAACGCGAGGCGCTTCGCGCACTCGACACCGTCGGTCTCCTCCAGGAGGCCGAACAGCGCGCGGGGTCGATGTCCGGCGGGCAGAAGCAGCGCGTCGGCATCGCCCGCGCCCTCGTCCAGAACCCGGCGCTGCTGCTCGCAGACGAGCCGGTGTCGAGCCTCGACCCGAAGGCCGCACGCGACGTGATGAGCTACATGAAGCAGGCCGCACGCGAGCGCGACCTCACGACGCTCGCGAGCCTCCACCAGGTGAACATCGCTCGGGAGTTCGGCGACCGGTTCATCGGCATCCGCGACGGCTCCGTGATGTTCGACGGGAGCCGCGAGGAGCTGTCGATGGAAGTCGTCGACGACCTCTACTACGGCGAGGGCGGCGACGGGAACTTCGCCGACGCGGAGTCCCCGGACGATGGGGCCACGGAAGCGGCTGCCGACGCGGAGACCGGAGGTGTCGAGACGTGAGCACCGACTCGATCGATGCTATCCTCTCGCGCATCGAACGTCGCATCGCCATCCGCCGCCTCTTCGGTATCCTGGGGGTCGCTATCGCAGCGGCGGCCGTCTATTTCGGTACGGGCTTTCTCGGGGCCCGTCCCGTCCCCGACATCGTCCGCTTCGCGCAGTTCGACTTCTTCATCGCCGAGTTCGTCAAGTACGCCGAGCCGAACTTCGTCGACTTCACCTTCTACACGCAGGAGAACGAGATCGGCGGCCTTCAGGCGATCGTCGCGAGCATCACCCGGCCGGCGACGATGGTCGAGACCGTCACGTCGCTCCGGAGTAGCCTCATCGTCTCGGCGGTCGTAATGACGCTGTCGATCGGTATCGTCGGAACCATCCTTGGTTTCCCGTTCGCGCTGTTCTTCGGCGTGTTCGGCTCCGAGCGCGTCACTCCGTTCCCCTTCAACTTCCTCTTCCGTGGCGTCATGTCTACCATCCGCGCCATCCCGGCGCTCGTGTGGGTGTTCATCTTCGCGGCGCTCGTGCCGCTGTCGCCGCTGACGGCGATGCTCGCGGTCGCGACCGACACCGTCGGCAACCTCGGCCGGCTGTTCACGGACGAACTCGAAGAGATCGAGGAGGGGCCCATCGAGGCGATTCGCTCGACCGGGGCGTCCCGCCTGCAGGTCATCAACTTCGGGATGCTCTCGCAGGTGTCCTCCTCGTTCGTCGCGTGGACGCTGTACATCCTCGAAATCAACACTCGAATCGCCGTCTCACTCGGCGTCGTCGGGGCCGGCGGCCTCGGGCAGTACATCCAGCAGAACCTCAACCTGTTCAACTCCTACCGGGCCGGCGCGGGGCTCGTGACGCTGCTTTTCCTCGTGCTCTCCATCGAGCTGCTCTCCTCGCGGCTGCGCGCGCGGCTCCGTCCCTCCGAGCACGACTCGAAGGGCTTTCTCGACGCGGTGCGTGACCTCGGCGACGGCAACAAGTGGCTCGGCCGGTCGACCGATTAGTAGTCCCCGAGCCGCGACTGTCCGTCCGCTCCCGCCCCGACGCCCGACAGCTCTGCGGCTCTCGCGATGGTCGACGCGAACGTCTCCGCCTGGCTCCGGTCGTACAGCGTCGCCGCCGGGTGGACGGAGACGAGCAGCCGGTAGCTCGTTCCGTCGAGTCGCGCGTCGAACACGTCGCCGGCTTCCTTGGTGACGGCGACGGACCGGTCGAGCAGGTGCTCCGAGGGAACTTTCCCGAGGGTGACGACGAGCTCGGGGTCGAGACGGTCGAGCTCCGCGGCCAGGTACTCCCGGCAGTTGTTTAGCTCTTCGGTCGTCGGGTCGCGGTTCTCCGGCGGACGACACCGGACGCAGTTCGTGATGCGCACGTCGCTCCGGTCGAGCCCCGCCTCCCGGAGCGCGTCGTCGAGGACCGACCCGGAGCGACCGACGAACGGCTCGCCGCCCTCGTCTTCTTTGGCGCCCGGCGCTTCGCCGACGAGAACGAGGTCGGCGTCCGCGGGGCCGACGCCGTTGACGATGCGGCTTCGCGAGTCACACAGCGCCGGACACCGCTCGCAGCTCGTCACGTCGAGCCCGTCCATGGTCATGGTCGTCCGTCGCGCGGCGGGCCTATGAATCGCTCGCGAGCGCGTCGCCCGCGCGGGCCGCGAGCCGCGCGACGCGCAACGGCTCGGGGCGCTTTCCCTCACCCTCGGGCGTGAACGCGCGGACGAATTCGGCCGCACGTCCATCCGGACAGCCGACCGCGCGCACCCAGACGCGCTCGTCGTTCACGTCGACCGGGCGGCGCGGCGGCTGGCGCTCGTAGCGGTCGAGCCTGTCGGCGAGCGCGTCGCCGTCGAACTCGCGGCGGAGCGCCGGCCCTAGCCCCTCGCTCGCCTCGAAGGAGACGGCACACACCGGCCGGTCGACGGCGTCGTGAATCTCGGACAGGTCGAGGACGTTGTACCACGCGGGGGCGATGCCCGCGAGGAGAACGATGTTGGCGTCCGGGCGGTCGAGGTCGCCGAGCAGGCGGCGGACGGCCCTCGTCGCGTCGGTGCCGCCGACGGTACAGCGACCGAAGGCGAACTCGTCGACGACGCGGTCGCGGCGCACGACAGCGGCCGCGAGCGTACTCTCGGCGCCCGTGTACGACTCCGCGATGCCGACCGCACGGACGCCGGGTTTCACCCCGCTACTCCTCTGCTTCCGCCTGCTCTGCCTGCTGGTCTTTCATGTCCTTGAACTGATCTAACAGCTCGTCGCTGGAGGTGTCCTCGAAGTCGAAGGAGACCTCCCCCTCGTGGTCGTGCTCCTTCGCGTTGATTCCCTCCTCGTCCTCGAAGTCCGTGTCGTAATCCTGGTTCTCCTGCTCGGATTCATCGTAGCTCCCAAAGCCCATTGTGTATGTACATAGTGGACAGGTGCCCAAAAGTCCTTGCCGCGCCCGCCACCCTCAAGCGGCCGGCGGGCGCCGCACCGACATGGACCCGATCAACGTCACCGCCGACGCCGAGACGTTCACCGCCAACGCCTTCCTCGTCGACGGCGAGGTGACGACGCTCGTCGACGCCGGGGCGATGCCGGGCGTCGAGGACGTCGTCGCGTCCCACGTCGACGGCCTCGACCGCGTCGTGCTCACCCACCAACACGGCGATCACGTCGCCGAACTCGACGCCGTCGTCGAGCGGTTCGACCCGGCCGTGTACGCCTACGCCGACCACGACCACCGGACCCACGAGCTCGCGGACGGGGACAGCGTCGCGGTCGGCGACGAGTCGTTCGATGTCGTCTACACGCCCGGCCACGCGGCCGACCACGTCTCCGTTGTCTCCGAGACGACGCTGTTCTCCGGCGACGTCGTCGTCTACAACGACGGCGCGTTCGACGACGGAAGCTTCGGCCGCACGGACATGGCTGGACAGTCGCGCGAGCGGCTCGTCGAGTCAATCGAGCAGTTGCTCGACCGGCTGCCCGATTCTGTCGACGGGCTCTACGCCGGCCACGGCGACGCGTTCCACGGCGACGTGCGGGCCGTCGTCGAGCGGGCCTTGGAGCGCGCGGAGCGCCGCGAGCCGAAGTATCCCGACGGATAGTCTCGTTCGGTCTGTTTTTCTGCTGCAGCGCTTTCGAACTCCTTCGTGGCCGATAGTGTGCGTCTACGAGATACGGAGGATACACTCACCACGGACTCGTAGTGTGCACTCGTTCAGGTTTCGTTCGATAGGGGTGGCGTAGTTACCGCGGAATGTTGTATCGGATCTCGTGGGTGCCCCAGGAGTTGTGCTGCATACAAATACAGGGCGCGCGTGTCTCAGGACTCCTCGACGTACGGCTGAATTACGAAGTCATTCGGACGGGTGGGGCTCACACCGTGCAGTAGCGGCTCGAAATCACCGCCTTCATCCGGGGCTTCCAGCACGTCTTCCAGCATTGCGTCTTCGACATCGTGTAATGGGTGTGTCGAGGCGCGTCGGGCGTCGACGAGTTGCTCCATGGAGTCTGCCTCGAGGTACCAGACCAAATAGTCTCCATCGGCAGCGTGTTCGATAAACAACGATATCGTGTGGAGACTTTCCGCAGACCAGATGTCTTGGACGCCTTGGCTGTCCGCTTCGGCTTCGGCCGTCATCTTCGGTATCCACTCTCGGAGACGCTCGGTCTTTCCGGCGCGAATCTTCTGCTTTCGAATGAACGTCTCGGGCATCAAGAAGCAAATTCGAGGAGCGTGAGGATAGTCTCTTGGGATGCTGCATACACACTCTGTATGCGACACGACGGCTAAGACGTGTCACTAGTCGATGGTTCAAACGAGGTTTGTGCCGCTGTTTCCTGTCGAGCGTTTGCTTCGCAACCGCTTTCTTGGGGCTGATCTGCTTCCGTTCCGCAAACCTGCTGTAGTGTGTTCTCGACTGTTTCGCGAACGTCCTGCTCGCGCGGACCTATGAGAAACCGCACCGCTCTGCGACCGCATCACGACCCCCCAGCCGATTCCGTCGCTCCTTCCGGTCGCTCAGTCATCCACTGGGAGACTCGCGATGCTCGTCTTCCGGCTCAGAAACGCGCAGCGTTTCTGGCATCACGGAACGTGCGGCGTTCCGTTCGATCTCGTTCGCCTCGCGGCTCACGAGCACCTCGCGCGCTGCTGACTCGCGCACTCGCGTGTCACTCACTCCGTTCGCTCCCGCTCGTTTCGCGGCACTCGCTTCGCTCGCGCCGCGTCACCCGCGAGCCAGCGCGCGCCGAACTGGGTGAGAAGACGACTGCTCGACAAGAAGCGACGACCTACGACAGCGCCTGCCGGCGTTCTCGGGCGCGCTCCGCTTCCTCCTCGCGTCCTTCCACGTCCGCGAGCTGCTCGATGGCCTCCAGCGAACGGACGGCGTCGTCGAGAAACGAGAGCACGTCGCCGGGGTACGCGTACAGCATGTAGTCGTCCCCCATCACGTCGACGATGGCGTCCGGGCCGAGCCCCTGCTCGCGCAGCTCGAGGAGATACCGGATGAACTTCCGCTCGGGGTGGCCGCAGTAGGGGTTCGACTGACAGTCGCAGTCGAGAAAGTCCGTCGCGAAGTCGAGCACGCGCTCCTGTGTCGCCTCGTCCAGCTTCGAGAGCTCCTCTCCCTGAAACAGCAGGTCGAGCGTCGCTCCCGAGAAGGCGCTCTTCGGAATCGACGTGTCGAGCTGGGAGGCGATCTGCCGGTGGTTCTTCAGATAGATCTTATCCGTGATGGCCACGCCTACCGGGAGGAGGCGGGCCGCGGACGAAAGCGTTGCGCTCGCCGCCGGGAAGGCGGATCCGGTCGAGCCCGGGAGGCGGTAGAGGGGGAACGGCCGATTGCGACCGTCCGGGCGTTTATACTCCCGCGACCGAACGGGAAAGACATGGCAAGCAGAGAGCGGGGCGACCCCGCCGCGGACGGGGCCGCCGACTACGACTACGCGGGCGGCGACGTGGAGCGACCGGGGCTCGTCGCCGACCTCGAACGGCGCGTCGAGGGCGACGTGCGGTTCGACGACTACTCCCGGCAGCTGTACGCGACCGACGCGAGCGCCTACGAGGTGCTCCCCGTCGGCGTCGTGTTCCCGAAATCGACCGCAGACGTGGCCGCCGTCGTCGAGTACTGCCACGACGAGGGGGTGCCCGTGCTGCCGCGCGGCGGCGGCACCTCGCTCGCGGGGCAGTCGGTGAACGAGGCGGTCGTCCTCGACTGCTCGCGGTACATGGACGACGTACGAGAGGTCGATCCGGACGCAGAGACCGCCACGGCAGCGCCCGGCGTCACCATCGCGAAGCTGAACGAGGCCGTCGAGCCGCACGGGCTCACGTTCGGCCCCGACCCGGCGTGGGGCGACAAGAGCGCGCTCGGGGGTGCCATCGGCAACAACTCCACCGGCTCCCACTCGCTCGTCTACGGGAAGACCGACTACTACGTCGAGGAGGTCGAGGCGGTGCTCGCCGACGGCACCGTCACCCGATTCGGTGAGGTCGACGTCGAGACGCTTCGCGAGGAAGCGGACCCGGAGAGCGGCGCAGTGCTCCCACGGGTGTACGCGGCCGTCGTCCGCATCCTCGACGAGGAGACCGACGAGATCGACGCGCGCTACCCGGACATGAAACGGAACGTCTCCGGCTACAACCTCGACGCGCTCGTCGAGGACTACCGCGGCGAGCGCCCCCGGCCGGACGGCACCGGCACGGACCCGGACAGCGAGCCAGGGACGGTGAACCTCGCGCGGCTGCTCGCCGGCAGCGAGGGGACGCTCGCCGTCGTCACCGAGGCGACCGTCGCGCTGGAGCCAGCCCCGGAGACGAAGGCGGTCGCGCTGCTCACCTACGACTCGCTCGTCGAGGCGATGGAGGACGTCGAGCCGATCCTCGATCACGACCCCTGCGCGGTCGAGGTGATGGACGACGTGTTGCTCGACCTCGCGCGCGACACCCCCGAGTTCGCCGATGTGGTCGCGCTGCTCCCGGACGACACCGACTCCGTCCTGCTCGTGGAGTTCTACGCCGAGGACGACGATCGCGGCCGGCAACGGGTCGCGAACCTCGTCGCCGACCGCGTGCCCGGCGTCGACACCGAGACAACACCGGGTGACGACCGCGTGCGCACGGACGCAACGCTGCACGCGACCGGCGCGATGGAGGCGCACGACGCCGACACCCGGGCGAAGTTCTGGAAGATGCGGAAGGCGGGACTCCCGATCCTGCTGTCGCGGACGAGCGACGCGAAACACATCTCGTTCATCGAGGACTGTGCGGTGCCGGCAGAGAACCTCCCGGAGTACGTGAGCGACTTTCAGGAGGTGCTCGCCGATCACGACACGTTCGCCTCCTTCTACGCGCACGCCGGCCCGGGTGTGCTCCACGTCCGACCCCTGGTGAACACGAAGGGAGTCGACGGCGTCGAGCAGATGGAGGGGATCGCCGACGCCGTCACGGACCTCGTCGTCGAATACGGCGGGAGCGTCTCCGGCGAGCACGGCGACGGCCGCGCCCGGACGCAGTGGAACCGGAAGCTGTACGGCGAGCGGCTCTGGCGCGTCTTCCGCGAGCTGAAGACCGCGTTCGACCCCGAGTGGCTGTTGAACCCGGGCAACGTCTGCGGCGAGTACGACATGACCGAGAACCTCCGGTTTTCGCCGTCGTACGAGTTCGACGCCGGCTTCGACCCCGCGCTGGAGTGGGCGACCGAGAACGGCCTCCAGGGGATGGTGGAGCTGTGTCACGGCTGCGGGGGCTGTCGCGGCCACCAGTCGACGACCGGCGGCGTGATGTGTCCGACGTATCGTGCGGCCGAAGAAGAGATTCAGTCGACCCGCGGCCGGGCGAACATGCTCCGGGCGGCGATGTCCGGCGAGTTCGACGAGTCGGAGCTGCTCGATCCCGAGTTCGGCTCGGAGGTGCTCGACCTCTGTGTCGGCTGTAAGGGCTGTAAGGTGGACTGCCCCTCCGGCGTCGACATGGCGAAGCTGAAAGCGGAGGTCCAACACGCCGCCCACGAGGAGCACGGCCCGAGCCTCCGCGACCGCGCCTTCGCGAACGTCGACACGCTGTCGAAGTGGGGGAGCAGGCTCGCCCCGGTCGCGAACCGCGCGCCCGAGCTGCCGGGCGCCCGGACGCTCATGGAGCGGACGCTCGGCATCGCCGCCGACCGCGAGCTGCCGACGTTCGCCGCCGAGAGCTTCACCGCGTGGTTCGAACAGCGGGGAGCGACCGTCGCCCCCACAGAGGCGGCGCGGACGGCCGTGCTGTTCCCCGACACGTACACGAACTACAACCACCCCGAAGCCGGGAAGGCAGCGGTCCGCGTGCTGGAGGCGGCGGGCGTCCGCGTCGAACTCGCCGACGTGCGCGACTCGGGCCGGCCCGCCTACTCGAAGGGGTTCGTCGACACCGCGCGCGAGGAGGTCGTCGAGAACGCCCGCGGGCTCGCGCCGCAGGTCGCGGCCGGCAAGGACGTCGTCCTCGTCGAGCCGTCCGACGCCGTCATGTTCCAGTCCGACGCGCTCGATCTCGTCGGCGCCGACCACGAGGCGCGCGAGGCGGTCGAGACGGTCGCCGAGAACGCGTACGGGCTCTGTGAGTATCTCGACGCGTTCCGGCTCGACGAGAACGTCGCGTGGGCCGGCGACGGCGCGGTGACGTACCACGGCCACTGCCACCAGAAGGCCGAAAAGAAGGACCACCACGCGGTCGGCGTCCTCCGGCGGGCGGGCTACGAGGTTGACCCGCTCGATTCGACCTGCTGTGGCATGGCCGGGAGCTTCGGCTACGAGGCGGAACACCACTCGATGAGCATGGCCGTCGGCGAACTGCTCTTCGAACAGGTCGACGACAGCCCCGGCGAACGGATCGTCGCCCCCGGCGCCTCCTGCCGGTCACAGCTCTCCGAGACCGACGAGACGGCCACGCACCCGGCAGAGGCGCTCGCCGACGCGCTCGGAGAGTGATCGGGGCCGTTCCGTAAGGTATTCAAATACCGATAGGCTACGAGAGACTGTGTCCGGGTTGGGGTAGTGGACTATCCTTCAGCCTTGTGGAGGCTGAGACGCGGGTTCGATTCTCGCACCTGGACTTTGACACTTCTTATCGCCCATTGATGCCCGTTAGAGACTTCAAAAGCTGCATTTCCCGATAGAATATAATTTATTTATTATAATCGCCTTTTTATAAACGATGGCGAAGCACATCAAACCATGCCAGGCTGCCCAACGTGTGGAACAACCCATGATTCGTGGCAGAAACTCCGCGTTCACCACCGGTCTGCCCACGGCAAGTCGCTCCCGAACCGCGAGTGCGAACGGTGTGGCGAGCGGTTCTACTGCGGGTATCCCCGCAAATACTGCTCCGAGGAGTGTCGGTACGAGAGCCGGGAGATCGACCACTCCGGGGCGAGCAACCCCAACTACAGCGGCGCGAAGGAGACGACCGAGTGTGAGCAGTGTGGCGACGCGTTCGACTACTACCCCTCGGAGAAGGCCGGGCGGCTCTGTCCCGACTGCGTCGACGCGACGGAGTGGCAGGATCCACCCGCGCTCGCGGGAGCGGCGAACCCGAACTACGACGGCGGGATGGTCGAACTCACCTGCGACATCTGCGACCGCCGTTTCGAACGGTATCCGAGCAACGTCGGCGACGGCGCGACGTTGTGTAGCAACGAGTGTCGGGCAGCGTGGCTCTCCGACGCGTACACCGGGTCGGGCCACCCGAACTGGAACGGTGGGCCGACCGGCTCGTACGGCCCCGACTGGCGACAGGTGCGCGAGCGAGCGCTCGAACGCGACGACTACGCGTGTGTCCTGTGTGGCGCCGACGAAGGCGACCTCGGCCGGAACCCGGATGTCCACCACATCGTCCCCGTCCGCGCGTTTCTCGACACGCCGGTGACGACGGTCGCCGACGCACACACCCTCGACAACGTCGTCTGTCTGTGTCCGACCTGTCACCGACGGGCGGAACACGGCGCCGTCAGCACCGCGGAACTACGTCACCGAACCGGCGTCGGCCACACCCCCGATATCGGGTCGGCGTGAACCGCTGGCGATGAGCGGTTTCGGGGGCCGCGACGAGCCGAAACGGGGGCCTGACGACCACGCAGAACTGCTCTCGGAACTCGACGCCCACGGCCTCGCGACCGCGACGGCGCCCGTCGACGTGACGAGGAGCACGCGGAGTAGCGGGCGGAGGGATGTGTGGAGGAAGGCCGGTCAGTTCGGCTGCTCGACGCTCGTGGGGCGCTCCCCGCCGGCCGCGTCGAGCGCGCCGCGCTGCTTGATGATGTCGAGTGCAGTCATCAGGTCCGTCCGGGAGATGAGTCCGACGAGATTCTCGCCGTCCATGACGAGCAGGCGACCGACGCCGGATTCTTGCATCTGTTCGAGCGCGTCCATCGCGTCGGCGTCGGGCGCGACGGCGTGGAGTTGGTCGCTCATCACCTCGCCGACGGTGTAGGCGTCCCGCTCCACTTCGCGGACGGACTGTGCGTCGTCAAGCGTGACGACGCCGACGACCCGTCCGCCCTCGACCACCGGGTAGCCCGTGTGTCGCTCCGAGAGCATCCGAGAGAACAGTTCGGCGATGCTCGTGTCGATCGTGACCGTCCGCACGTCGTCGCGAGGTGTCATGATGTCGCTGACTGCGACGCCTTCGAACGCCGCGGCCATCGTCGTCCGCTGGGCCTCAGAAGAGGCGCCGATGTAGATGAAAAAGGCGATGGCGACGAGGAAGAGCCCGCCGCCCCCGAACAGCCCGAACAGCCCGAGCAGGATGGCGAACAGCTTCCCGACCTCCGCGGCGTACTGTGTCGCCTGCGCGTACGGCCGGGTCCGCGCGAGCAGCGCTCGCAGGACTCGGCCGCCGTCCATCGGGAAGCCCGGGAGCATGTTGAACGCCGCGAGCGCGACGTTCATCACGGCGAGATACGCGAGGAGGAACCGGACGACTGCGACGGCGGTCCCGCCGACGGGCGCCACGACGCTGAACGCCGCGTAGGAGATCACGCCGAGCGCGACGCTGACGACCGGCCCGGCGATAGCGATGTACAGCTCCTGCTTCCAGTCCTCTGGCATCTCCGTCAGCTGGGCGACGCCGCCGAACAGCCAGAGCGTGATCGACGAGATGGGGAAGCCGAAGCGCATCGCGACGAGCGAGTGGCCGAGTTCGTGGAGGACGACGCCGGTGAACAGCCCGATGGCGGCGAGCGAACCGACGGCGAAGGCGAGCGTCGTATCGCCCGTGAGCGCCGAGACGTCCACCGCGGCCGCGGGGCCGAGCCACTCGTTCAACAGTCGGCCGTACTCGCCGAGACTGGAACCGATGAGATACGCGAACAGGGGGAGGACGACGAGAAACGTGAGGTCGAGCTCGATTGGGATTCCGAAGAGTCGACCGATACGAAAGCTTCGCATACGTTTCATAGCCCGGGAACGCACTTAAGCCTCGGCGCCCACGGCTTTTTGTCCGACGGCGACGCACGCCCGAGCATGACAGAGTCACCGGACAGCGCTCGCGTGCGCCGCGCCGTCGAGATCGACTCCGAGCCGGTCGATGCCGCAGCCGGCCTCTCGAAGGCGGTCCTGCTCGGTCCCGAGCACGGCACGCCATCTCTCTCGCTCCGGCGGTTCACGCTCGACCCGGGCGCGGAGGTGCCGAAGCACACCAACGAGATCGAACACGAGCAGTACGTGCTCGACGGCGAGTACGTCGTCGGCCTCGGCGACGAGGAGCACGTCGTCCGGGCTGGCGACGCGATACACGTCCCCGCCGGCGCCGTCCACTGGTACCGAAACGAGAGCGAGGCGGAGGGCGCGTTCATCTGTGCGGTGCCGAACGGGGATGACGACTCGATCACGCTGATCGAGTCGGAATGAGGCCGGACGCAGTGCGTCCGGACGTGACGACAGCATCGACCTCGTGGAGTGAGCCGGACGGCTCCGACACGGCGGCTTCGCGCGCTTCCGGAGCCGTTTTGAACGCGCGTCGCGGACGGACGAACGTGTCACAGCAGGTCGCCGCCGTCGACACGCTCTTCCTCCACGAGCGGTCCGACGGGGACTTCACGGTCGCCGTACTCCGGAACGGGGAGCGGGTGCTCCACGGTCGGTTGGAGCTGAAGGAGACCGACGCCGGCCCGCGACCCGCCCGCCTCCGCGTCACGGACGGCTCCGACGAGATTCCCCGCCCGCCGGATCAGTTCGTCGAGATCGCCCGACGAGCGTCGCGAATCCGCATATCCGAGCAGACGGCGCGACCGCAGCGCGACCGCCTGCGCGCGCTGTTCGCCGGCTACCAGCTCGACGACAAGGTGAAGGCCGTCAGAACGTGTCGCTACTGTGCGAACGCCGGACGCTACTCGCCGCTGACGGACGACACCGCAATCAAGGCCGACGACGAGTTCATCTGCCCGGACTGTGCGATGCGGGAGCTCGAACGCGAGGCGAACTTCCGGGGACTCCGGTCGGGCGCCCGCGAGCGGCTGGAGGAGCTGTTGCTCGACGTGGGCGACCTCGAACGAATCACCGACCTCCTCTCCGGCAACCTCGACCCGGAAGTGACCAGGTTCGATACCGTCTCCGCGACGACCGACGAGATCGACCTCGTCGAAACGTCGTCGCTGAACCTCCATCCAGGTATCCAGTCGAAGCTCGAATCGCGGTTCGACACGCTGCTACCGGTGCAGAGTCTCGCCGTCGAGAACGGCGCCGTCGACGGCCGAGACCAGCTCGTCGTGAGCGCGACGGCGACCGGGAAGACGCTCATCGGCGAGATGGCCGGGCTCGATAGAGTGTTGAACGGCGAGGGGAAGATGCTGTTTCTCGTCCCCCTTGTCGCGCTCGCGAACCAGAAACACGAGCAGTTCGAGGAGCGGTACGGCGACATCGCGAACGTCACCATCCGGGTCGGGGCGTCGCGCATCAACGACGACGGCAACCGCTTCGACCCGAACGCCGACGTCATCGTCGGCACGTACGAGGGGATCGACCACGCGCTCCGCACCGGGAAGGACCTCGGCGAGATCGGCACCGTCGTCATCGACGAGATCCACACGCTCGGCGAGGAGGGGCGCGGCCACCGGCTCGACGGGCTCGTCTCCCGGCTGAAACACTACACCGAACGCGGGACGACGCAGTCGTCCCGGAACGGCGGGCGGCGAAGCCGCGAGCGAGGGAACATGGACACGCAGTGGATCTACCTCTCGGCGACGGTCGGCAACCCCGAACAGCTCGCCGGGAAGCTGTCGGCGAACCTCGTCGAGTTCGAGGAGCGGCCGGTTCCCATCGAGCGGCACGTCACGTTCGCGGAGGGCCAGGAGAAGCCGCGCATCGAGAACCGGCTCGTGAAGCGGGCGTTCGACACGAAATCGTCGAAGGGGTACCGCGGGCAGACGATCATCTTCACGAACTCGCGACGTCGGTGTCACGAGATCACCCGCAAGCTGGAGTACGACGCCGCGCCGTACCACGCGGGGCTCGACTACCGCCGCCGGAAGACGGTCGAACGGAAGTTCGGCGACCAGGAACTCGCGGCCGTCGTGACGACCGCAGCGCTGGCCGCCGGCGTCGACTTTCCCGCCTCACAGGTGATCTTCGACTCGCTGGCGATGGGGATCGAGTGGCTCACTGTCCAGGAGTTCGAGCAGATGCTCGGCCGGGCTGGCCGCCCCGACTACCACGACGAGGGGACCGTCTACCTGCTCGTGGAGCCGGACGGCTCGTACCACGGCTCCCAGGAGCGGACCGAAGACGAGGTGGCGTTCACGCTGCTGAAGGGGGAGATGGAGTCGGTGACCACGACGTACGACGAGTCCTCCGCGGTGGAGGAAACGCTCGCGAACCTCGTCGTGGCCGGCAGCGAGGCGAAGCGGCTCAACGACCGGATGGTCGGTGAGGTGCCGACGAAGTTCGCCCTGGGGAAGCTGCTCGAGTTCGGCTTTATCGACGGCCTGGAGCCGACGCGGCTCGGGCAGGCCGTCTGCCGGCACTTCCTCGCGCCCGACCAGGCGTTCACGATGCTCGACGGAATCCGCAAGGGGACCCACCCCTACGACATCGTCGCCGACCTCGAACTGATGGACCGGGAGTAGGCGGACTGGGGAGAAGTAGCGCAACCGAAAGAGAGCGGCGACGCCGACCGAGAAGCCCGAATCGTACCCGCAAGCGAGGCCTTTTTCCGCGGCCGCGATATCTCGAAACCGTGGCACTCCCGGAGGTGACCGCGGGGATGTTCGTCGTGTTCGCCATCATCCTCGCGGCGCTCGTGCTGTTCGCGACGGAGCCGGTCCCCATCGACATCACCGCGCTGGGGATCATGGTCACCCTCATGCTGTTCGGCCCAGTGACACAGGGGCTCGCGGACGCCGGCCTGCTCGCCGCGTCGGTAGAGATTATCAGCGCCGAACAGGGCATCTCCGGGTTCGCATCGCGTGCGACCGTGACGGTGCTCGCGATGTTCATCCTCTCGGCGGGCGTCCAGCGAACCGGCGTCGTGCAGATTCTCGGACGGAAGATCGCCCAGCTGACGGGCGACTCCGAGACGAAACAGCTCGGCGCGGTCATCGGCGTCGTCAGCCCCATCTCGGGACTCATCAACAACACCGCAGCCGTCGCCATCCTCCTGCCGATGGTGACCGACCTCGCGCACAAGGGACGAACCTCCCCCTCGAAGCTGCTGCTCCCGCTGTCGTACGCGTCGATGTTCGGCGGCACGCTGACGCTCATCGGGACGTCGACGAACATCCTCGCCTCCGAGCTCGCCATCGACTATCTCGGTCGGCCGTTCGGCATGTTCGAGTTCACGGCGCTCGGTGCCGTCGTCGCCGTCGTCGGGACGATATACCTGATGACCGTCGGCCGCTGGCTGACGCCCGCTCGCATCAAGCCGGAGGAGGACCTCACCGAGGAGTTCGAGATGGCGGAGTACCTCACCGAGGTCGTCGTCCGCGACGACTCACCGGTCATCGGCTCGACGGTCCAGGAGGCGCTGCAGGCGACCGAGTTCGACGTCGACTTCATCCAGCTCATCCGGGGCGACGAGGTGTTCCTCGAACCTCTCGCGCAGAAAACCATTCGCGCGGGCGACGTGTTCGCGCTCCGCACCGACCGCGACACGCTCGTCGACCTGCTCGACGAGGAGGGGCTCGACCTCGTCCCGGACGCGACCGTCGACGAAGAGGAACTCGAACTCGCAGAGGCCCCGCAGAACCTCGTCGAGGTCGTCGTCGCCCCCGGTTCCTTCCTGGTCGGCGAGTCGCTCGCGTCGACGAACTTCCGCCAGCGGTACGACGCGACGGTGCTCGCGGTCCGGCGCGGCGGCGAGCTCGTCCGCAACCGGCTCGACAAACAGCAGCTCCGGGTCGGCGACACGCTGCTCGTGCAGGCGACGAGCGACTCCATCGACCGGCTCAACAACAACCGGAACTTCATCGTCGCACAGGAGGTCGAACGCCCGGACTTCCGCGAGTCGAAGATTCCGGTCGCGGTCGGGGTCATCGTCGCGGTCGTCGGCGTCGCGGCGCTCACGCCCGTCCCCATCGTCGTCGCCGCGCTCGCGGGCGCGCTCGGGATGGTGCTCACCGGCTGTCTGAAGCCGACGGAGGTGTACGACTCCGTGCAGTGGGACGTCATCGTCCTGCTCGCTGGCGTCATCCCGCTCGGCCTCGCGATGCAGGAGACCGGCGGCGCAAACTTCCTCGCGGAGGCGGTCGTGCTCGCGTCGGGCGCGCTCCCCCCGCTCGCCGTGCTCGGGTTGATGTATCTCGTCACCGCCGTGTTGACGAACATCATCTCGAACAACGCCGCGGTCGTGTTGATGATTCCCGTCGCCGCGCAGGTCGCCGCCGACGTGGGCGCGAGCGTCTTCGCGTTCATCCTCGCGGTCACGTTTGCGGCCTCGACGGCGTTCATGACCCCCGTCGGCTACCAGACCAACCTGTTCGTGTACGGCCCCGGCGGCTACCGGTTCACCGACTACGTGAAGGTCGGCGGGCCGCTCCAGCTGCTGTTCGCTGTCGCGACGACGCTCGGCATCGCCGTCCTGTACGGACTCTCCCCGTGAGCGGCGCGACGAACGAAACGCTTTCACCTGCGGTCGTAGTATCCTCGTTCGAGGGACCGTGGGTTAGCTTGGTATACTCATAGCCTTGGGTGCTATAGACCTCGGTTCAAATCCGAGCGGTCCCACTTCTCGGCGCCGTCGACGCTCACCGCGAATCCGCCACCATCCGCCCGAACACCTGGTCGAGAACGCAGAGAGCACCGTCCAGTCGGCCTGGGACACGTGGAGACAGAAGCGCTCGAACGCCGATCGCGCGAAGAGCGCTCGCATCGGGCAGACGAGGTGTCGTCTCACCACAGCAGGACGAGGAAGGCGAACACCTGTACCGTGGAATTTTGAGGGGTGTAGACGTATGGGCGCTATGGAGACCCCGCCTCGTCCTGTATCCGGCTCGGAAAGATCGGCCGACAGCGAGGGAACGGCCATCCAGACGAGCGGACTGACGAAACGGTATGGACAGGACGTGCTCGCTGTCGACGATCTCGATCTAACCGTCTACGAGGGGGAAGTATTCGGCTTTCTCGGGCCGAACGGTGCCGGGAAGTCTACGACGATCGACGTGATCATGGACTACGTTCGCCCGTCGGCCGGACGTGCAACTGTCCTCGGCTACGATGCCCAAGACGAGACGAGAGAGATTCACGAGCGGGTCGGCATCCTCCCGGACGGATACGGCCTCTACGATCGCCTCTCCGGTCGCAAACACCTCGAGTACGCGATTTCGCTGAAGGAAGCCGGTGACGCTGTCGACGATCTTCTCGATCGAGTCGGCCTCGACGCTGCGGCTGCTGACCGAGTCGTCGGCGGCTATTCGAAGGGAATGACGCAACGGCTGGCTTTGGCGATCGCGCTCGTCGGTGATCCCGACCTGTTGATTCTCGACGAGCCGTCGTCGGGGCTCGATCCGAACGGGGTGCGACTCGTCCGAGAGATTGCCCAGGACCACGCGGCCCGGGGGAAAACCGTCTTCTTCTCTAGCCACATTCTCAGTCAGGTTGAAGCCGTCTGTGATCGCGTCGCGATACTCAACCGAGGTCGACTCGTCGCCGTCGATTCAATCGACGGGCTTCGCGACGCGCTCGGCACGGGGTCGACGGTGACGCTCACAGTCGATGCGGTTCCAGATACGCTGACAATCGAGGAGCTCGCGGGCGTCTCCGAGGTCGCAGTTGACACCCGGACGATTCGCGTGAGCGTCGACGAGGCCACAGCGAAAGTCGACGTCATCGACCGCATCCGCGACGACGGTGCTACAGTTCTCGACGTGACGATCGAGGAGTCGTCGTTGGAAGATCTGTTCAGTGCCTACACGGGCGATCCACCCACGAGGAGCGATAGTTCGGAGGTGGCGCGGTGATGCTCGCCGCGATCCGGCTGACGATCGCCCGCAAAGAGTTCGCCGACGCCCTCCGATCGCGAACGATCTGGGCGATCGTCCTCGTCATCGCGGCGATGACATCCCTCTCGGCTGGCATCTCACTACTCGTTCCCGATGTCGAAGGAGGGGCCGAGATGGCGATCGGCAGTGCATCGCAGTTTGCGGGGCTCCTCGTCCCCATCATGGCACTGATCGCTGCCTATCTCGCCATCGCCGGCGAACGAGAATCCGGGAGCCTGAAAGTGATTCTCGGGCTCCCGCCGTCGCGGGGGGAAGTGCTGCTGGGGAAGTTCCTCGGCCGGAGCGGCGCGGTCGCCATTGGCCTCGCCTTGGGGTTCGTGGTATCGGGCGTGGTCACGGCGACCCTCTACGGCGAACTCCCCGTGGTTGCGTTCGTCGGAGCGACGATCTTGACCATCCTCCTCGGCGTGTCGTTCGTCGGCATCGCCATCGGGATTTCGGCCGTCACGGCGACACGCGCTCGGGCGATGACCCTAGCGATTACAGCGTACCTCGGGCTGACGCTCCTCTGGGACCTGGCTCCAAACGCGGTCCACTTGCTGGTCACTGGCGAGATGCCCGGCGGCGTCGTGCCCGCGTGGTTCCTGCTCGTACAGGGGCTCAGTCCGACCGGGGCGTACAACGCACTCGTCCAGCAGCTGCTGCTCGGTAGCGGAACCGCCGTGGAAGCGCGAATCGGTGGTCCGGCACCCGGGTATCTCGACCCAGCGGTGTTTCTGGGAATCCTGTTCGTCTGGACCGTCGTGCCGCTCCTCGTCGGGTATCTCGACTTTCGCCGAGCTGATCTGAGTTAGCGGTTCGTGACGCGCCGCCGAATTGTTTTATAACCGAGGGACGACGCCCGGTCTCCCAACCTTCACTCCCTCCGGTCGCTCCGTCGAGGGAAGCTTCGCGCCGATATCCGGCTAATCAGCTCGGATGCGTTCGACGCTGCCGCACGTATCGGCAGCGGATGCCACCCGGCAACGACGTCAAACCGGCCACGCGACGAGTTCGATCGCAACGAGCCGCTCGAAACGGGTGGCCAATCGGAACGAAAGAGCGGAGTGATCCGAGAGTGGTTCGACGCGGCCGACGTGCGAGCCGGATCTCCGACCGACCCCCAGCGTTTCGGTTGGGCGAACCGCGCCCCCGCTGGCCGGCGAACGGGGGGTCGCGTTCAGTTTCACTCCCCCTTGCGAACGTTCTTATCCGGTGGCGCACAACGCCCGGTGACCGATGGCGCGCGCAGAGGACGCCGAGCTGATCGACCGGTTCGAGGAGTTCTACCGAAGCTACTACCGAAACGAGATCGGCGAGCTGGCCCAGAAGTATCCGAACGAACAGCGGTCGCTGTACGTCGATTGGAACGACCTCTACCGGTTCGACCCGGACATGGCCGACGACTTCATCGCCCAGCCGGGGCAGATGCGCGACTACGCCGAGGAGGCGCTCCGGCTCTACGATTTGCCGGTCGACGTGAAGCTCGGCTCCGCGCACGTCCGCGTCCGCAACCTCTCCGAGCGGACCGACATCCGCGACATCCGCGCCGACCACGTCGGCAACCTCGTCGCCGTCCAAGGGATCGTCCGCAAGGCGACGGATGTCCGCCCGAAGATGCGACAGGCCGCCTTCGAGTGCCAGCGCTGCGGGACGATGACGCGCATCCCGCAGTCCGACGGCGAGTTCCAGGAGCCCCACGAGTGTCAGGGCTGTGAGCGACAGGGCCCGTTCGCCATCAACTTCGACCAGTCGGAGTTCGTCGACGCCCAGAAGATCCGCGTCCAGGAGTCGCCCGAGGGGCTGCGCGGCGGCGAGACGCCGCAGGCCATCGACGTGAACATCGAGGACGACATCACCGGGAAGGTGACCGCCGGCGACCACGTCACCGTCGTCGGCATCCTCCGGCTCGAACAGCAGGGGAACCAGCAGGAGAAGTCCCCCATCTTCGACTTCTACATGGAGGGGACGGCGGTGACCATCGAGGACGAGCAGTTCGAGGAGATGGACATCACCGAGGCGGACAAAAAGCGCATCATCGAGCTGTCGAACGACCCCGACATCTACGAGAAGATGGTCGGGTCGATGGCACCCTCCATCTACGGCTACGAGGAGCAGAAGGAGGCGATCATCCTGCAGCTGTTCTCGGGCGTCCGGAAGAACCTCCCCGACGGCTCCCGCATTCGCGGCGACCTGCACATCCTGTTGATCGGGGACCCCGGTACCGGGAAATGCGTCAGCGGCGACACCAGGGTGACGCTCGCCGACGGAGCAGAGACCGAAATCCGTGAACTGGTCGAGTCGAACCTCGACGACCCGACACCGATAGACGATGGCGTCTACGACGAGGTGAACATCGAGGTGCCGTCGATGGCCGCCGACGGAACGCTCACGACCAAGCGTGCAACGAAGGTCTGGAAGCGGGATGCGCCCGACCGGATGTACCGCGTCCGGACCAGAGCCGGACGCGAGGTCGTCGTGACGCCGTCGCACCCGCTGTTCGCTGCTCGAAGCGGTGGGATGGAAGCGGTCGTCGCCGACGACCTTACCGAAGGTGAGTTCATCGCCGTCCCGCGGTCGCCGGCCGCAGAGGGCGACGACGCGAAAGACGTGCCCGTTCACGATAGTCCCCGCGCGGCTGACGGCGGCACACACGCCGGGTCGACCTCCAGAGACGACCAGCCGCTCGCCGAGGGAGACGTCGGCTGGGACCGCATCGACGCCATCGAGCGGGTCGAGCCGGACGACGACTGGGTGTACGACCTCGAGATCGAGGGGACGCACAACTACCTCACGAACAACATCGTCTCGCACAACTCCCAGATACTTCAGTACGTCAAGAAGCTCTCCCCGCGCTCCGTGTACACGTCGGGGAAGGGCTCATCCGCGGCCGGGCTATGTGTCACCGGCGACACGATGGTCCACACCGACGACGGGTTCCAGCCCATCCGCGACCTCGTAACCCCGGAGGTGCCGACGCCCGTCGACAGCGAAACCGCAGTCGAGATGGAACTCAACCTTCCGACGTTCGACCGTGACCGCGGAACGGTGACGACCGGCACGTCCTCACACGCGTGGCGAATGCCGGAGAAGCCGTGCCGCCGGCTCGAAACGAGCCACGGGAAAGAGCTCGAAGCGTCGGTGAACACGCCGGTGCTTGTCTGCGGTGACGACGGCATCGAGTGGCGCGAGATCGGTGACGTGACTGCAGGAGACCACGTCGCAGTCCCCCGATACGACGACATCAACCGCGCGGACGTGCCGGTTCGGGAGTATCTCGAGTTGACGACCGAGAAGGTCCGGCTCACCGACGAATCCGTCGCGTTCCTCCGCGAGGCGCTGGTCGAGGAGTTCGGGACCCTCCGCGATGCAGCAAGCGCGCTCGACCTCTCGGAGGACTTCATCTACCTGCACCTGAAGAACCGCCACGTCCCCCAGGAGAAGCTCGACCGGATGCTCGACGCGGTCGGGGCGACCCGCGACGACGTGGCGTTCGAACGGCTGATGGTTCGGCACGGCAGCAGTATCACCGTCCCAGAAACGTTCGACGAGGACCTCATGTACCTGCTCGGACTGCTGGTCGGCGACGGCGACATCCGGGTCAACCGACGCGGCGGGAACCGCGGAATGGTCCGTATCTCGAACGGCAACGAGGCACTACTCGAACGCGCCGCAGATATCTTCGAGACGGCGTTCGACGTTCGGCCCGAAATAGAGCGACAGGAGGACCGCGTTCCGTGTATCCGCGTCTCGAACGTCACGATCGCTCGGCTGTTCGCGAACGTGGGCATGGAGACGCCGAAGGAGTCGCTGTCGTTGGCCCCGGCGTTCACCGTCGCAGAGCACGCCGACGCGTTTCTCCGCGGGCTGATGGACGCGGACGGGTCCGTCTCCGTTCGGGAGAACGGCGGGTCGAGCGTGCTGCTCTCGACGATCAGCGAGCCGCTCGCACAGCAGGTCCAGCTCATGCTCGAAACGTACGGCATCCGCGCGAGCGTCCGCGAGCGCGACCGACGCGGAACCACAGAACTTTCCGATGGCCAGACGATCACGTCGAACCACGTCCAGCAGTTCGTGGAGCTGTATGGTGCCGATATCGACCGGTACGCCGAGACGATTGGGTTCGAGAGCGAGGCGAAGTCCCGTGCGTTAGAACAGGCGACTGCGACCGAACGCCGGTACGCGGAGACGCTTCCGGTCGGTGGCGCGCTCGCGGCCGCTGGCGGGCCAGCGGGGGCGTACTACCAGAACGTCCACCGCGGCGACAATCCCGGCCGCGAACGAGCCCGACAGATGCTAACAGACATCGATTTGGGGCCCGTCGAAGATGACGTCCGCGAGGTGGTCGACGCATCGCTGCGGTGGGACGAGGTCGTCGCCGCGGTCGACACCGGGCGCAAGGAGGTGTTCGACCTGACGGTTCCCGGGACCAACAACTTCCTCGGAAACGGCATCGTCACGCACAACACTGCGGCAGCTGTGAGGGACGACTTCGGCGAGGGGCAACAGTGGTCGCTGGAGGCCGGCGCGCTCGTGCTCGCCGACCAGGGCGTCGCCGCAGTCGACGAGTTAGACAAGATGCGGTGTGTCGCGGGCGACACGTTGGTCCACCTCGGTGACGGACAGGTCCGCCGGATCGGTGCGGTGGCCGACGAGGCGGCGACGGACGGCACAGTCGAGGAGCTGGCGAACGGTCGCACGATCCGCGACGTCGACCTTGACGCGTGGACGATGACGGACGATGGGCGCATCGTCCGCCGGCCGATCACCGCAGTCCACGAGTACGAGGCACCGTCGTCGCTAACCGACGTGACGCTCGCGACCGGAGAACGGCTCACGACGACCGACGACCATCCGTTCTTCGTCCGGGAGGACGGGGACCGCGTCGAGCGCGCCGCGGGAGAGCTCGACGCTGGTGATTGGGTGTACGTCCCGCGGTCGATTCCGTCAGCGGCGAGCGACGGTGGCACCGAGACATATGCGGCCAACGATGACGGGCACTCGGTCGAGGGGACGGAACCAGACACCGGACCGACGCCGGCGTTCGGCGCGGTGCTCGGCTATCTCTCCGGCGACGGAAACGTCTACTCGGACCGGTCTTCGGCCGGACACGGCATCCGCTTCACGAACGCCGAAGAGGAACTGCGTCGGGACTTCGAGCAGGTCTGCAGGGAGGCGTTCGACGCAGAGCCGACGCGGCCGCCGAGCGAGCGACGCGACGACGGCGTCGAGACGGTTCGACTGTTCGGAAAGGAGTACGCCAAGGCGGTGCTCGACGCCGGGATGAACCTCGAAACGTACGAGGACAAGGCGTTCCCGACGGCCGTGTCGGACGGGTCGCGCGCGACGAAAGCCGCGTTCCTGCGCGCCCTCGCCGACAGCGAAGGGAACGTCGACACGGCGACTGGCCACGTGCGGATCTACTCGGCCAGCTACGAGCTGCTGCTCGGCGCGAAGGAGCTCCTGTTGGAGTTCGACATCACGGGACAGCTACAGGTCGACGAGCAGCCCCGGAAGCGGGACGTGTACGCCCTCGCAATTACGGACGCCGAATCGCTCGCCGCGTTCGCCCGGCACATCGGGTTCACGCTCGACCGGAAGCGGCGGGCCCTAGAGACCGTCGTCGACGCCGCGTCGGGCGACCGGACGATCCTCGACGTGATTCCACAGGCCGGCAGCGTGCTCGCTGACTGCCGCGAACAGCTTCGTCTCTACCAGCGCGAGTGTGGAATCGACGACGCCACCTACTGCAACTTCGAGCGCGGCGAGCGCGTCTTCGACGCGTTCCGGCGACGGAAAGCGCAGGCAACGGCGGACGTCGAGACGCTAGACGATGGTGCAGACGGTGCGACGCCGCTGTCGTGGGAACGGCTGGAGACGATCAAGGAACGATACCACGTCTCGCAGGCCGAACTCGCGGAGACGACCGAGTACAGCCAATCGCGCATCTCTCACGACTGGGGGAGCGACTCGCAGCTGCGCGCCATGGTCCACCGTCGGCTCGCGACGCTCGTGGCCGACGTCGCGGCGACCGACCTCTCCGAGCTTCGCGAACTCGTCCGTGGCGACGTGAAGTGGCGGCGCGTCGAATCCGTCGAGAGCGTCTCCCCGACCACGGTCGAGGACCGCGTTCCGGTGCTCCGCGAGGAGCTGGGCGATATCCTCGACATCGACCCGGACGGCGCGGTCGAACGGGCGCGCGAACTGCTGGCGACCGAGCCGACCATGGCGTCGTGGGCGTCGCTCCGCAGCGAGCTCGATCGCCACGCGGTCTCGTTCGCCGAGATCGCCGACGACCTCGGCGTCGCCAGCTCGACCGTCTCGCGGTGGGTCGGCGGCGTCGTCGAGACCGACCGCTTCGAGGATGTCCGGAGTGCTGCGGCCACCCGCATCGCGGACGTGCGGACGGACGTCGCCCAACGTGTCGACGCGATCGACGCGGCACGAACGCCGAAGGTGTACGACCTCACGGTCGAGGGGACACACAACTTCGTCGCGAACGGCATGGTCGTCCACAACTCCGAGGACCAGTCCGCCATGCACCAGGCGCTCGAACAGCAGGAGATCAGCATCTCCAAGGCGGGCATCAACGCGACGCTGAAGTCGCGCTGTTCGCTTCTGGGGGCGGCGAACCCGATCCACGGCCGGTTCGACGAGTACGAGGCGATGGCGGAACAGATCGACCTCGACCCGCCGCTCATCTCGCGGTTCGACCTCATCTTCACGGTGACGGACAAGCCGAACGAGGAGGAGGACCGCGCGCTCGCGGACCACATCATCGAGACGAACTACGCCGGTGAGCTGTTCACCCACCGCGAGAGCGTGCCGACCTCGAACGTGAGCGAAGAGGAGGTAAACAGCGTCGGCCGGAACGTCGAGCCGGCCATCGAGACGGAGCTGTTGCGCAAGTACGTCGCCCACGCGAAGCGGAGCTGCTTCCCGACGATGACCGAGGAGGCGAAGGCGGCCATCCGCGAGTTCTACGTCGACCTCCGGCTCGACGGCCAGGGGAGCGACAACCCGATCCCAATCACGGCCCGGAAGCTGGAGGCGCTGGTGCGGCTGGCGGAGGCGTCCGCGCGGGTTCGACTCTCGGACACGGTCGAGAAGGAGGACGCCGAGCGCGTCATCGACATCGTCCGCTCGTCGCTGGAGGACGTGGGCGTCGACCCCGAGACGGGGGAGTTCGACGCCGACATCATCGAGTCGGGCACCTCGAAGAGCCAGCGCGACCGCATCAAGAACATCAAGGGCATCATCGAGGAGCTCGAAGACGAGTACGAGGACGGCGCGCCTATCGAGGAGATTTACGCCCGCGCGGAGGAGGTCGGCATGGACCGCGAGAAGGCAGAACACGAGATCGACAAGCTCCGGACGAAAGGCGAGCTGTACGAGCCGGTGACCGACCACCTGCGGACCGTCTGAAATGGACCGGATCTCCGCGCTCCGAAACGTCGAGGACGCGCTCGCCGACTTCGAGGCCGGCGAGGTCGACCTCGCGGAGCTGGAGCGGCGCGTGCGCGGCACCCTTCGGACGTACGCGACCGAACTCGACGGCGAACTGCGAGCGTACCGCGCGACGGGCGAGGAGCCAGCTGACGGGATGGTCGTGCTCGCGCCCTCGGCGGGCGCCGCCCGCGAGCGCGTCGCCGGCCTCCTCGACGGTGAGCCGTCGTTCGACGTGGAGCCGGTCGAACCCTGAACAGTCAACCCATGTTTTAGTACGGTCCGGCCCGTAGCTGGCCGTATGAGCACGGGGGACTGCGGAATCAGGGACGGCAGAACGGGGGTGGACCATGAGTACTGACGACGCGTCCGCGACCGTCGACGGGCGGCGTTCGGTGCTCGTCTGCGGGACACCGATGGACGACCGCGTGGAGGACGTCTGCCGACGGGCGCTCGAACCTGACGGCGGGGAGTCAGTTCTGTGGGTGAGTTACACGGAGTCGCCGGCGGAGTGTTTCGCGCAGCTGCCGGCTCTGTCGGACGACCGGAAAGCGGCCGTGAGCGTCAACAGCGGAACGCGCTCGGCGGCGACCGCATCGAACGGGCCTGGATCCAGGAACGTCGCCGTCGCGGACCCGAACGACCTGACGGGACTCGGCATCGCGATCACCGACCAGCTCGAGCCGGGGATGAACGTCTGTTTCGACTCCGTGACGACGATGCTGCAGTACGCGGAGACGAAGCGGGCGTACACGTTTCTGAACTCGCTTTTGGGCCACCTGTGGAACGCGAACGCGACGGCGCACTTCCACTTCAACCCGGACGCGCACGACCCTGAGACGGTCGCGGCCATCACCTCGCTGTTCGACGCCTGCATCGAGGCCGACGGAACTGTCCGGTCGCGGGCGTGAGTCGACGGACACGCCGGTGCCGAAGAGTTTAAATTTCGTATCCTTCTTCGCGGATTTATGCTGCTCGCCGTGACGTACTCGCGGGCCGCGAGGGCGACGCTTCGGAACCTCTGTCGGGCACACGAGGGCAGCGTCGTCGGACGGTTCGGTCGCGCGGCGCTGTTCGACGCGACCGAACACGGCGCGCTGTTGGCCTGTCGGCTCCGCGAGCGCCACGCCGACGAGGTTCGGGTGGAGCGAACCGTCCCGTTCAACGAGTTCGCCGACGTGCCGGACGCGGTCCGCGAGGCCGCGACCGCGTACGAGCGTGAAGCGCCGAAACACACGCCCTACGGGCGGTTCGCGGCCGGGAGCGACCACCCCAACCCGGACCGTCTGCGCGAGCGGTCGCTCGACCCGTGAGGCTCCGACTCGGCTCGCTCGACCGGGCGGGACGGGCTCTCGACTGCCGCAGCGCAGACCTCGACCCGGCGCAGGTGGTTCGAGCCGTCCGCGATCCGGCCGACGACCGTGTCCGCTGTCCTCAGCCGGGGGCGATCCACGAGCACGTCGGCGTCGTGAGAACGGGCGAATCGCTCGCACGCCGGCAACTGCTCGCGATGGTCGCGCTGTCGCGAGGCCGTCGCCCGGCGGTGCTCGACGACCTCGCGGCGGCGCGACGCCGCCTCGAGGAGCACGCGAGTGAGGCGCCGGACCGACGCACTGCACGCGAACGCGTCGCCACGACCGAGGGTAACCGAGAACGGCTCCGCGAACGCGTCGCACGACTGCGGGGAGAGGTACAGGCCCGTAGGGAAGCCGGGCTCGACGCCGACGGCGCGCGTGAACGGCTCAGGGAAGCGGCACAGGAGCTCTCGGAACTGTCGACGGCGCGGGCGGCCGCAACCCAGCGGCTCGCGACCGCGAGAGATCGGGACCGCGACAGCGTCGACGAGCGACGACATCGCCTTCGACTGGAGGACCGCGTCGCCAACCTCGAGCGCGACGCGCGGGCGACGCTGGCGGAGGTCGTCGAATCGCACGTCGCAACTGCCCTCGGGCGACTGACGGACGCAGCGCTCGAGGAGGCGCCGCCGTCGCTCGTCCGCCTCGCCGCCGCCCGAGTCGGCGTCGTCGCCGCGCCGGTCGTCGTCACCGCGGGGCCGTTCGACGCGAGCGGGGCGGCCGAGTGGCTCGGTGCACAGGTCGTCCGCCTGTAGTTTATCGCGGATGACGCGGCCACCGATGGCATGGTGACCCTCGCCGTACGAACCTGGCGGACGGACGGGACGACCATCGTCGCCTGCCGGCTCGCGAACGACGCCAGCGAGCCGCGGGTCGCGCTGCTCGACAGCCGCGTGGACGGACCGACACACGTTGCCCCGGCGTACCGAAGCGAGGACGCGACGCTGCAGGTGACGGTGCCGGCGAACGCGACGGTCGGCGCCGGCTTTGCGACGCCAGCCGAGCCGACCGAGACGGCCGTCGAACTCGTCGAGGAGCGGGCGCAGTCGGCGCCGATTCCCGACGCAGTCCTCGCCGGCCTCTCGGAGCCGCGACCGCCTCACGAGGCAGTCGTGGCGGGCGAAGCGCAGGGGAAGACGAACGACGAGACGAGCGGGAGAGTCGATGGAAACGCCGGAGACGAGGAGCAAGCGATGGAGGAAGTCGACACGACCTCCGCGCTGGACGCCATCGAGAGACGGATCGACCGCCTCGAAGCGGTGGCCGCGGCGACGACCGTTCAGGAAGCGGCCGACGCACTCGCGGCCGAAGGTGGCCTCGATTCCGTCCGTCGACTCGACTCGCGGGTGCGAGCCGACCGCGACCGGTTGACCGCGCTTGCGGAGCGCGCGCTCACGCTTGCCGACCGGGCCGAGGCCGTCGAGCCGCGAATCGAGACGCTGGAGCGCCTGTCGTGATCCTCGCCGTCATCGGCGGAAAGGGCGGCGTCGGGAAGTCGACGGTCGCGCTCTCCGTCGCCGCCGAACTCGACGCTGTCTGCGTCGACGGCGACCTGGGAATGGCCGACCTCCCCGAGCGGCGCGGGCCGGACCTTCACGACGTGCTCGCAGGGCGGGCAGCGGCCGTGGAAGCGGTCGACGAATCCGGCCCCGTCGCGCTGCTGTCGTGTGGACGGACGCTTGCCGGCGCGAGAGCGACCGAGCCGTCCGCGCTCCGTGATGCGCTCGCGAGCGTCGCCGACGAGTACGGCCGCGTCGTCGTGGACTGTCCGGCGGGGCTCGGTCGAGATTCGGGCGCCGCACTCGCGGCCGCGGACGCCTGTCTCGTCGTCACGACGCGCGACCGCGCGGCGATGGTCGACGCGCTCCGGACGCGCGAGCTCGCACGCACGCTCGACGCGGGGCTCGTCGCCGTCGTCGTCAACTTCGCTGCCGAGCCGGGGAACGAGCGCCGGCGATTCGGTTCGCCGGCGGTCGCCCTGCCGGAGTCACGGACCGTCGAGGCTGCCACCCGAAACGGGCTCCCGATCGGGGCCGTCGCGCCGGACGGGCGCGCGGCGACGCGAGTTCGTGAGGTTGCCGCGCTCGTTCAGCGCTCGGCGAGCTCGACGTAGGTTCCCCGGACAGTCACGGGCGTCACGTCTGCGACCGCGGCAGCACGCTCCTGTGTCAGATCGACGCCGCGTTCGGTGGCGGCGGTGTAGAGACAGGCCGCGGCGACGCCGGACGGGTTCCGACCGACCGCGATTCCCTCGTCGTGAGCGTGCGCCGCAAGCTCGCGGGCGTGCGATTCGATCTCGCGGGGGAGGTCGAGCTCCGAGGCGAACCGGGCGAGATACTCGCGGGGGTGGATGGGACCGGTCGGGAGGCCAAGTTCGCGGTTGAGCGCGTCGTAGGCGACCCTGAGCTCGTCTGGTGTCGCCTTCGCGCGGTCGGTTATCTCCTCTATCGTCCGGGAGACGCCGTTGATCCGACACACCGCGTACAGCGCGGCCGCGGCGAACCCCTCCAGCGAGCGCCCCTGCAAGAGGTCCGCCTGCTGGGCGGAGTCGAACAGCGCACACGCCTGCTCGCGAACCGGCTCGCCGAGTTCGAGCAGCCCGACGAGCCGCCGGATCTCGGTGAAAGAGTACACCTCGTTGCGGTCGCGCTTCGTCGCGATGCGCGCCCGGGTGTGCTGGCGGCGCATCCGGGCCACGCGCCGGCGCTTGCGCCCCGTGAGCCGCGTCGACCGACCGATGTCCGTCGAGAGGCCGCGGTCGTGACGCGAGCGAGTCAGCGGCGCGCCGGTTCGCTTCGGGTTCCGCTCGTCGTCCGCGAAGGAGCGCCACTCGGGCCCGCGGTCCAGTGCGTCCTCGCTCACTACGAGCCCGCACTGGCTGCAGATCCGTTCGGTTCCGTCGGGAGTCACCGTCCCGCTACACTCCGGACACGTCGTCTCCGTCGTGCTCATACCCGAATCTGGGGCGTGAAAGGGGTTAAAAACGGAGTCAGATCGGATGGAAGGAACCCAGATCGCGGCACTGCTACCTACCGGTCACCGGTAGGTTCTTCGTGTAGTTTTCACGCAGTAACTATTTAACGAAAGAGGCGCCTCACCCGGTGTGAGCCTCGACGACATCGCCGCTGGACTGGAGGTGACGACGACACAGCGCGACCGCGGGGTCGCGGTCGCAGACGACACCGGGGCGTCGACGGTCGAGCGGCTCCGACCCTTCGCCGACGCGCTCCCCTGTACGCCGGCAGCGGCTGCGACGGTCGTCGCCGCGTACGCGGACGGCGGAAGCGTCGGCGACGCGGCACGAGAGGCGAACGTCGCCCCCGTCACCGCGGCGAAGACGCTCTACCTGCTCGGCGAGGAAGTGTTCCCGTTCGGGCCGACGGGACGCGACGTGGTTCGCGACTGGCTCGACGCGCGCATCGCTCGGACGACGGCCAAGCGACTCGTGGACGCGGACGACGACGAGTTCGCGCTCGCCGTCTACGTGGAGACCCACGACCGGCTCCCCGCGGCCGAGGAGGCGGTCGCGGACGCGCTCGCCGTCGAGCCGGGGGACCCGCTCGCGGACGCCCGCTCGGACCTCAGTGACCTCCTATAGGGGCAGGATGCCGTCGTCGAACGTCCGATCGACCGCGCGGTCGCACGCGGCCTCGGCGACTGCTGCCACGCCCGCGGTGAACGCGCCGTCGCCCTCGTCGGCGACCGGCGTCTCGCCCGGCCGGGTCGCGTCGGTCGGCACCGCTACGTCGGCGAACGAGGCCGCCTCGGTTCGGGTCGCGACGGCCGCGTCGACGTCGGCATCGAGATCGGCGAGCCGGTCGCGCATCCGGGCGAGCCCGTCCGCGCCGCGCGTGGTTCCGGGCGCGACGAGCGCGATCCGGTCTGCGACGCCGACCGCCGCGACCGCCTGGTTCGCCGCCACCGGCGGCACGTCGACGAGCACCCGGTCCGCCCGGTCGCGAGCCGCCCGAACGAGCGACTCGAACTCGCGGGCGGCGTCCGGCGTCTTCGCCCGGGCAACGCGCTCGAACGGCGCCCGGGCGGGCACGAGGTCGACCGTACCGTCGCCAGCCGTCGGCAGCGTCGCGAGGCCGTCCGCGAGCGGTCGTTCGTCGGTCACGAGCGCGGTCACGTCCGTCTCGATTCGTCCCCGGACGTGGTCCGCGAGCCCCTGCGTGGCGTACGCCGCGTCGAGTACGACGACCGATTCGCCCTCCGCGGCGAACAGCGCAGCGAGTTCGATACAGAGCCGCGTCGTCCCGGCACCGCCGGTTGCGCCGACGAGCGCCGTCGTCTGAGCTGTCATACATGTGTTCGCCGCGGTACTCGTCAAAAGAGTTTGGTTCGAATCTTCAGCTATAAATTCTACTTTTATCTCGGTAGATTTATCCTGAACGGTTCCCAATTTCTTGCTGCGTGTTGTCACACGGCACGCACAGGTGAGACCAACTATGAGTCACGACCACGGAGACGGCTGCGAGTGCGGGGGTACAGAGGACGCGTCACTGTCGCGGCGAGCGTTCGCCGGCGGCTGCGGCGCGACGCTGGCGTTCGCGCTGGCGGGAACGACACCGGACGCGGTCGCGGGTGCGGCCGACGAGACGGAGGAGCCGCCCGTCGCCGAGCTTCTCGACGACCTGCCCGACAACTGGGGCCGGTGGGGCGAGGACGACGGACTCGGCGCGCTGAACCTGCTCGGGAGCGAGGAGGCGTTCGCCGGGATGCGAGCGGCGACGAAGCGCGGCGCGAAACGCATCGAACGGTTCACCCTCCAGCTGTCGGTGACGGGCGAGGTCATCAATCCGGACCCCAAGGAGCCGGACGTCGTGTTCCCGAACGGGGACGGCAGTGGCCCACAGTGGCCCAGTACGGACACCGGCGACCCGGCATTTCCGCCGCGGACCCCCGCGCGCCGCGACAACACGACACCCGAAGGCGGCGCCCCCGTCGCGGGGGGCGTGAGGTTCGTCGACGACAAGTTCGTCACCGACGCGTTTCTCCAGGGGACGACCCACCTCGACGCGCTCGGGCACGCCTGGTACGGCGACGAAATCTACAACGGCTTCTCGGTCGAGACGACGGCGGAGACCAAGGAGTTCGAGACGCCGTTGCTCGGGACGGCCAGCCGCGACGCGCTCCCCGGCAACGGCGACGACGAGGACCTCACCGCGTCGACGGAGACGCAAGGGCTCGGAGAAGCGGCCATCTCGGAGGCCGGCGAGGCGGGTATCTTCGGGCGGGCTGTCCTGCTCGACGTGGGACGACATCTCGACGAAGCCGACAAAAACGACCGGCTTCCGCTCGGCTACGGCGTCACGTACGACGATCTGATGGCGACCGCCGACGCGCAGGGAACCGAGATTCGCAAGCGGGACATGCTGCTCGTGCGGACGGGCGCCATCGAGCGGACGCGCGACCCGGACGCCGAGTGGGCCCCGCTGAACGAGCCGGGGCTCGTGTTCAGCGAGGAGCTCGTGGAGTGGGTCGCGGAGATGGATATCCCGTACATCGGCGCGGACAACCTCGCCGTCGAGAAGGTGGCGCAGGGAATCGACGACACGACCTACGTCATTCCGCTTCACGGCGCGTTCCTCCGGAACCTCGGCGTCTCCATCAACGAGATACTGCTGCTCGACGACCTCGCGGCGTCGTGTGCCGACGACGGCATCTACGAGTTCCTGCTCGCGGGCGCGCCGCTGAACGTCGAACGGGCGTCGGGGGCACCTATCAATCCGGTCGCGGTGAAGGCGACCGGCCCCGAAAGCGACGACGAGGGCGGCTCCGGGAGCGATGCCGGAAACGGGCGCGGAAACTAACTACGGCAGGCCTCACTCCGTCCGCTCGGCGATGGCGTCCGCAATGTCGTCGAGTTCTGCGTCAGACAGCTCCGGTCGCTCGCCGGCGATGGCGTGGATGGGACTGCCGCCGTCGTTCTCGAACCGCGGGACGATGTGACCGTGGACGTGTGGAACCTCCTGGCCCGCCGCTGAGCCGTTGTTGAACGCGACGTTCGAGCCGTCGGCGTCGACGGCGTCCTCGACGACGGGGACGAGGTCGTGGAGCGTCTCGTACAGGACGTGGGCGGAGTGGCCGTCCAAGTCCTGCAGGTGCTGGTGGTGAGCCGTCGGGATAACGAGCGTGTGGCCGGGCGCGAGCGGGTTCGCGTCGAGAAAGGCGAGCGCGCCGTCGGTCTCGTAGACGGTCCGCGAGGGGATCTCCCCCTCGACGATGCGACAGAAGATGCAGTCCTCGTTTGAGTCGGTCATACGTTGGTAATACACCCCTTAGGGGACAGTGAAGCATCTGAGCGAACGATAAAGAGGCTACCGCACGGTCTGCCGTCACCCGCGGACGACACGCCGCTGTCCACTCCTTGGGGAAAATGTAGACAGAACGTCTCAACAGGAAAATGTAGACAGAACGTCTCAACAGGAAAATGTAGACAGAACGTCTCCACGGGGAAATGTAAGCAGAACTCGCGTGCTCGCTGGAAGCTCGACACAGACGACGCCGCTACTCCTGCCCGGACACTGGCAGTTCGACGTCGTGTATTTCGAACCGTGCGCCGCCAGTTGCGCCGGTCGTCAGGGTGACCCCCCAGTCGTGGACATCAGCGACCTGTTTGACGATGTTGAGGCCGAAGCCAGTCCCCTCGGTCGTCGACGTGAAGCCGGGCTCGAACACGTCCGCGCGGTCGCTCTCCGGAATCCCCGGACCGTCGTCTTCGACGTAGAAACCGTCATCCAACTCGCCGACGGTCACGGTAACGTCCGAGCCACCGTGGTCTAACGCGTTCTTCAGGAGGTTATCGACGAGTTGCCGCAGCCGATCCCGATCCGCCCGGACCGTCTGTGTGGATTCGACGTGTAGGGTAGCTCCCGGAGTCGCAAGCTCGTCCCAACGGTCGTCGACGAAGGCTGGAAGAGCGACCGTGGTGTACTCGATGCAGTCCGTGCCCATTCGCGCGAACACCAGGAGGTCTTCGATGAGGTGTTCCATCCGCTCGTGGGCGTCTGCGACCGCATCGAGGTGGGGACTCTCACACTCCTCGGAGGCGAGTTCGAGTCGCCCTGAGGCGACGTTCAGTGGGTTCCGGAGATCGTGGCTCACTGCCGACGTGAACCGGTCGAGCCGCTCGTTCTGTCGTTTGAGTTCTCGCTCGTGGGCGAGCTGGTCGAGAGCGGTTGCCGTGTGGCTGACAAGTAGCTCCGCTAGTTCGATATCGCGGTCGTCGAACGCATCCGTCGTCGTGTCGACCGCCTGGAACACGCCGTGCTCGCCGATCGGAACGCTGATTCCGGACTGATAGATATCTTTTGCCGGTTTCGTCTCGTCGGATGGAGTGATCTCCGAGACGACGTGGGACGTTCCAGTCTGGTACGTTTTGCCCGCTAGTCCCTCGTCAATTTGCATTCGACGGCTCCCATCAGGCGGAGCATCATCGGACGTGGCATACGGAACGAGCCAGTCGTCTTCGCGGATAAGAACGGTACACAGATTGAAATCGAGGAGTCCTGTCGCAGCAGAAACAGTTCGCTCGCAGACGCCCGTGATCGTCTCCTTACTCTGGATAGTGGTGGCGACGTCGTGGAGTGTCTCGATTACGTCCGCACGGTACTCTCGCATGGTATTCGTCTGCGTGCCGGGGTTAATGAACATTCCTCAACACCAGAAAGTGTAGAGGTCGTGTACGCAGAGCGTGGGTGTACTTGGGCTGCGTTCGCGTGCAGCGACGAACCGTCGCCGAGGAGGTTTTGCATCGCGAGAGCCTACCCGAAAGCGATGGGCACCTCCTCACGACGGCTCGACAGGATGCGCGACCGGTTCGACCCGCGGCTCGTCGCCGTCGCCGTCGTCGTCCTGCTCACGATCGCCGCGTTCGTCGTCGGTAACGTCGCCGGGGTCGGCTTCCTCCTCCTGTTCGAGGCGGTCCGCGGCGGGGTCACCCCCCTCGAGCGGACGCTGTTGTCGCTCGGCTCGCTCCAGCTGCTCGGACTCGTCGGCGTCGGCGGGCTCTACCTGTGGCGCCGAGGGGCACCGAAGATCCCGGTGTCGCTGCCGACCCTGCGCGGCGTCGCGGTCGTCGTCGCCTGCTGGTTCCTGATGCTCGGCGGCGCCGTCGTCACCGGGCTGCTCGTGGATGCGCTCGGCATCGAGGTGCCCCAGAGCGCCGTAACCCAGCTCGCCACCTCGGACCCGAACGTGCTGCTCGTGTTGTTCGTCGCCTCGTTCCTCGTCATCGCGCCGACGGAGGAGCTGTTCTTCCGTGGCGTTGTTCAGACGCGGCTCCGAGAGGTGTTCGGCCCGGTCGGCGCCATCGGCATCGCCACCGTCGTCTTCGGGCTCGTTCACGTGGCTGGCTTCTCGGGGTCGGCGCTGAGCGTCGCCGTGACGATCCTCCGGCTCACCGTCGTCGCCGTCGTGCTCGGGGTCGCGTACGAGTACACCGACAACCTCGCCGTGCCGGTCGCCATCCACGCCGTCTACAACGCGACGCTGTTCGGCGCACTGTACGTGGCCGTCCGGTTCGCCGGCGTCGACCCGACGGCGACCGTCGTGGGCCTCGCGTAGCCCGGTCGCCGGTCGTCGCCACGCGCCGGACTGCCCCGAGCGCCAGCTATTTGGCCGACATGCGAGAGCAACCGCCATGGTTCTGACTCCCCGACGCCGCCGCATGCTCCTGTGGGGGTTACTCGCGGCGGGGTTCCTCCTCGTGAATTTCCACCGGACCGCGACGGCGGTGCTCGCGGACAGCCTCGCGGCGACGTTCGACGCAGATGCGACGGAGCTGAGCTTCCTCCACGCCTCCTTCTTTTACATCTACGCGGCGCTCCAGCTGCCGGCCGGCCTCGTCGTCGACCGCTACGGCCCGCGCCGGGTCGCCTCGCTTGGCCTCGCCACGATGACCGTCGGCGTCGTCGCCTTCGCGCTCGCCGGCTCGTTCACCGGCGCATTCCTCACCCGGGCGGTCGTCGGGCTCGGCGGGAGCGTCCTCTACGTCGCGACGCTGCGGTTCTGTGCCGCGTGGTTCAGCGCGGACGCGTACGCGACGATGACGGGCCTCACTATCGCCGCAGCGGGCCTCGGCGGCATCATGGCGACGACGCCGCTCGCGCTCGCCATCGAGGCGACCGGTTGGCGCACGTCGCTGCTGGTTGCCGGTGCCGTCGGCGCGACGGTCGCCGTCGGCATCGGCGCGTTCGTGCGCGACCGGCCGCCCGCCGCGCTCGCCGACCGCGCCGGTGCCGCTAGCGACGGTGGACAGGCGCGCCCGGCAACGTTCGCGGAGGTGATCGCGAACACCCGGCACGTGCTCGGCGAGATCGAAACGTGGCTGCTGGGAATCGTGCTATTTCTCGTCCTCGGGGCGAACTTCACCGTCCTCGGCCTGTGGGGCGTCCCGTTCGTCGTCGACGTGTACGGCGTCCCCGTCGCCGCGGCGTCGACGTACGTGCTCGTCGGCAACGTCGGCTTCGTGCTCGGCTCGCCGGCGTTTGGCGCGCTCTCCGACCGGCTGGAGCGACGCACGAGCCTGATGGTCGCTTCGGCGGTCGTGTTCACGCTCGCGTACATCGCCCTCGTGCTCGTCCCGCCGCTCCCGGTGGTCGGGCTGGCGCTGTTCGTCGCGCTGTTCGCCAACGGCGGCGTTGCGCTCGCGTTCACCGTCGCGAAGGAGCGCCACCGGCCGGACGTGGGCGCCACCGTCACCGGCGTCATCAACAGCCTCGGCTACTTCGGCGCGGCGATGCTCCCCTCGGTGATGGGCTACGTCCTCGATGCCTACTGGACGGGCGACGTCATCAACGGCGCGCGCGTCTACACGCGGACGGGGTATCGGGTCGCCTTCGCCATCGCGGCCGGGGCGGGCGTCCTCGCCGTCGTCTGCTCGCTCGCGCTCCACTACCGCGAGTCGGGGTCGAGCGCGTCGGACAGCGCCGCGACGTAGCCCGCACGGTCGTAGCCGAGCCGCGACCGCCACACCTCCTCGTAGCTGGGGTGAAGCACGGGCACGACCCGGCCGAAGGGCGTCTCGACGGGGTCAAGTACCGTATCGAGAAAGCCGTCCAGCGCGCGGTCGGCCAGCGCGAACACCGACGCAGTGGCGTGTTTTCCCGTCGGTACCACGGCGTCCGGATCGACGACCTCAAGGTCTTCGTGGAGCCACGGCCGGCAGTTCGCCCGCTCGGCCGCCGTGGGGTCGCGGTTCCCTGGTGGGTGACACTTCACCGCGTTCGTGTAGTAGGCGTCGCCCGCGTAGCCGGCGTCGGCGACGAGCGCGCGGACCTTCCGGCCGGAAGCGCGGGAAGTGTACGCCATCCCGGTCAGGTTGCCGCCCCGCCACCGCTCGGCGTCAGGATCCCCAGCGGCCGGCGCCTCGCCGACGACGACCACCGACGCGTCGGTCGGTCCGTTCCCCCAGGAGATGCAGCTCCGAGAGGAGACGAGTTCCGGACAGCGACGGCAGTCCTCGGCCAGCGGTCGCCGCTCCGCGTCCGTCGGATACGGGACGTCGCTCGGCTGCACGGCCGAAGCTCCGGTGCCACGGCCATGATACTTTCTGGTCGTCCCCGTCGGGTCCGCGACCGTCGGTGCTACCCCTGTGGCTCCTCCGACTCGTCGGCCGGCTCCGGCTCCTCCGCAACCGTGTACGAGGGAAGCGGGACGAGCGTCACGGGCCGGTCGGTCTGCTTGACGAGCGACTGCGACACGCTTCCGAAGATGACCCGTTCCGTCCGGGAGTGTTGGCGGAGCCCGGTGACGACGTGGTCCGCCCCGACGTCCTCGGCGACCGCGAGCATCTCGGCCGCCGGGCTCCGCCCCCGGTTGAGTTGGCGGGTGCGGACCTCGAACCGGTCGTCGAGTTCGGCCGCGAACGCCTCGAGCGCCGCGTCGCCGGTCTCCGCGGCCTCGACGTCGCTGTCCGTCAGAACGTGAACCGCCTCGACCCGGTCGTCCGGGCGGGCCGTGTCGTTGACGAACCGGGCTAGCATCCGGCTCGACTCCGCGCCGTCCGTGCCGACCAGGTACACCGTCATGGTTGCGCGTACCACACAGCGGAACTAAACGTTTGCGCGCGTCGCGCCGACGCTCTCGCAACCGTTTTATCCGTCGGCCGGCCAGCGACGGTGTGCAACGGACGATATCAGAGCTACTCGGCGAGGGCGCCGCGCTACTCTTTGACCTACTGGGGACGGTCGCGTTCGTCTTCGTCGGCATCGAGGCGGAACTGCTGGTGACGACGTCGCTCGACGGAGACGTCCTGCTCGCGGCGTGGGCCGCGTACGTCGGCGCGCTCGCGCTGTACGCCGGCGTCGTCGTGTTCGGGCGCGACCGGCTGCTCCCGCGGCTCCGCGGCGTCGGGGACGGCGCGGCGTGACACGTCTGCGAGACCGATTCGTCTTTTAGGCAGCGGCCGCCACTCACGCCCATGGAACGTTTCGCACCGGTCTCGGATCAGTACGACCCCGACGACGTGGAGTCGGGAATCTTCGACTACTGGGCCGAGACGGACGCCTACGAGCGAACCTGCCGACACCGCGCCGACGGCGAGGAGTTCTTCTTCGTGGACGGGCCGCCGTACACCTCCGGCGCCGCCCACATGGGGACGACGTGGAACAAGACGCTGAAGGACGCGTACATCCGCTACAAGCGGATGTGCGGCTACGACGTGACGGACCGCCCGGGTTACGACATGCACGGGCTCCCCATCGAGACGAAGGTGGAGGAGCAGCTCGGCTTCGAGAACAAGAAGGACATCGAGGCCTATGGAATGAAGGCGTTCATCGACGCCTGCAAGGAGTTCGCCGACGAACAGCTCGAGGGGCTCCAGGACGACTTCGAGTCCTTCGGCGTCTGGATGGACTGGGAGAACCCGTACAAGACCGTCTCCCCGGAGTACATGGAGGCGGTGTGGTGGGCGTTCCAGCAGGTTCACGAGCGCGGGCTCGTCGAACGCGGCAAGCGTTCCATCACGCAGTGTCCGCGGTGTGAGACGGCCATCGCCAAAAACGAGGTGGAGTACCATCAGGTCGAGGACCCGTCCATCTACGTGAAGTTCAGATTAGCCGACCGCGAGGGCAGCCTCGTCGCGTGGACGACGACGCCGTGGACCGTCCCCGCGAACGCGTTCATCGCCGTCGACGAGGACGTGACGTACGTCGGCGTCGACGCGGAAAAGGACGGGGAGACGGAGCGGCTCTACGTCGCCGAGGGCGTCGTCGAGGAGGTGTTGAAGAAGGGCCGCTACGAGGAGTACGAGGTCGTCGAGGAGCTGCAGGGGTCGGAGATGCTCGGCTGGGAGTACGACCACCCGCTCGCCGAGCAGGTCCCCGACCACCCGAGCTTCGACGGCGCGGGCCAGGTGTACCACGCCGACTACGTGGAGGTCGACCGCACGGGACTGGTCCACTCCGCGCCCGGCCACGGTGAGGAGGACTTCGAACGAGGTCAGGAGCTCGGTCTCGAGGTGTTCTGTCCGGTCGGCTCGGACGGCGTCTACGACGAGCGCGCCGGAAAGTACGCCGGGCAGTTCGTCCGCGACGCGAACGACGACATCATCGCCGACCTCGACGCGAACGGCAACCTGCTCGCCTCGGAGACGTACACCCACGACTACGGGCAGTGTTGGCGCTGTGACACGGACATCGTCTTCCTCGCGACGGACCAGTGGTTCATCACGGTCACGGACATCAAAGAAGAGCTGCTCGACAACATCGACGACAGCGAGTGGTATCCGCCGGAGGCGCGCGACAGCCGCTTCCGCAACTTCGTGGAGGAGTCGCCCGATTGGAACGTCTCCCGGCAGCGCTACTGGGGCATCCCCATCCCCATCTGGCTCCCCGAGGACTGGGACGACGAGACGGGTGGCGGGAATCTGGCCGAGGAGGCCATCGTCGTCGGAACCCGCGAGGAGCTCGCCGAGCGCGTCGACCAGGACGTCGACCCCGACGAGGTCGACCTCCACCGACCGACCGTCGACGAACTGACCATCACCGAAGAGGGCACCACCTACGAGCGCGTCCCCGACGTGTTCGACGTGTGGATCGACTCGTCGGCCGCCTCGTGGGGGACGCTGGACTATCCGAGCGAGGAGGACGCGTTCGAGGAGCTGTGGCCCGCCGACCTCATCATGGAGGCTCACGACCAGACCCGCGGCTGGTTCTGGTCGCAGCTCGGTATGGGTACCGCCGCACTCGGCGAGATTCCCTACCAGGACGTGTTGATGCACGGCTACGCGAACATGCCCGACGGCCGCGGCATGTCCAAATCGAAGGGGATCACCGTCGAGCCGGACGAGGTCATCGAGGAGTACGGCGCCGACCCGATGCGGCTGTTCCTGCTGTCGCGGAACCCGCAGGGCGAGGACATGCGCTTCTCGTGGGAGGAGACGCAGAACATGCAGCGAGACCTCAACATCCTCTGGAACACGTTCCGGTTCCCGCTGCCGTACATGCGGATGGACGGCTTCGAGCCGAACGTTCCGTCGGCGTCGGGCGACGACGGCGTCGCCCCCGCCGACTGCGATCTCGAGGCCGTCGACGAGTGGCTGCTGTCGCGGCTCCAGACCGTCACCGAGGAGATGACCGCCGCGTGGGAGGGCTACCGGCAGGACGAGGCGCTCGACGTCCTGCTGGAGTTCGTCGTCGAGGACGTCTCCCGCTTCTACATCCAGGTCGTCCGCGAGCGGATGTGGGCGGAGGCGGACTCCCCGTCGAAGACGGCCGCGTACGCGACGCTGCATCACGTGTTGACGGAGACGGTGAAGCTGCTCGCGCCGTACGCGCCGTTCGTCGCCGAGCGCATCTACGGGACGCTCACCGGCGAGACGGGTCACCCGACGGTCCACATGTGCGACTGGCCGACGTTCGACGAGCGGTTCTACGACCCGCAGCTGGAGGCGGACATCGAAACCGTTCGGGCGGTCGAGGAGGCCGGCGCGAACGCGCGCCAGCAGGCCGGCCGGAACCTCCGCTGGCCCGTCACGCGTGTCGTCGTCGCCGCGAACGACGACGACGTCGCCGGCTCGGTCGACCGCCAGCGTCCGCTCCTCCGCGAGCGGCTCAACGCCCGCGAGATCCAGCTCGTCGAGCCCGGTGACGAGTGGGGCGAGCTCGCCTACGGCGCGCGTGCTGACATGTCCGTGCTCGGGCCCGCGTTCGGCGGGGACGCCGGCGAGGTGATGGACGCACTCAACGCCGTCACCGTCAACGCGAAAGAGCTCGACGCGCTGGAGGCGGCCGTCGCCGACGAGCTCGGCCGCACGGTCGAGCTGAGCCCGGAGATGGTGGAGTTCGTCACCGAGACGCCCGCGGGCGTCGAGGGGACGGAGTTCCGCGTCGCGGGGGACACGGGAGGCGTCGTCTACGTCGACACGGAGCTCACCGACGAGATCGAGGCCGAAGGGTTCGCCCGTGAGGTCATCCGCCGCGTACAGGAGGCGCGCAAGGAGCTCGACCTCGAGCTCGACGCCGAAATCGCGCTGGACCTCGACGTCGCCGACGACCGCGTCGCCGCGCTGGTTGAGGAACGGCGCGACCTCGTCGCCGCGGAGACGCGCGCGACGTTCGGCGCCGTCGAGGACGGGTTCACGGAGACGTACGACGTGGAGGGCGTCGAGCTGACGATCCGCGTCTCACCGGCCTGAGCGGCGCGGTTACAGATGTTCGGCGAGGACTGGCGCGACGCTCACGTCGCTTTCCGGCTGCTCGATGGTGTCGGTGCCCCACAGGCCGGCGACGCCGGCGGCTGCGAGCTTCGCGCGGGCGTTGTCCGCGAGCATCGGGTGGATGCAGGCGACGTACGCGTCCGCGACGTCCCGCTCGTGGAGCCGGTCGATGGCAGCCGCCATCGTGGAGCCGGTGGCGACGATGTCGTCGACGAGCACCACCTCGCGCCCCGCAGGCTCGGTGCCCGCAGGCTCGACGGTCACCTCCCCGGTGTCGTAGTCGCGCGTCTTCTCGAAGTAGTCGCAGGCACCGGCACCGTAGGCGGCACACACCGTCTCCGCGAGTTCGACGGCGCCCTCGTCCGGCGCGAGAAAGAGCGGGTCGTCGAGTGCGGGCAGCGGGTCGGCGAGGCGGGCGGCGGCGTCGACGGCCTCGAAGGGAACGTCGAAGAAGTCGCCGACGGTCGGTTCGTGGGGGTTGACGGCGAGTACGCGGTCGGTGCCGGTGGAGACGGCGCGCGCGACGGCGCGCGCGGAGACGGGTTCGCCGGCGCGGAACGCGCGATCCTGTCGCGCGTAGCCCATGTACGGGAGCACGGTCACCACCTCGTCGAACGCCTCGCGCGCGAGGTCCTGGAGTTGGAGCAGTTCGACGTGGGCCGCCGCGGAGACGGTCGCGGCGACGACGACGGCGCGCTCGCCGCCCGCGTCGGGGACGCGCAGCTTGAACTCGCCGTCGGCGAACCGCTGGGTCTCCGGTACGGCGAGCGGTTCGTCGAGCTCGTCGGCGAGCGCCGCCCCCAGCGACTGCGACGCCGACCCCGGCAGTATCATACGCGAGCCTGCCGGCCGCGGGCTAACAAGGTTTCCGTATCACACCCGTCGACCTGTAGAGCGAGTGAGTAGTCCGTCGACGCCGACGGAACTCAGACGACGGCCAGCCGTCGACAGCCGGGGAGACCGAGGGTTCGCTCGCGCCAGCCGTCCGACGCGTCGGCGTCGTGGCCGTCGGTCGCGCGGGCGAGGAACGTCCCGTTCCCGGTGACGGCGTACAGCGCGTCCGCCGTCGGGACGGCGTCGACCACGTCGCCCGGCGCACCGGCGTCGATCCACCCGCCGTCGTGGTGCTCGAACAGCGTTCCGTCGGCCGCAACGGCGACCGTGCTGCCAGCACGAGTCGAGACTGCTTGGAAGGCGCCCGACCGGCGTTTCATCCAGCCGTTCGCGAGCGCGTACAGCCCGTCGTCGGTCGCAGCGAACACCTCGGTCCCGACCGCCACGTCGCGGGCGTCGTCGAGGCCGGCGTGCGAGCCGTCGAGTCGGAACACCCCGTCCGCGGCCGCGAGGAGATCACCGGCGACCGCACGGACGTCCGAGACGTCACCGAGGGGCGTCCACGCGCCGTCGTCGTAACGAGCGACCCGGCCCTCGCCGGCGGCGACGAGCCCGTCCGCGAAGCCGACAGCGTCCGCGTCGCCGAATCCCGTCTCTGTGAACCCGTCGTCGGTCGCGAGCAGCGCGTCCTCGCCCGCGGCCGCGACGCGTCCGTCGACGGCGACGACGTCGCGGGTCCTTCCCCGGTGGACGAGCCCGTACTCGCCGAGGAGGTCGTCCGAGACGGAGGCCTCCACGAGCCCCGCGTCCGTCGCGACGAACGCCGTGCGCGCGGAGCCGCCGGCGTACACCCGCTTCTCGTCGAGCGAGATGTCCTGCTCGGCGCTCACGCGGCCCACCTCCGGCGGGTCGAACCCACGCTTGCTCTCACAGCTGCTCCCCCCGACTGCGGTAGTCCTCGTACGTCTCGTCGGCCCAGGCGTACGCCTCGGGCGCGTCGGAGAGCAGGATGCCGCTCACGCCGCCCTCCTCGTACGTGGTGAGCGCGGCCGTCTCCTCGTCGAGCAGCGTGAGCCCAAACGGGAGCGGCTCGGCGATCGTGTACACGTCGAGCCCCGCGGCGATTGCGTCGTCGAACTCGTCGTAGCTCGCTTCGAGCGCCGCCGCGGCTGGCCGCTCCACGACGAGTTCCCGGACCTTCCCCGTCGTCACGTCCTCGTGGAGGTCGGCCATGTACCGGGGGAGAGCGGCCGGCGACAGCGAACGGACGCGGTCGGCGTCCTCGACCGCGGATTCGAACGCCGCGATCGGCCGCTCCGGGGCGTTGCGGTCGGCCGTCGCGACGATCGCGTCCGCGACGAACGCACCCGGGACTCCTGCGTCGGCGGGCACGTCCGCGAGCACCGACCGCGCGGTCGACAGATCTGCCAGCCGGTCGCGATACCGCTCGTGCGCCTCGCTGCCGAGCCGGCCGAGCGCGGTCAGCTCGTAGCCGTCCTCCGTCTCGCGGGCCAGTCCGAGCGCCACGAGCTCCCGGAGTCCCTTGTACACCGTCGACCGTACGACCCCGAGCTCCTCGCGGAGCGCCCGCTTCCCACGTGGTTCGTCCGCGAGCGCGGCCAGCAGCGCCGCCCGCGTCTCGAGTGCCCCGGCCAGTCCGTCCGGAGAGTCGTCTGGTGAAACCCAGCTCATACCACGGAATGTCGGGCGTTGTCCTCAAAGTCCTGTTCGTTTCGACCCTCGAATTTCCGTTTCGGTGACGAACTGTGAGGCGGTCGGTGACGTAAGGCAGTATCCGCTCGCAGTGACGACACCCGCTGGCGCGGTCCTCTACTTGCGGACCGTTCCCGTCGGCCCTCCCCCCACTCGGTCGACGTCCACGTCGACCGGTTCCATCGCCCGACCCCGTCCGCCGGCTCGACCCGCCGCTCGCCGGCCGACCGATACCGATTTTTGCGCGCCTCCGATACCACGCGGTATGAAAGTGTTCGGGTCGAGCGGCGTCCGCGGCGTGGTGGGCGAGACGATCACCCCGGCGTTCGTCGGTCGCGTCGCCAAGGCCGCCGGCTCGACGTGGGGGACGGGCGCCGTCGCGGTCGCGCGCGACACCCGCCGGACGGGCGGAATGTTAGCCGACGCCGTCGCCGCCGGCCTCGCGGCGACCGGCAGCGACGTGCGACGGCTCGGGGTCGTCCCGACGCCGGGCGCGCAGGCGTACGCCGAGCGGTCCGGCGAGCCCGTCGTGATGGTGACCGCGAGCCACAACCCGCCGGAGTACAACGGGGTGAAGCTGATCGGCGCGGACGGGGTGGAGCTGTCCAGAGACACGCTCAAGCGCGTCGAGGACCGGCTGCTCGCCGAGCGGTTCGACACGGTGCCGTGGGACGAGACGGGCGAACGACGGCGCGTCGACTCGGCGCGCCGCGAGTACGTCGACGGGTTGCTCGACGCCGTGGACCGCGACGCACTCGCAGAGGCCGACCTGACCGTCGCGCTCGACCCCGGCCACGGCGCCGGCGCGCTCACCTCGCCCCGGTTCTTCCGCGAGCTCGGCTGTGCGGTTCGCACCGTCAACGCCCAGCCGGACGGCTACTTTCCCGGGCGCGACCCGGAGCCGGTCGCCGAGAACCTCGACGACCTCGGCGAACTCGTCCGTGCGACTGACGCAGATCTCGGCGTCGCCCACGACGGCGACGCCGACCGCGCCATCTTCTACGACGAGACGGGGAGCTACATCGAGGGGGACGCCACGCTCGCCGCGCTGGCCGACGCCGCGCTCGACCCCGGCGACACCACCGTCTCGGCGGTGAACGTCTCCCAGCGGCTCGTCGACGTGGCCGAGCGGACCGGCGCGACGCTGGAGCTCACTCCTATCGGCTCGACGAACATCATCACGCGCATCCGCGAGCTGACCGCCGAAGGGGAGCGCGTCCCCGTCGCCGGCGAGGGGAACGGCGGCGTCCTGTTCCCGGGCTACCGGCTCGCGCGTGACGGCGCCTACACGGCCGCGAAGTTTCTCGACCTGTTGACCGATCAGAACGCCTCCGAGGCGGTCGCCGACTACGCCGGCTACGCGAACGTCCGCGAGAACGTCGGCTACGGGACGGACGCCGAGCGCGAGGCGATGCTCGCAGCCGCCGAGGAGTACGCCGCGGCCGCGGAGGCGACGCCGACGACCATCGACGGCTACCGGCTCGACTACGGCGACGCGTGGGTGCTCGCTCGCCCCTCGGGGACGGAGCCCGTCGTGCGCGTCTACGCCGAAGCGGGCGAGCGCGACCGTGCCGAGGCGCTCGCGACGGCGTTCCGGGACGCGCTCGTCGAGGCGAAAACGGAGGCGTAGGCTACGGCTCCGGCGCCGCCGCGAGCGCGTCGGCGAGGGCCGCCCGCTCGGCCTGCAGCCGGTCCCGATCCACCGACACCTCGCCCGCCTGCAGTCGCTCGCGGTCTCGCTGGCTCAGCTCTGCGAGCGCCGCAGCCGCCTCGCGGAGCTGCTCGTAGTCCGTCTCGTCGGGGAGCGACCGAACCTCGCGGAGTGCCGCGAGGGTGTCCTCGCCGGCGAAGCGGTTGCAGACGGCCGCGTACTCCTTACACCGATAGCGAAGCGTCTCGGCGTCCGGTGGCGGGTACGGCACCGAAAGCGGCGACGCGTCGAGGTTCGTGAGATACGTCCGGTTCGTCGCGACGTGCCGTTTCAGCGCGCCGGCGTCCTCGACGTAATGCGAGAGCTTCTCCGCGGAGTAGTCGGCGTACTCCAGAAGCGTCGTCACCGACTCCTCGCCGACCGCAGCCGACCGGAGATACTCGGCGAGCCGCGTCGGCGGGTCGCGGAACTCGACGAGCGGATACGACTCCGCGGCCGCGACGACGTCGAGCACGTCGCGTGCGGAGCCGTCGCGCTTGAGCGCCTCGAAGTCCGCGCGGACGCCGTCGTTGTACCTGTCGATGGGGTCGCGGAGCCGCTCGACGGGCGCGCCGAGGTCCGCCTCTCCGAGCTCGAGCAGGCGCTCGCAGTCGGCGATGCGGTCGTCGAGCCGGTCGATGCGTTCCCTGGCCTCGCGGCGCGCCTCGCGGAGCAGCTCCTCGGCGGCCTCCCACTCGACGAGCAGGTCGGCGTACTCGCGGGCGGGGTCGAGCGCCTCGCGGGCCGCCGCGAAGTCGCTCGCTGAGAGCCGCTTCTTGTGGAGCGCGTCGTCGGCTGCTTCGAACGCGTCGTGTGCGGGCAGCGACTCGTCGAGCGAGTCGGTGTGGTCCGCGATCTTCTCCTGGAACTCGATGTACGCCTGGAAGCCGGAGCCGGTCGCAGTCTCCCGGTTGTCGGCGAGGAGTCGCCGGAACGTGTGGTACGCGCCGGCCGTCTTCCGGACGGCCGACTCTCCGCCCGCTGCGGCGAGGTCCGTCTCGACCCGTTCGTACTCAGTCGCAGCCCGCGAGAGGCGGTGACGGACGCGTTCGGGGTCCGGCGCGTCACTCACTCACCGTACACCTCCTCAGGGTCGAAGACGCGCTCGCCGACCGTCTCGCCGTCGAGCGTCCGGTGGAAACACGACGCGTACCCCGTGTGGCAGGCACCCCCCGTCTGGTCGACGAGATACAGCAGCGCGTCGCCGTCACAGTCCACGCGCACCTCATCGACCGCCTGCGTGTGGCCGGAGCTTCCCCCCTTGTGCCACAGCTCCTCGCGGGAGCGCGAGTAGTAGTGGGCCTCGCCAGTCTCCCGCGTCCGGGCGAGCGCCCGCTCGTTCACGTACGCGAGCATCAACACCTCGCCGGAGTCGGCGTCCTGTGCGACCGCGGGGACCAGCCCGTCGTCGCCGAACTCCACGTCGACCGCCGCGTCCGTCTCGCTCATACCCGGAGTCGGCGGGCGCGCTGAATAGGTCTTTTCACGAGGACTCACGGCACGACGATGAGTCGAAGCACAGCAAAGAGCAAGTCACCGTAGGTGAGAGCGAGGACGAGACCAACAAAAATTGGAATCATGAATGGGATTCCTGGTGTGATCCAAACTACATCCTCGCTTACAAGTACGTCAAGTCCTGCCCGAATTTCGTCGGGAGTCGTCCCGTAGGCGTCCCCATCGAGCGAAGCGAGAAACGCCGCGGCACCCCACGCGTCGTCGACAGTGCCGGGGGGCGAACTCTCGTACCCGCAGCCGTCTTCCGAACCCCCGTTTCGGACTCCGTCGGACCCGCCATCGGTCACAGCCGGCCCATCCGCGAGTGCGCCGTCGGTCGGGTCACCACGCTCACCCTCGGGCGGGAGCGACCCGGGGTCGCGATAATAGGTCGGATCATCACGGATATCGGAAAGCGTCAATCCGCGCCAACGAAGATACATCCGGAGCGCATCGAGATCAAGGCCGCTCCGCGTAAATCCATCAGGAGTCTCAAGCAGACTCCCGTACTCCGTCGCCACATCTGGAACGGGTACGCGCCATCCGATAACCATTGGAAGGCCGATATTTCCGGTTAACAAGTTGCGGACGACAAGCATGAACGGGAACGCCAGCCCGACGAGGACGGTGTTCGAGAGGACGGTCATCGAGAGGACGCCGAGCGGTGGCCGGACGACCGGCAACACGACTCCCGGAAGATAGTAGAGTGGGAACTCCGGGAACACGAGCGCGAGCGTCATGATCGCCTTCGCGTCCGCGCCGCCGAAGCCGCCGAGCCGCCAGAACAGGTAGCCGAGCGGGGCGACGACGCCGAGCGAGACAGCCGCGTGGACGAGGAACTGCCGGGTGCGGAACGGGTCCGACAGTGCTGCGAGCGCGTCGGCGACGAACAGCACCGTGCCGAGCGCGACGAGCGGGAGCCACAGCTCGTTTCGCACCCGCCGCGTGCGCACGTCGCGGTACGCGGCGAGCGCGAAGACGGGAACCGCGAGTAGGCGCAACAGGTCCGTCGGGGGGCTAGCGAGCAACGAATCCAACACGGCCGGGAGCGTCACGGTCGTAGTGGTCGCGCGCTGGTATAAGGGATTATGGGGTAGCTCGCCGGTCGGCGGCGAGACAGAGACGTGCGGTGACAGGTATCCGAAGACAGCAACCAGCAGTCACGGTGGAATCGACTTCGGCGTGGGCGACGCTACCACTCCCAGAACGACCGCGTGAATATCACCACCATTGGAACCACTTCGAGACGACCGAGCCACATCAGCACGACCATGAGGAGCTTCGAGCTCGCGGGAAAAAAGAGGAAGTTCCCGAACGGACCGAGCCGACCGAACCCAGGTCCGAGGTTGCCGAGCGTTGCGATACTGGCGCTGAGTGCCTCGATGGTCGTCAGCTCGATTCCGACACGGCTCGCGTCGAGTGCGATGACCACGGCCGACACCCCGAAAATGACGAGATAGAGGAACGTAAACGAGAACACCCCTCTGACGACGTCCTCGTCGATGACGGTGCCGCCGAGACGGACGGGCTCCACGACGTCCGGGTACACCGTCGCGGTGAGCTGTCGCCGGGCGGTTTTGAACACGATGAGCCACCGAATGATCTTGATTCCGCCACCGGTCGACCCCGCCGAACCGCCGATGAACGCGACGGCCAACAGCAACACCTGCGCCCACTCGCTCCACTGTGCGAAGTCGCTCGTCGCGTAGCCGGTCGAGTTGAGTATCGTCACCGTCTGGAACAGTGCCTGCCGGAGAGAGTTCTCCGCGACGCCTTCCGTGACGCCGCCGAGTTCCAGCGCCGGCGCCGCTCCGGTGAACAACAGCCCCCAGAGCAACAGTGCGACGCCGGATATCGCCCCGATGTAGGCCTGGAACTCTCGGTTCTGGAACACCTGAACGTACTCACCCCGGAGGAGGAAGTAGAAGAGCGCGAAATTCGTTCCGGCGACGACGATGAACGGAATGACGAGCCACTGGACTGCCGGCGAGAACGCCGCGATGCTCGCGGCTTCGGGCGAGAATCCACCGGTCGGGAGCGTCGTGAACCCGTGGGCAATCGCGTTGTACAGGTTCATGTTTGGAGCAAACCCGCCGAGGTGGAGCGTGTACAGCAACCCGATGTACAGCAGCGTGAAGCCGGCATAGATCGACCACAGAATACGTGCCGTCTCGGCGATCCTCGGCGTCAGTTTCTTCAGTTCCGGTCCGGGGGCCTCCGCGTCGATCAGTTGGGCCCCGTTGATCGCGAGCTCGGACAGGATTGCGACCATGAGCACGATGATACCCATCCCACCCAGCCACTGGGTCATCTGCCGATACATCAACAGCGCGTGTGAGTGGCGTTCGAACGAGATTTCTGCGAGCAGCGTCGACCCGGTCGTGGTGTATCCTGAGGTCGACTCGAACAGGGCGTTGACGAACGAGACGGCCGCGGCGCCCGGTGAGGCGAGAGAGAGGCCCACCGTCGACGGCGTGCCGAAGCCGGCGAGGAGATAAGGTATCGTTCCCCCCAGAGAGACACCGACCCAGGCAAGGGTGACGAACAGCAGTGCCTCTTCGAGTTCCAGGTCCGAATCGTCTTCGAGATGCTCGAGTGCGAAACCGAGCGCGGCCGTCGCGACCATCGACGCGAGAAACACGACGACGTCGTCCCCGTAGACGACAGCGACGACCAACGGAATCACCATCGCCACGGCCAGATACTTCAGAACAGTGCCGACGAGCGCGACGCTCTGTCGCCAGTTGACACTCACCTGCATTCACCGACACCCGGCGATCGATCCGGGACGACGCCCCAATTCATAGACGGGCTATCGTTTCCTCAACGATATCACTCTCGGCGAGTATCACGGCGTGGTCCCCGGGCTCGATTACCGTGTCGCCGCGAGGCACGAGGAAGCTCCCGTTTCGCGTAATCGCCCCGACGACGACCCCGTCCGGAAAGTCACGGATCGACTCGCGAAGCGGCCGGCCGGCGAGAGCGCTGTCCGTATCGATTCGAATCTCGATCACCTCGGCATGCACATCGTCCAGCAGCGTGGCGTGCTGCGTGTCCTGGTCCCGCGCGAAGTCGATGATCTCGGCGGCCGTCGCTCTGCGCGGGTTCACGGCGACATCGACGCCGGCCTCCTCGAACAGCTCGACGTACTCGCCGTGGTCTACGACGGCGACCGACCGGTTCGCCCCTTTGCGCTTGGCCCGCAGAGCGGCCAACAGGTTCTCCTCGCTATCGTGCTCGAGTGCTGCCACGACGGCATCCACGTCGGTCATCCGTTCGTTCTCGAGGAAGTCCCGATCCGTCGGGTCCTTCGTTCGGACTCTGGTGGCGGACAGCCGTTCGGACAGTTCCGTGGCACGGTCGGCGTCGGCTTCGATGAGATGTGGCCGGAGGCCACGCTCTTCGAGCAGTCGAGCCGTATGGTAGCCGATATCGCTCCCTCCGATGACGAGGACGTTCCTGGAGTTCGTCTTCCGGGAGGCCAGTTCGGTGCCAAGCGCGTGGACCGATTCGGGTCGCCCGATGACGACCACGGCGTCCCCGGGCTGGATACGTGTTTCTCCCGTCGGGATGATCGTCGCGCCGTCTCGGAGAATTGCAGCGAATGTGAGCGAGTCGAACCGATCGACATCGCGTATCGTCTGGCCGACGATCGAACCGTCCGCCCCGACGTCGAATTCGGCCATCTGGACCCGTCCACCTGCAAACACGTCGAAGCTTCGTGCCGCCGAAAGCCCGATTCCGCCGGCTGCAGCGGCGACCGTCAACAGGTTCGTGCCGACCATGAAGTCGACCCCGAAGACGTTCTCGGCTTGATCCCAGGTATCGATGTACGTTAGGTTCTTGACGCGAGCGACGGTAGTGACATCGGCGATCGACTTCGCCGTGGCACAGGTGATGATGTTTGTTTCGTCGCTATCTGTACAGGCGATGGGATATCCGTGTCCTCGATGCTGGCTTCTCGGAGCGTTTCGATGGCCGAACTATCGCCGGTGACCGTGAGGACGTCGAGATCGTAGCTGAGCCTGTCGATCCGCTCGGTATCGACGTCGATCATCACGACGTCGTGGGTTGCATCGAGTTCCGCTGCGACCCTGGTCCCGACCTGACCAGCGCCAGCGATTATTATACGCATTCCACCGTTGGTCTTCGGCTCTGAGTGACGCGATTATTACTCTTCGGGTTCGTCCCGTTGATGGCTGTGGTTTCGGCGACTTCGCGAGTTGCGCGTATCGGTACGGGCGATCGCGAGATCGCCGCGACGAAAGCACATGTCGGGTCCGGAGCCCGCACGGCTCTGCGTCTTCGACAGGCCGAACGGCTACTTGTCGCGAACGATCAGCAGCGGATCGGGGGACTTGTCGATGACTGTGTTGGTCACGTCACCGAGAATGCGTTGGGTCAGCGACGGCTTCGATTCGCCCACGATGAGCAGGTCGTAGTCCGCAGAGGCCCCGACGATTGCGTTCGCGGTCGAACTGGCACGCTCTTGGCGCCACTCGAGACGCGCGCGGTCGATGCCTTCGTCTGTCTCCAGGCGGTCGCAGGCGCCCCTGACCAGTAGTTCGCCGCGGGAGGCTGCGTCGGCCGAGTCCGCGACGTTGAACACGGTTGCTGTCGCATCGCTCTCGCGAAGCAGGACGCCAACGAAGCCGAGGATCCGGTCGAGATTGTCGCCACCGCGCAAGGGGACGAGGATGTCGTCGAGCGTGTCGCCGACGTGGCCCGGGGTGAGGACGGCGTCGACGTGATACTCAGCCGCGACGTTGTCGATCGTTTTCGACCGGTCGTGGGTGAACACGACGACGGATTCTGCCTCGGCACCCCGTTCTGCGAATCGGTCCGCTATCGCGTCGATGGCGGCGGTCGCCTCTTCGCCGAACTGCGCTCGTGCCTGTTCTGTCGCCGTCTGATCCGGGACGGGATAGTAGCCGAGGATGACCAGCTGGTGCGGCTTCAACAGGTCGACGAGCGCACTAGACGGGTCCCCCACGTCGCTGGCGTCGATGGGAACGAGAATCATCGGGTTGGATAGTGGGTCTGGCATCGGTGGCTTGCGTACCTATGACTGTATTACAGAGGATTGTAGAGATATCCCTTCAACAGACGGCCGATGTCCCGGAGCGCACAGGTATCGACCCGAATCATAACAATATTTGCACATATGAAGTTTTTGTGATATGGAGCAGTGCCGTACCGACAGTGAAGAGAGATGGACCGATCATCAACACGGCCCGTCGCTCTTCGGGGGTGACGACTGCCGACTCGCACCGCTCGTATCAGATACATGAAAAAATAACTTATCAGCGGTTCTCTCGTGTTCGTCAACAGTGTCTGAGCCGGCCGGTTCTGGAGACGAAGGAGAACTCGACCGGACAATCGGCCTGTCGGGCGCGGTGACGATCGGGACCGGGACGATGATCGGGGCGGGGATTTTCGTGTTTCCCGGGTTGGCAGCGGGCAGAGCCGGGCCAGCGGCGGCGGTCTCGTTCGCTATCGGGGCCGTGATCGCGTTGCTCGTCGCGCTGCCGACCTCCGAACTCGCGACCGCAATGCCCCAGAGCGGTGGCGGATACTACTTCGTCTCTCGGGGGCTCGGAACGCTTCCGGGGGCGGTCGTCGGAATCGGACTCACGTTCGGACTCATGTTCGCCTCGGCGTTTTATCTCGTCGGCCTCGGGGAGTATGCAGCCGCAATTCTCGTCGAGGCGGGGATCGTCGGAACGACCGAGGTTTCAGTCGGCCCGGTCGGCGTCGTCCTCCTCCTCGGAGTCGTCGCGGGAGTCCTGTTGACCGTTCTGAGTATCTTCGGGACCGAAAACACCGAATCCCTCCAGAATGCCGTCGTCGGGTTTCTGCTCGCGATCCTCGCCGTTTTCCTCACCGTCAGTGGTCTCGATGTCCTCGGCGTCCGTGGGTCGTCGCGGCTACCCGCGCAGTTCGCACCGGAGGGGTTCGCTCCGATACTGACGACTGCCGCGCTGGTGTTCACCTCGTATCTCGGATTCGCCCAAATCGCGACCGTCGCCGAAGACATCGTCGATCCGGATCGCAACCTCCCGCTCTCGATGATCGGCTCGGTCGTGCTGGTCGGCGTGCTCTACGTCGTGACGTTACTGATTGCCGGCAGTACGTTCGCCCCGGACGTGATCGGACCGATGGGCGAGACGGCCATCGTCGAGGTCGCCCGCGCGTATCTCGGCGTCCCTGGCGTCGTCGTCATCCTCGTCGCCGGGTTGCTCGCGACGATTTCTTCGGCGAACGCGTCGATACTGAGTGCGTCACGGGCCCTCTACGGGCTGAGTTCCGACGCACTCGTCCCGGAGGTGGCCGCCCGCGTCAACCGAGAGTACGGAACGCCACACTTCGCGCTGTCGTTCGTTGGCGGAGTGACGGTCGCACTGGTGGCCACCGGCCGAACGGAAGTGCTCGCCGAGGTGGCGTCGTTTCTCCACCTTATCATGTACGGGCTCATTTGCGTCGCACTCATCGTGATTCGTCGGCGAGATCCGACCTGGTACGACCCCTCGTTCGAATCTCCGGGATACCCGGTCGTCCCGGTGGTGGGCGGGGTGGCGAGCTTCGCGCTCATCGTGTTCATGCAGCCACTTTCACAGATTCTGGGTGTCGTTCTGACCGTCGTCGCGGTCGGCTGGTATCTGGTCTATGCCAGAGAGATCCAGCTCAAAAATCAACTGTAGCAGTCCGAGAGACGGCCTCGAAAGTCGGCTGACGAGAGGGTCTGGGCCGACTGAGCTACTACGGCACGACCGCTCAGCCCGTCAGTTCGGAGGAGAAACGCAAACCGAGGTTCGCGACGTAGCGGTCTGGACACAGCCAGACGGGCGCGATTAAATGACGCGGTTCTGCAGGTAGTCGAGGTGCTTTGCGTTGTAGACGATCTGGACCGAGTCGGCGGCCGGGGAGCCGATGCACGTCAGCCGGACGTTCTTCTCTTCGACCTCCTCGTCGGAGAGAATCTGCTGCATGTCCATGTCGATGTCGCCCTCCGTGACGATGGCGGCACAGTTCGCACAGGCGCCGGCACGACACGAGAACGGCCAGTCGTATCCCTGTGCCTCCGCGGCTTCGAGGATATACTCGCCCTCGTTCACGTCGAGTTCGCCGTAGTCCTCGTCACCGAGCCCGGCGTCCGCGGCCTTCTCGAAGAGGTCGTCGTCCTCCATCTCCCAGCCGTGGTCGTCGAGCACTTCGTAGTTGAGGTATTCTACCGTGGGCATCAACTGTCGGGTACGACCCCGCCTATGTTAAAGGTCGCCCTTTCGACGGCGCAAATCGCTCAGTTTCGCCGCGCACGCGGTCGATTCCGTGGGATACGTCAACACACGGGGCGCGAAGAACGGGGTGAAGTCGGCAGCACGGATCGGCGCTGACGAGGAACCGACTCACAGCGCCACCGAGAACACGAGGTACGCGCCGACGGTCGCGATCATGGGGACGAAGTTCTGCATCAGGATGACCCGCGCGGTGCGGCCCGGCTCGAACAGGTCACTCGACGTGGGGAGCTCCTCGGGCTCCTCGTCTCCGATGGGTGGCGACGGCTCGCCGGGGCTGCCGTCGACGCCGCTTCCGTCGGAGCCGATGCGCGGCGTCTCGTCGGCGTCGAGCGCGCCGGGGGTCATCCCTGGGCGCTCCCCCCGGACCGTCCCCGAGAGCCGCGCGGTTCGCGTCGCCCGCCCCCAGCCCAGGCCGACGATGCTCATCGTCGCGACGACGACGAAGCTCGCGGGGATGCCCAGCGCAGAGAGAATCGTGATGATGGTCGCGGAGATGACGGCGACGATGACCGCCGCGGTGATGGGGAGGTCGGTGAGGTCGTTGCCGACGGTCTCCAGCGTCCGCCGGGCGATGGTGAGCGCGCCGAGACCGGTGGCGGCGCCAGCGAGCAGAATCGCAGGCTCCATTCCGAGCGCGTCGGCCCCGACCAGCGGCGCGACGGCGTTGGCGGTGTTCGACGCGCCGGAGCTGAACGCCATGAAACAGCCGATGGCGATGACGGTGAGCGCGCCGCCCGCTTCGCGCGGGGTCGTTCCAGGGCCGAGACGCGGACGCGGCACGACGCCGGAGCGGTCGAGCACGAACAGTCCGCCGTCGCTGCGGTCGATGGCGACCCAGCGGTTGATGCGCGGATAGAGGTAGCGCCCGACGACGCCGCTCACCCAGAAGGCGACGAGCGGCGCGACGAGCCACAGCGAGACGATCTGTCCCATCACCCCCCAGTCGAGCCGGCCGGTCGCGAGCCCGAGACCGGCGATGGCGCCGACCGCGGTCATCGACGTGGACGCCGGGACGCCGAACAGGTTCGAGACGAGCAGCGCGATGCCGATAAAAAAGAGGACGCCGATGCTCACCTCGAGGGTGAACAGCTCGGCGGGGACGATGCGCCCGCCGAGCGTGTTTACGACGTTGCGGCCGACGGTCCAGCCGCCCGCAAAGAAACACAGCGCCATCAGCACGCCAGCCGAGAGCTTCGACAGCACGCCGGCGCCGACGGCCGGGCCGAACGCGACGCCCGTCGTCGCGCCGCCGACGTTGTAGCCGACGAACGCGGCGACGAGGAGCCCGACGGCGAGCAGCAAAGAGAGCATGTCGGACGGTCGGAATCGGTTCGACTTAAGATTCTCGCGAAACGGGCGGCGGCGCGAGCTTCGGCGCCGGCCCGACGCCCGGAGACCGGCGGACTTACGCGCGCCAGCCCCGTGTCGCCGGTATGTTCGAGCAGTTCGAGGTCGTCCCCGCGGTGGACATGAAGGACGGACAGGTCGTCCAGCTCGTCGGCGGCGAGCGCGGCACCGGGAAGCGGTACGGCGACCCCGTCGAAGCCGCTCGGCGGTGGGTCGACGAGGGAGCCGAGACGCTCCACCTCGTCGATCTCGACGGCGCGTTCGACGGCGAGCGCGTCAACGCCGAGGCGGTCGACGCCGTCCTCGATGCCGTCGACATCGACGTCCAGCTCGGCGGCGGCATCCGGACGAGCGAGGACGCCGTCGGCCTGCTCGACCGCGGCGTCGACCGCGCCATCCTCGGCACCGCGGCCGTCGAGAATCCCGACATCGTCGCGGAGATCTCCGCGGAACACCCGGGGAGTGTGATGGTGAGCCTCGACGCGAAGGGCGGGGAGGTCGTCGTCTCGGGGTGGACGGAGGGGACCGGGCTCGACCCGGCCGAGGCCGCCGCCCGCTACGAGGAACTCGGCGCGGGCGCGATACTGTTCACGGACGTCGACGTCGAGGGACAACTCGAAGGCGTCCGGACCGACCCCGTCGAGCGCGTCGTCGACGCGGTGGATATCCCGGTCGTCGCGTCGGGCGGGGTGGCGACGCTCGACGACGTCGACGCGCTGCGCGAGGCGGGCGCCGCGGCCGTCGTCGTCGGGACGGCGCTGTACGAGGGCCGATTCACGTTACGGGAAGCACAGGACAGACAGGGCAGATAGAGAGCGCCGGACGAAGCTGTCGACCGCCGGGGCCGAGGCCGCGAGCGGTCAGGCGGCACGGACGGCGAGATACGCGGCCGCGCTCGCGAGCGCCGACGCGGTCGGCGACGAGGCCGACAGCGCCGCTCCCGTGCTCGCGAGGAGCTGCGCCGCGGGGACGAGTCGCCGGTGCACGGCCGCGCTACGTCGTCTCCCCTGATATATCACCGACCGTGTTTTCAAGGCCTGAAGCCACCGGTAGGTGCCACGGGACGCCGACGGAGGCACAACCGTCATGCCCTCCGGCCGAAAAGGGCACACATGAGCGACCGAACCGCGGCCGTGACCCGAAAGACGGCCGAGACGGAGATCGAGGTGACGCTCGACGTCGACGGCGACGGCGACGCGACCGCCGAGACGGGCGTCGGCTTCTTCGATCACATGCTGACCGCGTTCGCGCGCCACGGGCTGTTCGACCTGACCGTGCGCTGTGACGGCGATCTCGCCATCGACGACCACCACACCGTCGAGGACGTCGGCATCGCGGTCGGGGAGGCGTTCGACGAGGCGCTCGGCGAGAAGCGCGGCGTCGTCCGCTACGCCGACCGGCGCGTCCCGCTGGACGAGGCCGTGGCCTCGGTCGTCGTCGATCTCTCCGGACGCCCGTACTTCGCGTGGGACGGCGAGTTCTCACAGCCGACCGTCGGCGAGTTCACCAGCGACATGGCCCGGCACTTCTGCGAGTCGTTTGCCATGCACGCGAACGTGACCCTGCACGCGAGCGTGGAGGGGCGCAACGCCCACCACGAGGTCGAGGCCCTGTTCAAGTGTCTGACCCGCGCGCTCGACGACGCGACCCGGCGCGACGAGCGGCGCGCCGACGTGCCGAGCACGAAGGAGTCGCTGTGAACCGCGACCGTCGTTCTGGTTCAGGCGACGTCGATCTCGTCCTGTAGGCGCTTCAGCCGGCCGTGTTTCACCGCGTGGTCGATGGCCGCCTCGACGGCCTCCGAGTCGAAGTCGTACGCGTCCGACACCATCTCGACGGCCGCGTCGCGCTCGATCGGGGTCTCACGGTTCTGGAGGAATCGGAGCGTCTTCCGGTACCCCTTCGGCACCCGCGAGGAGGTTCCTTCGGCCGTTTTCGCCATCCGCGGCCCGCCGGACTCGGCGGCGCCGTCGTCATCGCCCGTCTCGGAGTCGGCGGGCTCGTCGTCGGTATCGCCACCCGTGTCGTCGGTCGCGTGGGTGTCGGCGTCGGCGGGCCCATCGCCCCCCTCGTCGACCGCTTCCTCGGTCGCTCCGGCGGCGTCCGGGTCGACGTCGACCCGGGGTTCGACATCGGCCGCCTTCGCGTCCAACAGCGGGTCGAGAATCGACGCGAGCGCGTCGCGACAGTGGTCACACAGCACCATCCGCTTCCCCTTCTCTTCGGGGTCGTACTCGGGGGGCAGCACGTCGAACGTACCAGACGCCGTGTCCCCACAGAAGTCACAGCCGGAGACCTCGCGCATGGTCGAGCCGTGGCGGCCGAGGGGCTAAACCGTGTCGGCCGAGTCGTCGTTGGTTGAATCAGAGTGCGCGTCGCGACTACCGGTGGAATCACCTCGAAAGCCCCGCGCCCTTTCAGTCCCACCCGACAGCTCCGCGACCGCACCACGCCAACCTTCCCCCGCGTCCGCGAGCGACCCACGGGGTCGCCTCGCGGACAGCCACCGCGACGGGGGGTGGTCGAACGACCACGACGCTCGGTGACGCAGCCGGTTGCGGCGCGGGAGGACTGAGAGGGGCCGGTGGGTCGACGACGGCGCGGAGCAGCGAGCACCGCAGGAGCGAGCAACGCGAGCGACGAGGAGCGCGCTGCCCGCACCGAGTCGAGCCAGCGGGGGCTTTCTGAGGTCACGACGGGAGACGCCGACGTCTCGAGGTGGGCGGCGGAACACACAAACCGCGACGCGCCGACGGTTTCGCCATGTTCGACGAGATCATGGCGAAGTTCGCCGACTCGCCCGGGCAGCGGGCGGTCGTGCGGCTCCTCTTAGAGCGGGGCTTCTCCGTCAACGAGGACGGCCGGGTCGTCTCCGGCGGCATCGAGATTCCCGACACGGGGATCGCCCGCGAGGTTGGCGTCGACCGGCGCGTCGTGAACGCGACGACGGAGACCATCCTCGACGACCCGGAGATGGAGCGCGTCTTCCGAAACATCTCCGCCATTCCGTCGCTGATGGACCTCGCGCCCGTGCTCGGCCTCTCCGTGTTGACCGTGCAGGTGGCCGACGAGACCCAACCGGGCATCGTCGCAACCGTGACGAGCCGCATCGCCGACCGCGACATCTCCATCCGGCAGACTATTTCGGAGGACCCCGAGTTCACCGACGAACCGAAGCTGTACGTCATCACCGACGAGCCGCTGCCGGGCGAGCTCATCACCGAGCTACAGGAACTGGCGTTCGTCCGGAAGCTGGAGCTCGAATGAGCGACCCGGGGGAGCCGGACCGCGAGACGTATCGGACGGTCGCCGACCCGGCGCGCACCTCCTTTGTCGTCCGCGGCTCGGAGTTCATCGGCCACGTCACCCCCGTCGAAACCGTCGCGGCGGCGGAGTCGTTCGTCGCCGACGTGCGCGCGGAGTTCGACGACGCGACCCACAACGTCCCCGCCTATCGGGTCCGCGCGGACCCGTTCCGCGAGTATTCGAGCGACGACGGCGAGCCGTCGGGCAGCGCCGGCAAGCCCGCGCTGAACGTGCTCCAGGGACAGGAGCTGGAGAACGTCGCCGCCGTCGTGACACGCTACTACGGCGGGACGAACCTCGGCGTCGGCGGACTCGTGAGCGCGTACGGCCGCGCAGTCGCGGACGCCGTCGAGGCCGCCGGCGTCGTGACCGAAGAGCCTCACGAGCGGCTGTGTGCCGTCGTCGACTACGACGACTCGGGGACCGTCAGAGGGATACTCGAGTCGGCTGGCGTCACGTTCGACGCGGACTACGCGGAGCGGGTGACGTTCGAGGCGCGCGTCCCGGTCGCCGACGCGGCTGCACTCCGCGACCGACTGCGAAGCGCGACGGGGGGGCGCGTCGAGCTGTCCGGCGACTGAGCCGCGAGGAAAAACCGCACGACAGCGCCGCGTCCGACGCTCGTCTTGCAATTCTTCCGCTGGAAATCGTATCCGCGCTCCGTCCGTGATATCTGCACGTGAAGGAAGGGGGTACCGCGAGGAGACGGGCGTCCGGCCGTGGGGACCGGTTCGTACCGCAGGGGCGTATTTCAACCCGTCGGCTCGGGGCGGCCCTCAGGTCGTCCGGAAGGCGCGGTCGCCCGCGTCGCCGAGGCCGGGTACGATGAAGCCGTCGTCGTCGAGGCGTTCGTCGATGGCGACCGTGAGCAGGTCCACCTCGGGGTACTGCTCGTCGACGCGGACGAGCCCCGGCGGGGCGGCGACGGCCGAGAGCACGAGCGTCCGCTCCGGGTTCGTGCCGGCGAGCAGGTGGTCGAGCACGGCCACCATCGTCGAGCCGGTGGCGAGCATCGGGTCCGCGACGATGACCGTGTCGTCCTCGGAAATCTCCGGGAGCTTCATGTAGTCGATGGTGATGGGAAACTCCCCCTCGTCGTTCATGCCGGCCTCCTCGTCGCGCCCGGCAGAGATGACGCCCTGCTTCGCCCGCGGGAACGCCTTGAGCAGCCCCTCGACGAACGGGGTCGCCGCGCGGAGCACGTTGACGATGACCACGTCGTCGAGCCCCTTCACGCGCTCGCCGGTCGTCTCGGCGAGCGGCGTCGTGATGGAGACGAACTCCGTCTCCATCGCGCCGTCGATGATCTCGTAGCCGCAGATGCGCCCGAGCTTCACGAGCCCCTTCCGGAACCCCACCTGCTCCGTGTCGACGGAGCGGAGCCGCGAGAGGGTGTGTTTCGCCAGCGCGTGGCCGACGACGTACGCCTCGTCTCGGTCTTCGATGGTCATGGTCGAAACGCGAACCCCCAACGACAATAAGCCACCTACTCAGCCGACCGCGCAACGCCGACGCGTCACCTGTTCAGCGCAGCACGACGAGATACGTGAGCGTCGCGATGACGACCGTGGCGATGGCCACGTTCGTCGGGGTGAACGCGTACAGCCCGATGAAGTCGAACCCCCAGACGACGACCGACGCGAAAACCACCGACAGCAGCAGGTCGAGGGCGAGCAACACCCGGATGTCCCCGTCCGATGCCATGGCTCGACACTTCGGAGCAGGGAACTTAACTCCACCTCACGCGTCCGCTGCCGCAGCGTTTTGGTTCCGGCGGCCGTACCCCCGGTATGTTCTCCGACCGCGACGGCGAGCCAGTCGATCCGGCGCCGTTCCTCGTCGTCGCGGCGGTCGGGCTCCTCGTGAGCCTCTCGTTTCTCCCGGCGGTCGTGATGCAGCTCGGCGGCTCCGCCGGCTCCGGGGTCGCAGTGGCGCTCGTCGTCGCAGGCGGATTCACCGTCGCCGCGTACCGACGGATGGTGTCACAGAGCCGAGCGGCGCTCCGCGAGGAAGTCCCCCCGGAGAGCCGGCTCCGCACCATCGTCTACGCCGTTCTCGTCGCGGCGGCCGCAATGTTCGGAATCTCGATGCTGCTGTATCTCGGGTGACGGCCCGGGCGTGTCGCCACGCCTTTGCTCCTCTCTCGCGTAGCCGGCCCATGCGCGAGGTCGAGGTCGACCGGTTCGTGCCCGCCCCGCCCCCGGCGGTCGAGCGGCTGCTGTCGCCGGAACGGCTCGTCGAGGCGGAGGGGAGCTTCACCGTCCGGGAGGTGCGCACGGACGGCGACGCGACGCTGGTCGCGGCCGGCCGCGCCGGCGTCGAGCTGCTGTTCCGCTTCGAGCCGGTCGACGACGGGCTCGTGTACGAACAGCTCGAGGGGCCCCTCGCGGAGTTGACGACGCGGGTGACGTACGCACCCGAGAACGAGGGGACGCGGCTGACCGCCCGCTCGACCGTCGCGGTGCGCGGCCCCGGCGTGCTCGACCGCCTGGCCGCGTGGAAGCGACGGGGGGAACTCCGGCGCGCGCTCGCCGACATCGCGGCGTCGGCGTGAGCAGTCCGCGCGCCGGTGGCAGCCGGGGGCGTCGCGGGGACGGCTGTGCGTGCCCGGCGGGCGCCCGCGTGTGGAACTATGTAGGTGAGTCACGAGACGTCCGTCATGGGCCTGCTTAGCACGGTTACCGAGACGCTGAAGGCGTCGACGCAGTCGGCGAACCGCGGCGACGTGACGGACAACGAGTCGAAGGGCGCTTACTGGTGTCACGACTGCGCCGAGCGCATCCGCGACGTGGACGTTCCCGGCGACGACGCGCCGTCCTGTCCGGACTGCGGCGACGAAATGGAGTTCGAACGCTCGGCCGGATCGACCGGCTGCGCCTGCTAAAGCGTCAGTTTCTCGCCGTCAGTCGCCGGGAACGGGTTCGACGCGACGTCGACGGTGTCGTCGGGGGCGACGAGACACGACTCGAACGCCGTCCGGAGCGCCGCCTCGTCCATCCCGTGGCCGATGAACACCACCTCCGTCCTGCGGTCGCCGTGCTCGTCGTCCCACTCGAGATCCGGGTGCATCCGCCGCTGCATCTCCTGTCTCGCCTCCGACATCGCGGCGATCCACTGATCTGCGACCTCGACGCGCGCGGAGGGACCCGCCTGACTGTAGTGGAGCGCGTGCTCGTCGCGGCCGGCGACCCAGACGCGTCCCTTCGAGCGCACCACCGACTCCGGAAGGTCGCGGACGAACTCGGCGAACCGCTCCGGATTGAGGGGCCGGCGCGCACGGACGACGAAGGAGTCGATGCCGTACGCCGACTGCGGGTTGTGGTTCTCGTGGCCCTCGTGGCTCTCGTGGTTGCCGTGGTGGTGCCCCTCGGCGTGTTCGGCCGCGCGCTGCCACGCGGCCGTCTCGCTCACGGTGTCGAGGTCGAACAGCCCCGTCCCGAGCACGTCGCCTGGGTCGACCGACCCCTCGGTCGTCTCGATGCGCCGTGCCTCGGGGTTCAGCGAGGCGAGCAGCTCGCGCGTCTCGGCGAGCGTCGCCTCCTCGGCGAGGTCGCACTTGTTGACGACCAGCGCGTTCGCACACTCCACCTGCCCGACGAGCAGGTCCGAGAGCGGCCGCGTCTCCGTCTCCCGGTCCGCCTGCCCCGTCCGGGTCCGGCGGACGTCCTCGGTGTCGACCATCTCTCCGGTCGCGAGCGTGTCGCGGAACGTCTCGGCGTTGACCAGCGTGGCGAGCGTGTCCAGCTCGTAGGCGGCCGACGCCGCGCCCGTAGTGAACAACCGGGCCACGGGTGCCGGCTCGGAGATGCCAGACGACTCGACGACGAGGTACTCGAAGTCGCGCTCGCGGGCGAGCCGGCTCACCTCCACCTCGAGGTCGTCGCGCAGATCACAGCAGATACAGCCGTTCGACAGCTCTGCGACGCCGTTCTCCTGATTCTCGATGAGCGCCGCGTCGACGTTCACCTCGCCCATGTCGTTGACGAGGACGGCGATTCGGCGGCCGCCGGCGTTCTCGAGCAGGTGGTTCACCGTTGTCGTCTTGCCGGCCCCCAGCGCGCCGCTGAGGATCGTGACGGGAATACCGTCGGTCGCGCTCATACGACGGCGTTCGCCGGCCGGCTACTTAGCCCCCGCGAGGGTCGTGCGCGGCGCGGACACGACCAGCGCGGAGGGACACGGTTTAGGGCACCGAGCACGCCAACTACTCGCATGGACCTGCCGACGCGCATCGAACGGTTTCGGGAGACGGTCGTGGAGTGGCTCCGCGGGCTCTACCACGGGATGGTGTCACACCCGGCGTACGAGCTCGTCGAGAAGGAGGCCGAAGACCAGGAGGACGCGTTCCTGCTGTCGTGTTTCCCCGACGCGTTCGGCATCCCGAGCCCCGTCTCCTACTACACTACCGAGCTGCTCCCGTATCTCGCCGAGGAGTTCGAGCAGTGGGAGCGGCGGATGTGGGACCGCGAGTCGATGCTCCAGCGAAAGGGCGAGCAGTACCACTTCTGATGCGCCGGTTCGTCTTCTTCGGCGGAAAGGGTGGGGTCGGCAAGACCACCATGTCCTCCGCGTACGCGCACAAGTGCGCCACCGAAGGCCAGGACGTGTTGCTGGTCTCCACCGACCCGGCACACAGCACCGCCGACGTGTTCGACCAGCCGTTCGACGACGAGCCGACGCCCGTCGACGGCTACGAGTCGCTGGAAGTCCTCGAGATCGACCCCGAAGAGGAGGTGACCGAACACCTGATGGAGACGAAGCGCGCGCTCGGCGATCAGGTGAGCGCGAGTATCGTCAACGAGATCGACCGACAGATCGAGCTCGCACACCAGACGCCCGGCGCACACGAGGCGGCGCTGTTCGACCGGTTCATCGAGATCATGCGCGAGTCCGAACACGACCGCGTCGTCTTCGACACGTCGCCGACCGGCGGCACCCTCCGGCTGCTCTCGCTACCGGAGTATCTCGGCGGGTGGATCGAACGGCTCGTCGAGAAGCGGGAGGCGAGCATCGATCTCTACGAGAAGGCGGCCATCGGCGGGCGCGAGCCCCGGCGGACGGCGATGGGCGATCCGATCCTCGCGCGGCTCCGCGCACGCAAGGAGAACTTCGAGTTCGCGCGGCGGACGCTCCGCGATGAGGCGGCGTTCGTCCTCGTCGTCAACCCCGACGAGCTGTCGCTCCGGGAGACGGAGCGGGCCGTCGAATCGCTCGCCGACCGCGGGCTCCACGTCGAGGGGCTCGTCGCGAACCGGCTCACCCCCGCGCCGGACGACGACGAGAACGGCCGCGGCGCCCGCTTCCTCCGGCAGCGAATCGAGACCGAGGAGGGACATCTCCGCGAACTCCGCGAGGAGTTCGATCCGCCCGTCCTCGCGACGGTCGAGACGCGCGTCTCCGAGGTGAAGGGGTCGTTCCTGGCGGAGGTGGCGGACGAGCTCGGCGTCGACACCCAGCTATAGGCTTTGTGGGCACATCGAAAACATGGCTGAATACCGCCGAGAGACCGTCTCATAACGGTTAGCAGTCTTTCACGTCACCGCCGAAGGCAAACGTTTAAGTGCATTATTTACATGGTTTAGCCCGGACCATGGTACAGATTGCCGCGTTAGTAATCGCTACTCTCGTCACCTTCACCGTGGGGTATCTCGCGTACTCGAGATATCTCGCGCAGTTCGTGGAGCTGGACGAGGAGACGGAGACGCCAGCACACAAGTACGAAGACGGGCAGGAGTACGTTCCGTCGAAAAAGCCTGTTCTGTTAGGACACCACTACTCGAGTATCGCAGGGGGAGCACCGATCGTCGGCCCGATCACCGCCGGCGCGGCGTTCGGCTGGCTCCCGGCGATCGCGTGGATCGCCATCGGCAACCCGCTGATGGGTGCGGTCCACGACTTCATGTCGCTGTCCGCGAGTGTGCGACACGAAGGGAAGTCCATCGGCTACATCATCGGCGAGTACGTCGGCGAGCGGGGGAAGGACATGCTGCTGTGGTTCGCCTTCCTCACCATCATCCTCGTCATCGCCGTGTTCGCGCTGGTCGTGGCGGTCGTCTTCCACTTCTTCCCCTCGTCGGCGACGGCGAGCTTCATCTACATCACGCTCGCGCTCGTGTTCGGCGTGTACCTGTACCAGCTCGACCTCCCGTTCCTGCCCGGCGCCATCGCGTTCGTCGCGATGGTGTTCGGCGGCGTGTGGGTCGGACTGGAGTACCCCATCGCACTGGTGAGCGTCGATGGAACCGCCGCAGACACCATCGTCCTGCTCGGCGACGCCGCGCAGTGGAACTGGCTGCCGCTGTCGGGCGCACAGAACGCCAACATCGCCGCGTGGGTGCCGGTCGTTGCCGTCTACGCGTTCGTGGCGAGCGTGCTCCCGGTGTGGGTGCTGCTCCAGCCACGTGACTTCCTCACCTCCAGCCTGCTGTACGTGGGCGTCGGGGGGATGCTGCTCGGCGTCATCGTCGCGACGGGGCTGTCGCTGTTCGGCGGCGGCTTCTCCGTCACCTACGGCGAGACCACCTACACCAGCCTCACGACGAATCTCCCGGCGTTCAAAGGGTTCACGAGCGCGCTGGGGCCCATCTTCCCCTTCCTGTTCGTCACCATCGCCTGCGGGACCATCAGCGGGTTCCACTCGCTGGTCTCGTCGGGCACGTCGGCGAAGCAGCTCGACAAGGAGACCGACGCGCGCGCCATCGGCTACGGCGCGATGCTCGGCGAGGGGCTGCTCGCCACGACGGCAGTCGCCGCGCTCGCCATCGTCGCCTCCACGAGCTTCGGCTCCGGGCTCGCGGGTGCGCTCGCGAACTTCCCGGTCGGCGGCGCCATCATGCTCGGCGCCGGCTTCGGCGTCCCGACGGCCGCGGGCGCCGCGTTCATCGGGCTCGTCTTCGTCAGCTTCCTGCTGACGAGTACGGACACCGCCGTCCGACTGGGTCGGTACATGCTCGAGGAAATCGTCGGCACCCCGGAGACGCAGACGCAAGAGATCGCCACGAACCGCTACGTCAACGCCGGCATCCTGCAGGTCGTCCCGGCGTACCTGCTCGTCGGCAGCGGCACGTGGTCGAGCCTCTGGCCGCTGTTCGGCGGCGCGAACCAGACGCTCGCGGCGCTCGCGCTGCTGTCCGCGACCCTCTGGCTCGCCAACTGGGACGACAGCAAACAGCTCATTTCCACGGGCGTCCCGATGGCGCTGATGCTCGTCATCACCATCACCGCGCTGCTGTGGATCGGGCTGTATCGCGCACCGACGGAACTACTCGCGGCGACCGATCTCGCGTCACAGATATCGTTCGCCATCCAGTCGCTCATCTCACTCACCCTGGTCGGATTGGCCGGGTCGATCGCGTGGATGGGCTATAAGAACATCAGCAAGGTCAGAGACAGCTACACCGGCGCACCAGCTGACGACTAGAACCCCCACTTTTTGCGCGGGGGCCTTCGGCCCCCGGCAAAACCTGGTTCTCGCGAGTGAAACGAGCGAGAGCAGGGAAGTCGCAGCCCCGCACAGCGAGCGAAGCGAGCGAGCAGGAACGTCTTCCCGTGGGAAAATATGCGGGCGTGTCTCCGAAAATCGGAGATTTTCGGGATGACGAGAGAGCAAAGCTCTCTCGAACCACTCCCTCCGCGCCGCTTCGCGGCGCGTCGGTCCGTGCGCCCTACCGCTCGCTCACTTCGTTCGCTCGCGGTACAATATCTTAGCAGTTGAGCGGCTACCGGCCAAACAACTCGCGATACGACATCCTGGCAGCCGAACGGCTACCGACCGAGCAGCCCCTTCAGCCGACCGAGCAGCCCCGAAGCAGCGTCGGGGTCCTCGTCGGCCCACGGCGCGAACGCGCGCCACACGTCGGCCGACTCGCTCGCGACGTACGCCTCCTGTTCCGGCGCGACGACGACGAGGTTCACCTCGTAGTGGCCGTAGTAGCCGTACTTGATGAGCGTGCGGTCGCGGAAGCCGGCGACCCGGTCGCGGACGTCGTCGGGAATCGCGTCCGTGACGAGGACGAACGTAAACTCCGTGCTCTTGTGCTCCTCGTCGGCGTCGACCCACTCGTCGGCGAGCCGATTGCCGAGGTCGACGAGCCGGTCGAGCTCCCTGACGGTCACGCCGTCGTGTCGCGTCGCGAGCAGGTGCTCGTGGACGCTCTGGTTGGCGTAGCGAATCGACTCGTGGATGAACTGCTTGCGGCTTTCGATGAGCAGCCGGCCGTACAGCTCGAACCGCTCGCCGTTGACCCGCCGGCCGCGCTCGAGGTCGTAGTTGAACACGAGCCGCTCCGCCACGCCGTCGAGGTAGGGATCGTCCCACTCCGGCCGCTCGGGACGCTCCTGCGGCTCCTCGACGACCCCGTCGGCTCCGTCGGCCACCTCCGCGTCCGGAACGGTCTCGTCGTCGCTCACGGCTCCTCCGGGTCGTACGGGTGGACGTCGTCGACGGGGGGCGCACCGACGACGAACACCGTGGTCGCCACGCCGTCCTCGGGGACGGCCGCGAACTGCGGGCTCTCCGGCTCGCAGACGAACGCGTCGCCGGCCGGGACGACGTACTCCTCCTCGGGCGTCTCGACGTGGAGCGCCCCCTCGGTGACGTAGAACACCTCTTCCTGCTCGTCGTGGTAGTGGTACGCGAGCGGTATCTCCTCACCGGGCGCGACCTCGTACACGTGGGCGGCGAGCTTCTCGAGCCCGCACGCGTCGCTCACCGACCGTTTCGTCGACGGACGGTCGGGCGCCGGTTCGAGCTCGGAGACCTGGACGTGGTGGTGTCCCATACCCCTGCTTGCGCGACGGGAGGGCAAAACACCCACGACAGCGGCTGGGCCCCGCCCAGCGCCCCACCCGCGGCGGTGGCATCCTCGTGCGGTCGTCCGCCGTCGCCACAACCACGACAAAGGTTAACCAACAGGAGCGACAAACGGAACGATATGGGTGGCAAGAAGGCAGAATCGTGCGGGCGCTGTGCGATGTCCTCGACGACGAGCGTGATGGACGACCCGCCGGACCCCTACGAGGGGGAGCGTATCGAGATCGCCGAGGAAGAGGCGCGCGTGGCGTCCCCGGCCGCGTGGCTCTCCGGCGTCAAGGAACGCGTCGACGCGTGGGCGACCCGCGTCACCTACGGCCAGTGACGGAAGCGCTATCCGCGTCGACCGAATACCCCTGACAGATGGAAGAGAGCGTCTCGGGGTTCAAGCGCCGCGGCTCGTGGGGTGACATCGTCGAACACGGCGAGCGCATCACCCGCGCACTGCGCGACGTCGGTCGCGAGCGCGACGACGTCCACGTCTCCGATGAGGCGTTAGACGAGTGGGACGAGTGGCGACCGAAACAGCACGAGCGACTCGACGAGGACGTAAACGAGAAGACCGCAGAGCAGGCGAGCGTCGAGGAGGGTGCCGGCGAGCGCGAGGGCGTCGACCCCGACGAAGACGTCCGCTCTGCGGGCGACAAACTGGCCGACTCCTACGAGAAGCTCGACGAGCCGGAGGAAGCGGTCGAGCAGTGGCGCGAGTCCGTGAACTATCTCGCGCGGGCCGCCGACTCTGCCGGTCGGAAAGCGATCCGGAAGGTGGAGGGGGCCGTCTACAAGAACGTGATGACGGCCATCGCCCCGTACTACTTCGACAACGGCCTCGTCAGCGCAAACGTTCGCCGCATCGACGCGGACGACTACGAACTCGAGATCAACGTCAACGACGACGACCTGAAGATACACGTCTCGAACCGGCTCGCAGACTACGAGCAGTCCGTCGATCGCTGGCACGTCGACACCGAGAAGGAGACCGACGTGGCCGAGGTCGTCGAGGGGGTCGAGCCGCCGGACGAGCAGGACGCCGGCGAGGAGGGCGTCACCGAAGGGCGCTCCCGACCCACGTCGAACTGACCGACCCCGAGCTGGCGCGCACTCGTCGCACGGTTTTTTGTCGGCATCGCGTCTCGTCACCCACATGACTGACGAACCCGACGACGGTGCGGACGCGACGAGCGGCGAACGCCGACTCGTCGCCGGCTGGCAGGGGCGCTTCTACGAGGAGTTCCACGTCGGCGACGTGTACAAACACCCGTACGGGCGGACGGTGACGGAGACTGACAACGTCTGGTTCACCAACCTGACGATGAACCTGAACCCGATGCACTTCAACGAGGCATACGCGTCCGAAACTGAGTTCGGAGAGCGGCTGGTCGACGGCACCTTCGTCATCGCGCTCGCGGTTGGGATGAGCGTCATCGACGTGAGCGCGAACGCAACCGCGAACCTCGGCTACGACGAAGTGCGACACACCGCGCCCGTCTTCCACGGCGACACGCTGTTCGCCGAAAGCGAGGTGCTCGCAAAGCGGGAGAGCGACTCGCGCGACCACGTCGGCATCGTCGAGACGGAGCTGCGTGCCTACAACCAGGACGACGAACAGGTGCTCTCGCTGAAGCGGACGCCGATGGTGCTGAAACGCGAGTACGCCGAGCCGTCGCCGGCACGGCCGACGGGGTGGCCAGAGGGGGTCGGCACCCAGCCGGAGGAGCTGTGAGCGGCGAGCGCGTCGCCGACGGGCTCCCGGTCCGGACGGCCGCGGCCGTCGCCGCGGAGATCGATCCCGGCACCGTCCTCGGCGTCTCGGGGTTCGGCAGCGTCGGCTATCCGAAGGCCGTACCGCTGGCGCTCGCCGACCGCGAGGACGCCGCCGACCTCGACCTGACGGTCGTCAGCGGCGGCAACGTCGGGCGCGAGATCGACGCGACGCTGATGGCGACAGGGGCGATCACCAGACGCTACCCGTATCAGGGGACCGAAGAGGCGAACGCCCGCGTCAACGACGGACGGCTCGCCTTCCACGACCGACACGCCTCCGCGATGGCGGACGAACTGCTGTACGGTAGGCTCCCCAGTCCAGACGTGGCAGTCGTGGAGGCCGTCGCGGTCGGCGACGGCTGGCTCGCTCCCTCCACCTCGCTCGGCCACACCCCGGCCGTCGTCGAGGCCGCCGACCGCCTCGTCGTCGAGGTGAACGAGGCGCAGCCGCGGGAGCTCGAACAGCTCCACGACGTGTACCGGCCCGCGACCCCGCCGGCCCGCGAGCCGATCCCCGTCGCGTCGACTGGCGAACGGATCGGCGACACGCGCGTCCGGTTCGACCCCGGAACCCTCGAGGCGGTCGTCCGGACGGACCACCCCGACGGGACCTACGAGTTCCGCGAGCCGACCGCCGACGACCGTGCGCTCGCCGCGAACCTCGCCGACTTCCTCGCCGACGAGCTCGACCGCAACCCGGCGCTCCGGGACGCGCTCCACCTGCAGTTCGGCGTCGGGAGCGTCGGCAACGCGGCGGCGCTCGCGCTCGACGACCTCGCTGTCGGCGACCGCGACATCGCCTACTTCGGCGAGGTGATCCAAGACTCCGTGCTCGACCTGCTCGACGAGGATCGGCTCGCGGCAGCGAGCGCCACCTCGCTCGCGTTGTCTTCGGACGGCCAGGCGCGGCTGTTCGACGACCTCGACCGCTACGCCGAGCAGGTCGTGCTCCGGCCCGCCGACGTGTCGAACGCGCCAGGGCCGATCCGCCGATTCGGCGTCGTCGCCGTCAACGCCGCCGTCGAAGCCGACCTCACCGGCCACGTCAACTCCACCCATCTCCGCGGCACGCGGATGGTGAACGGGCTCGGCGGCAGCGGCGACTACACGCGGAACGCGCTCGTCTCCTGTATCGCGCTCCCCTCCACCGCCGCTGGCGGTGACATCTCCCGAATCGTCCCGATGGCGACCCACGTCGACCACACCGAGCACGACGCGGACGTGCTCGTCACGGAACAGGGGTTCGCGGACCTGCGGGGGCTGTCGCCCCGCGAACGGGCACGGGCGGTGATTCCCGTTGCGCATCCCGACTTCCGCCCGAAGCTGAAGGCGTATCTGGAGCGTGGACTTGAGCGAGGAGGGCACACGCCCCACGACATCGACACGGCGCTGGATGAACTGTAAGCGAGAGAACCGCCCGCCGGTCGCTACCGGTCGAGTCGCGCCACGACCGCCCGCGCCAGCGCCTCGAACGTCGCCTCGTCGGGAACCACGTCGACCGGGATACCTTCACCCTCTGCCGTCGCCGCGGTCGGGTCGCCGATACAGCCGACGACGGCGTCGTTCAGCCCGGCGACGGCCGCGTCGCGGACGCCCCGCTCCGCGGCGGCGTCGAGAAAGTTCTCGACCGTGAGCGAGGAGGTGAACAGTGCGGCGTCCAGTTCGCCGGCCGCGGCGAGTTCGGCCGACTTCCCGCTTCCGTCGGGCCGGGTGAGCTCGTAGAGCACCGTCTCGTGGACATACGCGCCGGCGTCGTCGAGTCCGGCGAGCAACACCGCACTGCCGTGGTCCGAGCGAGCCACCTCGACGCGCGCGCCGCCGACGTCACCGCGCAGCGCGCTGACGAGCCCGGACGAAGAGAACTCCTCGGGGACGACGTCGACCGGGTAGTCCGCCTCGCGAAGCCGGGCGGCCGTCGCGTCGCCGATGGCACAGACGGTCGCGCCGTCGGTTGCCCAGCCGGCGTCCGCGGCGAGTTCGACGCCCGTCTTCGAGGTGAGGATGACGTAGTCGGCGTCCCCGCGCGGGACGGCGCCCGTCGGCTCGACAGCGAGCATCGGGTCGGCGACGGGGTCAGCCCCGAGCGAGTCGAGGAGCGCGACGGCGTCGGCGAGTCGTTCGTCGTCAGGTCGGAAGGCTGCGATGGTCGGTTTCATATCGTTGAGTGTGGTTTATCAATTCGTTCCCCGGAGGAACTCGTTCACCCGGTCCCTCGTCGCTGCGACTGGCCCGATGACGGTCACTGCGGGCGGTTCGATGCCGGCGTCGTCCCGGACGTCAACGATGGTGTCGAGCGTCCCGACGGCGACGCGCTGGTCGGGCCACGTCCCGCGTTCGACGAGCGCGACCGGGGTTTCGGGGCCCATCCCTTCCTCGCGGAGCACAGCGGTGTAATCGGGGAGTTTGCCGACGCCCATGTAGACGACGATGGTGCCGCCCGTCGCGGCGAGCGCCCCCCAGTCGACCGCCGACTCCGCCTTCGTCGGGTCCTCGTGGCCGGTGACGAAGGTGACGCTGGAGTTGTGGTCGCGGTGGGTCACCGGGATGCCAGCGACGCCCGGACCGGCGATGCCCGCCGTGACGCCCGGCACGACCTCGAACGGAATCCCGTGGTCGGCGAGATGTTCCATCTCCTCGCCGCCGCGGCCGAACACGAACGGGTCGCCGCCCTTCAGCCGGACGACGGTCTCGCCCGCCTCGGCGAGTTCGACGAGCCGGTCGTTCGTGTACGACTGCGGCGTCCGTTCCCCGCCGGCGCGTTTCCCCACGTCTTCGGCGCGGTCATCGGGAACCAGCTCCAGCGCCGGCCCCGGGAGCTTGTCGTGGAGCACGACGTCGGCTTCCTCGATGAGCCGTCGCGCCTTCACCGTCAACAGCTCGGGGTCGCCGGGGCCGCTCCCGACGAGGTAGACGAAGCCGTCAGTCATCGACCTGCTCGCGGGCCCGCTCGACCAGCTCGCCGGCGCCGCGCTCCTTCAGGTCGGCCGCGAACGCGGCGGCCGCGTCGGCGTGGTCCTCGACCGGGAGGTCGCGCGAATCCCGGACGGCGTCGCGACCGTCGGGGCTCAACACCCGGACGACGGTGTGGACGTATCGCCCCTGCACGACCGCGTACGCGCCGATGGGCGCGATGCAGCCACCGTTCAACGCCGCGAGGACGGTCCGCTCGACCGTCGTCTCGACCCGCGTCCGCGGGTGGTCGACGGCGTTGATCGCCTCGATGGCGCCCGCCTCGGCGGCCGTGACGGCGATGGCGCCCTGCCCGGGCGCGGGGACGAACGCCTCGACAGGGAGCGGCTCGTACTCGAGGTGGTGGAGCAGCCCCGCGCGGTCGAGCCCGGCCTCGGCCATCACCAGCGCGTCGTACCCCTCGGCGTCGCGTTCGAGCGCGCGGCGCTCGATCTCGGCGAGCCCGTCGAACCACTCCTCGACGGCGCCGCGTTCGAGCTCGCCGTTCTCGACGCGGTCGGTCCGGCGCTGGTGTTCGGCCTGTAGCGACGGCGCCAGCAGCTTCTCGATCCGGGTGTCGACGTTGCCGCGGATCGGTTCGACCTCCAGATCAGGGCGCTCGGCGAGCAGCTGCGCCTGTCGCCGCAGGCTCCCCGTGCCGACCGTGGCGCCCTCGGGCAGTTCCTCGATGGTTGCGCCGTCGGGCGTGACGAGCACATCGTTGGGCGCCGCGCGGGCCGGCACCCCGGCGACGACGAGGTCGTCGGGAAACTCCGTCGGCATGTCCTTCATCGAGTGGACCGCGCCGTCGCAGTCGCCGTCGAGCACGCGCTCGTCGAGCGCCCGGACGAACGCCCCCGTGCGACCGAGTCGGTGGATGAGTTCGTCGCGGATCCGGTCGCCCTCGGTTTCGACTTCGATGAGCGACACGTCACGCCGGCGGTTCGAGAGCCGGTCTTTCACCGACGTCGCCTGCCGACGGGCGAGATCGGAGCCGCGTGTCGCGAGCCGTATGTCCATACGTCCGGGTTGGCGGCCACGCTCAAACGCGCTTCGGGTCCGCCGCGATAAACTGTATGTAACGATACAGAATCTTCGGCAGGCCACGCAGTCGGCGCTTGGACCGTCGGGGTGCCTTGGAGAATCGACATCGGAACCGGTCGCAGAACCGGACAACCGCGGAGCCGGCCACGAAACGCGCCACAACAGCTTCCGACCGTTCGGTCCGAACGACCGACCGACCGTGAACCGAAGAACCATCTCCGTCACCGGGATGTCGGTGGGTGTGAGCGGAGCGTCGAGACGGCCCTCCAGAGCCTGACGGGTGTCACCCGGGTCGACGCCGACCACGAGAGCGACACCATCGACGTCGTCGAGGACGGCGTCGACGACCACGACATCCACGGCGTCATCGCGGACGCCGGCTACGACATCGTGGGTTAATCGCCAGCCGGGCCTTTGCCCGTGAGCCCGCCCGCGTCACCGCCGTCGACGGCGAACTGGGCGTCGACCCCCTCGCCGGAGAGAAGCTGGCCGGCGAAGCTGTTTGCCAGCACCGCCGAGACGGACATGACCATCGCGACCATCGCGAAGACCGGGTGGACGAGGCCGGTGGTCGCGGCGGCGACGCCGACTCCGTTGAACGCGAACGCCATCCCGAGGTTCTGTCGCGTCGTCCGGTAGCTCTCTCTCCCGATTTCGTACGCGTCCATCACGCCGCCGAGCCGGTCGCCCATCAACACGACGTCAGCGGACTCGATGGCGATATCCGTCCCGGCGCCGATGGCGATGCCGATGTCCGCCTGCGTGAGCGCCGGGGCATCGTTGATGCCGTCGCCGACCATGGCGACACGGTGTCCTCCGGCGGAGCGACGCTCCGCCAGCGGTCGCGAACCGTCGGTTCGCTCAGCTTCCTGCAAGCGGGCGATTTCCTCGCGTTTCTCATTGGGGAGGACGTCCGCCGTGACGTGGTCGATGCCGACTTCGGCCGCGACCGCTTCGGCGGTGCGCTCGTCGTCACCGGTGAGCAACACGGGCGTGATGCCAGCGTCTCCCATTCGCCGGACTGTCGCGCCGGCGTCGGCCTTGACCTCATCGCCGATGCCGACCAGCCCCACGAGGACGTCGTCCCGGACAACGCCCGAGACCGTGCGGCCGCGGCGCTGGAGGCGCTCGACCGTCTCGGCCGCCTGCGAGAGGTCGACGCCTTCGTCGGCGAGCCAGCCCGGCTTGCCGACCAGCACGTCCGCGCCCGCGACGGTCGCCCGGACGCCCTTGCCGGTGACCGACTGAAACGACTCGGGGTCGGTGTACGTCACGGGCTGCTCGTCGGCATAGTCGAGAACGGCGTCGGCGAGCGGATGCGCCGAGAACGCCTCCGCGCTGGCCGCCGTCGCCAGCAGCTCGGCCTCGGTTCCGTCGAGGGCGACGACCTCTCGAACCGTGGGCTCACCGACCGTGACCGTGCCGGTCTTGTCTAACACGACGTGGTCGACGTCGGGGAACACCTGAAACGCGTCACCCGAACGCATCAGAACGCCGTGGTTCGCGGCCTCTGTGCCGCCGCGGATCAGCGCCATCGGCGTCGCCATCCCGAGCGCGCACGGATACCCGAGCACGAGAACGGCCAGGGCGGCGAAGACCCCGCGCTGGACGTTCGCCGCGGCGCCCCACGCGAGCGGCGCGACCAGCCAGAACGCGAAGGCCAGCGCCGCGACGAGCAGGACCGCCGGGACGAAGTATCTGAGGACGCGGTCGGCGAGCTGGACGATTCGGGGCTTGGTCGCCCGCGCCTCCTCGACCTCACGGGCGACCCGGTTGAGGAACGCGTCCTCGCCCGTTGCGGTCACCTCGACGAGCAGCGTCCCCGTTTCGTTGACGCTGCCGCCGATGACCGCGTCGCCCACGGTTTTCTCCTCGGGGACGGACTCGCCGGTGGCGACCGACTCGTCGACCGTCGACGTGCCGTCGACGACCTCCCCGTCGACGGGGACGCTCTCGCCGGGCTTGACCCGGACGCGGTCACCGACGTCGAGACTCTCGACCGGGATCTCAGCGACGCCGTCGTCGGTGACACGTCGTGCGGTGTCCGGCTGGAGGTCGAGCAGGCTTCGGACGGCTTGCGACGCCCGCGTGCGGACGAGGAGGCTGGTGTACTCCGAGAGGACGTGGTAGGTAGTGACGAACACCGAGACGGCGAAGAAGTGGACGGTCGGAAAGCTCGGGAAGACGAGGAGCCCGAGGAGTCCGCCGAGCAGCCCGGAGACTGCGCCCGCCTCCAGCAGGACGTGCTGGTTGAGAATCCCCCGCCGCAGACTCTGATACGCCTTCGCCTTGATGTAGCGACCGGGCCCGAACATCGTCCCGAGCGCCAGCGCCAGCGCGAGGAAATCCATCGCGCGCGACCCGGATTCGAACCGGCCCGCCACGACGAGCATCCACCCCATCAGCGCGGCGACGGCGACCGACGCGCTCCCCGCGAGGAGGAGCCGGCGCTTCCCCGTGGCGAGCTCCGCGCGCTGCTCCTCGTACTGCTTCGTCTTGTCGGAGTCGCGGACTGTGTATCCGAGGTCGCGCAGCGTGTCCTTCACCGCCACCTCGCCGATACGGTCGTCGTCGTACCGGACGAGCACCTCTTCGTGGGCGAGGCTCACGTCCACGTCCTCGACGCCGTCCGCCCGGTCGTACGCCTTCTCGATGCTCTCGGCACAGAACGAGCAGGACATCCCACCCACGTTGAACTGTTCCCGTGCCGTTGCCATCGGGTCGTGCTCGACGGTGGAGGTGTATAACCGTTGCCCGCTCGGGAGCGGCGGGAGAGTTTCCGACGTGCAGGCGACCGCGGCAGAGACTGCAGGCATCGGTCGAGCCCCCGACGCGGACCGCAGCAACGAGGTCGTCCCACGAGCGTCGGCGTCCTGCGGGCGTCCCCGATACACATCCCGGCAGGGCTTTTCACCGTGGCGCTGCTACGGTCGGTGATGACGCTCGAACTGTACGAACTGGAGGGCTGTCCCTACTGTGCGAAGGTTATCAAGAAGCTCGACGAGCTCGACCTCGAGTACGAGTCCCACATGGTGCCGCGCTCGCACGGCGACCGGACCGAAGTGGAGGAGGTGAGCGGACAGACGGGCGTGCCGGTGCTCGTCGACCCCGAACACGGCGTCGAAGGGATGTCCGAGAGCGACGACATCGTCGCGTATCTCGAGGAGACGTACGGCGCGGGTGCCTGAGCTAGAGGCAATCGCGGTACGCGTCGAGCGTTCGCTCCACGTCCGCCTCGGTGTGGGCGTACGAGACGAAGTTCGCCTCGAACTGATTCTGTGAGACGAGCACGCCCTCCTCGCGCATCTTCGGCCGGAACAGCCGCGCGTACCGGTCGGTCTCCATCCGCGCGGCGTCGGTCCCCCGCTTCGGACAGTCGCCGAACCGCGCACACTCCGGGTCCTGTCGGCAGCCGTTCGCACAGCAGGTGTCCTGTGGTGGGGAGTCCGCCCGGGTGAAGGCGAGCTTGAAGATCGAGTCCGTGCCGACGACGGTGTACTCGGGCGCCTGCTCGGCGACGATTTCCGTCAACCCCTCCCGGAGCTTTCGACCGAGTTCGTCAACGTGCTCGTACACGTCGTGCTCGGCCGCGTACTTCAGCCCCTCCAGCCCCGCAGCCATCGCCGCCGGGTGCCCGGAGAAGGTGCCCGCCTGGAACACGTCGCCGGAGGGCGTGAACTGCTCGATGTACTCGGTCTTCCCGCCGATGGCGCCGACGGGAAAGCCGCCGCCGATGATCTTCCCGAACGTCGTGACGTCGGGGTCGATGCCGAACTTCGACTGTGCGCAGCCGAGCCCGCCGACCCGGAACCCGGTGATGACCTCGTCCCAGACGAGTAGCGAGCCGTACTCGTCACACAGCTCGCGGAGCGTCTCGTGGTAGCCGTCGACGGGGTAGGCGATGCCGGAGTTCGCCTGCACCGGCTCGACGAGCACGCCGGCGATGTCGTCGCCGTGCTGTTCGAACACCTCCTTCGCCGCCTCGACGTCGTTGAACGGCACCGGGAGCGTCTCGGCGGCGAACGACCCCGGAATCCCGCTCGTCGACGGCCGCGGATGCTCTGCGTCCCCCTCGACGAGCGTCGACTCCTGGGCGCCGTGGTAGCCGCCCTGCATCACGACGATCTTATTCCGCTCCGTGACGGCGCGGGCGAGCCGGACGGCCGAGACGGTCGCCTCCGTGCCGCTGTTGACGAACCGCACCATCTCGACGGAGGGAACGTGTCGGGTGACGAACTCCGCGTGTTCCACCTCGAGTTCGGTCGGCATCCCGAAGATCGGCCCGTCGGCGACCCGTCGCTGGACCGCGGCGGTCACCGGCTCCGGGAGGTCGTGGCCGTACAGAAGCGGGCCGAGCCCCTGTATCCAGTCGACGTACCGGTTCCCGTCCGCGTCGATGACGTGGCCGCCGTCGCCCTTCTGTGCGAACAGCGGGTACGGCTGGGGAGCCGCGCGCACCGCCGAGTTCACGCCACCGGGTAGCACTGACAGCGCACGGTCGTAGACCTCGCGGGACCGCTCGTGGTTCATGGACGAAGGTTCGGCCGGCCGGGGTTAGTAGTTTCTCGTCGCGCGCGTCGGAGATGGTGTCAGGAGTCGGAGTGGCGACCGTGCGACACGCTGATTACACGGGCCCCCGACGCGTCGATAGATGCTGCCCTCCTCGTGGAAACGGGACTTCGCGAGCGGACTCGTCATCCTCGTCCCCATCCTCGCGACCGCGTTCGTCGTCACCTACATCTACGGAGTCGTGCTCGGCGTCGCGCTCGCGACGGGCGTGTTCCCCGACTGGGTGCCGGAGATCGCGTACGTCCCGCTGACGCTCGTCCTCTTCGCGCTGCTCGTGCTCGCCGTCGGCTACCTGATGCGCACCACCGTCGGCGACATCGTCGAGGGAGTGCTCGACGACGTGTTCAACAGCCTCCCGGGGCTGCGCATCGTCTACAACGCCTCGAAGATGGCCGCCGAGACCGCGCTGTCGGGGACCGACGAACTACAGGCGCCGGTGAAGCTCGAAGTGTGGGACGGGCTCCGGATGACCGCGTTCAAGACCGGAAAGACGACCGACGACGGCCGCGACGTGCTGTTCTTGCCGACCTCGCCGAACATCACCACGGGATTCGTCATCGAGGTCGAGCCGGACGAGTACGAGGTGATGGACGAGCGGGTCGAGGACGCGCTCACGCGGGTGCTCTCGGCCGGCTTCGGCGAGTCCAGCGACCGCGGCGTCCCCGACGAACTCCTCGGGGACGGCGACGAAGAGACGCTGGACTGAACGGGACAACGCCGTCCCCGGTTACCCGGAGAGGACGGCCCGCGCCGCGAACAGCACGTTCTCCTTGCGCTCGCGGATGCGCCGGTAGAAGTACGAGAGCCACTTGTCGCCGAACGGGACGTACTGATACACGTCGTACCCCTCGTCGGCGAGAGCGAACTGCGCCTCCTCGCGAACCCCCATCAGCATCTGCACTTCGAAGGGGGTGCCGTGCTCGTCGTGGAGCTCCTTCGCGTGCTGGATCATCTCGGGGTCGTGGCTCCCGACGGCGACGTGGTCGGCGTGCTCGAACAGGAACGCGAGGTCCTCGCGGTAGGCGCGGTTCACGTCCGCCTTGTCCTTGTACGCGAACTCCTTCGGCGGGTCGTAGGCCCCCTTCACCAGCCGGACGGTGCCGGGGAGCTCGACGAGCCGTTCGAGGTCCTCGCGCGTCCGCCGCATGTTCGACTGCACGCACAGTCCCATCTCCGGATACTCCGTGACGTTCGCCTCGAACGCGTCGAGCGTCGTGTCGATGGTCGTGTGGTCCTCCATGTCGACCCAGACGAAAGCGCCGTGCTCGGCGGCCGCATCGACGATGTCGCCGAGGTTCTCCTCGAACGTCGCCGCGCCGACGTCGAGCCCGATCTGGCTCGGCTTCACCGAGACGCACGCGTCGAGCTCCGCCTCGCCGATCTGTGCGAGCAGCTCCTTGTACACCGCGGCGTCTGCGGCCGCGTTGGCGCGGTCGTCGTAGTGCTCGCCGAGCAGGTTGAGGATGCCGCCGACCCCGCCGGCGTTGAGGTCGCGGGTGTGCTCTAACACCGACGGCACGTCCTCGCCGGCGACGAAGTTGTTCGCGATGGGCGGGATCATACCCGTGTGTAGCGGGGTCCCGCTCAAGTCGGTGTCCCTCCCATGGGCGGGGTGAGGATCAGTCGAGACGGAGAGGCGGAGAGGAAGACGGAGAAGACGCTACTGCAGGTCGATGTCCGCGGAGTCGCCGGCGCGTTCGAGCGTGACCTCGAGGACGCCGTTGTTGAACGAGGCGGCGGCGGTGTGTTCGTCGACGCGCGCGGGGAGGTCGAGCCGCTCCTCGTACTCGCGGCGCTCCGACCGGGCGGCGACGGTGAGCGTCCGGCCGTCGCACTTCACCTCGATGTCCTCCTTCTCGATGCCCGGGAGGTCGCCGACGACCCGGATCCCGTCGCCGGTCTCGTGGACCGAGAAGTGGGCGTCGTCGCCGAAGCCGGCGCCGCCGGCCTCCGCGCTGATGTCGACGTTCCCACCGGTCATCTCCTCCATCATCCGCTCGATCTCGCGGAAGAAGTCGTCGAAGGGGTCGTCGCGGTCGTCCCTGCGCATGTTCGCTTCGAGGTAGGCCGCTTCGACGCAAAAGCCTTCTGACCCCGCCAACGACGACCGCGAGCGCCGTCAGAACCCGACGCCAAGCGCCTCGTCCGTCCGAGCCATCGACGTCTCGGCGTCCGCCGCTCCGAGCACGGCGCGGATGGCGTCGACGTTCTCCGGCACCACGTCCGACTCCTGGTGGATGGCCTGAAACAGGTAGAGGTCGTTCCCCTCGACCGAGAGCGACTCCGACCAGACGCAGTTCTCCCAGATGTCGGCGCGCGGCCGGCCGCGGTCCATCGCGAACTCCTTGAGCTTCCCCGCGCCGTCGATGCCGTACTCCGGCGGGACGAGGAACAGCCGCGGCTCCTGCCCCAGGAGGTCGCGGACGGCGTCTGCGTCCGGCGCCGCTTCGAGCTGGACGTTGACGCTGTGGGTGTGCATCAGCGTCGCGGGCACCTTCAGCCCGAGCGTGTCGATGCTGAGGTCGGGGAAGATGGTGTTCACGTCCGGGCCGTGATGCGACGGGAGCGTCACCGGGTTCGGGAGGATGTCGTTGATGGGGCCGCGGCCGCTCTGTGCGGGGTCGCCCCCGCGGCGGACCAGGGTGACGCGCGCCTTCTCGACGCCGTACGCCTCCTGGAGCGGCGCGAGCAGCCGCGAGAGCCCCGTCGTGTTACAGGAGACGACGCGGACGTGGTCGGCACCCTCCGCGTCGGCGAAGTTGCCGCGGGCGTTGAAGCTCGTGTCCACGAGCTCTGCGTCCTCGCCGCCCTGGTACAGCGCCGGCGTGTCGTGGGCCTCGTACAGCGACTTGTTCTCCGCGCCGATGCCGGAGGGGGTGGCGTCGACGACGACGTCGGCCGCCTCGATGAGCTCGTCGACCGTGCCCGCGAGCGGGATGTCGGCGTCGTCGAACAGCGCCATCCGGTCCTCGACGGCCGCGTACAGCGGATAGTCGTTCTCCACGGCGAGCTCGGCCTCGTGGTTCGGGCTCGTCTTCGCGACGCCGACGAGTTCCATGTCGGGCTGTGCCGTCACCGCGTCCGCGACGCGCTTCCCGATGGTGCCGTAGCCGTTGACCGCGACCTGTATCATACGCGAGGCTCGCGGTGGCCGCCGGTTAACCGTTTCGAGCGCGGCCGAGGGACGCGAACGCGGGGACTGGCCACGACGCGCGCGGCGACGACGACAAGACCTAATCCGGCGCCGGCCGCATCCTCCGCCATGCCCGACGACCTCGCCGCCCCCGCCGGAACCGCCGTCGAACAGTGTCTCGCGCTCGGCGCCGACGAGTCGTGTCTCGTCGTCACCGACGACGAGCGACTGCCAATCGGCGAGGCGCTGTACGAGGCTGCACGCGAGGTGACCGACGACGCACAGCTGCTCCGGTTCCCGCCCCGCGACCAGCACGCCGAGGAGCCGCCCGCGGCCGTCGCGGCCGCGATGCGGGAGGCCGACACGTTCCTCGCGCCGACCACCAAGTCGCTGTCGCACACGCGCGCACGGTCGGAAGCGTGTGCGGCCGGCGCGCGCGGCGCGACCCTCCCCGGTATCACCGAGGAGGTGTTTCGCGTCGGGCTCGACGCCGACTACGAGGAGATCGCGAGCGAGTGCGAGGCGATGCTCGAACAGGTTGCCGGCGCCGAGGAAGTCCGCGTCACCTCCCCGCAAGGAACGGACATCACGTTCGGGTTCGGCGACCGCGAGTGGCACGACGACACCGGGCTGATCCGCGAGGCCAGCGACTTCTCGAACCTCCCCGCCGGCGAGGTGTTCATCTCCCCCGAAACCGCAGACGGCCGCTACGTCGTCGACGGCACCGTGAGCCCGCACGGGTTGCTCGAGGAGGGACAGACGGTCGAAGTGACCGTCGAGGACGGCTCCGTCACGGACTTCTCCGACCCGGACGTCGCCGCGGAGTTCGAGACCGCAGCCGAGGAGGTCGGACAGGACGCGTACAACCTCGCCGAACTCGGCATCGGGACGAACGTCGCCGTGTCAGAGCTCGTCGGCTCCGTCCTGCTCGACGAGAAGGCGGGCGGAACCGTCCACATCGCCGTCGGCGACGACGCCTCCATCGGCGGCGACACGAGCGCGCCCATCCACTCCGACGGCGTGTTGCGGGAGCCGACCGTCTACGTCGACGGCGAGGAAATATCGCTTCCGGGCGGCGTCTGACCCGAGTTCACGAGCGCGCGTGCCACGCGGCGTGCGCCGCGAACATCACCCCGAACCCGGCCGCGATACCGACGAGCGCGAGGACGGGCGTGTCCGGCACCGGGACGTTGGCGACGCGGGCCACGGCTGCCGCGAGCGCGACGAACCCGACGCCGAGCAGCACGGCGAGCGTCACGAGAACGCGCCCCTCCGAGAGCGGGCCGAGGAGGTCGGTCACGGCTTGACGCTCGCCGCGCGCACGTTGAATCTCTTGTGGGTCGCGTCGTTGTGGGTGGGGACGGACAGGGCGGTCGACCGACTCGCCACGGCTACCGCCGGAGTCCGTACCAGCCGGCACCGACGAGCGCGAGCAACACGGCGAGCAGGAAGCCGCCGAACAGCGCGACGCCGTCCGGGAGCGCCCGTCCGAGCAGCGCGACGAGCGCGAACGCGACCACCAGCCCGAACGCGTACATGACGTAGACGCGGGCCGCGGCATCGAACAGGACCACGGGGCGTCCTCGCCCCGCTCGGGCATATGGCTTTCCCGCGTTCGGTGGCCGACGTTCGCATCTCCAAAAGGCACTTACAGCGATGCGCGGAAGCCGCACCCGTGCCCCGAAGCCGCCGCGCCCTCCTCGCGTCGCTCGGGACCATCGCCGTCGCCGGGTGTCTGGACGGTGGCGGCGCCACGCCGACCGACGCGGCGACACCGACGCGAACCGGGACGACGACCGACACCCCGACGGGAACCGCGACCCCGACCCCGGAGCCGCCCAACAGCATTGAGAGCGACTGGCCGGCGCCGGCCCACGACCCCGGCGTGAGCAACGGAACCACGGCACCCGGCCCGACGACCCGGCCGGCGGAGCTGTGGGCAGTCGACCTCGGCACCGCTCCCTCGGCGCCGGTCGTCGCCGACGGCGTCGTCTACGTCGGCGGCGACGGGACGGTCCACGCGCTGGATGCGCGGACGGGCCAACGGCGATGGGAGCAGTCGGTCGACGGCGCGGCCGGTACCCCGCGGGTCCGCGACGGGCGGGCGTTCGTCCCCGTCGACGGCTCGGTCGCCGTGCTCGACGCGTCGGACGGCACCGTCGCGTGGACCACAGAGACGCCCGGCAGAGCCGCGTTCCTCGTCGCGCCGTCCGGAGCCTACTGGCTCGCGGGCGGCGACTCGCCCGCGGTGGTCGCGCTGGCCGACGACGGGACAACCCGGTGGCGAACCGACCTCGCGGACCCGTGGGAGCCGCCGCTGTTCGCGGGCGCCGGGTCGGTGTTCGTCTCCAGCGGGAGCTACGACAGCCGCTTCTGGGTGCTCGACCCTGACGACGGCACCGTGACCGGCGACAGACCGCGACGCGGCGCCGACTTCCCGGCCGAACAGTACTACCGCGACGGCACCGTCTACGCCGCGGACGGCTTTTTCGGGAACGTGCGGACGACCCCGGTGGCGACCGACGGCGTCGAGTGGTCCCAGGGGGTGCCGCCGGGCGGCCGGCTCGGAACGATGAGCGGCGGGCCCGACCGCGCCTACTACGTCTCGGGCGTTGAGGACGAGCCGTCGGTGACGGCGATGGACGCGGTCGAGGGGTCAGTCGCGTGGACTGCGAACCCCGACCCGCCGGTGACGGGCCGGCCGGTGGCCGCGGCGTCAGTCGTCCTCGTCCCGACGGCCGACGGCCTGCGGGCGTTCGCCCCGAGCGACGGGACCGCCCTGTGGTCGCTCGACGCGAGCAAGGTGGTCGCCGTCGTCGACGACCTGCTGTACGCGGCCGACGGCGGGACGGTCCGGGCGTACAGGCCGCCGTAGCGCGCTCACGCGACAGTCAGCGTACTTTTACGCGCGGACACGAAACCGTGGGTAATGAGCCGAACGCGCGTCGCGGTCGCGTGTCCGTCCTGTTCGCCGGACGCGGAGACCGCACACGAGGTCCTGAAGGACGCCGACCCCGCCACCGTGCAGTGTGGCGAGTGCGGCCACGTCCACAAGGAGTCGCTCCCCGAGGAACGAACCGTCGAACGCCGGGTCGTCGTCTCGCAGGGCGGCGAGTCGTTCACCACCCAGCGGAGCGCCGACCCGGACGAGGAAGTCGAGATGGGCGACGAGTTCCTGCTCGACACGCCGGAAGCGCTGATGCAGGTGCGAGTCACCGGCATCGAGACGGCGGAGGGGCGGCGCGGCCGCGTCCCGTTCGAGGCCGTCGAGACGCTGTGGACCCGCGCCGTCGAGAACGTGGTCGTCGACGTGACGCTCCACCCGAAGGAGGGCGGCCGCGAGGAGACGCGGTCGCTGGAGCTGCGGGTACCCGGCGACGAGCAGTTCGTCGTCGACGAGACGGTGTCGTATGGCGACGAGGAGTTCACCGTCGAGGGGCTCGTCATCCGGGACGGCATCGCCGACTACGACCGCAAGCAGTTCGACTACACCGGCGACGCGGCGCTCGCGAAGGACCTCAAGCGGGTGTACGCCCGCGACGAGAAGAGCACCGCGTGGTCGGCCTGGTAGGATGAGCCACGAGGCGGCCCGCGACCGGTTGATCGACGGCCTCCGCGCCCGGACGGACGCCGACGAGCGCGTTCTCGATGCGCTCCGGGCGGTGCCGCGCCACGAGTTCGTTCCCGAGGGTCGCGAGGACGACGCGTACGCCGACCGACCGCTCCCCATCGGAGAGGGGCAGACCGTCTCCGCGCCGCACATGGTCGCCATCATGTGTAACCTGCTCGATGTCGGCTCGGCCGACCGCGTGCTGGAGATCGGCACCGGCTGTGGCTACCACGCGGCCGTCACGGCTGAACTCGGCGCCGACGTGTACTCCGTCGAGTATCACGACGCGCTGGCCGCGGCCGCACGCGACCGGCTGGGTCGGCTCGGCTACGACGTGCGCGTCCGCGCCGGCGACGGCCGCGAGGGGTGGCCCGAACACGCGCCGTACGACGCCTGCTATCTGACCTGTGCCGCACCCGAAGTGCCCGACCCGCTGTTCGAGCAGGTACGGCCCGGCGGCCGGCTCGTCGCACCCGTCGGCGAGCGCCGCCAGCGGCTCGTCGCGTTCGACGTGGGGGAAGCCGGCGAGGTGCGCAACCGAACCGACCACGGGGGCGTTCGATTCGTGCCCCTGCTCGGCGACTAATCGAACAGGCCGGAGACATCGTCTTCGCGCGCTCGGCGCCGCTGGACGTGCTGGCCGAGCCGCTGGACGACCACGGAGCGGCGCTCCCCCACGAGAAAGTCCAGCACGAGCGTCACGAACGGGCTGCCGATCTCCTCGGCCGCCAGGTCCGCCCGTGCGTACGCCGCGCCGGCTTCCAACACGTCGGCGTCGTAGCCCGTCGCCTCGGCGACGAGCGGCGCGGCGACGGCTGCCTCGGGGTAGCCGAGGTCGGAGAGCGAGGGCCGGTCCCCGTCGAGTTCGACCGCCGGCGGGCGTCGCCCCTCGACGGCCTCGTAGTCGTCGCCGACCGCCCGGAGCCACGCGCGAATCGGGGCGAGGGCGACGCCCCGGTCGTCGACGCCGTCGAGGTACGCCAGCGCGCTCGCCGCGAGCCCCGTCGCGCCCTCGCGGTTCCCACCCCTGACGTGGTGGGCCGCGGCGGCGTACTGGATGAGCCCCTGCAGCAGGTCGCGCTCCTCGCCCGTCGCATCGAGGTAGCGGGGTTCGAGCGCGTCGTGGGCCGCGTGGTAGTGGTCGGCGTTGAACACGGCGGCGTACGCGCGCAGGCGGGCCGCGAGCGACACGTCCATACCGGCCCGAGCGCGCTCGGCGACAAAAGCGTTCAGCCAACTGTCGCAAGCCGGCGCTCGGCGCGGATCCGCGCCTCGCGAACGAGGTCGGCGAGTTCGGCGAGCGTCGCGAGCGCCGGGTAGTCGACGTCGAGGTCGCGGTAGAGATACCGCTGGAGGTCCGGGAAGTCAGCGGGGAGGCCGAGCCGGTCGTGGTTCTCGCGGAGGTGCGTCTGCCGGTCTGTGACGGCGTCGTCACAGCGTCGCTCCAGCACCACCAGCCGGCCGCGGACCGCTTCGAGCGCGCCGTAGTCGCTCGCGCGCGTCTCGGCGTTCAGCTCGTGGAGCTCGTCGAGCACGGGGACGGCCACGGCACGGCAGTCCGCGAGCGAGTCAGCCTCGGCGTCGAGCGCCTCGACGAGGCGGTCTCTGTCCTCGTAACCGCTACGCGCGGCCGCGAGGGTGGCACGCTTCGTCGGCGGATCGAGCCCCTCCGCGAGCCCCGCGGCGACGGCCGGACCGAACTCGATCTCGACGCTGTCGCGGTACGTGTCGCCGTACTCGTCGTCGTAGTGGGGGACGGACATCACCGTCGCGCGGTAGGCGTCGCGGACGGCGTCCGCCCCGGTCGCGGTCGGGGCGTCGACGAGCAGGCGGCGGTCGCCCGCGGTCGGGACGTCGGCGGGGTCGATGTCGGTCAGTCGCCGGCGGAACGCCGCGAACGCCTCGCGTTCGTCGACGACCCGGCGTCGTTCGGTGCGGAGCGCGGTGCGCGCCGCGTCGAGTCGGTCGGTCGCCATCCGTTCGGGGGTCGACCGACTGCCGACAAAAGCGATTGTATGTCAGATATAGCGACCGCCGGCCATCGGTGGACGGCTACTGTGAGAAACGGTGACGTAGCGTGGCCGCGTCGTTAGTCGCGGACGACGAGCACGTAGTAGACGAGAAAGACGATGAGAAAGCCGACGAAGGAGAGGAAGAAGGAGGCAGCGGCCATGACGCCGGCCCACAACACGGCGTTCTCGCCGCGGCTCTCCGCGTCCCGGTACGTGAAGTAGCCGACGACGGCGGCGATAACGACGTTGAGCAGGAAGTACTCCGCGACGCCGGGCAGGCCGAGCTGTAACAGCATGGCTCCTCGTTCGGCGAAGGGGGTAATGAGCGTGTGGGCCACACAGCGACCGCGCGGCACCGAAACCGCGGCCTGGACGGGACGAACGTCCTGACGGAGGTCACGCGAGCGTCGCGGGACGAGCCGTGCGAGTCCCGAAAGCGAACGGGGAGCGTAGCGACCCGTGAGCACAGCGAATCTCAAATGACAAGTCCTGACGGAGGTCACGCGAGCACAGCGAGCGTGACCACGTCAGGTCGTGAACGAGAGAGTGACCTGACGAAGTCAGGTCACGAACGAAGTGAACGTCCTGACGGAGATTTGAACTCCGGTCCCTGGCTCCGCAAGCCAAGAGGATAGTCCACTACCCTACCAGGACTCACTCCCGGATAACCCGGTTGCGGCTAAAGGGGTTACGGTTCGGGGGGCCCCGAGCGTTCAAGTAGCATGCCGCGCCCAGACGGGGCGTGCGACCCCGCATCGACCCCGCCACGGACGGCCAACGACAACCCTTAATCGGACCGCTCCCATGCCATCGGTAGTAATGAGCGACATCGAGGAGGTGTACGAGGACCTCGACGCCGACGACGTCTCGCTGGAGGAGTTCCGCGAGGCGGTCTCCGCCAAGGTCGAGCAGATGGGCGGGCTCGCCGACGAGGAGACGGCGGCGATGCTCATCGCCCACGAGCTCACCGAAGGGGAGGTCGAGGGCATCGCGGACATCGAACCCGGGATGGAGGAGGCGAAGTTCGTCGCGAAGGTGCTCTCCGTCGGCGAGCTGCGGACGTTCGAGCGCGACGGCGACGACGACGGCCAGGTCGTCAACATCGAAGTCGCAGACGAGACGGGACGGGTTCGCGTCGCGCTGTGGGACGAGGACGCGGCCGCGGCCGTCGAGGAGCTCGACCCCGGCCAGGTGCTCCGCATCTCCGGTCGCCCGAAGGAGGGGTACAACGGGCTGGAGGTGAGCGCCGACCGCGTCGAGGGCGACGAGGACGCCGAGGTCGACGTGGAGATCGGCGACGCAGCCGACATCGAGGGACTCACTATCGGGCAGTCGGACGTGAACCTCGTCGGGCGCGTGCTCGACACCGACGAGATACGGACGTTCTCGCGGGACGACGGCTCCGAGGGCCGGGTGGCGAACCTGACGCTCGGCGACGAGACGGGCCGCGTCCGGGTCACGCTGTGGGACGACCGCGCCGACCGCGCCGCGGAGCTTTCCCCCGGCGTCTCCGTCGAGGTCGTCGACGGCTACGTCCGCGAGCGCGACGGCTCGCTCGAACTCCACGTCGGCGACCGCGGCGCCGTCGAGGAGATCGACGAGACGGTGACGTACGTCCCCGACACCGTCGACATCGACTCCGTGGAGATCGGGCAGACCGTCGACATCGCGGGCGTCGTCCGGTCGACAGATCCGAAGCGGACGTTCGACCGTGACGACGGCTCCGAGGGGCAGGTGCGGAACGTCCGCCTGCAGGACGGAAGCGGCGACATCCGCGTCGCGCTGTGGGGCGACAAGGCGGACAAGGACATCGCCCCCGGCGACGAGTTGCTGTGTGCAGACGTGGAGATACAGGACGGCTGGCAGGACGACCTCGAAGCGTCGGCCGGCTGGCGGTCGACCGTCTCGCTGCTCGACGACGGCTCCACCGCGGCGACCGTCGACACGGACGACGGCGGCAACGAGTCGAGCGAGCAGGGGCTTTCGGCGTTCGCCGGCGACGACGACGCGAGCGACGGAGATGACGGCGACGAGGATGGCGGTGGCACGGACGCCGAGGCGGACGCGGACGCGGCGACGAGCGCGGCCGGCGAGACGCAAGAGTTCACCGGCACGGTCGTCCAGACGGGCGACCCGGTGATGCTCGACAACGGCGAGGAGGCGCTCACCGTCGCGACGAGCGAGGAGGTGCGGCTCGGACAGGAGGTGACCGTCCGGGGGGAGCTCCGCGACGACACCCTCCACGCCGAGGAGCTGTTCTGACGCGAGGCGACCACATCCGCACCGACGCCCGTTCCGCGGCGGAACCGTCGGCTACTTGCGCCGCGCGGCGTCACCTCCGGTATGCACCTCGCCGAGATGTCGTGGACGGACGCGCGCGACGCGGACGCCGACGTGGCGCTGCTCCCCGTCGGGAGCACCGAACAGCACGGCCCGCACGCACCCCTGGGGGTCGACTCGCTCTCCGCGGCAGCCATCGCGGAGGCGGGCGCAGCGGCGACGGACGAGTCGGTCGTGGTCGCGCCGACCATTCCGGTCGGCATCGCGGAGGAACACCGCGCCTTCGACGGGACGATGTGGGTACGCGAGGACGCCTTCCGCGCGTACGTCGGCGACGCGGTCCGGTCGCTCGCCGACACGTTCGACCGGGTCGTCGTCGTGAACGGCCACGGCGGGAACACGGACGCGCTCCGGGAGCTGTGTGGCCGCGTCACCCGCGACGGCGACGACTACGCCGTCGCGTACACGTGGTTCGACGCAGTCGACCCGGAGCTGCCGCTCGGCCACGGCGGCGCCGTCGAAACGTCGCTCGTGCTCCACCTCCGCCCGGAACTCGTCGACGAGAGCAGCTACGAGGCGGCGCAGGCGGGAATGGGCGAGGCGTTCGGCGACTTCGTCGGCGGGACGAACATGGCGTACGACTTCGACGATTTCGCCGAGTCGGGCAACGTCGGCGACCCGAGCGAGGCGAGCGCCGCGGCTGGAGAGAGACTGCTCGACGAGGCCGCGGCGGCGCTTGCGGACGTGATCGCCGCGGCGACGGACCGGTAGCTACTCCTCGTCGTCCCCGTCGTCGTCTGCGGCGTCTTCGAGCGCGCCGCGCAGCCCCGGCAGCGTCGAGGCGACGCCGGCCACCTGCTCGTGTGCCGACTCGATGTCGGCGATGAGCGTCTCCAGCTCCTCGATGTCGTCTTCGAGGTCGTCGGCGTCGTCGAACGCGTCCGCGCGCTGGCCCATCACGAACTGCTTTTTCGCCTCGCGGAGCTCCTCCGCCGCGTCGCCGGTGTCGAGCGCACCCTTCAGCGAGTTGAGCACGCCGAGGGTGTTGTCCGCCTCGACCTCCCATATCTCGTCTGCCGTGGGGAGCGCGGCGCGGGCGTCGGCGAGCGCCTCTTCGACCGTCGCGCGCATCTCGGAGGCCGCCTCGCCGAACAGCTCCTCGTCGTCGAAGCTCGTCTGACTCATGGAGACCCGTTCGCCCGCCGACACTATATAAACGAGCCCGAAAGCGGAAGTGAAAGACGGTGTTTCAGGCCGCTTCCTGACCGTCACCGGTCTCGGCGCCTCCTCGCGGCGGCGCCACGTCGGCGACCGCTCGCGTCTCCGCGAGCAGGTCCACCTCGGTGAGGTCGGCGAGCACCAGCAGCGCGTAGTACCGGAGGAAGACGAGGACTGGAACCCGAAGCACCGCCGCGAGCGCGGCGACGGCGAGACCGACCGCGAGCAGGAGCGGCGCGAGGACGACGAACGCGAGGCTACCTTCGGTGACCACCCCGAGTGCGAGCCCGAGCACGCCGACCGGGAGGACGAGCAGCGCCCCGACGATGCCGGCGACGGTGGCGATGGTCGTCGCGCCGATCACGGAGAGGACGACCGAGAACAGCACGTACACGGCCGTCTCGCCGGGCTGCTCGCGGAGTCGCGGCCACGTCGCGCGCCAGCCGGCGAGGACGCCACAGCGGCGGTCGTACATCGTCGGCACGACGAACACCGTCGTCAGCCCGTTGACGAGCAGCGCAACCGGCACCGCGACGAGGACGACGGGCAGCGCGAACAACACCAGGAGGAAGCGAACGCCCGACCCCTGCAACAGGAAGCCGAGTCCGGCCGCGCCGGCGACGACGAGCGCCGTCGCGACGAACAGCGCCAGCCGGAAGCCGAACAGCTTCGTCCCCTGCCACCGACGGGCGGCGAACGGTGCCCGGACGGACACCTCGCGGCGTTCGAGCGCTGCCACGAGAACGAACTCCATGACGCTGCCGACGTAGAGGAACACCAGCCCGAGGACGACGGCGAGCAGCGCGAGGACGACGACGGCGACGAGCGCGAGGTTGAGCCCGCGCCCGCCGACGCCAGCGACCAGCCCGTCGAGGATGCGAGGGAGGTCGCCGCCGGTGAAATCACCGCCACCGCTCTGGGCGCCCGCTGAGACGCCACCGAGGCCGCCGACGAAGAAGGCGATGACCGCGAGCCGGAGCCAACGGCCGGCGTCGAACGGACGGAGGAACGTGAGCGTGGCGTCGACGGCGCCGTCGAGCCGGTCGGCTGCTGCGTAGGACATGACACGACGGTCGTCGCCCGAGTATTTAACGCTTGTCTGACACGTCGACGATTCGCATCCGGGGATAGCCGTCCATCATGCGCATCTCCGTGTGGACCGTGAGCCCCTCGTAGCGGATCTGCATCTCCACGTCCATCAGTGAGCCGGTGAGTTCCGTGTACCCTTCCCCGTGGTCGATGGCCTCGCGGACGCGCGCCTCGTCGATGTCGACGGTCACCGACTCGCAGTGGGGCTGGTTCTCGATGGCCTCCGCCATCGCCCGTTCGAGCGAGCCGGTCGAGCCGGGGGCGACCGGCGTCCCCGCGAACTGATGGTACAGCGAGCCGAATTTGATTCCCGCCTCGAAACAGGCGGTCTGGGGGTCCGTCGGGTCCATGTCTCCGGGTCGGGCCGGCCGGGAGTAACGCTTGCGGCAGGCCGCGAGGAATCGGACGTTTCTTGTCCCGTCTGTGCCACCACCGCGTATGGACGACCCCGTGTTGTTGACCGGCGCCGGCGGGCGGGTCGGCGGGGCCATCCTCGACGGGCTCGCGGACGAGTACGAGTGGCGACTGCTGTACCACAGCCAGCCCGCAGAGGAGCCCGACGCGCCGTATCTCGTCGGCGACGTGGTCGACGAGGCGCTGATGGCCGAGGCCTGCGACGGCGTCGGCGCCGTCATCCACCTCGCCGGCGACCCCCGCCCGGACGCGCCGTGGAACTCGGTGCTCGAGAACAACATCCACGGGACGAAGGTGCTCTACGATGCGGCCGTCGACGAAGGGGTCGACACGCTCGTCTTCGCCTCCTCGAACCACGCCGTCGGTCACTTCGAGACGGAACGGAAACCCGACCTCTACCGGACGGACGACGAGTTCCGGCTCGACGGCACCGAACTCCCCCGGCCGGGGAACTTCTACGGCGTCTCGAAGGCCGCCGGCGAGACGCTCGGCCGCTTCTACCACGACGAGTACGGAATCGCCGTCTGTAACATCCGCATCGGCAACCTCACCGAGGGCCACCCGCCGATCGACTACGAGCGCGGGCAGGCGATGTGGCTCTCCCACCGCGACTGCGCGCACCTCCACGCGTGCGCGCTGGAGGCCGACTACGAGTACGAGATCGTCTACGGCATCTCCGACAACGACCGGAAGTACTACTCGCTCGAGCGCGCGAAGGAGGTCCTCGGCTACGACCCGCAGGACAACTCCGCGCACTTCGACGGCGAGGAACGGGTCGGCGAGGGGCGGTGAGGCTCAGTCCCGTTTGAGGAGCGGGACGGTCAACACCGGCCTGTCCGATTCGAGCAGCAGGTCGTGGGCGGTCGAGCCGAACAGGATCTTTCCGGTCGGCGTTCGCTTCCGGATGCCAACGACGAGCTGGTCGACGCCGTGCTCGTCGGCGAAGGCGAGGAGGTCCTCCTGCGGGCTGTTGCCGCGGATGAGCTGGTGGGTCTCGGCGTCGAGGCCCTCCGCGAGCACGTCGAGGGCGGCCTTCCCCTCGGCGACGGCCTCGTCACTCGTCCGGTCGCCGCCTCGCAACGAGTTCACCGCGTACACCTCGTCGCCCTCGGAGAAATGGTCCCGGACGTAGTCGACGAGCGTCTCGCTCGTCGCGACGCCGTCCGTGCCGATGAGATACCGTGTCATGCGTTGCCGAGTGACACCGCGGGGGTCAAAAGTGCATTCAAAGCGGCACCCGCCCTCGGGCGGACGTTACCGGTCCGCGAGCAGCGCCGAGGCGGTGAGCAGCGACTCCAGCTCGACGTCGTGGTCGGCGAGCAGCCCGCGGGCGCCCTCCTCGCGGTCGACGACGACGAGGACGCGGTTCACGACGGCGCCCGCCTCGCGCAGCGCCTCGACGGCGTCGACCGCGGACTGCCCGGTCGTCGCGATGTCCTCGAGGACGACGACCTCCTCCCCCTCCTCGAAGCGGCCCTCCACCCGATTTGCGGTCCCGTACTCCTTCGTCTTCTTGCGCACGATGACGTACGGGGAGCCGGTGGCGACGCTCGTCGCCGCGACGAGGGGGACGGCACCGAGCGCGACGCCCGCGAGCCGGGTCTCGCCGACCCGCTCGGCGAACGCCTCGGCGATGAGCTCCAGACAGCGCGGGTCCGTCTCGAAGAGGTACTTGTCGACGTAGTAATCAGAGGTGCCGCCGTGCGAGAGCTCGAACTCCCCGAATCGGACGGCGTCGGCGTCGCGCAGCGCCGCGATGAGCGCCTGGTCGTCTGCCATACGCGACGGCTCGGGACGCCGTCGAATAAACGCGCCGAAAACGAGAGCGGCCGGCTCAGACGGCGTCGGGGCCGGTCTTCCCGGTGCGGATCTGGTAGGCGCCGTCGACGGGGAGGACGAACACCTTCCCGTCGCCCTTCTCACCCGTCTTCGCGGAGTCGCGGATCGCCTTTGCCACCTCGTCGGCCGGCACGTCCGCGACGACGCACTCGACTTTCACCTTCTGGTGGAGGTCGACCGTGTACTCCTCGCCGCGCCACTGTCCCTTCTTCGCGGGCTGTGAGCCGCGACCGGAGACGTTCGTGACGGTGATCGAGGGGGCGCCGACCTCGGCGAGTCCCTGTTTCACGTCCGAGAGCTTGTCCGGCCGGATGTACGCCATCACCATCTTGATGCCGCCGTCGTTCGGTGAACCGCCGTCGGACCGGAGGTCCGACGAGGATCGCGCTTCGCGCTCACCACCGTCCGTGCGAACGATGCCGTCAGATTCGACCCACCCGCCGTCAGCAGCGGTGTCCGGACGGCCGAACTCGGGGTACGTGTCGACGCCGTGCTCGGAGATGTCGAGCCCCTCGAGCTCGTGCTCGCGGGAGACGCGGATCTGTCCGGCAGCCTTCAGCGCGCCGAAGACGACCGCCGTCGCGAGGACGGTCCAGCCGGCGATGACGGCGACCCCGACGACCTGCGCGACCGGGTCGATGCTGGCGCTCGGCACCGTGAGTCCGGGAACGGCGACGAGCAGCGCGCCGAGCACGCCGGCGCTCCCGTGGACCGGGAAGACGGCACATACGTCGTCGATGTTGAGCCGCTTCTCGACGAACTCGAAGACGACCGGGAGCTGTGCCCCCGCGAGCCCGCCGATGAGCAGCGCCGCGGGCCACGTGATGATGTTCGTGTTCGACGTGATGCCGACGAGGCCGGCGAGCATCCCGTTGGCGACGTACAGCGTGTCGACCTTGCCGGTCTTGTACAGCGCGAGGACGCTCGCGCCGATGGCGCCCGCGGCCATCCCGAGCGTCGTCGTCAGCGCGACGCGGCCGACGTAGGAGAACGCGGCCAGCTCCGTGCCGTCCGACCCGAGCGGCGAGGCGGCGGTACCGACGTTGAAGCCGTACCAGCCGAACGCGAGGATGAGCGTCCCGAGGACGGCGAAGGTCACCGAGTGACCGGGAATGACGTTCACGCTCCCGTCGTCGGAGAAGCGATCGATGCGCGGCCCGACGATGTACGCCGCGGTGAGCCCGGCGATGCCGCCCATCCCGTGGACGATCATCCCGCCGGCGAAATCGGTGAATCCGAGCGCGTCGAGGAAGCCGCCGCCCCACGTGAAGCCGACGACGACCGGGTAGATGACCCCAGCGAGGGCGATGGTGTACGTGACGTACGCGCGCAGCTTCATGCGCCCGGCCACGGCCCCGGAGACGATGGTCGCCGCCGTCATCGCGAACACCGCACCGAACAGCCAGTTCACCCAGCCGCCGCCGTCGGCGACCGAGGCGTTCGACGAGTCGAAGACGGCGAACAGCTCGTAGCCGCTCCCCGTCGTCAGGCCGGCGACGACCGCCGAGACGGTCGCGCCGACGATGAAGTAGAGAACCACGCCGACGCTCCACGTCAGCATGTTCTTCGTCAGCTGGTTCGCGACGTTCTTCGAGCGCACCTGCCCCGCTTCGAGCATCGCGAAGCCGGCGTGCATGAAGAAGATGAGGAACGTCACGGTGAGCACCCACACCCAGTTCACCGCGTCGACGATGGCCGACGGATCGGCCTGCAGCAGGAGCCCGTTCATCATTCGCCCTCAATTACTGTGCTAACGTCCAAGTTTCCGCTCGTTTCTACCATGATTTGACTCCGAATCACGAGAGACGGTGATGGATGTATCATACATAAGGGTTTGCTTGAATTTCGTGGAAATATCGAGCCACATCATGCTGTTCGTCCAAAATGCGATAGAATATTACGGGTATAAGGTTATTCTTCGTCCGGAAACGAGACGTTCATCCGTCGATAGTCGGACGAACGTCCAGCGAAAACTCCACCCGAGGCCCCGTTCCCGGGGCGGTCGTGGCTCGCGCGCGCTCCTACAGCAGGCCGCGCGCGTCCCCCTCGACGACCGTCCGGAGCGCGACGGAGACCGTCAGGTCGTTGATCCGGTCGTCGGTCGCGAGCCCAGCGAGGAACCGCTCCCTGCGGGCGTCGTCGGAGAACCGACACACCGCGAGCAGGTTCACCCGACCGGTGAGTTCGAACACGGAGACGCCGCCGGCGTCGGCGATGTCGGCCGCGACCGCGCCGACGTCGTCCGGCGCGACGCGGAGCCGGACGAGCACCGTTCGGGCGTCGACGGCGTCATAGTCGACGAGCGGCGCGTAGCCGACCACCTCCCCGCGCGCCTCGTGCCGCTCGAGCGTCCCGTCGTCGAGTGCGGTGCGCGCGACGGGGTCGTCGTCGGGCCTCGGGTGCGTCGACGGCCCGGCCACGGTCAGACGGCCTCGGTACCCACCTTTTCGGTGCGGATCTGGTACGCCTCGTCGACGGGGAGGACGAACACCTTCCCGTCGCCCTTCTCACCCGTCTTCGCCGCCTCGCAGATGGCCTCGGCGACATCTTTCGCGGGGATGTCCGCGACGACGCACTCGACTTTCACCTTCTGGTGGAGATCTACCGAGTACTCCTCGCCGCGCCACTGGCTCTTCTTGGCGGGTTGAGAGCCGCGGCCGGAGACGTTCGTCACCGTCAGCGACGGCGCACCGACCTCCGCGAGCCCTTTCTTCACGTCCGAGAGCTTGTCCGGCCGGACGTACGCCATCACCATCTCGATGTCGCTCATTCCTCTTCACCTCCGGTGGCGTCGGCCGACGCGTCCGTCGGCTCGGTGCCGCCGTCGGACCGGAGGTCCGACGAGGATCGCGCTTCGCGCTCACCACCGTCCGTCCGCACCTTGGTGCCGCCGTCGGCGCTGACAGTCGGGCTGTCGCGGCTCCCGCCGGCGACGAACTCGGGGTACACCGAGACCCCGTGTTCGCTGCGGTCGAGGCCGGTCTCCTCCTCCTCGCTGGAGACGCCGAGGCCGAACAGCGCGTCGGCGATGCCGAACGTGACGATGGCGCCGACGACGGCCCACGTCCCGATGACGACGACGCCGACGACCTGCATCGCCAGCTGCGTGACCGAGAAGCCGCTCACCGCGAAGACGGGGATCAGCGCCGTGCCGATGGCGCCCGCGCTGCCGTGGACGGCGAAGACGCCGCACACGTCGTCGATCTTCAGCGAGTCGACGACCCACCGGTACGTCGGCAGGACGAGCGCGCCGCCGATCGCGCCGAGAATCGCGCCGCCCCACCAGGTGACGTGCGGGACCGCGCCGGTCACGGCGACCAGGCCGGCCAAGAGGCCGTTTGCGGTCCACAGCGGATCCGGCTTCCCCTGGTAGGCGCCCGAGACGATCATCGCTGCGACGCCGCCGGCGCCCATCCCGAGGGTCGTCACGAGCGCGACCCGTCCAAGCTGTGCGCTCAACAGGGCGTTGTCAGCGCTGTAGATGGCCGACGTGCCGACGTTGAACCCGTACCAGCCGAAGGCGAGGATGAACGTCCCGAGCACGGCAAGCAGCATCGAGTGGCCCGGAATCGGCTGTGCGTTACCGTTCTCGTCGTACCGGTCCTTGCGCGGCCCGACCATCTTCGCGCCGACGAGCCCGGCCATCCCACCGAGCATGTGGACGACCGTCGCGCCCGCGAAGTCGAGGTAGCCCACGCCGAGCGCCTGTCCGATGAACCCGCTCGACGAGAGCAGTCCGCCCGCCCACGTCATCCCCGTCGTCACGGGGTAGATGATCGCCGTCATCACCGCGGCGACGAACACGTAGGCGGTGAAGTTCATCCGGCCGGCCACGGCCCCGGAGACGATGGTCGCCGCCGTCATCGCGAACACCGCGCCGACAAGCCAGCCGACCCACGCGGTCGGGTCGGACAGATACGCGAACGGCGAGCCGACCGCGCTTCCGCTCGTGAGCGCACCGACGACCGACGAAAGGCCGAAGCCGATCACGAAGTAGGCTAACACGCCGAGCGTCCAGTCGGTCATGTTCTTCATCAGCACGTTGGCGACGTTCTTCGCGCGCACCTGTCCGCTCTCCAGCAGCGCGAACCCCGGCTGCATGAAGAAGATCAGGAACGCCACCACCAGCGCCCAGATGGTGTTTGCGCCCGCCGCGATCTCGGGTGCGACCTGTAGCGGCATTCCTATCATTTGTCGACCCACCCGTTCGATACCGAAACGTCCAGATCCGATTCGTTTTCTACCATGTTTGTCTGCTCTAACTCGTTTTGGCCACAGGGAACAGGAGTATATAGGCTTTAGGTTAAAAAATACAGAAGAAATCGCCTATATTACGCTGTATGTCCAAAATAGCCAATAATACTGTCTGTATAAGGTTGTTCTTCCTCGAATAATCGGTAGTACGGTCGGCCAGTTTTCGAACGTTCGTCGATCGGGCTCAGGTCGAGCGTCGGTCCCACCAACCGGCGCGCGCGTCAGTTCTTGCCGCGACCGGCTGGGAGCCGTTCGGCGACCCGCTCCCCGAAGTACGTCACGATGAGGTCCGCGCCGGCGCGCTTAATCGAGACCAGCGACTCGCGGGCGACGGCGTCGAGATCCAGCCACCCCTTCTCCGCGGCCGCGTGGAGCATCGCGTACTCGCCGGAGACGTTGTACGCCGCGACGGGGTGGTCGAACTCATCGCGCACGTCGCAAACCACGTCGAGATACGGCAGCGCCGGCTTCACCAGCAGCGCGTCGGCCCCCTGCTCGACGTCGTGGGCGACCTCCCGCATCGCCTCCCGGCGATTGGCGGGGTCCATCTGGTAGTGGCGGCGGTCACCGAAGGCGGGCGCGCCGTCCGCGGCGTCGCGGAACGGCCCGTAGAACGCCGACTCGTACTTCGCGGCGTAGGCCATGATCGGCGTGCCGACGAAGCCGGCCTCGTCGAGCGCGTCTCTGATGACGCCGACCTGGCCGTCCATCATCCCGGACGGCGCGATCATGTCCGCGCCGGCGGCGGCCTGCGAACGCGCCGTCTCGGCGTACCGTTCGAGCGTCGCGTCGTTGCGGACCGTGAGATGCGGGTCGTCTCGGGCACCTTCTTCGAGGACGCCACAGTGGCCGTGGTCCGTGTACTCGCACAGACAGAGGTCCGTGATGACGTACGCGTCCGTCTCGGCGGTGATGGCGCGGGTCGCCCGCTGGACGACGCCGTCCTCCGCGGAGGCGCGCGACCCCTCGGGGTCCTTCGAGTCGGGGACGCCGAACAGCATCACCGACTCGACGCCCGTCGCGAGCACCTCCTCGACGCGGTCGACCGCCTCGTCGACGGGGACGCGCTCGTGGCCCGGCATCGACTCGATGGGGACGCGCTCGTCGGCCGTCGCGTCGACGAAGACGGGGACGACGAGGTCGTCGGCCGACAGCGTCGTCTCGCTGACGAGGCCGCGAACGCCGTCCGCGCGCAGGCGCCGCGGGCGATGAGTGAACTCCATATGGAGGAGTCAGATGTCCGACGGCAAAACCGCGTCGCTCCCCGCTCGACGGGCGAGCGGGCCGGACCGACCGATACAAAAGGATTTACCGGCCGACCGACAACCCGCTCGCGTGTCAGTCGCGCAGGTGGACGTCGGGGCGTTTCTCCGCGGCGCGGTGACCGAGGCGACGCCCGTGCTCCGCGACGTCGTCGACTCGGAGTTCGCGCCGCTCGTCCTGCTCGGCGTCTTCCTCCTCGAAGGGGCGATGCTGCTGTACTTCGTGCCGAGCGAGGGGATCGTCCCGGCTGCGGTGCTGCTGCTCGGCACGGACCCGGGCACGCTCGTGGTCGTGCTCGGCGTCGCCGTCCTCGGCGCGACGGTCGGCCAGTTCGCGCTGTTCACCGCCGCGAAACGGCTCGGCCGCGAACGACTGCTGGCGTCGCGGTGGGTCCGGATCGACGAGGCGAAGCTGTCGCGGTTCGACGGCTGGTTCGACCGCTGGGGTCCGGTGGTCGTCCCCGTCTCGAACTCGCTGCTGTTCACCCGCGGGATGCTCACCATCCCCGCCGGCCTCGCGGAGATGGACGACCGGGAGTTCCTCCTTCTTTCGGCGCTCGGGACGCTCTCGTTCGAGTGCCTGCTGGCCGCGGCGACGGTCCTCGTGCTGGGCGGGGGATGAGTGGCCGACAGTCAGCGAGTTACCGGAGCACCCGCGGGGCCGACGGCCGAGCGGGTCGCAGGGCAACCGAAGGAAGCTCCGCGAGGCGAACGGGGAGCAGCGTGGCAACTCCGTCGCCACGGGCCGTGCGAGCGGGCGAAGCCCGCGAGCAGACGAAGCGACCCGTGAGCGGAGGGAGGCTCCGGCACTTTTTGCTCCAGATTTTTGCTGTGAGTGGTGCGGGAAGCGCACCCGAGCAGCAGAAAGGTGGGTTAGTACGGCTCCTCCTTCAGCCCGAGTAGATACGCCCCCGCGTTCGTCACGAGGTGGAGCACCGGCGTCACGACGAGCACCGCGACGACGACCGCAAGGGTGAACGTCGCACCGAACCACGCCGGCGCGACGAGCGCCGCGAGCGCGAGCGCGACGACGACGAAGTCGAGCTGGTCGAGCAGCGGGAACGAGGCGCCGCGCCGGCGACCGGTGCGCCGCTTCAGGAACGACGCGAGGATGTCGCCGAGCATCGCGCCCGCGGCGAGCGCGACCGCGGCGTGGAGCGGGAACGTCGGCAGTGAGAGCCCGGTTGCGGTTTCGACGACCGGGTGGACGAAGTCGAGTACGAGCGCGAGCGCGACGCCGGCGAGCGTCCCGCCGGCGGTGCCGCGCCACGTCTTCCCGTCGCCGAGCAGCCGCTTCCCGTCGTAGCTCCGTCCGCCGTCGATGGGGCGTCCCCCGCCGACGAGCACCGCGGCGTTGTTCGGCACGTACGCGGGCAGCATCGCCCACACCGCGACGGCGACCGTCTCGACGACCATACCGGGGGCTCGGCCCCCGACAAATAAACCGCTGGGATTGTGGGTGCGGCCAGATCGCCGGCGCGCGCGGCCGTCATCTCTCGGCTCTCGCGCGAATCAGCGCCGCCAGCCGGTCGTAAAAGTCGGGCTCGTACTTCGTCGCCGCGTCGACGGTCGGGCGGGCGTTCGTCTCCGAGACGACGGCGCGGTCGCCGGCCGCGAGGAGGTCGACGCCGAGCCAGTCGACGCCGAGCGCGGCCGCGGCGTCCTCGGCGAGCCGGCGGTACTCCGCGGGAAGGTCGACGCCGACCGCCTCAGCGCCGCGGTGGACGTTGTGCTTCCAGCGGCCGGCTGCGAGCGCCTCGTCGTCGAGCCGGCGCTCCACCGCGCCGACGTACGCCCCGTCGACGGTCATCACGCGGTAGTCGCGCGCGTCCGGGAGGAACTCCTGGACGAGATACGAGCGGTCGCCCGTCGCGGGGTACTCGTGGAGCAGGTCGAGATAGTCCGTGACGCCGAGAAAGGAGTCGAGGTCGGTCGCCTTCGCGATGCCGGTACCGCGGGTCGTAGAGTTCGGCTTCACGACGACCGGCGGGTCGAACCGCTCCCAGGCGTCGCGGCGGTCGGCCTCGCTCGCGGGGTTCGAGACGAGCACCGACTCGGGGGTCGGTACGCCGGCCCGCGACAGTCGCGCGAGCGCGCCGGCCTTGTTGCGCGACCGGAGCACGGCCTCGCGGTCGTTCACCCACGGTACGTCGAGCAGCGCGTCGGCGACACCACCCTCCATCACCCGCGGCGGGAAGACGAAGCCGGCGTCGAACTCGCCGAGGTCGGCGTCGAGCGGCAGCGTCCGCTCCGTGACCTGCACGTGTTCGGCCGTGATTCCCCGGTCGGCCAGCGGCCCACGGAGTCGCGAGAGCGTCTCCTCGGCCGTGGCGACGGCGAGTCGGATCTCGTCGCTCACACCGGAGCGTCGAGTCCTCGGGACATGAAGGCCGCGCTCGACGCGAACCGGCGGGCGTCGCGGCGAGCGGACGAAAGATGGGGACGCTTACGAGACGAGCAGCTCCTCGCCGCGCTCGACGTCGATGCGACACGGCGGCGAGATCTTGTTGTACGCGCGGCGGAACGCGTCCTTGACGAGCGGCGCGTCCTCGGCGTGACACCAGGCCGTGAACACGCGGTCGCCGTTCTGGATGCGCGCGGCGGTGCCGACGATCTTGCCGAACGACTGCCGCATCCCGTCGGAGACGCGGTCCGCGCCCGCGCCCGTCGCCTGCTTGTTCTCCCGGATGACCTGATGGGGGAACTTCCGGAGGATCATCTTGTAGTCGCCCTCCTCACCGAGCTCCTTCAGCATCAGGCGGTTGGCGGAGAGGCGCGCGGCCTCGAGCGAGCCGTGGCGGATCTGGACGGCCTCGTCGACCCGGAGGCTGATCTGGACGGGGTACTCGGACTCGTCTTTCTCCGTCCGCCCCATCTTGTGCTGTGCGATCTTCGAGCCCGGGATGCCCGTGATGTACTCCCGCCGGGTGTACGACGGCTTGTCGATGTCCCGGTACATCGAGGCAGGTTTGTCACTCATATTACCGTACACGAGGCCAACGACGCTAATGAAGCCTTCGAAGCGGGGACGCGAGTGAGCGGGTGCGAACGAGTGTCCCCGAACAGTGAGCGGGAGCGAGAGCGGAGACGAACCGAGTGAGTCCCCGAGAGCGAGCGGTGCAACCGCGAGCGACCGAAGGGAACGACATGCGAACCGGGATCCGAGCGCACCGTAGCGGGGTCCCGTTCGGCCCGCGTTCGACCCGCACTCCGCGCGTCCTGCGGGTCGGCTCACCGCCGCTTACCGTCCGGTGTGCGGGTGACACCGGTGTCGCCACACGCCTATACGCGCCGGTGCCCAACGGTAGGTATGGTCAACATGTTCGTCGACGGCGAGTGGCGCACCGACACCTACGAGATGAACGACGACGACGGGGAGTTCGACCGCCAGCCCACGACGTTCCGCGACGGGCTCGGCACCGAGACGTTTCCCGCCGAGTCAGGTCGCTATCACCTGTACGTCTCGCGTGCGTGCCCGTGGGCACACGGCGCGGCGATGGTCCGCTCGCTGATGGGCCTCGAGGACGCGATCTCGATGGACGTCGTCGACCCGTACCGCGACGACCGAGGCTGGCAGTTCACCCCAGAGAAGGACGACTGCACGCCGGACACGGTGAACGGGTTCGACTACCTCGGCGAGACGTACGTCGCGGCGGATCCGGAGTACACCGGCCGCGTCACCGTCCCCGTCCTGTGGGACCGCGAACGGGAGACAATCGTCAACAACGAGTCGATCGAGATCATGCGGGAGCTGTCGACCGCCTTCGAGGGGAACGGCGTCGACCTCTACCCTGCGGACGCCCGCGAGGAGATCGACGAGGTCGTCGACGCCATCTACGACCCCATCAACAACGGGGTGTACCGTGCGGGCTTCGCCGGGACGCAGGCGGCCTACGAACGGGCCGTCGAGGCGCTGTTCGACGCGCTTGACCACTGGAACGACGTGCTCGCCGACCAGCGCTACCTCGTCGGTGACCGACTCACGCTCGCGGACCTCCGCATGTTTGCGACGCTCGTCCGATTCGACAACGTGTACCACACGCACTTCAAGTGCAACAAGCGGCTCATCAGTCAGTACGACACCCTGTGGCCGTACGTGCGGGACGTCTACCAGACGCCCGGCGTCGCGAAGACGGTGAACATGGCCCACATCAAAGAGCACTACTACACCACCCACACGGACATCAACCCGACGGCGTTCGTCGCCGTCGGCCCGAATCTCGACTTCGATGCGCCTCACGACCGCGACGAGCTCCCGGGCGGCCCGCCGTCCGAGCTGTTCGCAGAAGCGTAGACGAAACGTAGAGGGCTCGAAGACGCGGTTTTTCGCTGCTTCGTTCGAATCGGTGGTGACAGCACCGAGCCGGCGTGGCGGCATCCGTCGACAACCTGCCGGTACCCTTATGCCCGTGGGTGGCATTCACACGCACCGTATGGGAGACACGAAACGAGGTCGCGAGCGCAAAGGAACGAAGAAGCGCGAGCAGCGGCGCTACCGCGATATCGAGCGGGCCGTCGAGAGCCGCGACGAGGAACTCGACTTCGACGAACTCTACGACGTGGACGAGTTCGAGATCTGAAGCCTCAGCGCGACGGCCGTGCCGTCGCCGTACATGACGTACACGTCCTCTACCCCGTCACCGTCCGTATCCGAAAGCGTCGCGTGGGTGTAGACGCTCGCGTCGCGCGCGTAACTCGCGAGCACTCGGCCGTCGGCCGGGGCGAGGACGCGGACGAACCCGTCGTTCGTCACCGCCACGAGTTCCGGGGCTCCGTCCCCCGTCACGTCCCCGACGACCGGCGGCGGCGTCATCTGGGTCGAGCCGTCGGTGAGCGACCGCGACCACTCGACCGTGCCGTTCCGGCCGTCGAGCGCGAACAGCGTTCCCGTCGCGTTCGTCGCGTACACCTCGACGATGCCGTCGCCGTCCCCGTCGACCGGGTCGTCCACGGCCGCGAGCGCGCCGACCGACCGCGTCCACTCGACCGTTCCGTTGCGACCGTCGACGCTGGCGACGACTCCTGATTCGGTCGCGGCGACGAACTCGCGAGCCGCGTCGCCGTCGACATCGGCGTCGCCGGACCAGGTGACCGCGCCGCCGACGTCGGTCGTCCACGCGAGCTGTCCCCGGCGGTTGAACGCGAGAACCGTGCCGTTGCCGATGCCGACGACAGTTTCGGGCCGGTCGTCGGCGTCGAAGTCAGCGACGGCGGGCGCCGACCACGAGTAGGCGTCCAGCGGCCGGCGCCACACGGTCGAGCCGTCCGGCCGGACGACGGCGACTGTGCCGTCGACGTCCGTGACGACGAGTTCCGCGCGCCCGTCACCCGTCGCGTCGGCGACGATGGGACGGGTGTAGCCGTAGTTCGACAGCGGATAGCGGAACGTGGCGTTCCCCGTCAGGGCGTCGTAGGCGACGGCCTCGGCCTCGGTCGAACTCGCGATTACCTCCGGCCGGTCGTCACCGACGAAGTCCGCGACCGCCGGGTCGGCGATCGCGTGGATGGTACACGCCGCCGGCGGAATCGCTGCCGTCCACCGCTCGTCGCCGCTCCGGTCGACGACGAGGAGCTTGCAGCCGGTCGCGTCCGAGCGCCCGCCGATGGGGATAGCGACGACCGCCTCGTCGCCGACGCGACCCGCGGCGACCGCGTGGTGGTTCCCGGCGATGCTGCTGTTGCCGGCCCGCCATCGCTCCGTGAGCGTGTAGTCGTCGGCGCCGTCGGTCAGCGTGGCGCCGTCGCTCCCGGTCGGCGTCGCCGACGGTGACCCGCCGACACAACCCGCGAGCACGAGCAGGACGACGACCGCTGCGGTCGCGACGGAGCTGCGCACGGCTGCCCTACCGGCTCCGCGAACAAAGCGCCGCCGCTCCTTCGACGGACGGACCAGAACCGCTTTTCAGCTCCCGTGCGGAACGGGCGTATGGACCGGCGGCGGTTTCTCGCACTGGCGGGAACGGGGACGTCGCTGCTCGCCGGCTGTCTCGACGGCACGTCGGGGGAGACTTCGACGACGACGGCGACCGACACACCAACTGCGTCGCCGACCGCGACGGACGGCGAGCTCCCGGACGGCATCTACGTCCAGCCGTTTCGCGAAGGGATGGCGATGCAGGGGACGGCGACCGCCGGCGACCTCTCGGTCGCGTTCCTGTACACCTCCCCGCACGTGTTCTGGACCGTGAACGGCGAGTCGCTCTCGAAGACGCCGAAGAGTGGGAACATCCACGCGATGGCCGTCGTCTGGGACACCGAGACGGGACGGATCGTCCCGGAGACGGGGCTGTCACTGGAGATCGAACGAGACGGTGAGCTGGTCTCACAGGAGGTCATCTATCCGATGCTCTCCCAGCGGATGGGGTATCACTACGGCGGCAACTTCGGGCTCGATGGGGATGGAGAGTACACCGCCCGGGTCTCGGTCGGCGCGGTGCCGAACGGCGTCGCGCTCACTGGCGACTACGCGGGCCGGTTCCGGGAGCCGTCGTCGGCCGAGGTCGGCTTCGCGTTCAACGAAACACAGCGCGATCGCGTCCGCTCGGAAGAGATCGACGCCTACGGAGAGCCAGGGGCGGTACGACCGATGGAGATGGAGATGGTGCCGCAGGCGACCGCGCCGCCGCGCGAGGAACTCCCCGGCGAGCCGCTCGGCGCGCCCAACAGCGACGACGCGCTGCTCGTAACGGGCGCCGTCGCCGGCGACGAAGCGCCGCGGTTCGACGCCGACACCTACCTGTACGTGTCCCCGCGGTCCCGGTACAACGGGCTCGTCCTGCCGGCGATGGCGCTGGAGGCGACCGTCACCCGCGACGGGAGCGAGCGGTTCGCCGGGCAGCTGACGCGGACGTTCGACCCGGCGCTCGGCTACCACTACGGCGCCGACGTCGGGTCGCTGAATGCCGGCGACGAGGTGACGCTGTCCGTGACGGTACCACCCCAGACCGCCCGCCACGAGGGGTACGAGCGGGCGTTCCTCGAGATGCCGGACGCGGTGGTGAGCGGCTGAGCGTGACGGTGACCGCCTGACTTTCCCGTCTGCGGTGCGTGGAACTCGACGATGCGAACCGCTCGGGCCCTCGCCGCGGCCCTGTGTGTGGCGCTCGTCGTCGCGAGCGCTTCCGGCCCCGCGGTCGCCCACGTCAACCACGTCGAGGCGGACGCACAGCTGTCGCCGGACGGCACCGTCGTCGTCGAGTCGGCGTACGTCGCCGGCGACGGGTACTTGACGGTCCAGCGCGACGACGGTGGCGACCCCGGCGAAGTCATCGGCTACCGGCCGATCAGCGGCGGGGCCGGGTTCCAGACGGAGGTGGAAGTCACCGTCGACGCGGCCGCCTGGCGCAACTGGTCCGGGCCGACGACGGTCCACCTCGTGCTCCGCACCGACGACGGCGACGGCGAGTTCGACCCCTCGGAAGACGGCATCATCCAGGCGTTCGGACGGCCAACGGAGGACGTCGTGACGCTGGCGAAAGGCGACCGGGGCGCGGTGAGCGCACGGAGCTTCAGTCCCCTCCGAACCGAGGACGGCGCGGTGACCGTCCGGTACGTGGCGCTGCCGACGAACGGCCACCTCGTCGTCGAGCACGCCTCCGACGGGCGCGCAGTCGGGAGCGTCCCGCTCGACGCCGGCGTTCACCGCAACGTCTCCGTCTCGCTCGACGGGGTCGACGACCGCGACGAGAATCTCCCCGTCAGAACCGTGCTGTATCACGACGACGACGACGGAACGTTCACCGGCGACGAGGAGCCGGTGGTCGCCGGCAGCGACTCCGTCGCCACCCGGTTTACCGTCCAACCGGGAACGGACGGCAACGGAACCGCGACACCCGCGCTCGTGACGACCGCGACGCCGTTCCCGAACGATACTACGACCGCCGCTCCGGCGGCGAGCGCGACACCGACCGATACGCCGACGGCGTCGCCGACCGCGACGGGAGGACAGCCGGGCTTCGGCGTCACCGCGGTCGCCGTCGCTTTGCTGCTCTGGGGTGTCGCACTCGGTCGACGGGGGCAACCATGAACGGAACGGACGAGGGGGTCGCCGCGGACGCGCCGGACGACACGCTCTTTACCACCGGGCGAGCAATCGGAGAGGATGACTGATGGCGAGCGTCGCGCTCCCAGTCGTGCTCGGCGTCGCAGCGCTGTCGGCCGCGCTCGTCATCGGCGTCGCCCTCGCCGCGCTGCGTCAACGGCGCTCGGTGCCGTATCTGCTCGTCACCCTCGCGTTCGTGACGCTGCTCGCGCGGACGGCCGTGGGTGTCGCCGTGATGACGGGCTCCGTGAGCGGGACGGCACACCACACGCTGGAGCACGGGCTCGACGCCGTCATGGCAGGGCTCGTCATCGCCGCAGTGTACAGCGCACGACAGGAACGGAGACGAACCGCGACGCGACGGGCAGACGGCGACGGAACCACAGACGAGACACGGCGCGGAACCGCGGGCCGAACCGGAGGTGGAACCGATGACGACGCGTGACCGCATCGCCGCGCACGTCCGGGCAGAGCCAGGCATCCACTTCAACGAACTCGTCCGCGAGCTCGACCTCGCGCCCGGGCAGACGCAGTACCATCTCCGACGGCTGGACGTGACCGCCGACGAACAGTTCGGGCGAACCCACTACTTCCCACCGGGCTACGACGAGTGGGAACGGGGCGCGCTCGCGCTGTTGCGCCGGGAGACTGCCGCGGACGTCGTGGCAGTGCTGCTCGCCGACGGGCCGCTGTCGGCCGGGGAGACGGCCGACAGGGTCGAAATCGCCCGGTCGACACTGTCGTGGCACCGGGACCGACTCGAGACCGCAGGGCTCGTCGAGACGTGGCCGGACCGGGGGCGGGCGCTGCTGGCCGTCCCGGAGCCGGAGCGGACCGCGCGGCTGCTCGACCGAGCCGACCCGTCGCTGCCCGACCGGCTCGTCGACCGGTTCACCCGGCTCGTCGACGGGCTGCTCGAGGGGTAGGTCGACCCCGTGGTTCGACGGTCGCACCAGAACCGCTTTTCGGCGCGATACCGTAGCTCCGACAATGCGACGACGCGACTTCCTCGCGGGCGCGGGCGGGCTCGCCGCGGCCGGGCTGGCCGGCTGTTCCGGACTCGTCACGACCGAGCCAGCCGGGGCGCCGCCCGTTCTCTCTGACCGGCCCGACGCCGTCTACTTCCCGACCCACGTCGAGGGGATGAAGATGGCCGAGACGGGGCGAGCCGGGTCGTACCGGTTCGCGCTCACCTACTCGTACCCCCACCGGTTCTGGAACGTCAACGGCCGGGAGGTGACGCTGACCGAGATCGCCTCCGAAGACGACGTTCACCTGATGACGACCGTCTGGGACGCCGATACGGGGCAGATTCTCCCGGAGACGGGGCTGTCGCTGGAGATCGAGCGGGACGGCGAGCTCGTCTCACAGGAGGTCATCTATCCGATGCTCTCACAGCCGATGGGCTTTCACTACGGCGCGAACTTCGGGCTCGATGGAGACGGAACCTACGAGGTGACAACTGCGGTCGGCGGCGTCTCGACGCGACGGTCCGGCGGCTTCGCCGGCCGCTTCGCCGACCCCGCGAGCGCGACGATGCAGTTCGACTTTTCGGCCGCCGAGCGCGACGGAATCCGGTACGAGAACACCCCCGACCGCGCGGGCGAGCGCGCAGCAGTCGAGCCGATGTCGATGGAAGGGATGCCGAACGGGCGGGCACGACCGACGGAGGAACTGCCGGGCGTCGTCGGCGAGGCGACGAGCGGCGACGCGCGGGTCGTCGTCGGGGTGCGTGACACGCCGCCGGAGGGCGTCGATGGCGACGGCCGCTACCTGTACGCCTCCGTGCGGACGCCGTACAACGCGATGGTGATTCCCGCGATGGCGATGACCGCGTCGACGGGCGACTTCGAGGGCGAGCTCGTCCGGACGCTCGACCCCGAGCTGGGCTATCATTACGGCGCGGCGGTCGATGCGGTCGGGGACGCCATCGAAATCGAGCCGACGCTGCCGCCCCAGACCGCCCGCCACGAGGGGTACGAGACGGCGTTCGTGTCGTTCGACCCGATGGAGGTGACCGTATGACCGGGACGACCCGCCGCGACGTGTTGAAGGCGGCCGTCGCAGCCGGCGGCGCCGCCGGGCTGTCGGCGTGTCTCGACATCGCCGGGGAGAGCGACGTGCCGCAGGGGCCCGACGACCCTTCGACGCTGCCCGAGCGGCAGTACGCGTGGGGCGAGTACGTCCGCCACGACGACCACGGCAACGAGCAGCTCCCGCGCCACCAAGTGTTGTTGTATCTGACGCTGGCGCGGGACGGGACGCCGACCGAGAGCGACCGCGAGCAGGTCGCCGCGGCGTTCGACTCGCTCTCGCGGGCGTACGCGTGGGACCACGAGGGGCTGTTGTGGTCCGCGGCGTACTCGCCGGCGTACTTCGACCGCTACGACGAGCCCCTCCACGACGCGGTCGAGTGTCCGCCGCCACACGCGCTGTCACCGTTCGAACAGCCCGCGTTCGACGAGCAGCACCTCCTCGTTCACCTCGCGAGCGACAACCCAGACGTGGTGTTGCGTGCCGAGCAGGCGCTGCTGGGCGAGGAGGACGGCGCCAACGGCGTCTCGTTCGCGGCGTCGCTCGACGGCGTCGCCGCGCTCGCTGACGAGTCGGTCGACCGGCGCACCGGCTTCGTCGGCGCGGGGATGCCCGCCGAGCGACAGGCGGGCCTCGAGGGAGTTCCGGACGACGGTCCCGTCCCAGAGGCGAGTCCGCTGTTCATGGGCTTTGCCGCCGGTTTCGCGCAGAATCAGGCGACCGAGGACTACGTCGCCATCGAGTCGGGGCCGTTCGCGGAGGGGACGACGAAACACGTCGCGAACCTGCGCCAGCGGCTCGCGGACTGGTACGGCGAGCAGAGCTTCGAGGAGCGGGTGATGGAGATGTTCTCGCCGAAACACGCCGAGGAGGGGTGGGTCGACGGGGTCGGCACCAACCTCGGCGACGACTCCCGCGTCGACGAGACGCTCGCCGACGTGGAAGCGCAGGCCCGCGAGCACGGCCGCATCGGCCACGCACAGAAGGCCGCGCGCGCGAACCGCGACGAGGACGGGAACGTCCGACTGTTGCGCCGGCACTTCGAGTCGACCGACGACGGCGTCGCCTCGCTCCACTTCCCGTCGCTCCAGCAGCGGATGTCCGAGTTCGACGCCGTCCGGACCGCGATGAACGGCACCGACCTCACCGGCGTCACCCCGGCCGTCCGCCAGCGGGTGAACAACGGCATCCTCGAGTACGTCTTCGTCGTCCGGCGGGGAAACTGGGTGGTGCCGCCCCGGTCGAAGCAGGCGCTCCCGCGGCCACAGTGACGAGGCGGCAGGGCAGAGGCCAGCCCGCGTCGACGACCCCGTCGCGACGCCCCCGCGTCGTTTTAGTGGCCGGGGCCGTATCGCGGGCGTGGCCGACTGTGTCGTCTGCGGCGAGCCCGTCCCCGTCAGCGACGCGTGTCCCCACTGCGCAGAGCCGGCCTGTGCGACCCACCGGGCGCCCGCCGCTCACGACTGTCCCGGCGTCGAGAGCGACTCCGCGCGCTGGTACACCGACCCCGACGCCGGTCGGGAGGGGGCGACGGGGGGGATGCCGCTGTCGGACCCGCGACGGCTCGCGGTCGGCGTCGTCGCGGCACTCCTCGTGGCCGTCGTCGTCGCGGCACTGCTCGCCGTCGGGTCGCCGGCCGCCGATGCCGGAGTCGACCCCGACCGGACGGCAGCGCTCGTCGTCGAGGAGGTGAACGACGCCCGGACCGAGCGGGGACTCGCACCCCTCGCACGGAACGACTCGCTCGCGCGCGTCGCGGGCGCCCACAGCGCGGACATGGCCGCGCGCGGCTACGTGAACCACACCGCGCCGAACGGCTCCAGCGTCGCGGATCGCTACGAGCGGTTCGGCATCGACTGTTTTGGGTCGGAGAACATCTACTACACACCCAACGGCGCGCTGCTCGTCGACGAACGCACCGTCGCGGAGCGGGTCGTCTCGGCGTGGCTCGCGTCGCCGGGCCACCGCGAGACGCTGCTCGGCAACTACACGCGGCAGGGAATCGGCGTCGCCGTCGACGACGATGGGGGCGTCTACGTGACGCAGAACGTCTGTTGAGGATGTGTCGAGCATCACGGCGCAGATACCGCCAGTAACGGAGTGAATACCACCTCGAAAGTCCCACCCACCCTGATCGACGAGCCGGTCGCGGGGGGAGTGAAAGGGGCGACCCGCTTCGGGAAGCACGACGACCCAAGCACCACAGGACGCGAACAAAGTGAGCGTCCGAGGAGCGCAGCGAGTCGCGCGAGCGAAGCGGGTCGGGGCTTTCGCGGTGGTGATACCGGTGTTGCACGACGAGCCGAGAACAAATCACACCCGCCTCACTGAGATCCCGGTACACTAACAGCCCACAGCCCGAATCACGAACCGATCCATGCAGGAGACGTTCGACATCGGCGGCGAACGGACCGTGAACCGGCTAGGCTTCGGCGCGATGCGGCTCTGCGGCGAGGAGATCATCGGCGCGCCCGACGACGAGGAGAACGCCCGCGCAGTGGTAGAGCGCGCGCTCGAACTCGGCGTCGACTTCATCGACACGGCCGACTCCTACGGACCGGGTACGAGCGAACGGTTGCTTCGCGAAGCGGGCGCGCCCGAGGAGGCCTTCGTCGCGACGAAGGCCGGCCTGCTGCGCGAGGCCGGCGGCGAGTGGCTCCCCCACGGCGACCCCGACTACATCCGCAACCAGGTGCTCGTCTCCCGGGACCGGCTCGGCGTCGACACCATCGACCTGTATCAGTTCCACCGGCCTGACCCGGACACGCCGTTCGAGGAGAGCGTCGAAGCGTTCGCGGCGCTGAAAGACGAGGGATTCGTCGACCACGTCGGCCTCTCGAACGTGACCGTCGAGCAGCTGGAGACGGCCCGCGAAATCGTCGACGTCGCCACCGTGCAGAACCGCTACAACGTCGCACATCGGCCCGACGAGGACGAGCGCGTCCTCGCCGCCTGCGAGGAGTACGGTATCGGCTTCATCCCGTGGTATCCGCTCGCGGCCGGCGAACTCGACGACGTCGACGGCATCGACGAGATCGCGGCGACACACGACGCGACCCCACACCAGGTCGCGCTCGCGTGGACGCTCCACCGCTCGGACGTGTTGTTGCCGATTCCGGGCACGTCGAGCGTCGAGCACCTGGAGGCGAACGTCGCTGCCGGCGACATCGAGCTGTCGGAGGAGGAGCTGGCGAGGCTGAACGCGAGCGCCGAGTAACCAGGACGGCGAGCTCGCTCCGGTCGCGGCGTCTGCGGGTTCGCGGTCGGGACGAGTGTGCTGCTACTGTTGTACTGAGTAGCCGGCTACCCTTGTACCGAACATCCGGTTAGTTGCTGTGCCGAGCGTCCTGCTTGCTGGTAGTTGCTGCACCGAACGTCCTGCTTGCTGGTAGTTGCTGTGCCGAGCGTCCTGCTTGCTGGTAGTTGCTGTGCCGAGCGTCCTGCTTGCTGGTAGTTGCTGTGCCGAGCGTCCTGCTATCGCGGACCTAGGGGTCAACCGCAACCGCACCGCGACCGCACCACGAGCCTCCCCAGCCGATTCCTTCGGTCGCTCGCTTTGCTCGCGCCCTCAGTCATCCCTCGCACGTTGCTGGTTCGCGACGAGACGCGAACCAGCGCGCGCCACGGAAACGTATCGACGGACAACGACGGAGTTGACACTGGGACGATGACGAACGTGTTCACCTGAGGACGGCCGCAGTTTCAGCGTCGGACGCGCGGCCGACGCGGACTTTTGAGGCCAGGGCGTCGAGAGCCGGTGATGGCCGAGCCACTGTACGTCGGAACGGACTGGGCGAGCGGCTCGTGGCTCGCCGTCGCGTTCGCCGGCGATACGTTCGAAGAGGCGCGCGTGGTCGACGGCATCGGCGACCTCTGGTACCACTACGAGGAGTCGGCGGAACTCGTGCTCGCCGATGTCCCAATCGGGCTCCTCGAAGAGGGCGAGGAGGGACGCGAAGTCGAACGGCTCGCGCGCGACGTGCTCGGCCCGCGGTCCGCCTCGGTGTTCACCCCGCCGGTTCGGGAGGCGACCCGGAAGCGTCGCTACCCTGCCGCGAAGCGGGTGAACGAGCGGAAGACGGGGCGGGGGCTCTCGAAGCAGGCGTTCGCCATCAGCGAAGCCATCTCGGCCGTCGACGAGCTGTTACAGGAGCTCCCGGAGGCGCGCGGGACAGTCCGGGAGGCACATCCGGAACTGTGTTTCCGCGCCTTCGCCGGCGAGCCGCTCGACCACTCGAAGAAGCTGGCAGCCGGCTACGGGGAGCGGATGCGCGCGCTCGCAGAGTTCGACCGCGACGCGCCCGTCGTCGTCCAGGAGACGGCGGAGGCGACCGCGGGCCACGACGTCGAGGTGGACGACGTGCTCGACGCGGTCGCGCTGGCGTACACCGCTCGGCCGGGGCCGGGGACGCTGCGGACGCTTCCGCCGGAGCCGCCGACGGACCCGACGGGGCTGCCGATGGAGATGGTGTACCGGGCCGAGGCGCCGCTCGGGGGGTAGGTGCGACTCGAAGGTTTAGGCTCACAGACGCCGTACAGCCGGCGTGGCGCTCCCCGAGGACCCGCTCGAGTGTTCGTGCGGACGGACGGTGCCGCCGGAGGCGGCCCGGCGGACGGAGACGTTCGGCGACCTCGACCCGACGACGTGGCAGACGCTCTGCTGTCCGGCGTGTGGTCGCCGACTGAAAACCGTCTACGTCGGCGAGTAGCGCCGCTCGTGGGTGTGAGAACAGCAGAAGACGGTCGGAGCGACCGTCCGTCGTACTGCGATGCTCCGACCGAACCGAAAGAACGACCGGGCGGAGAGTGTCGGGAAGGTACGGACCTTACAGGCGCGTGACGTTCGTCGCGCGCGGACCCTTCTCGGCCTGTTCGATGTCGAACTCGACCTCCTGGCCCTCTTCGAGGTCCGGGCCGCCGACGTCTTCCATGTGGAAGAACACGTCCTCGTCCTCGTCCTCAGTCTCGATGAATCCGTAACCGCCCGTGTCGTTGAAGAAGTCAACCTTGCCTGTCGCCATTGCGAGTAGACGGAGCCGGGGGGCACAGATAAGGGTGTGGATTCAGCGCTGCGCGTGTGCAACGCTCGCACGGAGTCGACGGACACCGACGCATAGAGGCGGGTTTCTTGCCGTTCGCGGCCGGAGTCGTGGCCATGTTCCGACGCGTTCGCGAGACGGCACCCGCCGGGCTCGTCCCGCTGGCGTGGCTGTTCGCCGGCGCCGCCCACCTCGAACTGCTCGCCGCCCGGCCCGTGCTGATCGGCCACCTCGTCATGACGGCGCTGCTCGTCGCGTTCGCCGCGCTGTCGCACCGCGAGATGCGGACTCATCCCGTCCTGCGCGCGTGGCTCGCGGTCATCGTGCTCGGCGTCGGCGTCACGTCCCTCGGGACGTACGGCGTCGCGAGCGGGCGAGCACCCTTCGCCGTGCTCGCGGTCGGGGGGTGGATGGCGCTGCCGGGGCTCGCGCTCGGCTACACCGGCCGCGTCCTCCCGGCCGCCGAGCACGCGCGGCTGTACGTCGTCGGCGCGGTGCTGTGCGGCGCCGGGGTCGTCCTCCTCCTCGCCGACGCAGTCGTCCCCGCGCTGGTCGTCGCCGGTGTCGGGCAGACCCTCGGCATCCTCGTTGCCACCCTCGAGTACTGACCTGCAGACCGATTTGGACCATTGAATGGTTTTCTATGGTTTTCAGCGGAACACTTATCCCCGTAGCCCCCATCCACTGTAGTGATGACAGCGGATCAACCCCGGCTTCCGTGGGCCAACATGTTCGATCCCGAGCAGGTTACGGACGCGAGCGAAGAGGTCGTGGACCGCCAACGAAAGCTGTTCGAACAGTGGATGTCCATGGCGAATCCCACGGGCACGAGCGACAGCCTGACCGATCTCGGCGCGCTGTGCACCACGACCGCGACGTTCAAGAGCCGGGTGCAGAGCGGCGGACGACTCTCGATCCCCGACGCGGAGCGGGAGGCCCTCGACATCGAGGAGGGAGACATCGTACAGACGATCGTCGTCCCCGTCAACCGCAACCGCGACGACTGACTGACTACGACCACCAGCGGATACACAACACACAACACAATGGCAGAAACACAGATTTCCGGCGTCTTCGAGATGCAGCGCACGATGATCGAGCAGAACCGCAAGGCCGTCGACCAGTTCGTCGACGTCCAGCGAGCCGCGTCGGAGAGCTTCGTCGAGGGGCTCGAGGGGCTCAAGCGAATGCAGGAGCAGAACGTCGAGCTGACACAGGACGCGGTCCACGCGTACTTCGACACGCTCGAGCAGCTCTCGGGCGACGCCGACTTCGACGAGGCCCGCGAACTCGTCGACGAGAACTTTGGCACCCTGGAGGAGGCACACGCCGACGCGTGGGCCGGCGTGCTCGAGTCCATCGAGGACGGTCAGGACTCCGTCGAGGAGTACACCGAGACGTACGGCGACCTCGTCGACTCCTCGTTCGACAGCTTCCTCGACGCCCACGAGGCCGTCGAGGAGGATCTCAGCGAGGCAGAGGCCATCGACATCAGCGTCGACGACGAGTAACGCCGACCCGCAGCCCCAAGCCACCGACTTCCCCCCACATGGCGGGCGCCAACCGTACACAGTCCGCCGGTTTTCACCGTTTTTCGACGCCCAACAGCCGCGGCGCTCAGCTGGCTCGCCGTCGCCGGTACGTATACAGTCGTTCGCTAGAAACTGCCTCGCATGGGAGAGCGGACCGACAAGAACGCGATGCAAGAACAGTGGGCCGAGATGCTGTCACAGATGAACGAACAGGTCGCGACGGCGGTCGAGAGCAACCGGCGCGCACAGGAGGAGTTCGTCGAGTCGTGGGCGGACGCGATGGAGTCTGTGACCGACGGAGAGTACGTCTCCGATGCCATGGAGGGGTACAGCCGAGCGTACTCCGTCTGGATGGAGGCGGCGGAAGACGCCATGGAGGAGGCCACCGACGCCGCGAACGGAGAGACCTCCCCGACCGACTTCCGTGACCTGTGGCTCGACGCGGCGAACGAGGCGTTCAAGGAGGTAATGTCGACGGACGCGTTCGCCGCAGCGACCGGCGAGACCGTCAACAGCGCCGCCGAGCTACGGAAGGCGTCCGACGAGGCGAAACAGGCGTCGCTTCACGAACTCGGCTTCGCCGCGGAGCGAGACGTCCGTGAGGTCGGCGACCGACTCGTCGAACTCGAGCGCCGACACCACGAGGTCGAAAAGAAGCTTGACCGCGTCCTCGAACATCTCGGTGAGGACTGATGTCGAACCCGTACAGCGATCTGTTCGAGCAACAGCAGCAGGCGTGGACCGGCGCCGCTGAAATGGTCGAAACGCTCGGGAGCATCCCGGAGGCGAACGAAGAGGTGGCAAACGTCGAGGTGGGACAGACGCCGAGCGAATCCGTCTACGAGGAGAACAAGCTCGAACTGCACCACTACGAGCCCCGCACCGAAGAGCAGCACGACGTGCCGTTGCTTATCGTCTACGCGCTCGTCAACCGGCCGTACATCCTCGATTTGCAGCCGGACCGTTCGGTCGTCCGAACCTTCCTCGACAACGGCTTCGACGTGTACATGATCGACTGGGACGAGCCGTCGCTGCTCGACCACTCGCTCGGCTTCCGGGACTACGTCGACCGCTATCTCGACAACTGCGTCGACGTCGTGCGCGACCGCTCGGGACGCGACGAAATCAACGTGCTCGGCTACTGCATGGGCGGCACGATGAGCACCATGTACGCGACGCTGTACCCCGAGAAGGTCAGGAACCTCGGCCTGATGGCCGCCGCGCTGTGTTTCAACGAGGACGGCGGCATCTTCGGCCGGTGGGTCGGCGACGACACCATCGACGTCGAACTGCTGGCGGAGACGTTCGGAACGGTCCCCTCGGAGCTGATCGACGCCGGGTTCGGGATGGGAGAGCCGGTCGCGAACAACCTCACCAAGTATCTCCGCTTCTTCGACAACCTCGAGGACGAGGATTTCGTCCGCAACTTCGCCCGAATGGAGCGGTGGCTCGACGAAAGCATCGACGTCGCCGGGGAGGCGTTCGTCGATTTCGTCACGGACACGTACCGCGAGCAGAAGCTGTACAACAACGAGCAGTACGTCGCGGGGAAACACGCCGACGTCGAGAATCTCGATATGCCGATCGCGCAGGTCGTCGCGACGTACGACCACATCGTCCCGCCGGTCGCATCGACCGCGTTCAACGACGTCGTTCCCAGCGACGACGTCACCGTGTTCGAACAGAAGTCCGGCCACATCGGCCTCTCCGTCTCCTCACGCGCGCTCGAGGAGCTGTGGCCGAACGTCTGTGACTGGTTCGCCGAGCGGTCCCAGGTGGACGAAAGCGACGAGCCGACCGGGGACGAAATGGCCAGCGGGGAGGCGTCGGCGACCGAGCTCGAAACCGTCGACGGCATCGGTCCGACCTACGCCGAGCGGCTACGCGAGGCCGCCATCGCGGACGTCACCGCGCTCGCCGATGCAGACCCGGCTGTCGTTGCCAGGGAGGCGGACGTGCCCGTCGCACGGCTCGAGGACTGGGTGGTGCAGGCGCGAGAGCGGACGGACTGATGGACTGACGGACGCGCCGCTGGCGTTCGAGCGTCGTCCAAGAGGAAGCGGGATGCCGCCTTCCGGAACGGGCAGTCGGGTTCAGTTGCGGGCCGGAGTGTCGGTCACGGTGATGACCAGCCGGGCGCGAGGACACCGGCCTGGAGCCGCGTCTATCCACGATCGAACGCCGCGGGGTCAAGCCGTTCCGCCTCCTCCTGATACTCCTCGACCGTCTCACGGGCCCACTGCAGAACTGCCGAATCGGTGCTTTCGATACCCTCTGCGGCCTCCGGCTGCTGGTCGAGAACGAGTACTCGCTCGTCGATGACCAAAAGGTTGCACGGGATGGACCCCCGATGGCAGTACAGGTTCGCGCCCGCCTCAACGTAGGTCCGCCAGCGGGCAGCCCGGTCCGGTTCCTGTCGGAGCACCTCAAGTTCGCTGTCGGTGATGACGTGGTTCGTACTCAGGCGCCCGTCGAGGACGCCATCTATCATAGCCTCCTCGAACGCCAGCGACGGTGGGGTGTTGACGAGACACGCGAACTCCGTCGCCTCTCGTATCAGCTCGGTCGCGGCAGTGCTCGGCGCGTTCACGGCGTTCGGTTCGGGACGCCTGACGACCGCGTCCCGGAAGTGCTCTAGTCCGATATCCAGTTCCTCCCGCGGCAGCCAGTCGACCGCCTCACCGAGCCTTCGGACTGCCGCTACCGCGCCGGCGAATGCCCTGGTCTCCGTCGCGATCCGCTCCCCCGTCGGTGTCGCGGCGTACGTACCCTCGGCAGTCCGGGTCGCCCAGCCTCGCTCCTCGAGTTCGTTGACGATTCGGTCAAGCGTCGCCCTTGAGATGTCCGTCTCCTCTTCGAGTTCGCGGCGCGTCGAGGCCCGCCGAGCGAACGCGTCGAGGATTCGTGCCCGGTTCGCCGACCGGGATAAATACGCGATCTCCTCCAACACCTCCCTGGGGAAGGGCTCAGCCTCGTCCATGTCGGCGGGTGTACGTCTCGTGGTATCAAAGTACATGCCCGTGAGACACCCACGGGATGAGTAATTACTCATCGAGTACTCTGACCTCCCCGCCCGACCAGTGTCGGGATGAGGCCGTAGCATGGCAACAACTGACCTCGAGGGGACGACGATCGAATCGTTCGACGAACAGCTGCACGGAGAGGTGATTCGACCTGACGACGAGCGGTACGACGAGGCCCGAACCGTCTGGAACGCGATGGTCAACAAGAAGCCAGCGGCCATCGCCCGGTGTACGGGAGCTGCCGACGTGGTCACCGCGGTCGAGTTCGCGAGAGACCTCCGCCTGCCAGTTGCGGTCAGAGGCGGGGGACACAACGTCGCGGGCGACGCCGTATGCGACGACGGACTGGTGATCGACCTCTCACCGATGGACGCCGTCCGGGTCGACCTCGGCTCGCGGACCGCACGCGTCCAGGGTGGGGCGACGATGGGCGACCTCGACCACGAGACGCAGGCGTTCGGGCTGGCGACGACAGGGGGTATCGTCTCGACAACGGGGGTAGCTGGACTCACGCTCGGCGGGGGGCTAGGTCGGCTCGACCGGAAGTTCGGGCTTGCCGTCGACAACCTCCTGTCGGCCGACGTCGTCACTGCTGCGGGTGAACTGGTCCACGCGAGCGAGGAGGAGAATCCGGGCCTGTTCTGGGGACTCCGTGGCGGCGGCGGGAACTTCGGCGTCGTCACGTCGTTCGAGTTCCGACTCCACGAGGTCGGACCCGACGTCCTCGCGGGGCGTCTGGTCCATCCCGTCGACGCCGCGGAGGAGGCGCTGCGTGCCTACCGGGAGTTCATGATCGACGCACCGGACGAGGCCCAGTGCTACGCGGCGTTCACGCAGATTCCCCCCAAGCCCGAGTTCCCGAAGCCGTTCCACGGACGGACGGTGTTCGTCCTCGTCCCGTTCTACGCCGGTGACCTCGACACCGGGAAGGAGGTCCTCCAGCCGCTCCGAGAGGTCGGCGAGCCGATCAAAGACACGATCCGTCCACGCCCCTACGTCGAGTTCCAGCAGAACTCGGACGACCTCTACAGGGAGGGCCACCGGAACTACTGGAAGTCCCATTACCTGGATGGGCTCGCCGACGAGGCGATTGACACGCTGGTGGAGCGAGCGACGCCCATCCCGACGCCGTTCAGCACGGTCTTCCTCGAGTGGATGGGCGGGGCCATCGGCCGTGTCGACCCCGACGCGACTGCCTTTCCACACCGGGATGCCACGCTCACGTGTACGGTCGCGCCCAAGTGGGTCGACCCCAAACGGGACGAGGAGCTCATCGCGTGGGCTCGGGAGTTTCACGAGGCGATGGCGCCACACGCGACGGACGGCGTCTACGCCAACTACCTCGACCGGGACGAGAGGGACCGGGTCAGAGCCGCCTACGGCGAGCACTACGACCGACTGGTCGAGGTGAAGACCGATTGGGATCCGGAGAACGTGTTCAGCCTGAACCGGAACGTCGAGCCGGACGCGTAACATGGAGTACTTCGTCACCGGCGCGACCGGATCAATCGGCTCGTATCTGGTCCACGAACTCGTTGCGGACGGACACGACGTGCGAGCACTGACCCGCGACCCGTCGAACGCCGACCATCTCCCGGCCGAGACGACGGTCGTCGAGGGCGACGTCACCGACAGGGAAAGTATCCGAGAGCCGATGGTGGGCGTCGACGGAGTCTTCCACCTGGCGTCGTGGTTCTACGTCGGCCCCGGCCCCGATCACGTCGAGGAGGCCGAACGCATCAACGTCGACGGCACCCGGAACGTCCTCGAACTGATGGACGAGCTGGACGTCCCGAAGGGCGTCTACACGAGTACCATCGGCGTCTACGGCGACACCGGTGGGGAACCGGTAGACGAGTCGTACGCGTCGTCAAGTCCACTCCCCGGGGTCTACTTCCGCACGAAGTGGAAGGCTCACTACGAAGTCGTCGAACCGATGGTGGCGGACGGACTCCCGCTGGTCACAGTCCTCCCCGGCATCGTCTTCGGTCGACACGACAAGAAGTACGGCTCGGCCCGGGCTGCCTTCCGCGATTACCTCCAGGGAGACCTCCCGTTCGTCCCACGCGGATTCGTCGCACCGTGGGACCATGGGAAGGACACGGCACGTGCGCACGTCCGGGCGATGGAAGCCGGGACGCCCGGCGAGGAGTACATCGTCGCCTCGGAGCCGGTGTCGATGGTCGACGTGTTCGAACACGCCGAGGAGATAACCGGCATCCCGGCCCCACGGGCCGTTCCACCCGTCGTGTTCGGTGTGCTCGCCCGCGTGATGGACGTCGTCCAGCGGGTGACGGCACCTCCAGAGGGGATGGAAGCCGAGAACCTCCGGTTCCTGGCCGGTAATGAGATTCCGACGGACAACACGAAGGCGAGACGCGATCTCGACGTCGAGCATCGACCGCTGGCAGACGGGCTCCGGGACTACCTCGAGTGGGAACTGGCCAAACTCGATGGAACGAGCGGGTAGGTCGGGAGCCCCGGCGCCGGAAGACGCCAGGGCGAGACGGGCCGCTGGACCGTCACGTGGCGCGCCTTACTTCTCGGGGGCGAGCTGCTCCGCCATCAGCTGCGGATTGTAGTACAGGCGGTCGACCTGTACCTCGCCGCCCTCGATGAGCACCTTCGCCATCCCCGAGGATTCTATCTCGCGCCCGGTCGGCTGGAGTCCGGCGAACTGACCCTCGTGCGTTCCGGTCATCGTCCACTCCTTCATCGCGACCCCGTCGGCGTACATCCACTCATCCACGGCGAGCTGGAAATCCGGGAACGCATCGTGGAACTGCCGGATGAACGCGTCCAGCGCGTCGCGCCCGCCAACGACACCGCCCGGTGCCGCGTCGTGGTAGACCGTCACGGAGTCGGCGACCACGTCCAGTTTCGAGAAGTCACCGTTCCAGAGTTCGGTGTACTCGTTCATCGTTCGCTCGACTTCGGTGGTGCGTGTCTCTGCCATCTGTCTCACCCGTCTCTCCGTTCCGCAGGACGTACCGTAGCCCTGTTCGGTGCGAACCTTCGCACGCCCTGCGAACCTTCCAGAGCCGCGGGAAGACGAGACGGGAACGTGGCCGAAGGCTCTCCTCGTGTGAAGGTTAGTTATTAGACGCCAGAGTCCTATGCTATGGGATAACACGAGCCACCACGATGGAAGCAGCCCTGGAGGCGGTCCGGTTCTTCGCGACCTCGGAGAACAGCGTCCGGGTGTTCGAGGCCCTCGCGGACGGGGTCACGAGGAGTCGCCACCTCGCCGAGCGAACGGGGGCCTCGCGCTCGACCGTGGCGCGCGTCCTCGCCGAGGGGGAGGACCGGAGGTGGGTCGACTCCGAGGGGAGCCAGTACGAACTCACGACCGAGGGACGGGCCATGATCGAGGAGATACGTGGCTGTCTGCGGACGGTCGAGGGTGTGCAACACCTCGGTGAGGCGCTCGACTGGCTCCCAGCGCCCGCCCGTTCGCTCGAGTACCACCGGTTCCGTGACGCCGACATCGTCACCGGCCGCCCGTCGAACCCGACGGAACCGTTCGACCACGTGTCGGAGCGAATCCGGGAGGCGACGGAGATTCGGACGCTCGCGTGGACGGGCGTCCCCCGCCTCACGAAGCTGATCGACGACCGGTCCCGGGCCGGAGGGCTGGATTGTGAAGCCGTGATACAGGCCGACTTCTTCGACCGCCTCGACGGGCGACCGGAAGCGGCGTCACACTGGCGTGGGCCGGCAGCGCGAGGAGAGGTGTGGCAGTGTGACGGTGACGTTCCGATCAGCCTGCACGTCATCGACGAGACGACGGTAATCTGGTTGGACGAGAGACAGGGGGAGGAACTGATCGTCCGGGGCGCGCTGGTGACCGGGAACCGGGCCGTGCTGTCGTGGGCAGAGTCGATGTATCGGGAATATCGAGCCGAGGCGGAACTCCTCGAACCGACGGCACTCCCCGAGACGTGAGCCGGTCGCTCAAATCGAGGCGGGATATTTCCGTGCTCGCGATTGGCTCGCAGCAGAAATGCCGCCTCCCAGCATTTGAAGTGTTTTATTACTACTAAGCATCAAGAGGTGAGACGGTTCAGTTCTGCAACTGTGATCCGGTACGTAATCTTGTGAGGTCGTTGACACGGTCTTCGAGTTCGCCTCGCAGATTTTCGATTTCTCCGTCTTCACTTGCAGCCACGCGTACGCAATAATTTGCGGATGAATAGAACTATTGCGTTCGGGTGAGTACTATCGCGTATGTCACCCGAGGAGGCATCCAACGACGAACCCGAGTGGGTAGGGACGTGGAAGAAGCACGCGTCGGCGTTCGATCGGGTGAAGTCAGTCACGATGACACTTTCGGAGCCACAGCCCGCCCCGTGGATTGCCGAGGAGGCTGCCGTCTCCCCGAATACGGCGCGGGATCACCTCCACCGACTCATCGATCTCGGCGTCGTAACGGTGACCGAGAACGACGGGACCCGTCGCTACTATCTGGACCCACTGTACACCCGGCTTCGGGATGTTCGAGAGTTACTCCGAGGGACGACAAAGCAGGAACTCTCAGAACAGGCCGCTGATTTGAAAAACGACATCGCGGCCTGGGAGACGGAGTACGATGTCCACTCGCCTGACGTGTTACGCGAGCGGGCGACTGCCGACGATGTTTCCGCCGAGCAATCGTACGAGTTCGTACGGATTGCGAGCGACTGGGAACTCGCCCGATATCGGCTCTCACTCGTGCAGGACGCCATCGAGAACTACGATACCTGGACGTCGGATCCGTCGTCGATCACGGTATGACGGGCGAACGGAACACGCCAGAGAATTCACCCGACACCGGCGATCACCGAACCAGCCACCCTTGTTCTGGTTCCGTTGGGGAACGTGTTCGCTCCGATGGAGGTGCGAATTCGGGGCGGGATCGTCACCGCATCTTACGCGAGTTACGCGGTGAGTTGGTGCGACATCCCGCTGTTCGATCCGTCGAAGGGGAACCGCCGGACGAGTACCGGGAACTACGAGCCGCCCTCGACCCGTCGTGGTTCGGTCGCGATACAGAGACGGCGTCGCTCCGGGTAACGTGGATCCCGGATCCGACACCCGGCCCCGAAGCATCCGACCGCGCGAACGACACTTGGATTCGAACCCCGATTCGTGCGTACTACACCTTCCATTACAGCGAACCGGACGGGCTCGACTGCGGATTCCACTGTGAACCGAATCCGCACGTGGATGGGTTGCTCCACTACCAGAAACGGGAGGACGCGAACGACGCGTCCACGTACGAACTAATCTCGTTCGGTGCACGCTCAGTCACCGGACTTCTGTGGGAGATGATGGACGCACTCGGCGATCGGCTGGACGACCTCAATTGAGAGACACAGAGATTCGTTCACCAGAACACCGTGATTCGAGAGTGAGGAGTAACTGGTTACATTTACTGCGCGTACGCTACGCTCGCCGGCAATTGAACTGTGAGTATAATGCCGCCTCCCCGATTTGAACGAAGGAAGACGGTCGGCCTCGCCCTGCTCGGCCGCTGCGACTTCCAGGCACAAATCGGTCCGGCGTCGTTTCTTCACCTGTTCGCTCCGCTCACAGGTTCAGAATATGCCGCCTCCCCGATTTGAACGGGGGACAGCTCGATCTTCAGTCGAGTGCTCTCCCAGTCTGAGCTAAGGCGGCTCGCACTCCGAGGGAAGGCGATACGAGAAAAAAGGGTTTCGAAAGGCGCCCCGGCGACGAGGAAGTTCACAGCACGTATAGAGGCGCCTGATATTCAGGGGGTAAGCATAGATTTCCATCTGAGTTTTATCATCCACCGAACGGATTAAATTTGAGTCTGTTCCACTATGTTTCGTGGCTGAAGCAGACTGTGTAAGCTGTGGCTCTTCGTATTACGTACGTCCATCAAAACGTGAGCGAAGTAGGTTCTGCAGTAGAGAATGTAAGGACGAGTTCTATACCAGTTCTGTTGAGTCGGTCTGTGAGTACTGCGGCGAGGCGTACGAAGTGAAATCATCCAGAGCATCGGAAACCCGATTTTGTAGCCGGGAGTGTAGAGACACACACAAGCGAAAGCAGCCACAGAAGGCGGTGACCGTCAACTGTACGGTGTGTGAGGCGTCAATTAGGAGAATCCCATACGAAGCGGAGAACAATTCGCGATACTACTGTAGCACCGAATGTCAGTCACAGTGGATGCAGAACAACTGGCAGGGTGAGGACCATCCGAACTATCGGGGAGGTCCGAATCACGGCTTCGGAAAAAATTGGCTACCGAACAGGCAGAAGGTTCGCGAACGGGATGAGGTCTGCCAAGTCTGTGGAGAGGATGGAACGAATACGTTCCTCGATGTCCACCATATTGTTCCTCGACGGGCGTTCGATAACGTGACACGGTCGAACAATCATGAAAACCTCGTGCTACTCTGCCGCCCTTGTCACAACAAGGCTGAGCGAGGTGTCATCCCGTGTCCCCATCCACATCTCGGAACGCCATCTGTCGCGCTGCGTATTAGATCATATATAAAATCCCTCAGATGTACTGTGTTGGGAGTCTGAGAGTGGGTCCGGGCGGATTCGAACCACCGAGCCTCTTCCTTGTAAGGGAAGCGTCATACCACTAGACCACGGACCCGCGTCAGGAACGAGTCGGGCCGGCGGAATAGCCCTTACGTTCCGCCACGCTCGGGATCGAGGACGTCCCGCAGCGAGTCGCCGAGGAGGCTCAGCGAGACGACAGTGAGGATCAGCGCGAGCGCGGGAAACGTGGATATCCACCACGTCGTCAACAGGTCACCGAACACACCGCCCCGGGTCCCGGCCGCGACGAGCGACCCCCACGAGTTGACGCTCGCGACGCCGTAGCCGAGATACGACAGCGCAGCCTCCGCGAGCACGAGCAGCGCGATCTGCTGGGCCGCGCTCGCGACGACGGTGTCGGCGACGTTCGGCAACAGGTGGTGGCGGAGCACCCAGGGCCGCGAGGCGCCGGCGCTCACCGCGGCCGTGACGTACGACGCCTCGCGCCGGGAGCGCACCGACTCGCGGACGGCGCGGGCGACCCCGGTCCAGCCGAGCGTGCCGAAGACGGCGACGAGCAGCAGCATGTCTCCGGCGCCGCGCGCGAGAACGAACGCGAGGATCACGTACGCGACGAACGGCGGGACGATGGCCACCGCGTCGGCGGCGCCGACGAGTACGTCGTCCGCGAGACCGCCGACGAAGCCAGCGACAGCGCCGACGGCGACCCCGAGCGGAACGACGAGTGCCGCCGTGACGACGGTGATCTGCAACGCGACGCGACCCCCCGCGAGCAGGAGGGTCGCCACGTCGTTCCCCTCCGCCGTCGTTCCGAGGGGGAACTGCCACGTGCCGCGACAGGCGCCGTTCTCGACCGGACCGACACAGGAGAACGACACCGCCTCCGGCGTCGTGAAGCCGACAGGGGGCTGGTAGCTCGCTGCCGGGCGGACGACCGGGTCCGGCGGAGTGAGGAGGGGCCCGATCGCACCGATGAGCACGAAGAGGCTGACGCCGGCGAGCGCGAGTAGGCCGACCGGATCCCCGCGGAGCCGGCTCCAGTAGAGTCGCAGGCGATCGCGGTCGGCGACGAGCGGCGCGGCGAGGCGGACGAGGACGACGGTCGCGTACAGCGACGCCCAGTCGAGCCCGGAGAGGTCGTCGAGCGGACGGAGCGCGTCGAGCCACGACTGCCCGGTGAGCGCGTACAGCAGGCCCGCCGTCAGCGCGGCGAGCGCGGCGAGGAAGCCGACGGTTCGGCCACGGACCCGTGGCGGGCTGGTCGTCGGCTCGTCGCCGAGCGCTGCGGCGGGGTCGGCGGCGTCGGAGACCATGAGGACGGAGGACAGGGAAACCTGCGCCGGCACCGTATAGAAACCATCGGTGTCAACGACCTGAACCGTTAAGTGTCGACACGCGTCACCGACGCGTATGCAGGTCGCTCCGAGCGGTGAACTCACCGTGACGCGGGCCGGTGGGTCGGACTGGTGGTCTCCGTGACGCCAGCAGCCGGCTTCCTCCTCCGCCGCGGCGCGTGGTCGGCGGCGACCCTGTTCGCAGCGCTGGCGGCGACGTTCGCGCTCGTCGCGCTGACGCCGGACCCGAACGTCGCCGCGGCGCAGTTCGGGGCCGCAGTCGGCGGCGGAGACCCGGAAGCCGCCGGGAGTGCCTACCGGGCGGCGCGGAACCTCGACGGCCCTGCACTCTTGCGGTTCCGCTCGTTCGTCGTCGGCGCCGTGACGCTCGAGTTGGGACAGTCGCTGACGAACGGGGAACCGGTCGTCGCCATCCTCCGCGAACGGGCGACGATCTCACTCGGCTACGTCGTTCCCGCGACGGTGCTCTCCGTCGTGGTGGGCGTTCTCGTCGGCGCGGCGACTGCGCTCCGCGACGGCTCGCTCGGGGAGCGACTCGCTGGGGCGACCGCGTATCTCGGTCTCGGCGTCCCGAACTTCTGGCTCGCCGCGCTCGGGGCCGCGTACCTCACCGGCCCGGGGGGTATCCGGAGCGCGTTCGACCCGGAGGCGCCGTGGCTCGCGACGCCGAACCTCCAGCTGTTCGCCGTCGCGACGGCCGTCGTCTCGACGACGATGCTGGCCGCACAGCTCCGGTACGTCCGCGCGGAGATGGACGGCTACGCCGACGCGGAGTTCGTCCGGCTCGTCCGCGCGAAGGGGGGAGACGACCGGCGCGTCGCGCGACACATCCTCCGGAACGCCGCGCTCCCGCTTGTCTCGCTTTTCGTCACCGAACTGCTCGCGACGCTGTTCGTCGCGAGCGTCGTCGTCGAGACGGTGCTCGGTATCCCCGGCATCGGCGCTGGACTGCTCGCCGCCATCGACGCCCGCGACCTCCCGGTCGTGATGGGCGTCACCCTGTTCGTCGTCGCCGTCGGCGTGGCCGCGCGGTTCACGCAGGACCTGCTCCGCGCGGCGTTCGATCCCCGGAGCTGAGCGGAACGCTTAGCCGGCACGAACGCCTTGAGGCGGTATGGACCGCCGGTACGTCGTTCCGGTCGCGGTCGGGGTCGTCGCCCTGCTCCTCGTCGCCGTGCTCGCGGGTGCGCTCGACCCGGTACTCACGACCGGCGGGTTCCAGCCCGACGAGGAGTGGGACCCGTCCGGGGGGGCGACGCCCGACGACGAGTACCCGTACACGACGGTGACCGTCCTCGACGACGAGACGAACGAGACGCTCGGCTCCGTCCGGGTCGCCGTCGCCGAGACGTACCGGCAGAAGTACACCGGCCTCTCGAAGACCGAGTCGCTCCCCGAGGACGCCGGCATGCTGTTCCCGTACGACTCCGAGGACTCGCACACCTACGTCATGCGCGGGATGGAGTTCGGCATCGACATCGTCTACGTCGGTGCAAACGGGACGGTAACCGAGATTCACCACGCGCCAGAGCCGCCGGAGGGCGAGGACGGCGAGTCGTACCGCTATCCGGGAACGGGCCAGTACGTCCTCGAGGTGAACTACGAGTGGACGACCCGCCACGGCGTGAGCGAAGGCGACGAGATTCGAATCGAGGAGTGGTAACGCGCTCGGAGCGCCGCACCCTTGTCGCATGATACCGTTCCACTCTATCAGTACGATTACTGAACTGCCGTTCAGCGAAGCCTTTTGCGGCTAACCGACGTACGGTACCGCAATGGGAGCAACGGCTATCGAAGACGACGACCCGTTCGAGGAGCAGCGGGAGAACGCGGAGAATCCGATGCGCCGACTCTTCGCAGAGTACGGCGCGGAAAACAAGTTCGCGTTCTCCGTCGGGCTCTTCTCGAGCATCACCGCCCGCGTGCTGGACCTTCTCCCCATCGTACTGCTGTCGCTCGCCATCGACACGATATTCGGCGAGGAACAGTTCTCGCTTCTGTTCGTTCCGGACGCGTGGCTGCCCGCGACGCGAGCGGGGCAGCTCTGGCTCTCCGTCGGGCTCATCGCGGCTGCCTTCTTCGGCGGCGCGGCGTTCCACTGGACGCGAAACTGGGGCTGGAACTCGTTCGCACAGCACATTCAGCACGACGTTCGGACCGACACGTACGACAAGATGCAGCGGCTCAACATGGACTTCTTCGCCGACAAGCAGACCGGCGAGATGATGTCCATCCTCTCGAACGACGTGAACCGGCTGGA